>Ga0187772_10001529_pt1 | contig 11058 bp, 9 predicted proteins | sample 0116_SJ02_MP15_2_FD_133137 | JGI IMG/M metagenome (GOLD analysis project Ga0187772, IMG submission 133137) | Tropical peat soil microbial communities from peatlands in Department of Meta, Colombia - 0116_SJ02_MP15_20_MG | ecosystem: Environmental > Terrestrial > Soil > Wetlands > Peat | place... | reverse complement strand
GCTTCCTCGGCCAGTTCCACCCGCTTCGCCGGGTCCGTTTCACCCCCGAGCCTGTCCTCCAACTCCAGCCCGGCGAGCCGCTGGGCCTGCATCTGGAAGTCCGGTACCTGCGGATATGCTCTGTTCAGTTGCTGCCATTCTCGAATCGCATCCGCGTAACGCCCTTTCCGCTCAAGTCCCTCCGCCCGTTGCGTGCCTGCCTGAATCTGTGCCAGGATCTTCTGCAGCTCCGCAAGCCGTTGCTTGAGTCCGCCATTATCCGGATCCGACCGCGCTGCTTCCTCGGCCAGTTCCACCCGCTTCGCCGGGTCCGTTTCACCCGCGAGTTTCCTGCCCAGAAGCTCCACAGCCTCGCGGGTTCGAACTGTCTCGTACACTTCACGCACTTGCGGAAGCTCTATGTATGGGGCGGAATGCACATCAAGAAATGCTCTTGCACTCTCGGCACCCTCTTCCTCGAGAATCCGCTTAGCTTCGGCAAGCGCCGACTCCAGGGCCTGTAGTTTTTGCTCGTCCGCCGCCTCCGCGGCAATGCGGTCCTGGATGTTGGAGCGCAGAGTTTCCAATTCGGTGTTCCCCGGCAGCCGCTGCAGAGCCTGGTCGAGAATCGTCACAGCCTGCTGCAATTGACCTGAATCGGCCAGTGAATTCGCGTTGGCAACCTGCTCCCGCACAAACTTCTTCAGTTCGGCACGCGCCTTTTGCGCTTCCGCCAGTGTCTTGAGTTTGGACAAGCTCTGTTCCTGTGGGAACTTACGCAGCCCCTCTGCAGCGATGGTAGCCGCGGTAGTGTAGTCTTCATGAAGCAGCGCGGTTTCGACCTGCTGGCGGAGTTCCTCCGTTGCCGCTCGGCGTTTCTCCTGCTCTCGCGCCGAAACTGCCATTCTGGCTAGGGTTTTCAGCTCGTGGGAAGCTGGATCCAGAACTTCCGCCGCCTTGAGCGTCTCGAAAGCGGCCGCCAAATCGCGAGTCGTGATCTCAGTGCGCGCCTGATCGAGCAACTCTCGAAGCCGTCGCTGACGCGCTTTCTCTTCTACATGTTGCGAGATGATGAGCTTGAGGGCCTTGGCCTGCGTATCGTACGGGTCGATCTGGAACGCTTCATTGATCGCGCCCTGTGCCTCGTCCAGGTCCCCATCCTGGAGTGCGGCTTCGGCTCGGCGAAGAGCGTCGCGCAGCCCCGCAGTTCGCTCCTTCGACAATCGAACTGACTCGCGCAGCGCCTGCAGATCACTGTTCTTCGGATCGAGCATCACCGCCCGGTCCAGCAAGCGCAGCGCGTCGTCGTAGCGCTGATCCATGTATGCCTCGTCGGCTTGGCCGCGCAGCACTCGCGCCTGCTCAATATGTTGTTGCTGGCGCAGGTGTTCCTGCACCTCGTTCATCAGCTTCAACGCTCGTGTATTCTGCCGGTCAATGCGCAGCACGTGTTGCAATTGTTCTCGCGCTCTGGTCCATTCTTCTCGTGCTAGAGCGGTCTCGGCTCGCCCCACAAACTGAACGATCGTCTCTGATTTCAGCCGCTCCTGCACCTGCATCAGATCGAATGCAAGCTCCTTTGCGCTTGGGTACCGATCCTCCCGTTTCTTGGCCAGAACGCGGCTGACAATCGCTTCCAACTCGATCGGGTACTCGCGCAGATAGTTGCTGAGAGGAGGGGGCGGTTCGTTGATGATCTTCAGAAGAGTCGCCGCCGTGTCCGGCGCGTCAAACGGCAGCGCCCCCGTTAACAACTGAAACAGAACCACGCCTGTGGCATAGATGTCGGTACGGTTATCGAGCTCCAGAGACTGCAACTGCTCCGCAGACATGTAGTGCACGCTGCCGACGATCTGGTCGGTTTTAGTAAGCCGTGCTGCGCCGCCAATGCGCGCGATCCCGAAGTCTACAATCACGGCCATGCCGTCGTTGACGCCATCCTGTAACACCATGATGTTCGCGGGCTTGATGTCGCGGTGAATCACCCCTCGCTGGTGGGCATAGGCCAAACCGTTGCAGACATCGATGATGATTCCCAGTTTCTCGGAGAGGGTGAGCTGCAGTCCTTTCTGGATCATGGACTCCAGGCTCGAACCTTCGAGGAATTGCATGACCAGGTATGGATTGCCTTCGTGCTCGCCGAAGTCGTAGACGGTAACGATGTTGGGACACTGCAACGACCCGGTGGATCGGGCTTCTGACCGAAAGCGCTCCAGCAGGCTTGGGTCCCCCTGGGAGAGGATCATTTTGATAGCGACGTAGCGGCCAATCTGGGGGTCAACCGCCTTGTAAACAACACCCATTCCGCCACGGCCAAGAACACTCTCGATGGTGTACTTCCCTATCGTTGCCGGACGGGATACCTTCGCCGAGACAACAGTTACGGTTTCCTCCCGAGCCAATCGTTGTCGTTGCTCTTCAAGGCGTTGCCGCTCCAGTTCCGCTTCGCGAATTTTTTCGTCGGCCGTCTTGCGCTCTTCCAAACGCGCTCGTTCCGCCGCTTGCCTGCGCTCCTCCTCTTTGGTCTCCTCTTTGCGCTGCTCCTTCGTTGTCCGACGATCCTCTTGTGGCGCGCTCTGCTTCGCCTCGTTGAGATCGGACCGACGGCGGCGAGCAACGCCGGGGGCTGACCGGGAAACTTGGGCAGTGCCTGCGGGAGCTAATGTCTTCAAGAGTTCCCTCAGGCCGCGGGCATAATCGTGTCTGAAGTCTACGTACTGCACACGGCGCAGACGAAAAGGAACTGTGCAGTCTTGATAGACGACGGGGATAACGGTTTTCTCTTCATCCAGGGCAAATGAAACTTCGTCCATGACATTGGTGGAATTGACCGACGAAGGAGACAAGATCACGAGCAAACGCGGGCAGCTGGCGAGGGCGTCTTCGACGGCGCGGTCCCAGCGAAGACCCGGAACGATGTCCAGTTGATCCATCCAGACGCTCGCACCGGCCGCCTTCAAGTCCTCGGCGAGTCGAAGGGCGAAATCGGAGTCTTCACGGCAATAGCTGAAAAACGCAGGCGCGTCGGATACCACGAATAACCTCTCAGATCAGAATTCCATTTGTGAGCTTGACTCCTTGCGGGTCCAAGGAAACTCCCGTGAACAGGACATTGTAAGTCACGCATCCCATTCGGGATCATCATTTTCGTAAGCATTCAAGGTATCGTGAACCACCCTGGTCTCGTACCAAAAGAACGGCCCCCCAGTCCTCTAGCACCTCCCCAAAGCACCGGACGCCGCTAGATCACTTCTCTAGGTGAGTGAGATCACTGAGCAGGTAACTGCCTTATGCGAAAATTTCGCGTTCTAAGAGTGTCACTCGGCACTGTTTCGGTCAATCGGTGGCGATTCAATGAGCGAACCGCACTTCGCGCTATTGCCAGCAGCAGCGTTCGCGCCTCTCGTACCCGAGCTCAAGAAGCACCTTGCGCTGGTCGCTGACTTCATCACCGGGCTTAACTTCGCAGCACTCCTGGACGCCAACATGAAGCGGCTGATCAGCGACGCTTTCGAGCGCGTCGGTGCGAGTGAGGGTTCAATCTGGATTTCGGATGCCAAGCAGGAATACTTGATGGTGGCCTACAATACCGGCCCCCATGCGAGCAACGAGATCCAGCATTTCAAGCAGCCGCTAACTGCCGGCATTGTGAGCATGGCGTTTTCCAATGAACAGTCGTTTCTGGAGAACGACGTCGATAAGAATTCGCAGCATGACAAGACTCTCGATTCGAGATTGCATGTGAAGACGCAAGCCATGATCGTCACGCCTTTCTATTTCCTGGGTGCGTGTCGGGGCGTTATCACTTGTGTGCAGTTCGTCCCGTCAGAGCCAGCCTCCGGAACTTTGGGCTTCAACGAACGCGATCTGGTCACACTTCGGCAGACAGCGGCCGTCGTGGGCAAGTTAATGGATGCCAGGATTCTGCGCACCGTCGTGGGACTCGGGTGACGCTCGATGAAGCCCTGGATTCAGCTATTGGAAGCAGAGCGGGCGATTGCAGAGGGGACGGGGCGAGGCGTCAGAATTGCCGTAATCGATTCGGGGATTGAACCTTCGCACCCTATGCTGGCGGGCTTGAAAATTGTCGAAGACATTGCCATCGTCGACGACGGGGTCAAGTTGGAAGTCGGGCCGAGCGATGGAGATGTGTTTGGCCATGGAACGGCAGTGAGCGGGATTATCAAGTCGTTGGCACCCGCGGCAGAGATTGGCAGCATTCGTGTGCTTGGACGGAACAACTCGTCTCGCACAGCCATCATTCAACTCGGCGCACAAGAAGCGCTCATGCGCGGATATAACATCCTCAATTGCAGTTTTGGATGCGCTGTTGAAGCGCAGGTTCTTGCCTACAAGGCGTGGGTCGATGAAGCGTACTTGCGGGGTGTTCATGTCGTTGCCGCCTGTAATAATGACGATTTTCGCACCCCGGAATGGCCCGCCTTCTTTCCCTCCGTATTGGCGGTGAACATGGCACGGACAGACGATGCAAGCGTTTTCTTTTATATGCGCGGCACTTTGGTGGAATTTGCGGCGCAGGGCGTCGACGTAACTGTGGCTTGGCGCGATGGCGGAAAGAAGTTGGTGACTGGGAGCAGTTTTGCTGCGCCTCGAATCAGTGCGTTACTTGCGCGATTGCTTTCAGTCTACCCGGATTTGGCTCCTTTGCAGGCAAAATCCATTTTGCACGCCATCGCGAAACCGTGGGCTGGAGATGTGGCGGCGAGCAATGTACTGTTCGAATAAGGACAGATCTTAATCGCGGGCGGACGAGGTTATGCGCAGGATCGTACAAATCGTTCGGTACGGCAGCTCCTACATCGCGCATCTTCCTGGAAAAGTAGCTATCTATGTCATCTTGAGCCTGATAACCCAGACTCTTATTCCGGTGGCACTGATTCCCACTTTGCTTGCCCGTGTTACCAATAGCATTGGCACGAAACAGATGAGTGTTCCTGCCGCAGCGAAAGACTCACCACAATCTGTCCCCGAAGCTACGAGCCCTGAAAAAGCTCCGGCCGAGGCGCAACCGCCAGGACCTCGATCGTCTTCTATCCGCACACCGTACCTGGAATGGCTGTTGCTGGTCTTGGCGGTGATCCCCCTGAGCATTTGGTTTCGCTTGTCGCAGAATGACTTAGACAACGCAATGGAGTTCGAGATCCGAAAGAAGATCTTCGACAATGTTCTGCAGCAACCCCCTGAGTTCTTTCGCAGCCACAACCCTGGAGAGTTGGCCAACGTAATGACCCAAATGGTAACCCAGGCAGAGCAGGCCTATCGCAGCTTATGTCTCGAGCCGGTCATGCAATTTGTGAGCCTGGCGATTGCAATTTACTTGATCGTGAACGACTTGCGAAGAATGACCGGATCGGTCGTCTGGCTCACTGTCTTCGCCATCGTGCTAATCGGCTTTCTTACGGTGTACCTCGTTCAGGTGCGGGCGAAGGAGGCAGTCACACGATGCCAAGTCGATCTCCAACGACAGATGCTCGATATCTCTGGGTTGGCTACCTCGGTAATGTCTGTACCGCAAGACATTCAGATTATGAACGCTGAGTCTCTCTTCTCGGGGCGTTACAGCAGCGCAACCCAGTCACTCTTTGACAAGAAGCGGAAGCAAATTCTAACGATGGAAACCGTGAACTCATTTCTTGGCTTCCCCACGCAGTTGATCTTGGCGTGCCTTTTTGGGTTCGTGGTGTACGCGGTTACGAGCGGCAAACCGGGAGCGGATCCCGGAACTATCGTGGCGTTCTCTTATCTCGTGCCACGATTGATGGAGCCCTTCAAGACCTTTGCGGCTCTTGGGCTCACTGCTTCCTCCGCTTGGCCAGCGGTGGAAACGGTCACCGCGCTTTCAAATCAGGCAAGCCGAATTCGTGATTTTCCCGGAGCGGTAGATGTGGATCGCGTCGCACCCACGATCGAAGCGAGGCATGTCAAGTTTCAATACGAAAATGCCGGCGCGAAAGTGTTCGACGACGTCTCCTTTGTTGTGCCACACGGAAGAATAACAGGGCTGATTGCTCGTTTCGGACAAGGCAAAACAACGTTCTTTCGTTTGGCTCTTCGTCTCTACGATCCTCAGGAGGGTGTGATACTGCTCGGTGGAATGCCGACGACATCGTTGACTTTGAGGAGCCTTCGTCGGCAGATCAGCATGATGGCCCAGAGCCCGGCCTTCTTCGATCTTACCGTGCGCGAAAACTTTCAGGTTGCCAAGCCGGGGGCTACGGATGATGAAATCCGCCATATTGCGGAGAAAACGGGCCTGTGGCCAATTCTCGTGAATACCTTCGGGGCGAACCCGCTTGATGAACAATTCCATTCCGGTATGGCACTCTCCGGCGGGCAAAAGAGGAAGTTTTCACTGACCTACGCGCTGCTGAGGGATGCGCCAATCGTCTTTCTCGACGAACCCAGCACCAATCTCAGCGCAGACGATCTGAAGGATCTTGTCGCTACCATCAAATCCTCGTGCGCAGGGAAGACAGTGATGGTTGTCGACCATATTTTGCCGGCCTTCATTGCGCCTCTATGCGATTACGTACTCGTGCTCGAAAACGGCCATATTATCGAGCGCGGAACGCCGGAAGAATTACGGACATTGGACGGGGGCGTGTACAGGGAGCTGTACGAGGCGCAATTGCCGAAGACTGACTCACGAGTTCAGCCTGTAGGCACCACTGAAGCCGGCGCCAGAATGTAAGTTGTTCGAGTGATCTGGCGTCTTATGTATGTGAGTTGACTCGATAGGTCCACTAGAAGGCAGAAGACTATGCCAAGATACGACGGTTTGACAGGTGCGACTCGCGGTTGTCAAACCGGGGATGTAAGTTTTTGGGTTGGTCAAGCGTCTTATATGTGCAAGGTGATGTGACTCATTCAAGGATAAAAAGGAGAATGCAATGGCAGAACAAAAGAAGGCTCAGAAACCAACTGGTCCAATCGAAAAGGCAAAGGTCGCGCAAGGACTGGACAAACCACCTGCTGGCTCCGGTGATGTCAAAGGCCATATGTCACCCGGCGCGTATTACATTTGCTGGAACGACGGCTCGGTCAATTGGGTACCTTTCGGGTGGGATTACTTTTACTGCCGGACGTGCTGGGCTCTGAACCGCGTTTAGCTGGTCAAAACGCGGCGGTTTGGCACGTGCAACACGGTTTTCGAGGCTGCCAATTCCTGTCGTCCAAAGGCAAAGGCTACAAGGGCTCCCGAACGATGAAACTTCGTGAACACTGAAACCGTTGTGTTACGAAACAAAATCGGTGCCTTGGGGCGCGATTGATGAACATAGCGCCCCCTTGCCATCCAGTAGGAAGGGGGCTTTTTTCTTGCAAGCGACTGGTACTTCTGTTGCTGTTGGCTCGGTAGTCCGGGAGCGTTTGCTGGTGGCAAAGTCGGGCCTGTAGTCCATTCAAGAGGTAAGAGATGACGTTGGAATTCTGGTTACTGGGCGTTTGGCCGCTGCGACAAATGGTCTTGTACAATGCGCTCAAATAGTTGCGCAAACGTTGCATGAATTCCCTGCTGAGACAAGCCGCGAGGCCCTCACTCCCGGTTCCCGAAAACGTGAAGCTTTGGTTCGAACGACCTTTGGGATCGGAGAGAACATTGCCGCATTACGTCCGCGAGTGGCTGGGAGAAGTAGTGCAGTCCAATTACCGTCTGCTTTACTCAATTGCATACGGTTACTTGCCAAACCCCGCCATTGCCGAGGATATGGTACAAAGTGCTGTTCTAAGCGGGCTGCAAAAGTTGAGACAGTTGCGGCAGCCCGAGGTGGTTGTGGCGTGGCTGGCGGCGATCGTCCGCAACCACTGCTTGTCAGCACGCCGTGGCGAGGTGCGTTCAGTACCGATCGACGATTATCGGGAAGATGTGTTCGGCGGTGCCGAAGAGCAGAGATTTGAAGAGCAACGCCTGCTGACTGCCGCGCTCAATAAATTGCCGGAAACTCTTGCTTCGGTTGTGCGTCTCCGATTTCTTGAGGACTGCGACATTCTGGAGATCGCCTTGCGGCTTGGACTTCGACGAAATACCGTGGAGGTGAGATTGCACCGGGCCTTGAAGCTGCTCGCCGAAAACCCGGCGCTGCAAGCGCTGAAGGGCGGAGAGCGATGACTCGTCGAAAAAACGTTCTGCTCGACTATCTGCGAGGTGTTTTGACGATCGAAGAGCTGCGAGCGCATGTTGCCAACAACCGCGATTCCACGTCAGCAGAGTCGCTTCATCTTGCGGAGCTCGACCGTAGGTGCCGGCAAATACTCCCCGAAATGGAGCCGCCGCCCGGCGCTCCAGAACGGCTAAAGGAGCTTGTGTCACTGCCGCGAGTCGATGATGCATTGAGCAAGACTTTCCAGCCAGGTGCATTTTGGCGAATCGGAGGCAGGCCCTTGGCATTCGACGTATTGGGTGCGCAGCACACACCGACGAAAGGGCCCAGCCAGAAGCCCTTGTCACGTGCCAAGAAGAAGGGAACCGGCAAAGGTCGGGATCGTTCCTCCAAGAACAAGAACTAAGACCCGTTCTATTTCCGTTCTTGGTCGAATTACTCTTTGTAGGCAGCTTGGGTTAGCTGGCGTAACATCCCCGCTAACACTTATTGACCCGTAGCAGGGACTAATGAGATGGTCCGCCGCCGAGTAAAGTACATCTCGGCAGGTTCATATGAGGAGGATCATCGCATCGCCATGCACATCTCTGGCGATGCCGACTTCATCAGTGCCCTCCTCATCTTCGGGTCGCGAGTTCCCTCATCAGCACCGGCACACGGAGAGAGAACGGAAAAATGGAAGCCGAAGTTTCAGCAGTGAACGCTGAACCTCTAGAGCACACGATCTGGACTGACTTTGACAACGGCTATCGAGGCAGACGCCGTCCGAGGCAACGCGAGAAGCGCCAATTTGGGCGCAAGTGCAAGGACCACACAGTGGCGCATTTGATGTGATTGGAGTCATTGACATTACCTGCCTGTCCGTGTCGAATCAAATTAGTTCGCCTCTCCGAAGAGCAGTTCCCGCCAGTCGAGATGCAGCACCCCCGGAGGCGAAAACCCACGTGAATTTTGGCAGGCCGTTTGCCACCGGACGCTGTAGAGGAGGTTCTCATGAATGCTGCCGTCATCACCACTCCGACCCCACAATCCACGGCGCCCGCCGCCGTCGAGCGGTACCAGGATGCTTACTGCACAGCTGAAAGGGCAGTTGCTTCGGCCGACATCGTCAGGCGTGGCGGCATCTTTGTGGGCGGTGTGGTTTTTGTGGCGGCTCTGGTCGCATTTCAACTAAGCCCGGCTGAGCGTTCTGGTTTTCCGGTCTTGTCGGTCTGCCTGATCGCTTTTGCCGTCTGGGTGGTTTTGGTTTCGCAAGTCGTGGGTCTTGGTATTCATATTCTTGGGAATGTGCTTAAAGCCGCTGTCGACTCTAACGTCAATTCCTCGCCTTTTCTCTCCAATGCGGAACGAGCAAAGGCCATGTCTTTGGGAAACCCGCTGCCGTCCTCGCACCTTGCAATGAGGGTGGCGTAGTAAGTTGCGCCCGCGCCAACAGGGAGGCCGTTATGCAACTGCATTTTACGAGCACGGAATTCCAGTCACTTGCGAACCTTCTGCTGGAAGCAAGTTGTACTCGACAAACCGAAGTGAATGCCACTGCAGACGTCCAGGCAAAATCGTCATTGAAGCGAAGGCTGCAAGTAACCGAGGATCTGGTAGCCAAAATCCTGGCCAAAGAGTTGCAACTCGACTTCGATGAACTTGACGAGTTGATGGAGATTCTAAGGGCAAAGAAGCGCGACTTAGGAGCAGACATTGAGCGCACAGAGGATTCCGATTCGAGGCGCGATCTCGAGGGGAAACGGGTTCTCGTTGAGGCTTTGCTTGAACGGGTGAGTGAAACCTCTGCCATGTTCTGATGGGGACAGCACTCCCAGACCAGCAACTAAGGTGCCCGTCGTGTCCTTGCAATCCCAGAGCCATACCTGAAAACAAGAGCCTCTGTCCACCCTGAATCCATGTGACCGATGAGGCATTGCGCAGCATCACTCGCGGCTCTCCCCCGACGACGGCGCGCGGCAATTACGGACACTAATCTCGTAAAACTGGAGCGTCTCCTGCCAAGGGATGAGCGCCTGGTTCCTGCTATCACATCATGGCATGACGGCGGTCACTGCGCTGTTGAGCGAGAGCGGATAAATTAAACCTGCTCTGCAGTCTACGCAAAAATTGGGCAGTCTCTTGAATTTTGTGCAGGCTCGGCACCCAAGGGGGAGTCGCCTATGGGCACCCCGCTATCCTACGCGGAACTCACCGCCAATTTCGACTGGAATGTAGCTGAGCAAGCATTGGGCTATCGGCCCGGCGACCCAATCAATATCGGCTGGATATGCAGCGACCGGATCTGCCAACTTGGTTTGGCCGACAAGACAGCTCTCCTTTGGGAAAACTATCAAGGGAGGGAAAAGCGATTTACCTATAACGATATTCGAATTCTCTCTAATGCCATCGCCCAGTTTCTCTCTGGTTTGAGCATCCAGCCAGAGGAACGGGTTTGCCTGTTTCTCGACCGAGTTCCCGAACTCTATATCGGTTTCCTGGGAATTCTAAAAATGGGCGCAGTGGCGCAACCGCTGTTCTCGGCGTTCGGAGACGAATCGCTGTTGGTTCGGCTATCCGATGCCGGGACCTCCGCCATCTTCACCCAGAAGAAACATCTTTATAAGGTTCGAAAGATTCGCAATCGTCTTCCTCACCTGCAGCACATCATCGTCGTGGATGCCGATCCAGCTTCTCTGCAGGAAGGGGAGATTTCCTTTGCAATGGAGGATGCTCCAAGAGTCGAGCATTTTTCCGTTTATCCAACCACGGCTGAATCTCCTTCGGTGTTGCACTACACTTCAGGGACGACGGGCCAGCCCAAAGGGGCGCAGCACGTTCACTATTCGATCATCTCGCAGTACCTGACCGCCAAATGGGCACTCAATCTTCAAGATGACGATGTTTACTGGTGCAACGCCGATCCAGGGTGGGTCACGGGCACATCGTACGGGATCATCGGACCGTGGTCGAACGGGAT
>Ga0187772_10001528_pt1 | contig 11059 bp, 9 predicted proteins | sample 0116_SJ02_MP15_2_FD_133137 | JGI IMG/M metagenome (GOLD analysis project Ga0187772, IMG submission 133137) | Tropical peat soil microbial communities from peatlands in Department of Meta, Colombia - 0116_SJ02_MP15_20_MG | ecosystem: Environmental > Terrestrial > Soil > Wetlands > Peat | place... | reverse complement strand
CGCACGCATGAACTTTTGCACGAGGACGCCAAGGCGGTCGAGAGCTATCGCACACTGGCTCAACTTTTCCCTGATCGCGTTGACTACGGATTGCTTTTGCTGCATGCGCAGATTTCTGCAGGGCAAACCGAAGACGCGGCCGCGACGCTTGCAAGTTTGAGGAAACTTCCGGCGGCGGATATGGAGGCGGCACGGTTGAACTTAATGGAAGCGAGCCTTGGGGAACAGGAAGGGGACTTTAAGCGTCAACAGGTGTTTGCGGAAAAGGCGGCGGCCGAAGCAAGAGCCCTTGGTGCGAAATTGCTGGAGGCGGAAGCGCTCCGGGTGGAAGCGAACGCGCGCGAACGGATGGGACAAAGCGAGCAGGCAATACCGCTGATCAAGCAGGCGAGGGAACTGTACATGGCGGCTGGAAACCGAGATGGAGCGGCCCAGACTCTGCTGATTAATGGCGATATTTTGTACGATCAAGGGCATTACGAAGAGGCCAGGGGACTTTTCCATGACGCACTGGTGGTGTTCCAGGAAACGGGAGCACAGAAAAGAGTTCGCTCCGCCATTGAGCGATTGGGAAATGTTTCGTACAGCCAGGGGAAATACACGGACGCAAAGCAATATTACGAAAAGGCGCTGCGACTAGATGAGGAAGTACACTACGTGCGGGGACTCTCGAGCGATTATGGAAATCTCGCGAATACGCTGGATAGCATTGGCGATTTGAAGGGAGCGCTGAAGATGCAGCTGCAATCGCTGGCTGCCTTTAACGAAGTGGGAGACAAGCGCGGGGCGGCGGAGACGCTGAACAATCTTGGGAATTTGTACGTGGAGCTCGGCATTTTTGATGAGGCGCGGAAGCATTACGACCAGGCTCTTTCCATCGCCAAGGAGAATACGTATCGCAGGGGTGAGCCGGCTCCGATTGCCGGGATTGGCGACACGTTGCTGTGGAATGGCGATACAGAAGGGGCCGGGAAGAAGTATGCGGAAGCATTGGCGCTTTGCGAAGAGATAAAGGACGAGGATTACGGAGCGCAGGCGCGCACGGCGATGGCGTTTGTGGCTTTGGTGGGAAAACGCTTCGCGGATGGAGAGGGACTGGCCCGGAAGGCTGCGGCGGTGTTCGACAAAAATAACTCGCCAGGTACTGGGGCATGGGCGCACGCGATTCTGGCGAGAAATCTTTTGGGCGAAGGCAACTTTGACGAAGCGCGGGCGGAGGCTTCGAAAGCTATGACACTCGCGCAGCAAACCTCGGGCAAGGCTCCGCGGTTCGAGGCAGTGCTATCGGATGCGAGGGTGAAGGCAAGAGCCGGACAGACGCAAGAGGCCCGGAAGGAACTTGAAGGCGTGTTGGCAGAGACGCGGAAGTACGGGTATCTATCCTACGAATTTCAGACGCGGCTCGCGCTTTGTGAAGTGGAGCTCACGGCAAGCGCTGCTAGGGCACTTGGCCAGTTGAGCGCACTCGAGACTGAGGCTAGAGCGCGTGGGTTCCTGCTTGTGGCGAATCAGGCGAGCAAATTGCGAGAAGAAGCAAATCGATAAATTTGCGCCGCGTTTGACAATCAACATCGAATGCAATCCACCGTGCGTCTCGAGACCATCGCGCAGTTCCCGCCCCCGGCCCATCAAACAACGTGAGCTCTCAAATCTGGTAAACGCTAATCGGGAGAAATTGCTCCTAGTACTCTGGAATTTAGCGTATTTTTCGTTACCCCTTCTTTCTCCAACGCGCATAGAATCCCTGCCACAAGGAGGGAGCCGTGTTGCAACAGGAGAATCAGGCACAATCTCAGAACTTCGAGTGGGTCTGCCAGGCATTATCTGCAGTAGGTGATCCTTGCGATACTCGTGCCACTTGCCACTGTGGGGTCTGCGGAAAATGGTTCTGCACGGTACACGCAGAAGATGAAGCATGGCACCGCTGCGTTCTTGAACCTGGTGACGAGGGAGGCGAGGGATAACACCCGGGCGGCGCCGGGGGTTGTCGGTCAAAATCTGGAGACTTTTCTACTTCTTGTGCGGCAGACGCACTTCGGCAGTAGAAGCGGAGCGGCGGGTGACGTGGAGTTGGCACCGCTGCTTCTATCGTAGGGTGGCCGCGACAATCTTAGCGTTCGGCTTGCCTTTCGACCCACAGCGGCGAGTCTGTTACAATCCATGCCTTTGATGTGGCAAAGGGGAAATGCCAATGACCGAAAAGGCCGCTCTTAACGCGGACCATATCCTGCAAACTTGCTTTGCGTTCTGGGGCTCCAAGGTGCTGTTCAGTGCAGTGGAGATGGGAGTTTTCACGGAACTGGCGAGGGGTGCGCAGGAGTTGGGGACACTCCAAGGGCGCCTGGGAATTCATCCGCGAGCGGGTCGCGATTTTTTCGATACGCTGGTGGCGCTCGGCTTTTTGCGGCGCGCCGAGGGAAAATACTCAAACACGGCGGCGACGGATTTCTATCTCGACAGGCACAAACCCAGTTACATCGGCGGCATCCTAGAGATGGCCAACCAACGGCTCTACGAACACTGGAGCCACCTGACCACGGCGTTGCGAACAGGGAAGCAACAGAACGAAGGAAAAGATACACAGGAATTAACATTTGAGGCCCTCTATGCGGATCCCGCCCGGCTAAAGACATTTCTTGCGGCGATGACGGGCATCAGCCGCGGTGCGAACATGGCGATCGCCAGAAAGTTGCCTTGGGCGAAGTACAAAACGTATGCGGATGTGGGAACCGCGCAGGGAGATTTGGCGGTGCAGATCGCGCTCTCCAATTCACATTTGCAGGGACTCGGATTCGATTTGGCAGAAGTGGGCCCGATCTTTGAGGAATATGTGGAACAGCACAATCTGAAGGGGCGGCTCCGCTTTCAGCCGGGTAACTTTTTCGAAGATCCTCTGCCCAGAGTGGACGTGATCACCATGGGTCACATCCTGCATGACTGGAATCTGGAAGAGAAGAAGATGCTCTTGCGGAAGGCGCATGACGCGCTTCCGGACGGCGGTTTGGTGGTGATTTATGAGTCGATTATAGACGACGACCGTTCCCGGAACGCGTTCGGTTTGATGATGAGCCTGAACATGTTGATCGAGTCGCCGGGCGGATTCGATTACACCGGGCGGGACTGCATTGGATGGATGAAAGAAGTTGGGTATCGTGAGGCACACGTGGAGCACCTCTTGGGGCCCGAGTCGATGGTGGTCGGCATCAGGTAAAAAGCAAGGGCCAGCGAGCCCGATCCCAGCTTTTTACGCGTGCGTCCTTTTCGACCTGTTGCTCGACAATAATGGTGCGTACGTTGTTGATGAAGGGTCTTGTTTCAAGCGCAAGGGCCTCCGAAATTCTCATCCCGGTAGCCGCAAGCAGAACGTACAGCGACTGCTCTTGCCCGTGCTGGCTAGGTTCTCCGACAGCCTTCCTGAAGATTACAAATACAGAAAAAGGAGCAGCGCCAAACCGCTGAGGATGCTTCGCACCGCGCGCAGCCTTTCCCAGGGTGCGAGCAGAGGTTCCGCTTCCGCTGACCCTCTATCGGGTGCCGGACTGAGCAATCGCTTGTTGGTGGGCAGGATCGCGATGAGAGTGAACGGAATCACGCCGCCGAGGTTGCCTGCATGACTGTGGCTCGACGGTAACTTGGCGAAAATTCAGTGGCAGCTATTTTCACTCCGCACGGCATCCTCGCCGGATGTTCGACAAAGGTGCTATAGACGGCGGCTCCGGTGAACCGGGGCACGAGAGGACTGCGATGAACTCTGCAATTTGCCGCAGTGTGCCTCAAGAGCGACCTACGCGGCCTCCGTGCCGACGCTGCAGTGTGCGCCCTCGGAATCGACAAACTGGGCCAGCACGCCGCCGAAGTCCTGCTTCTTGGGAGGCATGCTGAACAGCACACCTTTGGCGCTCATCTCCCGGTAAAAAGCATCGACATCGGCGACAGTGAAACCCAATTCGACCTTTCCTGCCGGGTTCTTGGGGGAAGCGGGGTGTAGAGCGAGAGTGGTTTCGCCCGTTACGAACTCGCTCCAACCCGGCGACTCGAACTTCGGGGTTAGACCGAGTACATCGCGGTAGAACTTCACAGCCTTGTCCATGTCGGCGACAAACTTGATCACGTATCGCAATCGCGTTCCTTGCATTTGCCTTTCCTTTCTAAGCTCGATGACTCACGCACTCTTTCTTGTTAGGGAATTCCCGAAGAAGGTCGCAACAAGAGAAGCCGCCATCAACCACGGCGAAGCAATCAATAAAGCGCCTGTCCACGAAATCAAGTAGGTGAGCAGGAAGTAAGAAGCAACCGGGTGGCGCTTGGCAAAACTCTTGCGTTGAAGGGAGCTTGAGCACTCGGTCGTGTGCATCATCATCGGTCTGGTTGCCCTCAGCTTGCGGCTGCGTGTTTTCCAGCGTCCTACCGCCCGCGCCTCACACCCGGTGGTTTATGTGGTCATCACGATGATGCGCCCCGGCTTCACGGGATGCTCGACCAACTCATGGGCGCGTGCGATCTGATCCAGCGGCACAATTTCTGCGATGTCGAGTCCCCGCCAGCCTGCTTCAAGAGCCTTATTGATGTCGTGAGTCGCTCGGATCTTTGCTTCGCCTGGCGCATCATCGCTGCCCACGAAATAAAGTCTGGCGTTCACAAAGACAAGCTGCCAGACCGGAGTCTCTGCCATCGGAATATTGGTGGCATAGGTCGCGATGGAACCACCCTGTGCCAAAACCTCCGTGTCTGTTTTGATGTTCGCTCCGAACGCGACTTCTACGATGTGGTGAACCCCATCGGGAGCCGACGCCTGGATTCGTTCCGACAACTTTTCACCAGTCAACAGAACCTTGTCGGCTCCTGCTCGCGATACGATCTCCTTGTCGCTTTCCGAGCGGCATGTGGCGATCACTCGCGCTCCTGCTCGATGCGCCAGTTGAACGGCGCAAGCTCCGACCGCCCCAGCACCGCCTTGAACGAGAACAGTCCGACCCTGGACCGACCCCGCGACATGAACAGCGCGATGAGCCGTTATGCCCGGGATGCCGAGACAAGCTCCTTGTTCCAGCGGCACGCTTTCGGGGAGTCGCGCGACCTGCGTCAATGGAACCACTGTGTACTCAGCGGCAGTTCCGAAGGGACGATAGGATTGAGCGCCATAGCACCACACGCGCAGACCGATCCACTCTCGCGACACTCCCTCACCCACCGTATCCACCGTGCCCGAACCATCGCTATGCGGAACGACACGCGGATATGACATCCCGACTCCAAACGCATCCTCGCGCTTCTTAACATCGCCCGGATTCACACCTGAAAAAGCAATGTGAATCCGAACCTCGCCAGCACCCGGCCTCAGCTCGTCCATCTTGCCGACGACCAGCACATCCCGAGCAGCGCCTTGCTTCTCGTACCAAGCGGCTTTCATTCGCGAATTACGTCCTTCCGTAAATGGTTACTACGCTGGGGGCACGGTTGGTGTTGGTGGCAGATCGGAGTTGAACATGTCGAGCAGCACTTTCCACGAGCCATCTGCCTCTTGCTTCCAAACGGTCAGACACTTCCCCCTGTCAGAGATAGTTTTTCCCGATGCGTCCTTGAAGCTGAGGTCGTATGTGCCGCTGGTATAGCCAAGTTCGCCGGAGCGAGCAACACCGACTTTGTTCGCGTGCCATGAGAGCTTGTAATCGGGAATTGCGAACGCGCCTCCAATCAATTTGGTAAGGGCGTCCTTCGCGGTTGCGATCGGCGCGTTAGGTGGCAGCATGGAGCCTTCTTCGTGGAAGAAAGCCACGGATTTCTCTAGGTCTTTTGCAGCATACACCTTCAGCCACGCAGCATCAGCTGCTAGAACGGCGTCCTCTGCACTTCTACTCTGAGCTTTCATGTACGTTTCCTCTAGCCTCCGCGCAGAATCTACCATTAGTAGACGCAAACGGGGAGGTTACGATGAAGGTTTTTGCTGGCGTGCCGAACACAGTTTCGGGCACACTGTCTGGGTCGAAGCGATGGTCGATAGCGAACCCTCCAGCACGTGATCGCCGGGAAACCGTTGGAGATCGAGACCGTGCTCGAGCTCGGCATTCAGATCGCCGACGCCTTAGACACTGCACATTCCAAAGGAATCATTCACCGAGACATCAAGCCCGCGAACATCTTTGTGACGGCTCGGGGTCAGGCGAAGATTCTGGACTTCGGGTTGGCGAAGGTCACGCTGCAGTCGGAGAGCGTTGATCTAAGCGGCCCGACCATCGAGTCGGTGGAGCACCTGACGAGTCCCGGCAGTGCATTGGGAACGGTTGCCTACATGTCACCAGAACAGCACGTACCGATCTTTTCTCCTTCGGAGTGGTGTTGTACCAGACGTGTACGGGCACGCTGCCATTCCGGGGCGACGCGTCGGGCGCAATGTTTGATGGTTTGTCCTAGCCGGGTGCGGAGCGTGTAACCTGTTAGGAAGCAGACTACCAGGACGAGAAACAATGAAAGAACTTGTGCACCGAGTAGCCACGCTGGAAACGTACTACAGTACTACCCAACGAACACATTCCCTTGAGTAATCGCAGTACAGCTGAGGACGTCGGTCTTAACACGAGCAATCCAGCAACTACCGCGCCCAATACTGACCTGCCCCACTTCTTCACACACCATCCTTTCCGTGCGGCTCTCTTGAGGCACACTGTCACGCCCACAGGAACTTGGATGCAATCCAGAACCTACGGTATTGAGTTCAGTTACGCATGAATGGGGCGGAGCCCCGAAAGCAACTCCGCCCCTTCGTCATTCACCGCGCAAAACTTAGGCGCCTGCAGCACGTTCTGCAATTCTGGCCTCAGCTATGTGCCGGATCAAACGCCGATTGCGTTCTGCGAACGCGAGTTTATCTGCAAGGCAAGTCTCCAAAAGCACGCCGACACCGTGATGGCCTGCCAGGTCAGCCGCGGCAACTAAGACTTCGTACTCGGCCATTCGAAGGTGTGCGAGGTGATTCAGTTTTGCCAGTACAAAGAGGCGCTTGGCGACCGGGGATTGGATTTCCGCTACTTCCTTCCGAAAATCCTCGAGGAAAGTCTCTTGTAGCTTTCCAGTGGACGTTCCCGGCTTCTCGCCGAGAATACGGAAGCATTCGTCGAGTTTGGCGAGAATCTGTTTGGATACGAATGCCCGTCCCTCGATCGCCTCTTTGATCTGCGGGTCGTCGGCGTGGTTCCCTATCTCTTGATAAATCTCCGACTGGCGCTCAGTCCTGTTTCGCACATTGCTAAGCAACATCAAAAACACTTCTTTAGGGTTTCTTGCTGGCATCGTCTGCCTCCTGCGGTGAGTTTTGAGTGGGCGGGTATCTGAACTCTAATACGCTGCCGCAAAGGAGGCGTCAAGCTGTCAAAAAGCTCTAGGATGCTTCGGACTGATCTTTCGCTTTAGTCATCTTGTCGTTATCTCGATTTCATCGAGCAGTAAAGTTGCGACGAGTAGGACGCTTTTGCGCGAGGGCATCGTTGCGAATTCGCAGGACGCACTGCTGCGAGATCCGGCGTAGGCCAGAAATTCATCCGCCGGAGAACTTCTGACGTGATTCCAGTCAGGGACTTACAGCCAAAATCGCTACTGGCAATGCTTCCTCAGCCCTTTGTACCTTGGCAGGGAACTCACTAGGATTGGAACAAGCAATAGCTAGGGATTGTTCTCGGCTTTCGAAATCTCGTGCGGAATCCCATAAACCCTAAAATTGTTAATCGCATCGAGCTCTTCAGGTTCGATATTGAGATTACTGACACGATGAAGAAATGTGGATTATTCCCGTTACGACGAAGGACGCAATAGTTGAATACCTGATTACCATGGATGCAAGCCGAGAGAACGCTCGTGAGCGAGCACTTGAATGGGTCAAGACTCAAATCCATCTTGAAGACGTAGGCAAACCAAAAGCGCCTTACCACGTACTGTGAGTTCGGCGGTGTTGCGACTAAGTTGGACAGCACTGCCGCAGGCTCTGCGTAGGTCAAAAGTTCTCCGCCCAAGAGCTTCTGACGTGTTACGAAATTCCAGCCCGAGGTTAAGCGAGCCAAATTCCTCTACGCAGGACTTGCGGCAGTGCCACTCTGAAGGGATGCGAACTTGCGCTAGAAGCCAGTTTCCTTCGTCTGTCTACCGGAAAGTAACTGTAAGAATTGACAGTTTAACGGTAACGTTAACGTCGGTTCAGTACTACTGTAACTGGCTGGCCTTGCTTTGAAATGGTTTGATTCCCCACAACCAATCCGGATGGTCAAACGGCTCCTTGACCAAGCAAAACCGCAAGAGACGAATGCGTGGAAGCACAGCATATGCGCATCTTCAACTCGGCAGGGCCTACGCCATACAAGGTGACACCGCCAAAGCAAAGGCTGCCTATCAAGATTTCCTCACACTTTGGAGAGGCGCCGACCCCGATATTCCCATCCTGAGGCAAGCAAACGCGGAGTACGCGAAGTTGGAAACGCAGTTCTGCGGGGAGCGCGGCGGCGGTCAATCCTGAAGCAGTTCGACATCTTGGTCTCGAGCAGTTCTCCCGCAACATCATTGCAGGGATGATTCGTAGTTACCGCGCCGACGCCGGCCTGAGCCGCGCTGCGCTGCGCTATTCTGAACAGCATTGGAATTCAGATTCTGTAAGGAATGCGCGTCAGTCGGAAACCCGCTCCTTCCAACAGATGGTAGGAACATTCCTGATTTGGCGTGATCAGATTAAACATCCACAACCGGAGCTTGGAATTCGCTTTGCGTTTGTCATCGTCGCGTTGGCTTTGCGCGAGCTGATTCTGTTTGATCGAGCATACCTGTTTGAAGCCATCCTGCCGATCGACGACGAACTGCTCGGCAACCAGCTCACTAGGATGTTTCTGCAATATTTGGGTACCGGTTCAGAGCCGAAGTCGATTCGTTGACTGCAACAAATCGCGACAATCTGCCAAGAAAAACTTATCCGCTTTATTAAGCGGCAACGGGTTAACAAACTCAGCCTGGTCACCCGAACTTCGAAACTGTGTCTATATATTTGATAGTACGCTGAGTCTACGAGTGTACGGCCGGGGGCGTGCTGTGGCGGGAAAGCTCGCGGAGCAGCCAGGCTTTCGCCATTTTCCAATCACGCAAGACAGTTTCCGGCGAGATGCGTAGGAATTCGGCTGTTTCTTCGACGCTCAAGCCACCGAAAAATCGCAACTCGACGACGCGGGCTTTACGAGGATCGCGCTCGGCCAACGAGGCCAGCGCATCGTCGAGCGCCAACACTTCAACTCCGCGCGCCCGCGTCCCCAGTAACGTCTCTTCTAGGGGAACCCGAACCTGGTCGCCGCCTCGCTTCGCATAGCGAAATCGACGCGCATGATCTACAAGAAGGCGCCGCATAATCTGCGCGCACAAAGCAAAGAAATGCAAGCGGTTTTCGCACTGGATGCCGCGGGCGCGAATCAATTTGAGATATGCCTCGTTGACCAGCGCCGCGGATTCCAAGGTATGATCGCGGCGCGCCAAATGCACTCTGGCAATTCTTCGAAGCTCGGGGTAGACGACTGGTATCAGGCGACTTAGGGCTTCGTCGTCTCCTTCGCTCCAAGCCGTCAGCAGCCCCGTGATGTCTTCGGAACCCACGGACGCCATCCTGCTCGGAGTCTACCAAAAAATTCTCGAACGATGACAGTTTTCGGCAACCATTCTCGGAATATAGTGTGATGGCAGAAGGCACCGAGACTACCCAGCACGGCTGGTGCAAGCGCCAGCGGAAGATACGGGCGGCCAGAGAGGAGGGTGATATGACTGACCGATGGCAGGAGATCGAAACCCTATACAATTCCGCCTGCGAGCGGAAGCCCGAGGAGCGACGTACGTACCTCGAAAGCGCCTGCGGAGGCGATGAATCCCTTCGCCTCGAAGTCGAGTCGTTGCTGGCCCAGGAGGAGCTGGCTGCGAACTTCCTGGAGACGCACGAATCCACAACACTTGAAAACGCGGTTGAGGCTTCAGTCCCGGCGCATGAACAGATTGGGCCTTACTTGGTGCTGGAGTTCCTGCAGAAGGGGGGAATGGGGGAAGTGTATAAGGCCCGGGATACACGCCTGGATCGCACCGTGGCTATCAAGTTTCTTCCCTGCGCACTCGCCGCCGATCTCGCTGCACTCGAACGGTTCCAACGTGAAGTGCGCGCCGCCTCTTCTCTGAATCATCCTCGTATCTGCACGGTGCACGATGTCGGCGAGTTCCAAGGGCGGCCATTCCTCGTGATGGAATTCCTGGAAGGACAGTCGCTTAGGGACCGCATCGCTGGCGAACCCCTGCCGATTGCGGAGCTAATGAAGCTCGCCGTACAGATCTGTGACGCGCTTAAGGCCGCGCATGCCAAAGGCATCGTCCATCGCGATATCAAGCCGGGGAACATCTTCATCACGGCCGGCGGACAAATCAAAATCCTGGATTTCGGCTTGGCAAAGCGATCGGGCGAGGCACCTGCCGTTCCCAAGACAACGGTGTCTGCAGCAGAGGAACAAACGGCCGCCACCGGCATCGGAATCACGGTAACGCGGCCTGGAAGCGTCACCGGGACGCTCGCATATCTTTCGCCCGAACAGGCGCGCGGCGAAGAGGTGGACAGCCGCACGGACATTTATTCTTTGGGCGTGGTGCTCTATCAAATGGCGACCGCCCGCCCCACATTCCTTGCCGAGACATCTGAGGAGCTTATCGGCGCAATTCTTCACCAGACTCCGGTCAAACCATCGGCATTGAACCCGGCCGTACCTGCCAGTCTGGAACGGATCATCTTGAAGGCGCTCGAAAAGGAGCGGACGGCGCGGTATCGATCTGTGACAGACCTTCTGGGGGATCTCGAGAAGATTACCGCCAGCAGGTCGCTTGCAGTGTTGCCGTTCGAAAACCTATCTGGTGACCCGGCGCAGGATTACTTTGCTGATGGCATGACCGAGGCGCTGCTAACCGAGTTGGGCAAGATCAGCGCACTGCGGGTAATTTCTCGGCAGTCCATGATGCGGTATGAGGGCACGAAAAAATCAATTCCGCAGATTGCGCGCGAATTGAACGT
>Ga0187772_10001527_pt1 | contig 11059 bp, 11 predicted proteins | sample 0116_SJ02_MP15_2_FD_133137 | JGI IMG/M metagenome (GOLD analysis project Ga0187772, IMG submission 133137) | Tropical peat soil microbial communities from peatlands in Department of Meta, Colombia - 0116_SJ02_MP15_20_MG | ecosystem: Environmental > Terrestrial > Soil > Wetlands > Peat | place... | reverse complement strand
TCGACAATCTCTTCATCTGAATTTCTGCTCTGAATTGCAAGCGCACCTTGCCCTATTGCTGGGAGCATTATATCTGTAGGCAGGACCTCTGTAGCTTCATGTTCTAGACGAAGCCGTTCCAAGCCTGCGGCCGCTAGAATTATCGCGTCATATGCTCCGCTCGTAAGTTTACTAAGACGAGTTTCCACATTGCCATGTATATCGATTACTTCAAGATCTCCTCGCGCAGCCAGTAATTGGGATTGTCTCCTCGGGCTACTTGTTCCGATTCGCGATCTTGCCGGTAACTGCATGAATTTCCTCTTCTCACGCGAAATCAGAACGTCATGCGGGTTTGCCCTCTTAGGAACTGCTGCTATAGTGATACCAGGAAGCAAATCAACAGTAAGATCCTTCATGCTGTGGATGGCAACATCTATCTTGTCCTCAATCAATGCCTCTTCTATTTCCCTGGTAAAGATGTCCTTTCTTTCGACAGACGTGCCGATTTCACGCATCCTATCCCCCTTAGTTCGGATGGCAATGACTTCGAACTTCAGCCCCGATACCGTCTGTCTTAGTTCCTCAATTACTTGATTGGTTTGCGCGAGCGCGAGCTCACTTGCCCTAGTACCTACTCGTATGCGAGTTCTCATCATGCATTTTCCTAGCTTATCGCCCGCCAATAGGAGCTAACTTACCGCCGGTCAGTACTGATTGATGTCTTACCAATCCGAGCACTTCTTACCCGTCGTCATGCTTACTTCATCGCTTTGAGAAAGAAATCTGATAGATATGAGGCGGCTTCAAATGCCCTATAATTTCGTTTGAAGTGTATTCGTTGGAAGATGAACCGATTCATCATTCCAAGTAAGCATCCTGCCGCCATTCGCGGGTCGGTCTTGCGAAATTCACCGTTTCTAACACCTTCACTGATTATTCTTACCAGCAAGGATTCAACTCGAGCCAACTCTTTAAGCAGAGTTTGGGCACCGACAGGATCAAGTTGAGTTGAACGGCGAAGGTAGAGTCCTGTATTGATCAGTTTATTCGGAAAGGAGGATAGATAAACTCGTACGAAAGTCTCGATCTGTGAACTGGCTCCTTCCCCTTTCACGCTTTTGCATTCAATGCTGAGAGTAGTGGAAAATCCCTTCATCGTTATAGTTTCGAGAACCACCGCTTCGAAAAGAGCTTCCTTATTCTTGAAATAATAGTACACAGTGGGCGCCGTCACGCGCGCCTCTCGACAAATATCACGCATTGAAACGTTCGAGAACCCCTTCTTGGTGAAAAGCGTCTTTGCTGCATGCAAGATTTGTTGCTGAGATTGCATGGTGGTCGTCTATCTCATCTCTTTCCTTGTGGCTGGAAATCGATGTATTTAACGCTCGTTATATGAGTATTTAGCTGAACTATAACAGCATCAACACTTGGGAGGTGTGCCACGTGACAATCGCGAGGGTTAGTGGGGCGGCTTTCTTTGCCGCAATTATGTACCGCCGACTTTCCACGGGACGCCTCGAATTTGACGGACCACAACGACAGGATGATTCTGGTGTGACTCAGCTGGCACGGATTTGACGTTCTAGCTCGTAATCTGCAGGAACATATGGACAGATCGGATCCGCCTCAAATGAGTCACCCATTTCTGCAAAGGCTCGTGATCTTGAGCCACCACAGGCCGACTTATACTCACAGCTACCACATCTTCCTTTGAGACTGGCTGGGTTTCGCAATGCATTGAAAAAGGAGTGGGAACGATAGATCTCACGTAAATTATCTCCCGGAACACGACCGCAATAAACTGGCAGGAAACCACTAGGGTAAACCTCTCCCCGGTGACCAACGAATAATATGCCTCGCCCATCAGCAGTCTGAGAGATCTTGAAGGTCGGTGCGTATCCTGGTTCTCCATCAAGCACTCGTAGTCGACCTGTTAGCTTGCAATATATCTCCCCATAAGGCTCAAGGCCAGTTTCTCGCTGCGCACGCACTCGTCTGAAACTGGGGCCTTCAGCGGTTCTGACAGGAATTCCATAGAGCGCAGCATCATAGAGAAAGTTCATGATTTCTTCACATTCAGATGCGCCAAGAATTTCCAAAGACGCACCCCGTCCGGTTCGGATTAGGAAAAAAACTTCCCATGCGACCGCTCCGTTGACTTTCGTGATGTGAAAAATGTCAGCCAATTCGTTAATGTTACTTCGCATGACCGTAGTGTTGACTTGAGCGCGTAAACCTAGCTCTCGTGACATATTGAGTGCATCGATAGTAGCCTTCCATGTTCCGCTGATTCCTCTGAGTCGATCGTGGGTTTCGGACAATGCGCCGTCCAGACTCACCGACATAATGTCCACGCCTAACTTTCTCATGCGCAATAGTGAGGTCTTGTTCAACCGCGGTGTAACACTTGCGGCTACTGCCACGTAGATCCCTTTACTCTTAGCGTATTCGATTAGTTCGAAAAAATCGGGGCGTTCTAAGGGATCTCCACCAGTGAGCAATAGCGCTGGATATGGTTCTCCAAACTCAAGAAGTTGATCGATAAGCTTCAACGCTTGGGTGGTGGTAAGCTCTCCGCTCTGTTTGCCTCGGATTGCTCTAGCCCTGCAGTGTCTGCAAGTCAGGAGACAGGCTTTAGTGGTTTCCCAACAGACGAAGATGGGGGCCTTGGAATAATCCGTTCGCATTGTCCATGGTGGTCGAGTCAAGTCTAATACCGGGTTTTGGTGGCGGTCTGAACTCTTTAACGTTCGTTATATATACTATTGATTAATCTCTTCGAGCATACATGAGCGGGAATGAGAAGGAAATTATACCTTTGTTCCGTCGGAAACAGAGAGTCTCCTTCTTCGGTTATAATCGTTTACAAGAATTCACTATAAGATTTGAGAAGCTCAGGACTTGGTCAAGCTTAAGTTCGTTGGAGACATTCACAAGGCTAGATGTCCTTGAGTTATCACAACCTCATTGTAAGTAGAGAGAACTCTATAGGAATTATCCAATTGAATCGCCCTAGTGTTCTTAACGCGCTTAACTCTGAACTAATTGCCGAATTGAGCAGAGCTATAGAGGCATTTGACAATGACAGTACGGTCAATGTGATTATCGTAACAGGGGGAGAGAAAGTCTTTGCTGCCGGAGTAGATCTAAAGGAGATGTCTCGGGCTACAACTGTAGATCTTATGATTGGCAGACCATTTGAGCTCTTGGATCGAATCCGAAAAACTGGCAAACCGATCTTTGCGGCGGTCAGTGGCTTCTGTCTAGGAGGCGGAAACGAGCTGGCTATGAATTGTGATATAATAATCGCATCTGAAACAGCAGTTTTCGGTCAACCAGAAGTGAATGTTGGTCTAATGCCAGGATGGGGCGGCACACAAAGACTGACTAGAGTCGTTGGGAAAACGAAAGCCATGGAAATGATCCTCACTGGTCAATCCATCTCCGCTGAAGAAGCACAGCGCATTGGTCTGGTGAATAAAGTAGTTCCAGTCGAGAATCTGATGAAAGAGACCAAGAAAATGGCCAACGAGATCGCCTCCAAGGCTCCTATTTCAATTCGTGCGGCAAAGCAGGCTATTCTTAGGGCAACCGATACTACACTAGAGGTAGGTTTAGACTATGAGCGCAACCTATTCTACTCATTATTCGCCACAGAGGACGCGCATGAAGGCATGCGAGCGTTCCTAGAGAAGAGGAAACCCATTTTCCAGTGTAGATAGGATTGGTTAATTCAGACACCATGGCATAATAATCGTCGCATTAATCGCAAACTGAGCTTCGTATAGAAAAAGTGACCACCCTCGAAATCCACAACAGCAACAACATCTTTAGGTGCCCAAGGCGCGAAATCAACTCAATTGAAGGATTCAGTCTGCTTCAGATCGATATCTTTTAAGCGAATGAACAGATTAGCCTAGTCTGATGAAACTCCCCTTCCCAGATTTCGACTCAGTTTCGGGCTAGTCATCCTTTCTCGGTCGAATCCATATCAGTGCAATATTGTGCCGCCGTCCAACACTATAGTTTGACCGTTTATGAAAGATGAATCGTCAGAGCACAAGAAGACGAGTGCCTTCGCAATTTCCTCCTGCGATCCGAATCGTCTAATGAGATTCTCATTTCGAGCAGCAGATAATTCCTCACTGTTAAGTTCATGGGTCCACGATGTTTCGATATTTCCAAGAGCGGCGGTGTTGACTCTAACAAAAGGTGCAAGCTCAAACGCGAGTGCTTTAGTCAAACCTATGACGGCAGCCTTGGCGACTGTGAACGCGAACCCTTTGTCGTGACCAGCAAGTGCAGGAGTTGAACTCACGTTTACGATCACTCCCTTCTCCTGACGTAACATATGCGGGGCTACAGCTCTGGCGCAAAGAAAAGATCCGAACAGGTCAACGTTAATGGGCTTGAAGAAATCTTCGGTGGTTATCTCAAACAATTTCTTGTTCCATTCGCCGCGAGCCGGGTAGCCAGCTAGGTTGACTAATACATCAACTCTGTTGAACTCCTTCATGGTAAAGTCAACCATTTTCTGAACGTCTTTCTCAGCATGGCTAACATCGTCAAAATCGACTCTTGCCAACAATGCTTTGCGCCCGATTTGAGTAATCTTCTCGGCCAACTCCTTTGCTTCCGATTCTTTGGACCGGTAGTGGATTACGACATCTGCTCCTTCTCTAGCAAAGACCATAGCGACAGTTCTACCGATTCCACCACTGGACCCAGTTATGATGGCCACTTTGCCTGATAATCCAACCATACTTCTGCACCCTCGTATGAGAAGTGCGACCTTAGCTAAAACATTGGTCAGCGTTAATTGACCGGCTCCTCTTCCACTTCAGAAAATTTCAATATGAGACGACGCGACCTGCTATGTCCACTTTGCCGACGGAATTCATATGATAGCCCGCTGCTCAACATGACCACATTGAAGGATTACGTGATGCCTTCAACAGTCAGTTTATGATTTTAGCAAAGATTTTCATGATTTGGGGAGCACAACCTCGGCTACTCTGGAACAGTTGTGGAGATTCTACAAACAGATGCCCGTAGTAGTGTATGAAAGAGCTAGGAAATCGCGATACCTCCGTATTTTCGAAAGACATCGGAACGAACTGCGTTTCGTTGGTAAACTGAATGTTTTGGGCATTTTGGTGCTTGGAATATCTGGGTTCTAGTTTCTCGCAGGAACAAAATATCGTGGGACGATCTCTAATGGGCTCAAGTCATTAATGACGGCGACCAATCTGGATGATGGGTATGGTGTGAGAGTTTCAGAAAATAAATAGTGTACGTGTCGAGAACCCACGACTGACTGTAACTGTTTTGCAAGTCGAAGTATTCTGAATCAAGATCTATGGAATATCAATATTAGTTCGCAAACCTAGAGAAACATGAAGAAACGTGAAATCGAATCCCCTACGGCAGAAGATGAAGCTAATACTTGAAACATTTGACAGCCTCTCGAGGCAGAATGGTATTGTAGAGAAAGATCTGCTCTTATCCGCATTGTACAGCAAGATCAATGTTGATGAGGCAGAGGAATTGACGACTTATCTTATCAAGGAGGGTATTTTGAAAGTGACGGAGACTGGCATCATAGAAAAGCCATAGCACGACTTGTAAATGATCATATATTGGCGCAGCCGGAAATCTGTCGGCCGCTGGTCTCATGTTCAATATTCACCTGGAGGATTGCGAAGAACCTAGTATACGCCCTTCTGGTATCTTGTACGGAAGGGCATAAACAGTTAACTTATCGTGTTTTAATTCTAGATGTGGATGGATGCTGTAGATTGATGCGTCGGAATCGAGCAAATTGATAGTCAATGATGATCTAGCAAAACAGCGCATACTATCAGCTATGGCTGATCAATATTCACGTAAGATCCTTACTGCCACTGTAGCCGAACCAGTTAGCGCGCTTGATCTGAGTAAGACATACCAGATACCTATCACCACGGTTTATCGACGAATCGAAGAACTTGTTGAAGCTGGTCTAATCGCTGCCGTTAAGTCTGGTCGGACCACGGACGGAAAATGGTTCGACTTGTATAGGAGCCTGCTCAGGCGCATAGACGTAAGTTTCGAGAATGGTGACGTGCTGGTAGAAGTAGTAGTCAATGAACACGTGGCAGACAAATTCACGAGAATGTGGAATTCAATACCGAAAGTTTAGAGGAGTTGAATCGTGGTTAGACTATTAACAGAAATGGATTGGATCGTAACTGTAATCAAGCTCGTTGCGCTCCTCTTGGGAACGTTCATCGTTTTCTTGGCCTACAAAGGCTACAGGAGGAATACCAGCAAACCACTGCTATATGTCGCATTAGGATTTGGCCTTATAACAGCCGCTACAATAGTTGAAGGAATCCTTTACGTGATCATCGGCTCAGACCTGTTAGTGGCCCTATTCATCAGCACTATCGTCACTGTGATTGGATTCGTGGCGATAATCTATTCGATTTACTCAGTGAAGTGACGTTATTCCTCTGGAGGAGACACGGCAGTTCTCACGCAAACGCATTCATCCTGGTAGTTTCCGCAGTTCGGGCATCTGGGCCGCCCGGTCAGTGCTTCGATGTGAGGGTTCTGAACAAGCGTGCGTATTTCTTCGGGCAAATTCGGCTCGTAGAAAATTCGGAGGACCCAACGGGTTAAGTCCTTCTCTGTAACCATTCCGACGAGTTTTTCGTTCTCGACAACTGGGAGTCGGCGTACTCCTAGTTTTAGCATGGTCTCAAAGGCTTTCCACACTTCCGTATTCGGGCCTACAAATTGCACGGGCTTAGACATCAGTCCTCGAACTGGAATCTTAAGCAAGCTGTCTCCTCGAAGCGAGGCCCTCGTTATATCACGCTCAGTGATAATCCCTACGGGTTTTTGTTTATCGGTAACAATGACACTACCGACATCGAATTTTATCATCAGACGAAGAGCTTCTTCGACTCGCTCACTAATGTCTACGGTGATCACTTTAGCAGTCATTATTTCGGAGAGCGAATTCTTCCCTTTTATCATCTTCGTCTCTAGAAAACTGGATTCTGCTGTATAATAGCGGCTTCAACGATTATCAACAGTGAGAACAAATCTGTGGTGGATATGATCCATCTCTGATATGGATCGGACTGAAGAGGACAAAACGATAACCATATTGAAACATAGAAATAACTAGAGGCGAGTAGAGCTAGACGTTGAGTCTTTACGAATTTATCGCCAGGCCTGCTCTATTCTTGACTCCTCCGGAAACTGCTCATGGAATTGCAAAGACAATCTTCAAACAACGATTGATTTGGAAAGTATTTCGCAATCACCTTACGGTCCATGATGAGATGATGCGGGTGAACGTAGGGACGCTTTCGCTAAGGAACCCAGTTGGTTTGGCAGCCGGTTTCGATAAGAATTGTGAGATGACCTATTCACTATTCTGCATGGGTTTCGGGTATCTGACCTTAGGAACTATAACCGTAGAACGTCGCGATGGAAACCCGAAGCCTAGAATGTGGCGTTATCCCAATAGATCTTTACTTAACTCAATGGGACTACCGAACAACGGATCAGAGAAAGTGGCAGAGAATATAGGGGAGATTGAAGCACGAGATGGAGCGCTTATTCTTAGCATTTCTGGATTAAGTATTGATGAATTCTGCCGATGCTACCACACGCTAAGTCCACTCGCAGACGGAATAGAATTGAACATTAGTACACCGAACACCATAGGAGTGAGAATATTCCAGGACGCCGGAATCCTCGACCAGCTCCTAAGTTCAATAACCAAGATCAGAACGGAAAAGCCAATTTGGGTGAAGATCCCTCCTTACTTTAACGAAAAGGAAAGAGAAAATGTTCTCGGATTAGTGGACGTCTGCAAAAAAAATTCGGTTAATGGGATAACGGCAATTAATACGAAACGTATCGCTGAAAAACGATCCAGTATCGGAACAGCTGGGCTCAGCGGGAAAGAGATTTTCGAGGATATGCTACGTATCGTACGGGACGTATACCGAAATACTAGAGGAAAACTACCTATCAATGCGTGCGGAGGAATATTTTCAGGTGGAGATGCATGGCAAGCCTTTGAGTCAGGCGCTTCAACCATCCAACTTTATACCGGACTAATCTACAAAGGCCCAAGCATAGTCGCCAGTCTTAATCGTGAGCTCGTTCGAGCGCTTAAACTCAGCAAAATGATGTCGATCTGCGAACTCACCGGAGCAAAAGTACGTTGAGAATCAAGGAGAACTTGATCAGCTTGATGATCGAATGAATCGGGATTCAAAGGGGCATTTGGAATTCATACTCCTAGGGATTAGTGGGTTAGCGTTGTGTTTGTACTTGATCTTCCATCAACTTGCCACGGGATATCTTGATTTCCCGATGGCTGTAGCGACCTTCGTGGTTGTCTGTATGCTGTTACTTCTGAGTCTCGCACTCGGATTCTGCGCAATATCACTTATGATATTACCATTTTCAATCGGAAGGCGGGGAACCAGAGAGGCAAAGAATGTGAAGTGATTGTTCGTCTGCTCCAGAACAGAAGAAAGTATTCATATCTGAGCGTTTGTCGTTCTAACAGAAATCAGACGTGCATCAACATGACTGATGGCTGGTCCCCTCCCAAGAATGCGAAAATCTGGGGACATCTCTTCAATGAAGTCGTGCGTGCGAATCACTGCATGATGTGTGGTGCTTGTGTCGCATCTTGTCCTATCAATGTGCTCAATGTGAATGTGAATGAGGAGCCGGTGATAAAGGGTCCTTGCGCTGCTTGTCAGGTATGCTACTACAGCTGTCCGAGACTCGAACTGCCGATTGATGAGATTGAATACTTCTTGTTTGGCAGAACTAGGAGAAGCGACGAAGAATCTCTTGGGATCTACAAGAAGATTTATTCGGCGAGAGCTTTAGATGAAGAAATTTGGCACGCTGGTCAGGACGGTGGCACGGTCATTGCTCTCATGACTCATGCACTCCAGATTGGTTTAATCAACTGTTTCGCGACGTCTGATTTCACAAAATCGAATTCAATCTTCGTGCTAGGCAACGGCATGGCTCTCAAGACAGTGCCAGTCGTCGGTGATACTGCCGCTGATCTCGTTAGAACGGCTGGATCGAAGTATACGCACGGAGGAGTCTTAGGCGTCCTCTCGGACGCCGCCACATCATATCCTGATGCGCGGGTCGGATTAGTTGCATTACCTTGTGAGCTTCAAGGATTATGGAGAATGCATACAGCAACTCAAGCGACTGTCAAGTTCGGTGGGTCCTGGATAAGAGGAGGTCGGCCCGTCCTAACGATAGGGCTCTTCTGTTCAAAAGTCTACACTCATGATAAGCTTGTGACAGAGTTCATCCAGAAGAAACACGGAATAGATCCATCAAAAATCACGAGGACCGTTATAAAACGAAATCGCTTCAAACTCTACGTCGGCGCAGACATGGTTCTTGACGTCTCTACAAAGGAGCTGGAGCAATACGTTAGTCACCCTTGCCATTATTGCATCGATTACGTTGCAGAACTGGCCGACATCTCGGTTGGTGCTGTGGGCTCGCCTGATGGGTGGACTACGGTCATTATTCGCTCAGAGATCGGTCAAAAACTCTTTGATAGCGCTATCAAAGCTAGAGCAATAGAAGCTGCACCTATTGACCAATCAAAACATGGCCTCCCATTTGTGGTCAAGTTGTGCAATAAGAAGAAACGAGAAAACAATCCGTACTACATCAGACGCGGACTACGAGAAGGATTCCTTGAACACAGAAGAAATGACTTGATACAGATATCACCTACGCCCGAAGCAGAGTAACCATAGGAATTGTATGGTTGCATGCGCGCACGATTGAAGTGACAATCACCTTAGTCGCAATAGGAAATCAGTCCATCTAATCTGACGATTTCGCGCTGATCTGCGAGATTAACTCTGCAACACCGGTCTCTTTGCACAGTTCTGGTGGTAGGCCGCACACGCACAAAAGCGCAGATATGATGTTTGCCTCATCGTCGATAGTTTTCCTAATATCAGACTCGATCTTCTTGAGCTCTGTCTCTGTCTGTCTGAATGTGTGGCCGATGAAGATCTTTGGTGAAAAACCTGATTCGAGTTGCATGAATCTTCCGCCTATCAGCAGAAACGGAATAATCTTCGCCGGATTATACTTGCGCACTATTTTTTCTTCCGTCTTCAGGAGCTTTTGAAGAGGTTTGAAATCTCTGTCTTTGATCTCACGAGAAACAAACTCGACATGAGGACTTGTGTAGGATGCTTCTATCAAATCGTATGTTGGCAGATTGAGGAAAGGCTCGTCTCTCGCGGCACTCATAGTTTGTTTCAAGCCGCTCCATTGACCGTATTTGGATAAGGCTCTCACAATAGCCCAACGCTCAGCTGCACAAAACGGACAGTGTTCAGCACCCATGAAGAACACGAGCAATTTCCCATTTCGCCTAGTCGTCTCCTTGGAGACTTCGACAAACTTACCGATAATTTTCGGGTGCTTGCTACTTGGCATTGGTTTATTGCCCCGCTGCCAAGGTTTAGGAATGGTAACCATTTATTACTACCTGTACGCCTCTGGACGTGTGCACTCACTAGTGCGCTTCTCAATGTTTCGCGTGACAAAAACCAAATGGTAGCAATAGGTTCATGTACGCGGAAATACGCGCAATCAGCTTACTGGTCTCCTTGTTTTAAGCCACGTGTGGGGCATACTGGGGTGAGATCTTGAATCATTTTCTCATCTTGTGGATTAGAAGATAAACGGATATGCCAATCAGAACCAGTAGAACCCCATAGATTGAAAGTTTCTCAACCAGTAGAATGCACCAGCCGATAATCGGAGTAAGATAGCAGGTTCCTCCAGGTTCGCATGAACCGTAGACAGCGAAATTGTAGAAAGAGTATATTGTGTAACCTAATGAAATGAAGAATGAAAGAGTAAAAGCCCATGCAAATATTCTGAAATTCCGATAGAAGAACTTAGCCAATGCAGGCCACACATTGAGCAGCTTGGCAGTAACCTTCGCTTTAACGCGCTGCTCAAACGCCATATCACAAGGACTAAGCGTCAGAGT
>Ga0187772_10001526_pt1 | contig 11061 bp, 10 predicted proteins | sample 0116_SJ02_MP15_2_FD_133137 | JGI IMG/M metagenome (GOLD analysis project Ga0187772, IMG submission 133137) | Tropical peat soil microbial communities from peatlands in Department of Meta, Colombia - 0116_SJ02_MP15_20_MG | ecosystem: Environmental > Terrestrial > Soil > Wetlands > Peat | place... | reverse complement strand
GTAACCGTCAGCATGGATGCCGTCGATCCCGACCGCTTTGCCCGTATTACGCGCGTACACAACGGATACGACAGCGTCCTCGCTGGCATTCGCGCCTCACGCCGCGCCGGCCTCGACCCGGTTAAGGTCAACTGCGTTCTCCTGCGCGGCTTCAACGAAGACCAAATCATTCCCTTCGGCATGTTCGCGCGCGAGGAGGGTGTCGTTGTCCGCTTCATCGAATTCATGCCGCTCGAAGAGGATCGCGTCTGGACTCCCGAGACTGTTGTGCGACTCGAAGAGATTGTGGCGCGCATGTCGGAATACTTGCCGCTTATCGAAATTGACCACCAAAGCAGCGAGACCGCACGCCGTTACCGTTTTGCCGACGGCGTGGGCGAGATTGGAATCATTGCGCCGGTATCGCATCCGTTCTGCGGCCACTGCAGCCGCATTCGCATTACTTCAGACGGCAAGCTGCGCACTTGTCTTTTTTCCGTCTGGGATCACGACCTGCACGAGCTAATGCGCCGCGGAGTCTCCGATGAAAGGCTCGTCGATTTTATCGTGAGTGTGATTGGTAAGAAAGAGGAACGTCACCACATCGGCGAGCCGGGCTTTGTGCCCGCATCGCGGACCATGGTGCACATCGGCGGTTAGTAAAACGAGTCGTACTTCGTTACTACCCACCCGGCGTCTTTCTTCTCTTCCGTCACCGAGAACAGATCTTTGTAAGTCGCGTCCTGCGCGGTTGTTGAGTAGCGCTCGCCTTTATAGTGGAGAATGATCAGCGGGGGAGCATCTTCCCACTCCACCAGGTTCCAGCGAATCAGTGGGTGCTGTGCCTCCGAATCGCAGATGAACGCGGCGCGCTTCTTGCGGTAATCCTTCTGCCAACCGGCGAGTGCAGTCCGGCAATTGCCGTCTCGCATCTCCGCGATAAAAGTATTGGCAGTACGCTCGATGGTGCGGTCGCGCAACGGATTCATGGTGATGCTGATCGGCATATTGGTCAGCGGATCGCGCTCTTCCGACCGCGACAGAACCGGCCCCTGGTTGCTGAGCCAGTTGAGATAGCCGAGAAAACAGGCCACGAGCAGGCCGGCGGTGCCAAGGGCGATGGCGATATGTGTGCGGGAGGCCTGCATGAGCAGAAGTTTGCGCGATGGTTAGCCAATCGACAAGGTTACTTCAGATACTTTCGTAATTCAGCGATCTGCGGCATGCAACAGCATCCCGCCCCGGCCAAGCCGGTTCAAAACCGGGCAGCTAGGGAGCTTTTTCCGGTGTAATTGGCGCGAATCCTGCTATGATTAAAGGCCCTATCCTCTGGCCTTCGTGTTCGACATCGCGGCTGGGAGTTGACGGAACACCTATCCGCGAGCCGCGAATGGTCGCTGTATCCGGCTTGGTATTTTGGAAAGCACGAATTGCGAACTGGAGCCCCTTCCCATGAAACGCATTGCGTTGGTTTTCATACTCTCGTTAGCAGCCCTGCTGCCGGGTTGCAGCAGCAGTTCGGCACCTACCCTCACGTCGATTTCGGTGACCCCGGGAACCGCCTCAGTCGCTGCGGGCCTCACCAAGCAATTCACGGCCACCGGAATGTACAGCAACCAATCGACGCAGGATCTGACTGCCACGGCGACTTGGATGTCATCGAACTCGTCCGTCTCGGTTGCCGCGGGGTTGGCTACGACCTCGACTCAGGGATCGGCCACCATCACGGCAACAGTGAGCGGCGTCTCTGGCAACGCAGACTTGACCATCACCGCCCCGGCGCTGGAATCGATTGCCGTGACGCCCGCCAACGATACCGTCCCGGTCGGCACACTCACGCAGTTCACCGCGACGGGGACTTACAGCGATAAGTCGACGCAGGATCTCACGGCGACGGCAACTTGGGGGTCGACGAATACCACGGAGGCGACCATCGCTCCGGGCGGGCTGCTGACCGCGCTCTCAATCAACACCACGCCGACTACCATTTCCGCTACTTCGGGCAGCGTTACCGGAAATACGAATCTGACGGTCGCGGCTGCGACTGTGCAGTCTATCGTCATCTTGGGCCAACCTGCGGTCACAATCGCAAATGGCACCACTTACAATTTCATCGCAGTCGGCTTTTATAACGACGGCAGCAAGCACAACGTCACCTCGAAAGCGGTGTGGGCATCGACCAATACGAATGCCGCGACCATAAACCCGGGCACAGGTCACGCTCTTGGAGTCGGCGGAGGGTTGTCGACAACCATCTCCGCCACCATCGGTTCGGTTGTTGGCAACATCACCCTGAACGTTAGCAATGCGACCATCGTCTCCATCGTGGTTGCGCCCGCGGGCACGACGATCGCCCCGTTGACGGACGAGACCTTCACCGCCATCGGCACTTTCAGCGACAGCACTACGCAGGACCTGTCGCAGGATGTGGTATGGGCAAGCAACAACACGGCCGCGGCCACCATCAGCAACACCTCCGGCAGCATTGGCGTTGCCACGGGTGTGCCGCCGGGTGGCCCGGTTACCATCTCAGCCACATTCGGAGCGGTCACCGGCACAGCGCCACTGACTGTGACCTCCGCCACTCTAAGTTCCATTGCCGTGTCCCCCGCAACTGCCGGACTCACGCCCGGTTCGACGCTCGCCCTGGCCGCAAAGGGCACTTTCAGCGACGGGAGTACTCAGTCCGTTGATCGCGTGGCCACGTGGATGACCTCCGATCAAACTGTGGCGACTGTGACCACGCAAGGTAGCGTAACTGGAGTTGCCAATGGACCGGTCACGATCACCGCTCAGCTGAATGGCGTTAGCGGTTCGGCCAGCCTGACGGTGGAGGGTTTTACCGCCATTACGATTTCGCCGGCCAGCGGGAGCGTCGCCGCCGGTACCGCGACTCCCTTCTCCGCAACCGCCACCTTGACCGACGGCACATCCCAGGACATTACCAATTCCGTGGAGTGGACTTCGTCCGATGCAACGGTGGCGATCATGAGCGATGCCTTGGGATCATTCGGCTCCGGCATCGGGAACGCGCCCGGCACTTCGACCATCACCTTGGCCTTTGGTGGACAAGTCCCCCTCGCCAGCTTGACAGTCACCGATGCAACTTTGACTTCGATTGCCATCAAGCCCGCGAACCCGATCATCAACCTGGGCGACTCGCTCACCTTCGGCGCCAAGGGCACGTTCAGCGATGGATCTACCGAGAACCTGAACCAGCAGGTGGTTTGGAGTTCATCAGACATCACCGTGGCGATCATCGATGCCACGGGAGGAATTTCGACAACCGGGACCGGAACGACGACGATCACCGCCTCACTGGCCGGCGTCAGCAATACCACCGTGCTCACGGTCCAATAGGCAGGCAAGGCCACGGCGAGACGGGCGTCCACGCTCGTTTCGCCGATCTTGAGTGTCAGCGTGTGGAAAGCCCTCTGGGCTTGACCTCCCGCCCCTCCTGCCTTAGGCTGTCCAGCACTTCAATTTTTTCGGAGCGCCCCTATGCTATCCGGCTTCAAGCAATTCATCCTGCGCGGCAACGTAGTCGATATGGCTGTCGGCGTGGTCATTGGCGCCGCTTTCGGCGGAGTGGTCACCGCCCTTACCAAAGATCTTCTGACGCCCCTGATCGCCGCCGTAGTCGGCAAGCCGGATTTTTCGGCGATCAAATTCACCGTTAACGGCTCCCAGTTCCCAGTTGGCGATTTCATCAACGCCTGCGTGTCGTTTTTCCTGGTTGCGGCTGCGGTCTATTTCTTCGTCGTGACGCCCGTGAACGCCCTGGTCTCGCGCATGCGCAAAGATCCGGCTCCGGCAGATCCGACTACAAAAAAGTGTCCCGAATGTCTGAGCGAAATTCCTATCGACGCCCGCCGCTGCGCGCACTGCTCACAGCCGGTGATTGGCAAAGCGGCGTGACAGGTCGAAGATGCGCGATCCGTTTGTCTGGATGAGGTTGGCGCTCGATGGGACTGCTTTTGCGATTGTGGCCGGTACTGGCGTGGTTGTGTGGGCTCGGAAAAGAAGTGCAAGATACTGGCCGTTGACGCGCGGGAAGGTGGAATACGCTTCCACCCGCGAATACAACGGCACCTGGTGGACCGAGGTTTCCTACTCCTATCAAGTAGCCGACGAATTCTATTCCGGACGCTTGCAGCTCAAATCAAGAAATGAGCGCAAGGCTGACGCACTTGCCGTTCGCTGGAAGGACCAGAACATAGCAATTCGTTATTCTCCCCGCAACGCTGAGATTTCGGTCGTAAGGGATGAAGACCAGGCCGTTCTTCATCCGATGGAATTCGCAGGCCATTAAGGCGAAACCAGGGCTGGTTCGTCGGCCAGCATCCTTCTGGCGCAACCGCCGCAAGTCCTGTAAAATAGTGCTTTTGGCAACCGCCTGGAAGGAATTCTGGAGTTTATGGCACGAGTCTGTGATATCTGCGGCAAGGGGCCGCGGTTCGGCAACACCATCAGTCACGCCCACAATGTGAGTCGGCGCCGTTGGAACGTCAACCTGCGTCCCGTCCACGCTCGGGTGGGAGCGACCACCAAGCATATGCGGGTGTGCACGGCCTGCCTGCGCAGCGGCAAAGTGGTTAAGGCCTAAGGGATAGCGCGAACGCTCCTCTCCGCGCCGATTTCCTCGATACGGTCATTGATGGCCGTTGCCTGGGTCGTCCGTGATTAGGCCCTGACATTACTGCGCATCGACCAGCTGCACGTCGAAGATCAGCGTAGCGTTCGGCGGTATCGCCCCAGGATAGCCCTTCGCTCCATATGCCAGGTCGGGAGGAATGCGCAGCTGCCGCTTGCCGCCGACTTTCATGCCGGCCACGCCTTCGTCCCAGCCCTTGATCACCTGCCCGCCGCCGAGCAGGAATTCGTACGGACGCCCCGTTCCGACCGAGCTATCGAATTTCTTGCCATCCGTTAGCCAGCCGGTGTAGTCCACTTTCACTTTGTGGCCGGTCTGTGCCACCGCGCCGGTTCCGACTTTGATGTCCCAATACTCAAGGCCGCTGGCAGTCTTGATAGGTTCACCGGTGGTCTTCGTGGGTCCCATCGGCATCGCCGGAGCCTTCTTCGCCGGAGCGGTTTGACCGGCTAAAGCGCCAGCCAACACCAGAACAATGATCGCGAGCAGCAGATTCTTCATCGGAATATCCTTTCTATTTCTCAAGAATGAGATTCATCTCACTCAAGCCAGCGCAATTGCGTCAATCTCAACGAGCACATCTTTCGGAAGCCGGGCCACTTCAACGGTAGATCGTGCGGGCGGGGACTGCTTGAAATAGCGTCCATATACATCGTTCATCGCCGCAAAGTCTCCCATATTCTTCAAGAAGACCGTGCAGCGCACCACTTTTTCCAGGCTGCTGCCCGACGCCTCCAGAATCGCCGCCAGATTCTTCAGCACGCGCTCGGTCTGCGCCGCCACATCCCCGTTAATGACCTGCTGCGTCGCCGGATCAATCGCTACCTGTCCCGAGGTGAAAAGCAAACCCTCAGCCCGAATTGCCTGCGAATACGGCCCAATCGCCTTCGGAGCGTGCTCGGTGGAAATCACTTCGCGCATTCAGCCTCCCATCAGAACAACGAACTCTGTCGCCGATTCGGCGTAATCCCGAAATGCTCATACGCCAGCTGGGTTGCCACTCGCCCGCGCGGCGTACGGTTCAAAAAACCAATCTGCATCAAAAACGGTTCATAGATCTCTTCGATCGCGTCCGGCTCCTCCGCCAGCGCCGCGGCCAGCGTATTCACGCCCACCGGACCACCCTGATACTTCTCAATAATCGTCAGCAGCAGCTTGCGGTCAATCTCGTCAAACCCATGCTGATCGACCTCGAGCATCGCGAGCGCCGCCTTTGCCGTCCCCTGGTCGATCTCTCCCGCCGCCCGCACCTGCGCATAATCACGCACGCGCCGCAGCAACCGATTCGCGATCCTCGGCGTCCCGCGCGACCGTCCCGCAATCTCCTCCGCTCCCGCCCGATCGATCTTCACGCCTAAGATTTCCGCTGACCGCTCCAGAATAATCCGCAGGTCGTCATTGGTATAAAACTCCAGCCGCAGCAGCAACCCAAACCGCGACCGCAGCGGAGCCGACAACAACCCCGCCCGCGTCGTCGCGCCCACAAAGGTAAACGGCTTCACGTCCATGGTGTGCGTGCGCGCCGACGGCCCCTGCCCAATCATGATGTCGAGTTTGTAATCCTCAAGCGCCGAATAAAGGATCTCCTCAAGCGCCGGTTGCAGCCGGTGCACTTCATCGATAAACAGCACCTGCCGCTCGCGCAGATTGGTGAGAATCGCCGTCAGATCGCCCTTGATCTGCAGCGTCGGCCCCGAGGTCTGCTGAAATGCGACCGCCAGCTCGTTGGCAATGATGTTGGCGAGTGTAGTCTTGCCCAGCCCGGGCGGCCCGTACAGCAAAACATGATCCAGCGCCTCGCACCGCGACTTTGCCGCTTGAACGGCGACATCCAGATTTTCTTTGACCTTGTTCTGTCCGATAAACTCCGCCAGCCGCTGCGGCCGCAGCTTCAGCTCAAAGGAAGAATCGTCTTCGACCTGAGCGGCCGAAACCAGCCGGTCTTTTATGCGCGAATCCGTCATCGGCAAATTGGGATTGTTCTTAGCGAGAGGCACTCTGCGAGATGTTAGCAGATGTCAGATTGTGGAGGGCCATGGCTACTGCCCAATCACGCCCAGATGTACACCCTTCAGTTTATGTTCGTCGAACCACGCCACCTTCTGTCCGAACCAGGTCTTCGTTCCCGTCAGTCTGTACTTCTTCACCGCCGCCGCAAAATCGCGCGCGTTCAGCAAAAACGCCACCGGCGATTCCCCGTACTTCCCCATGCGCTCCGACAACCATCCTCCCGCCGGAGCCACTAGGATTACCGGCTCGCCCGGAAAATAGGCCATCTTTCCCCAATCCTTCTGTGTTTCGGTCAGCGGCTCGGACCATCCATACGCTTTCCGGAACAGGGTAATCGAGGCGTCCAGGTTGCTCACCGCGATGACCACATTTTCCACGCCCGAAACCGGAGCCCCTTTTACGCTGTCTGAAATCTGCACGCGCCATGCGCGGGGCGTCTGATCTTCAATCATGAAAGGCAACACCGAGCCAGGCGTTCCCGAGCCAACAACGGACAGGTTCCACTCGACCGACATGCCATCCGGGCGCTTGCGGCTGCCGGGCGTGGGGGCCGTCGCCGGAATCCCCAACTTCTTCAAGCGATCCACATCCTGCAGCAGGACGTTCGTGCCCACTGCCCAGGCGCACGTGACCGCATCTTCCCCCATATATCTTGCCCAGTCCGACCCCGTCGTCACTCCTGCCTTCACCGGCGCAATCAATTCGATGTAAGTGCCGTCATCGAAGCCGACGGCCGCCATCTGCGTAACGCCATTTCCGTGCGGCCCGCCGAAATCCGTCGTCAGTCCTACGTCCGCAAACATCTGCCGCATCGGATCCAGATTCGCCCCGCAAATCGACACATGATCCAATTCCAGCACCCTGCTTTTGTCGTCGGCCATCATCGGTACAGAGGTCAGCAAAGATAAAGAGATCAGCAAGAAAAAAAACGCAGCGGCGGGTAAGTTGCGCAGTCTAGAGCAGTCCTGCCTGAACATGGGCCCTCCCGGCAAGAAAACAAATGGTACGCCAAGAAGCGCGGATAGAAAAGGATTTCAAGGAGCAGAAGGATCGACGCCCCTAGTTGCTACTCCTCCTCTTCTTTCACCTCGCCGCGCGCGGCTTTTGCCTTCTCAACGATCTTCTCTTGCAATTGCGCCGGCACGATGTCGTAGTGGTGCATCTCCATGTTGAAGCTCCCGCGGCCCTGCGTCATCGAAGTGAGATCGGCGCCATAGCTCAGCATCTCCGCCATTGGAGCCTCGGCTTTCACGATCGTGTTGCCGCCCTTGTTGTCCATGCCCTGGATGCGCCCGCGCCGGCTGTTTAGATCGCCCATGATCGTGCCGGCGAACTCGTCGGGCACGGTAATTTCAACATTCATGATCGGCTCGAGCAGCGTGGGTTTGGCTACTTCCATGGCCTTCTTGAACGCGATACGCCCCGCCATCTGGAACGACAGATCGTTCGAATCGACGTCGTGATACGAGCCGTCATAGAGCACGACGCGGAAATCGACAACCGGATAGCCCGCTAGGTATCCGCGTGCAGCGGCGTCTTTAATGCCTTTCTCGACGGCAGGAATGAAATTCTTTGGGATCGCTCCGCCGAAAATATCGTTGACGAATTCGAAATCCCCTCCGCGCGGCAGCGGCTCCATTTTGATTTTGCAGTCGCCATACTGCCCGTGCCCGCCAGTCTGCTTCTTGTGGCGGCCCTGCACGTCGGCCTTGCCGCGAATCGTCTCGCGATAGGGAACCTTCGGCGCCTTCAGCACCACTTCCGCGTGGTAGCGCTTGCGCATCTTTGAGACCACGACTTCGATATGCTGCTGCCCGGTTCCGGCGATCAGAAATTCTTTGGTCTGAGGATCGCGGAAGAAGCGCAGCATCGCATCCTCTTCCATCAGTTTGTGGAGGCCGGCTCCGAGCTTGTCTTCGTCGGCGCGCGTCTTCGGCTCTATCGCAAACGTGATCGCTGGCTCTGGCAGCTTGACCGGCGAGTACTGAATCGGCGCGGCCTTGTCGCCCAGCGTGTCGCCGGTGAGAGTCTCTTTCAGCTTCGCCACTGCGCCAATGTCTCCGGCATGCAGCTCGGGAATCGGAATGGTCTGCTTGCCTTGCATCACCCAGATGTGTGAGAGCTTCTCAGGCGTATTGCGGGTGAAATTCTGCAAGGTTGCTTCATTCTTAACCACGCCCGAGAAAACTTTGAAATACGAGATGCGGCCAGCGAATGCGTCTGACACGGTTTTGAAGACAAACACGGAAGCCGCCTCGCTGTCCGTTCCCTTGCGCTCGGCGGGCGCCCCATTGTTGCCCGGTTGCCCCGCCACAGCGTGATGCTCATTGGCTGCCGGAGTGTAATCGACAATAAAGTCCATCAGCTCGTCGACACCGATGTTTCCCAAGCCCGACGTGAACAGCACCGGGAAGATCTTGTCCTCGCGGATCGCCTCATGCAGCGCCGGGACCAGGTCGGCTTCCGGAATCGTCCCCTGCTCGAAGAACTTCTCCATCAGCTCGTCTTTGCCCTCGGCGACCAGCTCAACCAGCTTCTCGTGAGCTTCTTTCGCCGCCGCTTCGAGATTGGCCGGAATCGGCCCTTCCTTGCCCTTGCCGCTCCCGCCCATCTCGTACGTGTAAGCCTTCATCCGCACCAGGTCGACAATGCCGGAAAGATTCTTCTCGCTCCCAATCGGCAACTGCAGCGGAGTCACGGCGCGCCCGAACGCCTTCGTCAGCGATTCCACCACGCGCTCGGCACTGGCCCGCTCGCGATCCATGCGGCTCACCACGATCATGCGCGGCAAGTTGACCTCTTCGCAGTAGGCCCATACGCGCTCGGTGACGACCTCCACGCCCGCCACGCCATCGACCACCACCAGCGCCGCATCCACCACGGGCAGCACCATCTTCGCCTCGTGGACAAACATGTTGAACCCGGGCGTATCGAGCAGATTGATCTTATTTTTTCCCCACTCGACGCAAGCCAGACCGGTGGTAATCGACATTTTGCGGGCAATTTCTTCTTCGTCGTAATCGGTGGTCGCGGTGCCATCATCCACATGCCCGAAGCGCTGCGTGGCACCGCTGGTTTGGAGCATGGCCGACACCAGGGTAGTCTTGCCCGCATGGCCATGCCCGATCAGGGCAAGGTTGCGGAGATTGGCTCCTTCATAAACTTTCACAGTTTGTCTCCTTCGGCAGGCTTTCGGGGAGATATGCTACCGCCCGGCAGAGATGAGGACAGGACCGGGGTCCCCGGCAAGCCTGGTCTTGGCTTGCTGGGGTGGAGGTACAGGCCAGCCCAACGTCGCCTGCGAAATTATCGATGCTAACACAGGGGTTTAGGAGGCTCAAGGAAGGGGCCGCTATGCCCGAGCCTTACAGGTTCGCCGTTTTCTCGCAGATCAACTTCCGAATCTTCTCCACGAACTCCGCCGACGCCATGTCCTCCGTCTTCTCTTTCCCCCGCGTCCGCACGTTGACCTTTCCGGCCTCCGCTTCTTTATCTCCCACCACCAGCAGAAACGGCACTTTCTGCAGCGCGTGCTCGCGAATCTTCGCATTCATCTTTTCGTTGCGGGCATCGACTTCGACACGGACGCCCGCCGCCCGCAGCTGCACCGCGACTTTTTCAGCGTACCCCACGTGCCGCTCCGCGATCGGAATCATCACCGCCTGCACCGGCGACAACCACACCGGAAACGCGCCGGCATAGTGCTCGATGAGCGTGCCGAAGAATCGCTCCACCGATCCAAAAAGCGCGCGATGCACCATGACCGGCTGCTTGCGCGTGCCATCTTCGGCGACATATTCCAGATCGAACCGCTGCGGCAAATTGAAATCGAACTGCACCGTCGAAAGCTGCCACAGCCGCCCGATCGCATCCACCAGCTTGATATCGATCTTCGGCCCGTAAAACGCCGCCTCGCCCGGAATCGTCTTGTACTCGATCTTCAGTTCCTTCAGAACCTTTTCGAGTGAGTTGGTGGCATGGTTCCACTGCTCCTCGCTGCCGACAAAGTTCTTGCGGTCGTTCGGATCCCACGTCGAAAGATCGGTCTCAAACTTCTCGAAACCGAAATCGTGCAGCACGTCGCGCGCAAACTCCACGCAATCGGCAATCTCTTTTTCAACCTGCTCGGGCGTGCAAAAGATATGCGCGTCATCCTGCGTAAACCCGCGCACCCGCATCAACCCGTGCATTACGCCCGACCGTTCATACCGATACACCGTGCCCAGCTCGCCCAGCCGCACCGGCAAATCGCGATACGAGCGCAGCGAGTCTTTGTAAATCAGAATGTGCCCCGGGCAATTCATCGGCTTCAGCCGGTACTCCGCATCGTCCAGTTCCATCGCGTCAAACATGTTCTGCGCGTAGTAGCCCTCGTGCCCTGAAGTCTGCCACAACTGCTTGCGCATCACGTGCGGCGT
>Ga0187772_10001525_pt1 | contig 11066 bp, 6 predicted proteins | sample 0116_SJ02_MP15_2_FD_133137 | JGI IMG/M metagenome (GOLD analysis project Ga0187772, IMG submission 133137) | Tropical peat soil microbial communities from peatlands in Department of Meta, Colombia - 0116_SJ02_MP15_20_MG | ecosystem: Environmental > Terrestrial > Soil > Wetlands > Peat | place... | reverse complement strand
CTCGTTGCTGGAGGTTCGACTTGCAGCTTACCGGTCTGCCCGACCAACGCGGCAGAGATTTATGACCCGGTTGCTGAAACATTTACCCTCGTTGCTGGTGGAATGACCGTCCCCCGGTTGGCCCACTCCGCTACATTGCTCACCAACGGGCAGGTCTTCTTGGCAGGTGGATACAGTTCATGCGCTTCCACCTGTACTGAAGAGGCGAGCAGTGAACTGTACGATCCGATTGGGGGAGTATTCGGTGTCGGTCAGCCGATTGCGAACGCTCTCGCAGGTCACACAGGCACTCTGCTTGCTAACGGCGATGTGTTGTTGATTGGGGGCATCAATGCAGGTGTGACACAGGCCGCCGACGAATGGTATCAGCCTACCAGCGTGACGCCCGCCGGGTTGGTATCGATCACAGTCTCGCCTGCAAGCTTGTTCCTCCCGCTGGGGCAAAACCAGCAGTTAGTCGCCACAGGGACTTTTAACGATGGCAGCACGCAGACTCTTCAATCGGTGATTTGGAACTCATCGAACCCTGCGGTTGCTACTATGAGTAATTCACCCGGCGCGGCTGGGATCGTGAATGCGCAAGCCACGGGCACAACCTCGCTAACAGCGGTTGCCGGAAGCATAAGTGGGTCCGCCTCACTGAATGTACCTGCACTGGTGTCGCTGACGATTGTCCCCGCCACTCCTTCCATCTCAATCGGTTCCAGTCAACAGTTCACTGCTAGCGGCACGTTTGCAGACAACAGTGTGCACGATCTGACCGGCAGCGCGACGTGGAGTACATCCAACATTTCTACGGTCTTGATCTCCACGGCCACTACGGGACTTCCTGGGTATGCTATAGGCGCAAATGTCGGTACGGCGACCATCACGGCAACTTTTGGAGGCATGCAGACCACAACTCTGGTTACCGTGCAAGCTGCTCCCGTCCCTCCCAGCATCACTGCGCTATCGCCGAATTCGGGCGCGGCGGGGACACAAGTGACAATCACGGGTTCCGGCTTTGGATCAGCGCAAGGCAACGGCAGTGTTTGGCTAGGAAGCAGCTTTGGGACGGTACTGAGTTGGAGCAACACGCAGATTGTGGCTGCGGTCGCTCCCATCGCGACCACTGGATTAGCTCAAGTGCAGCAGAACGGGTTGTCCTCCAACGCTGTGCCTTTCAACGTGAACACGGCAACGATTTCTACGGTGTCGCCATCAAGTGGTGTGCCAGGAATCGTCGTCACCATTACTGGCACAGGTTTCGGAGCAGGGGAGGGCAGCGGCCAAGTGTGGCTCGGTACTGCCAACGGAGTTGTTCAAAGTTGGAGCGACACGCAAATTGTCGCAGTCGTGGCCTTAGGCTCAACCTCTGGGAATGCTATGGTGTTGCAGAACGGCGTGATGAGCAATCCCGTTCCTTTCTCAGTGAACTCGTTGCATATTGCCTCTGTGACGCCAAATTCGGGTGGACCCGGAACCACCGTCACGATAACCGGAACTGGCTTCGGATCGGCGCAAGGTGCAGGAACAGTGTGGCTGGGCAGTACGAACGGCGACGTGATGGCATGGAGCGATACCCAAATCGCGGCTTCGGTCGCGTCCAATTCAGTTACTGGCGTTGTTAAGGTTGAGCAGAATGGAATCTGGAGCAACGCCCTCACCTTTGCAGTTCCCGGAGGTTTCGGCGGAGGAGGAGGGGGCAGCACGACCTCTGTAACTCTTATTCCAAATGTCATCAGCATGCTCGTTGGTGAAACGCGCTCAATTCAGGCCCTCGATTCCAGTGGGAATCCGGTTACAGGCTTGACTTGGACTTCAAGCAATACCGCGGCAATCGCGCTTTCCACCGACGATCCGCCAATACTTACCGCCATGGCACCCGGCAACGCGACAATCACGGCAGGAAACGCATCGGCGGACCTCACAGTGCTCGCCGGCGTGACGTTCCCAACCGGCACTATCCTGTGGTCCAACCCTGGCGATGGTTCTGGCGTCACGCAGATTGTTCCAGCTGTGCCCAGTGCTACCGGGGTCGCCGATGTGTTTTCGATGCAAGCCGACTGCACCGTACAGGCTCTTGCCAGCGACGGCACTGTTGCGTGGACCGCCAACATTGGCACCTACACAGCACTATATGGCAATCAGGTTTGTAACAATTTCATGGCCGACTTCCAAGGTGGTCTGGTCGTCTATAACCCGCAATCGATCATGAAGCTGGATGGGGCGGCGGGTTATGCCCATCCGGCATACGCTGTTTCAGCCCAAGACGGCACTCTTTCGACCCCCGTCGTGCACACTGACGGCACAATTTTCACCGTCTATACGATCTACTCGTCGGGCACGTATTCGCTTGTCGGTATCGAACCAACTACCGGCAGTCAGAAATTTGGTGTGCCGATCAGTGATCTGGGAAACGCGTCGTCCTCGTGCTCAGGGAATGCTTGTGGTGCCAATTACAGTTACCCTACCTACCCGTGGGTACTCACGTCTCCCATCATTGCCGGCGACGGCTACGCTTACGTCGCATACGCCTACGAAGACCAGACTGAAGTAGGGCAATCGAACTGGTCTGGCTGCCACTGGTATGTCCCTACACCAACGATCCCTCCATTACCGTCTGCATGGGTCTGCTCGTCATATAACGGTTCCTATACTGAGAGCGATGTCTCGCACCTAAGACTGCTGCGCGTAGGTAGTGACGGATCCTCATCCAAGATCGACGCACAGGATGCGAAGTCCCAATTCGAGACCTCTAGTTCCTCGACGTATAGCTATGACGGCGGATTGATTTCCGGCTCTAGTCAGGAGGCATGTGCAGGGGATCCTTCGATCTACTCGATTCCGACGCCGATTACGAACGCAGACACAGGCATTGTCTTCACGTGGGCGGCGAGCGATTGCAACGACAACGCCCCTGTCTATGGATTGTCGACAACTTTCGGGGGTACTCTTGCGTCATCGGAGACGATGAACATCCCCGGCCAAACTGGAGCGATCACACCGGTCTTGCAGCGGCAGGATGGCAACTTCATCGGCACAGTTCCCACTTCTGCGATGAACTCCATGATTGCATTCACGTCGTCCGGCAGCACATTGTTTACCGTGCCCAACGACACTCCGAAGATCGCCACGGCCGACAACGGCGTGATCGGAGCCTCGGGCATCACTTACGACCAGAGCGGCAACGTGACGGGCCAGACCGGCAGCACGAATCCAAATACTACTCCCATGATTGCGGTTGCTGCTGCCAAAACGGCTCAAGGTGTCGATACATCTGGTCCGAACGAAGCAGCTCAAGCTGCGGATGCCGCCGGTCCGATCGTAAATTCTTTGTCCACCGCACAGTCGTGGCTGTCTAACGTGTACCAGAACCTAACCGGGCAGGTGGCACAATTGTCAGTTCCACCGGTTCCGGTTGCGACGCCGCCGAACTGGAGTCTTACCGGAGCTAATCAATCCGGTAACGGTACCTCACCACGGTGCCACGACGATCGCGACGACCTCATCTATCAATACCAGGCTTATGATGTTCGCGATAGCTACTTCCCAAAACCCTATCCGCTCTTCAGACCGAACTGCTTCGAAGAAACAAACACGGCCCACTCCGCGACCTTCTCGTTCGACCAACTGAACACAAACTCCGGGTCTGATTATGCACTGATCAAGAATCCCCTGGTCGTACCAGCCAGCAACGGGTACGGACTTGATGAATGGGTTGTCGAATATGGAAACTCACGAATTATAAACAGCGCCTATAGAAGTCCTGCTCATAACGATGCAGTAGGCGGGGCAGCGGCAAGTCGCCATATGCTCGGAGATGCTGTAGATCTTCAAAACCAAACATGCCCGAGTAGCACGCAGCCTTGCAGCGACGCTGGCATCGAGGAATGGGTACAAATGGTCAACGCAGCTGGCGGCCAGGTATTCACCACGACCCAAAAGGATGGGACGGAAACTCGAACTGTAACTATTAACGGCACCGGGGCGAAAGCATCATTCATCGAGCCGCAGAGTGGTCCCTGTGGCCTCAATTGCGCGCATGCGGATTGGCGATACAAAGATCGCAATAGGTATGTGCACTAGAACCGCATGTCTAACGACATGGGTTCAGGATTTAGGAGAAGACAAAAATGCGATTCCTGTTGTGGTTGTCGTGTTCAGCGTTGATACTGTCTTTGCAAGTGACAGCTCAACAGTCTGCCCCGCTCGACTCTAGGGTCTCGCCCATTTTAGATCGTATGAGTGGAAACGACCTGCACACGCGTGAGGCAGCTTTTAACGACCTGATGGCCCTGACACGCCAAGGACAGAAGCAAACCGCAGAGCCGGACCACGCGGCAGACCTGGCTGGATTCCTCAAACTACATCCCCAGCAAGCCGACAGTATCAAGCTAGGTCTGATCCAGCTGCTGAAGGCGGACAATGCCGACTTTCAAGGTGCTGCCCCCGGAACGTATACAGAACGAGATACGGAGCACTACGCGGAAGTGGTGAATGTTGTTTCTTCTTTGAATGATGAGAGAGCTATACGCATCCTTGTGAATGCCATGACAACTGGCGGGATGGCCCAGCAGGCGATTTTCCAGTATGGGGACAAGGCGCTCGCGCCAGTGCTAGGGCAGCTTAAGAGCTCTGACCCGCTGGTGCAATCCCAGGCACTAAGGATGAGTTTCGCCCTGCTGGCAAAACGGGGAGATCCGGCCGCTCAAGCTCAAATACGAGAGCTCATTCTCTCATACGTCAAGGCCCCATCAGGAGCTACGCGAAGGATTGCGGTACAGGAAATTGGCTGCCTCGACGATCGACAGAACTTTGTACCGTTGTTAACAGAAATCTCAAAGACCGACCCTCAGAAGCTACCCGGCAAGGCGCTCGACGGCGGCGATGGGAACGAATTCTACCCAGTAAGATACGATGCTAGACGGGTGTTGCGGGACATTCAAAACAATACTGGCTGTATGCCTAAGCAGTGAATTGTGAGGCTGGCTGGGCATAGCACCTGTGAGGGGCCAGTCCATAGCGTAACGTCAGCAGAGGCGTTTCCGGCAGTTATGGTAGCGTTTCCAGGAGCGACCGCCGTGATCGTTGGCGGATCATCCATAGAGAGCGTTGCAACTGCTGTATTACTCGAAGTCCAGGTCAGGCCAGTAACTGGTTGGCCGCTGGAATTCAGCGCCTGAATAGACTGAGCTCCGCCGACCACCATATTCACCACGTTCGGAACCAGAGTAACTTGCGTGCCCCCGCCGAAAGTGATGTTTCTTTCCTCAATGACCGATGGATTGCAGGTTATCCAGAATGCATATGGACATCCGTTAGTTATCACCAGTGGCTATCGCAGTCCACAGGTTAACAAAGCCATAGAGTTAGCCAATGGGGACACCTGGCACCCCGACGGTCGGCATATCCATGGAGATGCGGTGGACATATCCGTCAAGACCGGCTGCAACACCGCGCCAAAGCCTGCAGAATGCGCGTCAGATACCTGGTGGGCGTTGCACGATCTTGTTCGAGACCAGCTTTACCCGCAGCAGGCATGCATAGAACCACCTGAGAACTACATACACTTCCATGTTGACTTGCGCCCCTGGAACGAATGCAGCGAGGAGTGGCGGCAGTGATCAACTTTCTCTCGAACAGAAGGAGGTACACGTGCGAACGAGTTTGCTGCTGATTTTCACGAGCTGCGCAGCCCTCACCGTGTGCGTTGGGCAGCAGGCTCCAAATAACGAGTCGGACCGGATAGAGTTGCTCCAGAAGCTGCACTCAAACAGGGTTGATGATAGGGTCGGTGCCTACGAGAAGCTGCGCACTGATTCCTCAGCCCTTCACGACCCACGTGTGAAGGCCGCACTGGTCGACTTGCTGGATCGTGAAAGCCATGTCGCCCTCAATGACGATCAAGAGGGTTACATAGAGTATATGTCTAAGCTAACGGATACCATCGCAGGTCTCGTCGACTGGGATGATCAGCATCAAGTGTGCGTTTTAGTTCTTAGCGCATACCCGCCACGAGATGCGATAGCCTCACACGCGAAAATCGCGATGCCATGCCTGCTGCAGAAAGCTCAGAGCAAGGAAAGCCTCGGACGTGCAAGAGCCATAGCAATATTAGTACAGGCATTGGGCACGAAGGCAAACGAGCTTGACGCCGATACAGTTCAAAAGATCCAACAAGTAATTCTAAATGCACTACACGATCAAGCGTTTGATGTGAGGGCATTAACTGTCGAGGCTCTCCGGCGTTTTGGACAGCAGGACATGATTCCGGCCCTGCAGCAGATAGCTGAGACGGACCCGACGCCCGCTGCACCGAACGGTTATTCGATTAGAAAGTTGGCGAGCGAGGCGATCGCTGCAATTCAAAAGAGGGCCGGACAGAATTGAGGAGTCTACAAACGGTACCTGTTGGCGTTATCGCCGCCGCGATGATAGCAGGCTTCTGTTTAAGCCAAGAAAGTCGCAGCAGAAGCCCCGATGGGGTGCAAGAAACCGAAAGCGATGAACGAGGGTGGCTTGGAAGGCTTCACTGCCTGGCCCTGAATGGCGGGACATTTTGGCGCGGGTCGAGCGAACTCTGTCAAGGCGCTTGCCCGCGATAGCGGCGACCTTCGGTCGGCCTTGACAGAGTTTGCGCCCGCGCTATGCTGCCATCATCCGGGGCAGGCAGGGGTTCTTAGGGGCCGATACCAAGACCCATGCCGTGCTGTTCTTGCGGTCCCTTGGAGATGTCCTGCTGCGGCGCAATTGTCTGCTCCGTGCTGATCTGAGGCGAGTTGGCGCTCTGCTTTGAAATATCGTGACCGAGAACCGTGGACAGTTTCTCGCGGTCATTCGTAAATAGTTGCGCATCGTGAGTACCGCGCGAAACAGAAACGTAAGCCATCCGGCTGTTAAGTAAGTCCTTGGCGAGCAATTCGGTGTCAACGTGAATCAACACGCAACTCGCAGCTTGTCCCTGGCTGGAGTGGCTGGTCATTGCATAGCCGTAGTCCAGATGCGGGTGCTTATTGGCATCGATTTGGAGCGAACGGCCAGAGTCCATGTTCAGACTCACTCGTCCGGCGTCATCAATGCCAGCGATCACTCCCAATTCGCGATTTGCAATTTTCAGGTCATTGTCAGGCGCGGTGAATTGAATGCGGTCTCCCAACGAGAAATTTCGTGTCTCCTCGCGATAGACAGTGACGCCGCGCTGTCTGCGGGGATCGTATGTGCGGTCCGTTCGGTCCTGCAGTCGCACAGTGAGCCGGTTGCTGGCAGCATCAATGCTCCGCACTTGAGCATAGTGGCCTTTTCCAATCCCGGTCTCCTTCGATGCGCGGGAATAGCGCAGAATATCGCCTACTTCATACTTCGCTGCCCAGGTACGGTCCGCCCCAGTGAGCTCCTGTCGCGAAACCAGGGTTCGGATCGGATGCTCTTCGCCACTGACCCGGCCCTTACCTTGCAATTCGGCGTGAATGCGTTCATTGATCTCCATGCGGGAGCGATTATCAGGGGACACCACTAATGTGTTCTCCGGCGCCTTCGCATACTCTTTCGCGATGGCCGAAATGCGCTCGTCATGTCCGCGAATTTCGTGGACCCGGCCCTGCTGATCGAGATTGTTGATAGCTTCCCGTACATTGCCACGTGCTAGCTGTTGAACCACTTCCTTCAGCTGAGGGTCCTTTTGCCGCACGATCTCCTCTAGTTTGACGGTCTTCATACCGGCATCTTGAAGCTGGGCAAACGGGCGTCCGGCTTCAACCGCTTCGTGCTGTCGCCGATCCCCGACCAACAAGACTCGATCAGTCGGACGCAACCGCTCGATGAACTCATGTAGCTGGCGAGTAGAAGCGAGTGAAGATTCGTCGAGTACGTAGAGCCGTTTCTCACGCGTGTCGGGCTGCTGCCCGCGGGCTAAATGTTTCTGTAGAGTCGACGTCTCGATGCCCGCTTCGCCAAGCTTCTGCGCTGCTCGGGAGGTTGGGGCGAAGCCTTCGACCCTGTAACCCGCGATCTCTGCACCTTCGCGGATCACTGAGAGAGCGGTGGTCTTTCCCGCGCCGGCAACACCGTCCAGAGCCACGATCTTTTCTCGCGATAGAAGGATCTCGTCAACCGCCTGGAGCTGCGAAGGATTCAATTCTGGATGACTGTCTTCGGTGGCGATACGGATCGGGGGCAAAACGAGCATTGGATCGCTGTAGTCGCGTCGGTTGCCTTCCAACATTCTGCCGACGATCTCGCGTTCCATCCCTGCCATGACTCTCGTCGTGTACTGTCTGCGTGCACCAATCTGCGAGAGTTCCTGGAACTCTCCCGTGTTGATCCGGCGCTGGAATTCCTGCTGGATGTTGCCGTAGGTGGTTTCTCCCATGCCGCGTGCCAGCGCTGTTTCCAAGATTGCACGACGATCCTGGACCGCTGACCGTTCGAACACGTGATCGCGTGCCCAAGTTACGGCACTCTGCGCCTGAGCCTTCACGCCCTGCATTCGCTGTTGACCGTGTTGGCGAGCCTGGGCCACGACCCGATCGGCTTGGTTGCCGTATTGCGCCGCGAGCTCCCGGTGCCGCTGTAATACCTCTGCCTGAGACAAGAGTTCTTTCCGATCCCGCGTGTGATGGGCAGCAATTTGCGCCGCCGCTGCACCATCGATTCCTTGTTCCCGCAGATGGTCCTTAATCTGTTCCCGTCGTGGACTGGACGCTTCCAAGTACTCTTTGGTGTAGCCGCAGATTTCCGGCTGCCCGTGCTTTCCGCGCTCCAATTCATAGCCGAGTGTTTGTAGACGCAGCGCCAATTCTGATCGATAAACTGCCGTAATAAATCGCTGGGAAACAAACAATTCGTGCGGTTGAAGACTGCGGGTCTCGCCGTTCTGCCGTTCAGTGACGTTAAAGATCACGGCGTGAGTGTGAAGTTGTGGTGCGGCGTAGCCCTCAACGGGACGTGCGGTATCATGTTCAAAAGCAGCGGCAACAAACTTGCCGGTGGTCTCAGGCACGTGGACATTGCCAATACGGGCTTGTGTATACCTCTCCAGCTCGCGAAGCGCTGTCCGGACGCTCTCGCGATGGGCTTCCCGAACTCGTTCATCCCCTCCCACAAGTGCCGTAAGCGACACTGACTTAGGCGCAGAAAAGGTGGCGTCCCACCCCGCACGATGCTCGGCGCTGGTGACTTCCTTACCAAATTTTCCTTCGTATGTTCTTGAGGCCTGGTGGCGAACAAGCTGCACCGAGGTGCGAGGATGCTGGCCTTCGGTCAGGCGTGCGAAATGTTCGGCTTCGACGGCCCCCGCAAGGCTCCATTGGTCTGCAAGCCTGCCCTGCCATTCGCTGTGGGCTTGCTGGTCACGGCTCCAATAGTTCTGTTTCTCTGACGCAAACTCACGCTCATGATAGGTTCGCGCTTGGCTGGCCGAGAGTGGTTTCGAGATGGTGAGCATGACACCAATTCCTTATTTGTACCCTCGACCGGCACCGGTCCGCGCCAGGAAGTCCGCGAGAATTTGGTGAGCCTTCTGGAGCTTCGCTGCGTCGGCTTGATCACGAATCTTGACGATGGAATCGGGCAGCAATTGTGTGCCCTCTGACGTTGCTTTCGCCTCTGAATGAAACAAATTCAGCAGCGTGTATCGCAAGGCCCAGACCTCGGCCACCAGTAATTCAATAGGATCAGCCGGTCGCTGCCGCGCTGCTTGCAGCGCAGTTTCGCGCAGCCATTCTGCGAGAGATTGGCCGGCTCTCTCAGCAGTGGCTTCGACCTCATCCAGCTCTCCTGGAGTCAGGCGCGTGGCTATCGTTTTGGTGCGAAAGCCGGGCCTAGTTTCGGTTCTAACAGGGGCCTCGCTCCGAATCGGAAATGGGAGTTCGGGAGTACTCATGGGAAATCCTGTTCATGGTTCTTGGCAAATGGCCCACCAGCAGCCGTGTTGCGACAGTGTGAGAAGGGCTTGAGTGTCAACATGTTTACGCCAGGTACACCTAGGGGTGCTTGTGCGTTTACGAACGTAAACGCCAAAAGACGTGCGGGAACTCGATCGCGAAGCAAAATGCTCATGCAAAACAAGTTCACGCCCGTAAACATTTCGGCGCTCGCGAGCGCTCGGCAGTTCCCAAATTGGGGGTGACGTGTCCACCATTCTTCCGGTGCGAAGCACCGCCTCGCTCACATCTCGCCATATTCCTGCGCCAACGTGTCCCACGCCTGCATCACGTCCGGCGACTGCCATGCACGACGAAACAGATCCTGAATGGATTTCCAGTGCTCCATCGGGAAGACGAAACTAATCCCGTTGTCACAGGCACAAAAGTTCACAGTGAAGTCCTGATCCTCCGTGATTCCAACGTGGGCATAGAAATAGTGCCCTTTCCATTGCGCCAGCGGGCGAGTCAAATCGAGCCCTTCCAGCATCCTTCGGAATTCCGCAGTTCTCGCGTATCCGTTCACCGGATAACGTGGCGCCAGCGGGCCAGGAAAATGCAGGTAGGGGGAGAAATCGTTCCCCTCTTCGCGCACCAGATCAAGGCGGTATCCGCCCTCCTCTTGAGATGGCAATCCGCGCTGCATTGGGCCTTCAAAGTCATCGTCATCGCCGATCGGCTTCGGTCGCAAGGGCTTGCGGTGAATTGCGTAATGGCCTCGGGCACACACCCGCCAGAGGGTATTCCAGTGCGGCCAAAGTGCATCGTTAAGCCGCTCGATATTGGAGAACTTTTCCTCGTCCAAAAGTGTGTAGAGATTGCGGACAGCGAGTAGCGGTCTGCGGCGTTTCTGAGCCGGGTCTCTGAGCATCTGAATGGTGCGGGTAACGACTCGACGAAGGTCCTCACTACTGACGGCATTCGGGTCCTTTGTGGCTACCTGTTTATCCTCGGGAAGCGTCATCAAATAGAAGAAGTCGAGAGACACCTTCTTCTTTCTGAGTGCAATTGCGTAGGCGGCGAGAAATGCTTCAAGAATGTCGGCCAACGACTCATAGGAAAGCTGGCCCTGTTCGGTACTCGCAAACGACTCCGCACCCTTGGCGCAATAGTGTGCAACGAGAGTCCACTCCGCCTGCGTCAGAGGTACGTGTGCCTGCGCTT
>Ga0187772_10001524_pt1 | contig 11068 bp, 13 predicted proteins | sample 0116_SJ02_MP15_2_FD_133137 | JGI IMG/M metagenome (GOLD analysis project Ga0187772, IMG submission 133137) | Tropical peat soil microbial communities from peatlands in Department of Meta, Colombia - 0116_SJ02_MP15_20_MG | ecosystem: Environmental > Terrestrial > Soil > Wetlands > Peat | place... | reverse complement strand
GTACAGAGCATGCGTATGGTCGTGGTCTTTCCGGCTCCGTTTGGCCCAAGGAATCCGTAGATCTCCCCTCTTTCGACAGTGAGGTCGACGTGGTCGACAGCTGTGAAGTTGCTGAATTTTTTCGTTAGCCCATGAGTTTCGATCGCGTTACCGGTTAGGGAACTAAGTTCGGTTCTTTGTACCGTCAATGTTACCGCCGCCGGTTCTCCTGTGTCATAATGATCGAATGGAAAGGCGAGATCCGGATGATTGTGCTGAAGCTGTCGTAGGCCTCCCAGGCTGCTCTTCGGAGTCTTAGGGTCAATCCCTTTACGAGCTCCCTTGTAGTATATCGATGCGATAATATCGAATCGATACTCTTGGTAGGTATTTAAATATATCGAATCGATATATCATTTCCGTGGATGGTACATGGCGAAAGGAGCACACACTCGATTATACGAATTCATGTTCTACACGGCCATGAAGGAGGGGCCAGCGTATGGGTATCAGCTGGCCGCACGTTTTCGAAAGATGACAGGTGGCCACATGAAGATAAGCTACGGTACAATCTATCCATTCCTTCGAAGAATGGAACGCGCGGGGATGATACGTTCTAGGAAAGACGAGAAGAATGGTAGGGTATACTACGAGCTTACAAATGATGGACTTAAGTCGGGAAAGAAGATGGCGACCTACATGAAAGAATGCCAAAAAGACGCTGAAGAGAAACTGCTAGGATTCCTGTACATGCATTCGGAGATGTTCGGACGAAAGGCCTTGAAGGACTTATTAGCGCGCGCCAATAGGATTGGCTAATATCAGCCTCAGTAATCTTTCCGCTGCGGTGCGCGATCCACAAACGGACCAAGATTTAATAATTTCTTCTTCACTCGCCCTTTTGCATGACAATCGAGCTCGCAACTATTCGCGAAGGACTCGAGGATATTGTCGGAAAGCGGAACGTTTCGAACAATTTCTTCAAGATCTCGGATTACTGCATGAATCATATCGCGGGGAAAATATCCGCGCTGAGTAAGTGTGAGCCTTTCCTAGTTGCCCGACCGGAAACTGTGGAGCAACTGGCCGGCGTTGTCCAGTACGCTTGTCGGGAACGAATTCCAGTCTATGTCAGAGGGGGCGGGTCAGGTTACTTGGGAGGTGAGGTACCCACCACCGGCGGAATCGTCGTGGAAACAACGGGCATGGATGGGATTATTGATGTTGACAAGGAGAGCGGGTACGTTACATGCGAACCGGGAATAACCGTCAAAGCCCTAAACGAACAGCTTCGGAAATACGGTCTCTGGTGGCCCCACGATCCCGGTAGTAGAGATTGGGCTACAGTGGGTGGAAGTATCGCAACTCTCGGGGGCGGCGCCTTCTCTACGAAATTTGGCAATGCGCCTAACACCGTTGTTGCCATGAAGATCGTGACTCCCGAAGGGGACATTGTAAGACTTGGAAGCAAGGTCCGGCACGACTGGTCCCACTATGATTTGATAGATTTCATAGCCTCCGGTGAAGGAACACTGGGAGTGATTGCTGAGGCCACGATCAAGATATTCAAAATTCCGCAGACAAGAGCGGTGGGGCTGGCATTGTTTAGGAAATTTGAAGACGCGGTAACCTGTTGCTGCAAGTTAACCGACGCCGGCCTCTATCCCGAAACCCTGATGATGGACGACACATTGAGGTTCACTTTGGAGAGCATCGGCCCGTTAATTGACCTAAACAGCCCGGCGGTAAAGAAACTCAGGCTAGGTTCCGTTGAGGCGGTAATGGCCTACGGCTTCGCAGGCAGCGCCGAGGTCGTCAGGAGTTCGATGCGTATCGCCAACCGGATTGTAAAGGGTTGCCGTGGGAGATTGATCGCGGATAAGAAAATCGTCAGTGCCTATTGGAGATCTAAAACAGAGCTTCCCTCGTGGTCCACGGAGATCAGTGATATGAAGCTGCATAGTTTTGTACCTACGATTCCTCTCAGTCGCGCCGCGGATTTCCACCATAAATATGCTGAGTTTACCGAGAATCCAAAATTAAGAAGGATCGGAGCCCGATATTATGTGACCTTGCTGTATCAGCAATGCACAGTCAGCCCAACCGCTATGTATGATGACAATGACCCGGCAGCAGTAAAAGCCTACGAGGAGTTCACCCGCAGATTCGCCACCGAAGTTGTGAAAATGGGCGGAGCACCGTCATCAACGCTGGGCGTAGGCATGAGACTGGTGGACATCGTTGAATCTCTAAGCGACCCCTCAGAGATGATGCTTACGAAACGCATCAAACGCGACCTCGACCCGGCTAATGTGCTCAACCCAGGCAAGAAACTCAAGCTCTAACTCACGAACCAACGCCTTCGAGACAGACCGCCGCGGCGCTGGCTATCCATCTGTCACGGTGAGCACGACCGGATCAAGAGATTACAAGTCTTAGGGCCCGCATTTCGGGCTAGGGCTCGGTATATAATACGGGTGCGCGAATCTCTATACTGAAATTAGATATTGTGTATTTAGCGGTATATTGACGGGCTCCTGGTAGGCGACGGAGACGTAATATTGGTTCGTTTTTCGGGTTTGGCTACGTTTGTTGGTAAGCGAATTCTTTCGACAATGGGTGTTCTGTTAGGAGTAGTCGCCATACTGTTTCTCCTCTTCAGGGTTGCCGTGCCGGACCCTGCAAAAGTTTGGGCCGGGCCGCGGGCGAGTCAACAGACGCTCGAAGCTTTGACTGTCCGGTTTCATCTCGATGCCCCTTTGTATCTACAATTCTACTATTACCTCAACGATCTGCTGCATGGCGACTGGGGTGTCTCACCGATCTCAGGCCAACCGGTCTTTCAGAGTATTACGCAATATTTCCCCGCAACGGCGGAGCTGACTACGGCCGCTTTAATCCTGACCGTAGTCATAGGAATTCCGTTGGGCGTCGTTGCCGCGACTCACAGGAATAAGGTCGAGGATCACCTAGCCAGAGTGACCTCTCTCACGGGGATCGCGTCGCCGCCTTTCCTCCTCGCGCTCATTCTGCAGTTTGTATTCGTCTTCTACCTTAGGGTGTTTCCGGATTCAGGCGGGAGGATCTCTGTCTTCATCGCTACTCCCCCACAGGTCACGGGTTTTCTTACGATTGACAGTTTGATAGCCGGTGATTGGCCGGCATTCGCGAGTGCGCTTCAGCATTTGGTTCTTCCGTCCCTCGCGTTGGCTTTCCTCACATTGGGGTTGATGAGTAGACTCATGCGCGCTTCGCTCTTGGAAGCGCTGGCCAGCGACTATGTTCGAACGGCGAAGGCGAAGGGGTTGAGAAAGTGGATCGTAGTGTACAAGCACGCTTTGAGGAATGCTCTCGCCCAGCCGGTTACGGGGCTGGCTGTTTATGTCGCCTATCTTCTAGGAGGTTCGGTGGTTGTGGAGAACATTTTCAGTTGGCCGGGAATAGGTCGCTACGCAGCGCAGGCGGCGCTTAACTTCGATTTTCCGGCGATCATGGGTACTACAATAGTCTTCGCGGTCTGTGTCGTAGTGATGAATTTAGTGGCAGACGTTTTGCTCTGTCTCATTGACCCGCGTATCCGTCTGGGGTGAAGGTCTAATGACTCTATCGCAGAATCGAAAGGATATCGCCCTCACCTGGAGGATTCTAAGGAGGGACCCACTTGCTGCGGTGGGATTGATTATTGCAGTTGCATTTTGCGGGACAGCATTAGCCGTCTTGATTCTTGGGAATAGCGTGGCACCGTACGATCCGACCGCGATAAACCTCTCCCTCGCATTTCAACCGCCATCACTTCAACACTTATTCGGGACCGATAACCTTGGCAGAGACATATTCAGCAGGGCGATCGTGGCAACCCCCATAGATGCCGAGATCGCTTTCGCGATTATCGGCGTTTCAGCTTCCTTCGGCCTGCTCTTCGGTGCGATCTCCGGATTCTTGGGGGGATATGTTGACGAAGTATTCATGCGTGTCACGGATCTGTTCTTAGCGTTTCCGGCATTGGTGCTTGCAATCGCGGTGGCGGTTGCACTAGGGCCCGGCGTCACGAATGTCATACTGGCCAATCTAGTCGTTTGGTGGCCTGTATATGCTAGGTTATCAAGAGCTGGGGCCCTCTCGCTTAATCAAACACAGTACGTAGACGCGGCGCGCATTGCGGGTCTCTCGAAATTCGCAATATTACTTCAACATATCATCCCGAATAACATTTCTCCAATTTTGGTGTACGGTACGTTAGATCTTGGAAACGCAATCTTGTACGCATCGGTTCTAAGCTACTTGGGGCTGGGGGCGCAACCGCCTCAAGCTGAATGGGGTCGGATGGTGTTTGATGGTCAGATTTTCCTGACAAGCGCCTGGTGGATCTCCATCATTCCAGGCATCATAATCCTATGCATCGCACTCGGTTTCAACCTTCTCGGGGACGCTTTGAGAGATGTCTTCGACCCACGGTACAGGAAGTAGCTACACGATGCCAGACCCGGAACCTGTTCTTCGCGTTGACGATCTGACAGTTGCTTTCGAAACGATAGAAGGCAAGTACAGTGCTCTGAACGGCGTTAACCTAGAGATCAGACCTAGCGAAATAATGGGTTTAGTGGGGGAGTCAGGCTGCGGAAAATCGTCCCTTGCCCTAGCCGTTATAGGGCTTCTGCCGGTTCCCCCCGCCAAGGTTCTTCATGGAAATATCACCTTCAAGGGAAATGACATTGTCAAGTACACGGAAGAAGCCGTCGAGAAAGTCAGAGGCACCGGAATCAGTATGGTTTTCCAAGAACCCCTCACGTCACTCAACCCCCTCTTCACGGTTGGTGACCAGATCACCGAGGCCATAACCGTACGGCTTCAAAGAGAGAAAGCCACCTACACCAAGAAGACCGCTCAGGCGGAAGGGATAGATTGGCTTCGAAAGGTGGGCATTCCCGACCCTGAGGGGGCATTCCACCGTTACCCGCATGAACTAAGCGGGGGAATGAGGCAGAGGGTTATGATCGCCATGGCTCTCTCGGCCAGTCCATCATTGATGATTGCGGATGAACCGACTAGCGCGCTCGACGTCACTACACAAGCACAAATCCTGAAACTCACCCGGAAACTAGTCGAGGAAGTAAAAGCCTCGGTGCTCTTCATAACTCACGACCTCGCCGTCATCGCCCAAATCGCCGATCGCATCGCAGTCATGTACACTGGCATGGTAGTGGAGGAAGGAACGGCCATCGAGATATTCGAGAAACCACTACATCCATACACACAGGCACTGCTCGCTTCCTTTCCAGGCAAAGAATCGATCAACGAACCCCTGAAGGTAATCCCCGGGCAGGTTCCAAACCTCACCCGAATTCCCCAAGGATGCCCATTCCATCCCCGCTGCAGTTTTGCAAGAGAGGAATGCACAACTGAGAGACCGAGAATGAAAGAGGTGTCAGGGCACAAGGTAGCTTGCGTGCTCTACTGAACCATGACAACGGAACTTCTCCGCCTCGAGAACGTTGTGAAACATTTCCCTGCCAAAGGTTCGCTATTTTACAGCGAGACGGGAACGCTCGAAAAGGGGTCGTTGGTCCAAGCAGTTGACGGCGTAAACCTTACCGTCGAACCCAACATAACACTCGGCATCGTAGGAGAAAGTGGCTGCGGCAAGACAACCCTAGCAAGAACAATACTCCACCTGCACAAGCCCACCTCCGGCAAAATCTACTTCGAAGGAAAAGACTTGACCGTTCTATCCTACGGGCAGCTTGCAAAAATTCGTCCCAACATGCAGATGGTCTTCCAAGACCCCTACTCATCCCTCGATCCCCGGAAGCGTGCTCGAGACATCATCGCGGAACCCCTTAGGGTCGTGACCAAAGACAAGAACTTTGTAAATGAAAGAGTGAAAGAGGTCATAAGACAGGTTGGGTTAGAGGAAGAACAGCTTGGAAGGTTTCCAAACGAATTCAGTGGAGGACAGAGGCAACGCCTAGGAATAGCGAGGGCAATCGCAAGCAGGCCAAAACTTGTCCTATTGGATGAACCGACCAGCGCGGTCGATGCCTCTACCCAGGCGCAGATTCTCAATCTCCTTCGTCAGCTACAGCAAGAATACAAGATGAGTTATCTTCTCATCTCACACAACATCGATGTCGTCCGCCACATGAGCAATAAGATCGCCGTCATGTACCTAGGAAAATTTGTGGAGATTGGACCGACAGAGGATATCATGAACACTCCGAAGCATCCCTACACGGCAGCACTCGTATCCTCAGTCCCAAAGCCGGACCCCCGCGCTAGGAAGGAGATGGTTGAGATAAAGGGGGAAACCCCAAGCCCCATAAACCCGCCCCCGGGATGCAGGTATCACCCCAGGTGCCCCTTCGCAACCGAACAATGCGGCCGAGAAGAACCGAAACTCCGCGAAATCGAAACAAACCTCGTCGCATGCCATTATCCTATCAAATATTGAACTATCCTTCTGCTGTACCGGACGACTACTGCGTGACTCGACCTCTAGAGGCATCTACTTACTACTGGCATCTAGCTAGGGTAACGCGTTGTCTTTGTTTGGTGGGCATGGCTTATAGGCGTGTTCTCCGGGTTGGCCAAGGGGTGAATCGGAGATCACTCTCTTCTTTCTTACGGCGCGTGGGCCTCGGCCCACATTCGCAACAGACATGACTGAAGGAGAGCGAATGGTCATGGGTGAACACGTAGCGTATTGGAAAGCCAGACTAGATGAAGGGAAGGTTCTGGTTTTCGGACCGGTCCTCGATCCTAAGGAGGTATTCGGAATCGCTATCGTTGATGTTAAGGACGAGGCGGAGATGCGGGCCTTGATTGCAAGCGATCCGGCCGTGAAGGCTGGGATTCATGCGAGAGACGAGTTTTACCCAATGAGCCCTAGGGCGTTCGTGCGAAGATAGGACCGTGCTTAAGGCTCCCAATGGCCTATTTTTCGTCATTGTAGAGGCGCAAGTCTCTTAGACCCGGATTTTACATTATTTCGGGTGGCTGCCTATTGTCAACCGCTATGACTCCTCCGTTCCTGAAAGAGCTGGTTCCCGGAGGCATCGAATATGGGACAAGTTTGCTGGTCGAATTTGAACCGGACTCCTTATGGTATGAAACATCGCTGACAATTGCGGCTCAAGCAGTCAAGGCTGGAATACGGACTGACTACCATACATTCCAGCACTCTCCGGATGGAGTGAAGAAGGCTTTCCGCCGTTGGGGCTTGGATGTTATGAAGATGGAGCAGGATGAGACGCTCTGGATTGAAGACAGTTATACCATCCAGACGGGAATGGGCGCCCCTGAGGAGCAGTCTGACTCGAGCAAGGTTTCAGTAAAACTGTCCGATTGGAGTATTGGTTTCGCGAAGAGCATGAAGGGGGGCGTACCGGATGCTTGGAAAAGGCGCTTGCACATTGACGATAACATCGGTATCCTGCTTCAGTATAATGAGGAGAAAGCGCTGATTGACTTCGGGCGAACTCGATTGATCCCGTATGCAAGAATCCGCGAAAGTGTGGGCATGTATGCCATTTTGACGAATTCTGCTTCTATCTCATTCTACAAACAGTTGGAATCGTTGTCGGACGGAATAATCGATTTCAGAAGTGAAGAGCGTGAGAACGAATTTCGACATTATGTGAGAATTCGAGGTCTGCGAGGTAGGCCATGCGATACACATTGGAGGGAGCTCCGATTGTTGGATAACGGCGAGGTCGCGATTGCGGACGAAAGGAATCAGGGGGTATGACTGAATCTCGTGGGTTCAAGCAGCATCCCTAATCCCCGAATTGTCGGAGGCTCTCTGCACCAGCATCCAACACACGGGACGGCTCCTTGAGTGAATGTACCGTGTCTGAAGCTATTTCTCTTCTAAGAGCTTCGAGACATACTCCTGAAAGCGTTTATCGAACTGCCCCTTCATTCGTCGATGCATGAGGTCAAACCGCGGATGCTTTGTCAAGTCTCTGAGCCACGCGGCCCACTGTTCCCATGTTTCTTCGTCTATCCATTTCTTCGCGTAGAGAAGAAACGCTTCCTCGATTATCCCGTAAGCTATCAACAAATTAACAAGAACCGACGCTTCCTCGGATTCCATCTTAGTATTCGTATTCTGACCGTGAAGCTGGTCTCTCAGCAGCTTGTTTAGCTCAGGCTTTCCGGCTTGAATCATCATGAAGTCGTTGTAGCGGCCCATGAGGTTCTGGTACGAAGACTCCTTGATCGCCCTCTCTTGACTGCGGAATTGGAATATGAAAACCAGTAGAGTAAGCGTGATTACAACAGTTTGAACCAACGAAGTCAGTATGATGATCTCTGTAGCCTCATCCAAGATTGAATCACCCCTCTCGCTGAAACCAATAGCAAGTCAAATGCGGTCCATCAGCCCCACTAGAATCGTATGTGTTAGATCGTAACTGCAATTGCAACGTCGAGTTTTCTGTAATACCTCTCAAGCTTCCCGTACTTCGATCGAAAACGGTTGATGACGTCTGCGAGTTGTTGCGCATCCGACAAGGGTCGAGTCTGCGCGCCTATTTTCCTTCCACCAACTGACAGTTCGATTTCAGGATTTACTTTAACTTGCCTGTACCACTTCGTATCGGTACCAGACACCGGCAAGAAGTAGACTGTAGACCCATCAACGACAAACCACACGGGTCTCGTCGTCCACCGCCCTGATCTCTTGACACTTAACTCGACCTCACTCCTATCTTTCAAGGCTTCAAGAAACTCGTTCGCCACTTTGAATCACCGCAATCGCTCAGACGCCGGTCCTTTTCTCCAACTCTCATTCTCCGCTTGATGCCGCCTGGTATAGTTCGTCGCTGACTTGCTCCATCCAATCGGCGGTCTTGCCGTCGAGCTGTTCCTGAATAGCGATGTGAGTCATAGCCGTGGTTGATTTGGCGCCGTGCCAGTGCTTTTCACCAGGCGGGATTGTAACCACGTCGCCCGGCCAGATTTCCCTGATTGGGCCGTCCCAGCTCTGTACAAGGCCGGAACCAGCCGTCACGATCAGGATCTGGCCTAGCGGATGCGTGTGCCATGCTGTCCGGGCGCTGGGCTCGAAGGTGACGCTGGCACCGACGACGCGTGCTGGATCAGGGGCCTGAAACAGGGGGTCGATGCGTACATTGCCCGTGAAATAATCGGCTTGTCCCTTTGCGGAGGGTTGTGAACCGCTTCGTTTGATATCCATTTACTATCAGGCCTTCAGCGACGCCATGTCGATCACGAAGCGGTATTTCACATCATTTTTCAGCATGCGTTCATACGCTTCATTGATGTCCTGAATTTTGATCAACTCAATATCTGCCTGGACTCCGTGCTTGCCGCAGTAGTCAAGCATCTCTTGCGTCTCGGGAATTCCGCCAATGTTGGAGCCGGCGATTCGCTTGTTGCCGTGGAGAAGCGCGAACGGCTCCAGCTGGATTGGGGCGGGAGGCAATCCTACGAGGATCAAGGTGCCGAAGTTCAGTAAGAGAGTCAGCTGTTTGTTGAGGTCGTGAGTTGCGCTCACCGTGTCCAGTATGAGATTGAACTTTCCTACAAGAGCGTCAAGGGCGCTTGGCTCTCGTGTTGAGACGAATCTTTTTGCGCCGAGCCGTGCGGCATCTTCTTCCTTCCCGCGCGACGTGCTAAGGACAGTGACATCCGCACCCATGGAAGCCGCGAGCTTCACAGCTAAATGGCCCAAGCCTCCTAGGCCGACTATAGCGACTTGGTCTCCTGGCTTGCATCCGAATTGGTGTAAGGGAGAATATGTGGTAATGCCGCCGCACAGCAGCGGGGCTGCCCGCGCGGAGTCGAGCTTCTTCGGGATGTGTAGCACATAGCGCTCGTCGACAACGATCCTGGTTGAGTAGCCTCCGTACGTCCAAGTCTTCCTGTCCTGCTCAAGACTATCGAACGAGAACGTGACACCCCTCTCGCAGAACATCTCGCGCCCTGCTCGGCACTCCTGGCACACTCGACAGGAATCGACAATGCAACCCACACCTACGAGGTCGCCTTCGCGGAATCTGGATAAATTCGACCCACGGGAGACGACTCGGCCGACGATTTCGTGACCCGGGACGACCGGAAAGTGCGTGTTCCCAAAATCATTGTTCACCTTGTGGACGTCGCTGTGGCAAATGCCGCAGTAGAGAATATCGATAACCACATCACTAGGGCGCGCATCCCGGCGCACAATGCGATACGGCGCCAAGGGAGCCTTGGCTGACTGTGCAGCGTAGCAAGGTACGTTCATCGTCGTCCATTCTTCCTCCGTTATTGACGTTTCATGCTTCCGGGCATTTACGGAGAAGGTATTTTTTGCAGCAAATTGCAACCATGAGAACTTCTGGCGCGGTGTCGTCTCTGACCGTGTCGGAAGACCGTTCGTTAAATTGTAATCGTGATAGAGTCCTCGGTCGACGTCAATATTGGATTCATGGCGATTTGATCAAAGAGTGATTTCGAATACGCTACCATGAAGAGGGAGAACTTTTCCCCTAGGCTATGTGTCAACGTGACAACTCTTTTCCTCTCGGGGGAGAGTACTTCGTTGTACTCGAACCAGTATGCATAGTCTGCTAGACTCTTCAAGTATTCTAGGATGCCTGCGAGCGATATGGTTCCGTACCTAGTGAGTAGAACCACTCTCGCGCTGTTCTGAGCCACCTCTCTCGCAGCCTCGACGATCTCTTCGTTCGGGACAGCTTTCAGAGTCCTCCTATAAGCTACGTTAGAGATCTTTAACATGCCAAATTTCTGGAACGACCGATCGAAGTTGGCGAACGATAAGAAGAGCTGGTTTACAAGAGTGTTGAGGCTTATGTTACGTTTCCTAGCCTCTTCCTCAAGGGCTAAGAAAGCGTTTTCACTAATCCTAAATGATCGAGTGATCGTCTTTTCAGGCACTTTTGATCAAACACTTGAGCTTCAATTCTGATTCTTCTGTCTTTTCTTCACTGCAACGTGAGAGTCGAGAGTCGATTATTGGCTTGTTATCTCTGGATTTCAACGCGAAAACAAAACATCCGCAGATCAACCCATCAAAAATCCGATAATCTACGCCTAGGTGGAGCTGAAAGCGCCGGGGGTTGGC
>Ga0187772_10001523_pt1 | contig 11068 bp, 10 predicted proteins | sample 0116_SJ02_MP15_2_FD_133137 | JGI IMG/M metagenome (GOLD analysis project Ga0187772, IMG submission 133137) | Tropical peat soil microbial communities from peatlands in Department of Meta, Colombia - 0116_SJ02_MP15_20_MG | ecosystem: Environmental > Terrestrial > Soil > Wetlands > Peat | place... | reverse complement strand
ATAGTCCGGTATTCGGCATAGCTGCGCAAGTCGTGTGGAGCAAGCCTTGCGAGGCCGCAGCTCGCTGCTCCCTCTCTAACGATCGACCAAATCACCTTTGGCGTGAATCCATTTCCCCACGTCCCTCCGGCCTTGTTGACGGCTCGGAACAGTGGCCCTGAAGTGAGTCCAGCAGACACTGTCCATTCGTCGATTGCCCGCTTCACCCAGTCCGGCACCGGAACCGTGCGGATGTGACCGCAACAATCAAGAAAAGGGCAGACCTACCCCTTTGTTGCCACCGCGAGCCACTGCTCAGCTGGCCCGATCACCCGTTCGGGGAGGTTCGCCATAAGGTCGACCACCGTCTCGTACCGCACCACGTTGAGGACCCATGGATACCGCGGGAAGTGCTCATACATCCCCCATTCCCGCTCAGAGGCTAGCAGGATAGGCTGCACCGGCACAGATGGCAGAAACGGCACAATGCTGGCTAGTTCCTGCGGCAGGCTCTTTGCGTCCGTGAGGTCGGCGATGACGAACTTTGCCATGTGCGCCAGTGTGGATATCGTCTCGGTCAGATCGCGATTTGAGGGCTTTTCGAAATCGAATAGGACCGGTAAATAGTTGCGATTCCGCAGCTCTTCCCGAATTCGATCAAGCACGACCTTCCGTTCGGGAGTGAACCGGCCTAAAATTAGAACGACTTTAGAGGTGATGGTATCGATCAGCTTCCGGAGTCTGTCATTGTTCAGTAGCAGGTAAATGAACTGGGCGATATCGAGGTTGTCGACAGTAATCGCAGGCTCCTCTTTGGAAGTAATGACCAAATTACTTTGTGTTGCTTCTGTCAGGTCGACATTCCAAACGGAGACTCCGTAAACGTTGCTACCAGTGAGAGTAGCTTTTGTAAAGTTTGTTCTCACCAGCGTAGCTCCGCTCAAGTCCGCTTCCGTCAGATCAGCGTTGCTGAGGTTGGCATTATTGAGATTGGCTCTGCTGAGGCGTGCCCTAGTAAGGCGAACTCCGCTGAGATCAGCATCGCTGAGATTGGCGTCATCAAGATGGGCACCGCTGAGGTTCGCTCCACGGAGGTCGGCTTTGCTAAAGAAGGCCCTAAAGAGAAAAGCTCCTCTGAGGTCGGCTTCCCTGAGGTCAACCTCCCTGAGGTTGGCATCGCTCAGGTTAGCCTTCCTAAGGTCAGCACCACTGAGGTTCGCACCATCGAGGTGGGCATAGCAGAGAGCGGCATCATTGAGATCGGCCCCGCTTAGGTTAGCCTTATAGAGGTCAGCATGGAAAAGCATGGCTCCGTTGAGGTTGGCGCCATTCAAGTCGACTTCCCGTAGGCGGGTTTCATTGAGAAGAGTCGAGTGGAAGTCGACTCCTTTTAATTTGGCCCCACTGAGTTCGGCGCCTTCGAGATTGACTTCAAGTGCAGAACTCTGAGTCTGCCATTGATTCCATACTCCGACGCCTTGGTTGAGTATCTCAAGCTGTTTCTGGTTTGCCACTTGCGCTAGTTTCGCCAACGAAACGACCCGCCGTCAAGGACACGCTTGAAGCGCCGACTTGTTCCTATTCTTGGGGCGTTCGAGTTCTAGTGCCCCTGGCCTCCGAAGGAAAAACACATCCATTCAGGCGTACTGCAGCAGCGTCATGAATCCGAAGTCCATGTGAGTCTGATTGTGGCAATGGAACAGAGTTGCACCGGGATTGTTCGCGACAAAATCCGCCTCTGCCGTCCCATTTGCCGGCACAACTACGACATCTTTGTACAGTCCTGAGAGCGGCTGTGAATTGATGTTTGTGACTTCGAAAGTGTGGCGATGCAGGTGCATTGGGTGCTCATCTCCGCTGCGATTAATCATCTGCAACCGATACCGTCGCCCTTCCCGCAGCATGATCGTTTCGGTATTCGGAAATGACTTTCCGTTGATGGTCCAAGTGGCGACAGCTCCCTGGCCGTGAAACTTCGATTCGAAGCGCAACGGTATGACCTGATCAGTCTGGGTAAGGGCCGCTTGAGGCTTGGCAAATCGGCGATAGTCCCACAAAATTTCCGGTGGTTCGATCCAGCGTGGCTTACCCTGCTGGTTGGCGTATTCGATCACAGTTCCCATCCCCGCCTTACGCATTTGGTCACGAGTCTCTCCCAGAATCCAGATTCCCGGGCGGTTCATGGTAACCAGCACATCGGCTCGTTCAGCGGGCCCTAAACGAATTGCGGACGTTGAGGTCGGCTTCGGCGTCGGATTGCCATCCATGGCGATTACTGTAAGCTCATGTCCAGCGAGCGCCAGCCAATGAATCATGCTTGCACTCGCGTTCAGAACACGCAGCAGTACTCTCTGTCCTGCGTGCACTTTTATCGGATCGGCATAGCCGAGCATGCGACCGTCGATCGTCGAGTAATCGTAGGCAGCATCCATAGAGGAGTCGCCGCCAGCCGCCAGATACGCCTTCCAATCATGCAGGGTCAGGAAAATCTCCTGATCGTACGCACCGGCGTCAGTTTTAGGCTCGATATAGAAACAGCCGAACTGTCCTGTATATCCGCCGCGCTTCAGGTCGTGCCCAGCAAACGCATGCGTGTGATACCAGCGGAATCCGGAGGGACGGGGCGTGAAGGCGTAGCGAAATTGCCCTCCGGGCGGGATCATCGAGTTGCCTTCTTCTGCGGCCCCGTCCATCTCTGCCGGAATTTCGAGTCCGTGCCAGTGGACGATCTCCGCAACCGGACTTCGATTGAGCACATCGATGACGAGCGGCTTGCCTTCGGGCCAGCGAATCAGCGGACCAGGAACGCGCCCGTTGTAGGCCATGGTTTGGATCAATTTGCCGGGCGCGATCTCAAGTTCTAGAGGCGCGATTTCGAGTCTTACGTCAGGTTGGTTTTGCGCCCATTGGAATGCAGGCGCCAGGGTCGTGCCAGCCAAGGCCGCTCCCACCCGAGCAATGAATGTTCGACGATTCATCAAGAATAGTCTGACCTACTGCATGCTCTTTGAGCTGCCCGCGCGATGATGAGACCAGTCAAAAGAACGCCCGATGATGCATTTCACGATTAAGTGGTCGGTGGCCGCGGTGGCGCCCCAACCGGCTCCGAAGTTGATCTCCCACTTGGGGGACACAAACAGATTAACCACTGGAAAAATCTGCTGTTGCTGATTGTGTAGCGAGACGAAATTCCCCCATTCCCCGTAGTAGGAATAATATTCAATACCGAAATTGTAATATTTCGATGGCGCGTAGGTGAGAGTTGCCGCCGGATCGAAGGTCACGCCACGGGGAGCAACATCGCTGTAGTACGCCTGTTTTTGCGCGGGAGTAAAGTCTGGCGGAGGTGGAACAACATGGACGTTCCATACCATGGTTCCATTTACCGACCAGTACCAACGACCGATGGTTCGATCCACAATGGGCATGAGTTGCCAAGACCAGGTCGGATTGGAGAAATTCGGTCTCGCGTATCCAAACTCACTCGACAGACTGACTCCAACCGGCCAACGCCAGCGTGGCGGGACACGCACGCGAGGTCGTATATGATCGCCCACCCACTGGATGCCGTTGCCGCTCTTTTCCGCAGTGAAGATGTACAGCCCAATTTCGGACCAGTCATTGATGCCCTGAGTTAGTTCAATCGTTTCATGTTCCTGATGCTCGGTCGGCAGCATGCCAAACTGCGTGGTTGTGCTGCCTTCCACCGTAAAATTACTGTGCAATTCCACTAACAGAGTCTTCGGCGCCATGGTTTCGGAGGGATAAACCTGGATTTCATAGTTGTCCTGTGCACGACAAGTGCCTGCCCAGAACAGGTACAAACCCACCAACCAGCAGAGCCAAACCCAACGAATGAGAGTCTTCGATACCAGCACTTGGCAATCCTGGCTATTTGTGCAGGGCATTGCTTCGTTATAACAAACGATGTGTGGTTTTGACCCACAACCTGCGTTCGGATTGCCTCCGTGTGTGGCACAAACTGCGATGAAAGTGTATCGGAATGGATGCTCGGCCAACGGGAAGTTATCAAGAAACGGGCTTGGATTCCGCGAAGCCTTATGGCCCGCCTGGCTTCGCAAGCGAATGCATCCAGCTCGCTGACTCCGCTTTCGCCGGATGATGGGCTGCATTTAGGTGCGGCTCCATTAAGCATTACAACTAAGCATTACAACAATATCCGCCTGAATCGTGCCATCTGCCCCGTCACTGCGAACATGTGCGCCGAACGTGAGCGCGAGATTCATTGCCGGACGGGACCGAAAGCTGGAAGCTGCCCGACGGCAGTTGCAGCCTAGTCGTTGCCGAAAGGGTACAAATGTGTAACATTTGTTTTCTTCGGGACCCGCCGCAAGGCGCCCGGTGAAAAATCTACTAGAAGGAGAAACCGGTGGCTATCGACTGCTTTTTGAAAATAGATGGGATCCAAGGTGAAAGCACCGACGCGAAGCACCAGGGCGAAATTACGGTTCTGAGCTGGTCTTGGGGTGAGACCCAAGCGATGGCGACGGCCGCATCGGGAGAAACTGGTAAGGTGTCCATGCAGGATTTTCACTTCTCCAAGGCAGTAGACGCAGCCAGTCCGAAGCTGATGCTCGCTTGCGCGAGCGATCAGCAGATCAAAGATGCGGTCTTAAGCTGCCGCAAAACCGGCGGTAGTGCGGATTTCCTGACAATCACTCTCACTGAAGTTGCCATCTCCAGCTACCAGATTTCGGACAACGCGGCTGCCGATCCAACTGACCAGTTTGCGCTGCACTTTGCCAAGATCCAGTTCGACTACGCACAGCAAAAACCGGATGGAACTTTGGGTACGAGTACAGAAGCCGGATGGGATATTGCAAACAACGAGGCGGCGTAATTTATAGGAAGAAGAGGTCGGATGGAGTTTTTTCGTATAGCGATCGGAAGGCGCGTACAGCTCGGATCGGCGGATCAGTAGAACATTGTCCAGAAACGGGCTTGGATTCCGGGAGGCCGACTGGCCATTCTTGTTCGACGTTGGGTTCAAATCCATACCCGGAGAAGTATTTCGATCTGACCGTGCAGCACTTTCACAAGAAGTTGCGGGCCGAGCACGGAATCGAGCTGAGTTACAGCTGGGTGAAACAGGCGCTGCAGGGAGCGGGGTTGGTGGCGCGGGGACGGAAACCTGGGGCGGCGGGCGCGGCCGTTGCCCGGGATGCTGTTGCATATCGACGGCGGCCGGACCAGTGGTTTCAGGACGAACGCTGGTTCGACCACAGGTTGTGGCTCTAGGAAATCTGAATCAGAACTGCGCTGAGCGCAGGAACATAGCATGTAAGCTGGGTGCTGCCAGGGTTGAGTGTATAAGCGGCTGATGGAGAGAACGAGCCGTCTGGATTGAGGGTGGCGTCCTGGATGGTGACCCCCGAGGTTGCTGAGAGGTCTGGCCCTGTGTTTCCGCTCGTGAGCTGGGTCATGGCGATCAGTGTGGCAGAGCTCGAGCTCTGAGGAAGTTGCGTCGTGAGCTCAAGGTTCTGAGTGAGATCCTTGTTGACGACAATGAGGTTGAGGCCGCCCGAAGACGTCTTGACCGCGTAGGCAGTGACGTTGAGTGATCCAGCGGAGATCTGAGTTGTGTAAACAGTGCCCTGCCCGGCGAGTGTGAAGAGGAGTATGCCGTAGAACTCGGGACGCGCCTCGACGACCACGCCATTATTGTCGGCGATCGGCGTATATCCAGGCCCGTCGCCTCCACCATGGAAGTTCACACCGGAGGCTCCGCCCTGGGCGCAGTTGAACAGGTAGTCGATGACCCAGAGCGAGGAAGCGTAGGAATCGCTGACGCCGCTCGATCCGCCGTTGTAAAAGGAGTTGCATTCGGACATCCGGTACGGGACGCCGATACTCAGGGCGCCGGCTTCAAGGATTGCAAGATTTGCGATGAGTGTCGGGTCCGGCGTGATGAGAAACGCAGCGGTCGAAGTGGGCAGCTGGCCGTTGGCACGATAGTAGTGCTGGGTGAGCAGCGTAATCTCGCTCTTGGTGACGGTCTCGCCGAATGGAACGGTCCACGTCGACTCGTTGCTGGCGTCAGCCGGACCGGTGATCGCGACACTGGTCGTGCTGGCAAGAATTGCTGCTCGGAACTGGCCCCAGAGAGTAAGGAACTGGGAGAGCGACCAGTTGCCCGCGAAGTAGTTCCCGGCATCTCCGTAGAGATCGGGCTCGTTGCCGATCTCGACGCCGAGCAGCGACGAGCCGAACTGCTGCGCGGCGTAAGCAACCTCGGCCGCGGCCAACGCGGGTGTCGTTGCACCAGTGGCCGCACCGCCCAGGTTGATGCCGTAAAGGCACTGCCAGCCGGCGGCCTTAACAAAGGCAGCGAGTGAATCGACATCGCTGGGTGCGATCTGACCCTCAGTCTGACCAGGGCCGTTCGGCGTCCAGACATTTCTGTCTACTGAGTTCCCGCCGATGCGGAGGATGCTGGGACCGAGGCGGTCGAACATGCCGATCAGATCGGTATTGGAGGCGCTGAAGATCGGTGTGTAAAGTTTAGACTTTTCATAGGAGAGCCCCGCGAAGGCGGGTCCAATTACGCCCGTGGGTACAGCGGTGACGATCAGAGAAGCCTGGGTCAAGGGCCCGGCCGGCACCGGCTGCGGATTCGCCTGCGGAAGGCTGGTGGTGTTATTCGCAGAGCCACATGCGGGTAACAGCGACGAAGCTACAACAGCGGCAGTACTCTGCATGAGTTGCCGACGCGTAAGCGTGAAGGATTCTGCGGGTGAGTGCGGGGGCAGTACGTCCCGGCGTTTGTTCACCTCTACTATAACCATCTAAAACACCAGAAGTTGCTCCCTGATCCCTCCAAAAAAGATACCCCCGTGAAGGGTGCTTCCTGGAATGCGGATCGTATCTGGCCGTACTTCCACGCTCCCCTCACGGTCCAGAAACGGGGTTTTCATGTCCTCCACCCATTCGATTTGTCAGGCGTGCAGGACGGATGGTCTAACCCTACGCTTACCGACCTTGCAGGAATCGGATCGCCGTTCCAGGTCAGGGAGAACGGTGAAGACTAATCGGGCAGTGCGAAGGCAAACAGCGCAGAACCCGCCGGAATCAAAACAAACTCTTTGTGATCCACCTCAAACGTGATCGCCGTGGAATAAATCGCGGCGCCAAGCTGCACGTGCCACAGGTCCTTCCCCGTCCGGGCATCCAGGGCTATGAAGTTGCCGTCGGAGTCGCCGCCAAACACCATGCCGCCCGCGGTGGAGAGCGCTCCTCCGTTGGGATTCGAGAAATAAGGAAACGACCATTTTTCGTCGCCGCTCAAAGCGTCAATTGCCTTCAAAGCACCCGTCGGACGGACCACCGGGTCAGGCACGTACACACTTCCCAGAAAGTCGTGGCCGGCGCGGTAAGGCTGCGGCGCGCTGTTGAAGATGTCGCACTCATCGGAAGTCGTAACGTACAGCAGGCCGGTATCCGGATTGTACGAAGGGGAGAACCAGTTAGTCAGTCCCAAGGCTCCGGGACAGGCCCGCGTTCCCTCCGCCGTCGTCTTGAGGCTCGTATTGACAGTGGGCTTGCCATCTTTGTCGATTCCTGTGGCCCAGGTGACGGTGCCGAACGCCTTGGCGAAAAGAAATTTGCCGTCGGTGCGGTCGAGCACGTAGTAGTACCCGTTGCGATTGGCTTGGACGAGAAGTTTCCGGGAACGGCCTTGCCATTGCGCGTCAATCAAGATGGGAATCTGAGTGGCGTCGTAGTCATAGAGATCGTGCGGAGTGAATTGGAAATACCACTTCAGCGCTCCAGTATCGGGGTCTAGGGCCAGTAGCGAATTGCTGTAGAGATTGTCGCCCTCGCGCTCATCCCCATAGTTGCTGGGCGAAGGATTTCCTGTGGGCCAATACAGCAGATTGAGTTCCGGATCATACGTACCTGTGATCCAGGCAGGGGCTCCTCCAGTCTTCCACGAGTCTCCCTTCCACGTTTGGTGCCCAGGTTCGCCCGGCCCGGGAACTGTGTTGAAGCGCCACAGCCGCTTGCCGGTCGCCGCCTCGTACGCGTCGATGAATCCGCGAACTCCGTATTCCCCGCCGGACACTCCCACGATCACTTCGCTCTTCACCGCTAGCGGAGCCATAGTAAAGGTATAGGCCCGGTGATAGTCCGCTGCCGTGACGTCCCACAGAAGATTCCCAGTTTTGGTATCCAGCGCGATCACATGCGCGTCCAGCGTTGCCATGAAGAGGCGGTTGCCTAGAATCGCAAACCCGCGGTTGACCCTGCCGCAACAGGGTTGGAGTTTGTCCGGAAGATTGCGCTGGTATCGCCAGATGGCCCGTCCGGTGCGGGCGTCGATGGCGAACGCGCGATCGTTCTGGCCGGTTCCATAAACCACGCCATCGACGACGAGGGGCGTTGTTTCAAACTGCCCGAGATCGCCGACTTGAAAGGCCCACTGCATCGTCAAATGCGAAGCGTTAGATGGGTCGATCTGATGGAGCCTGCTGTAGCGCCATCCCGGGTATCTGCCAGAATATGTGAGCCAGTTCTGGGGTTCGTCTGCGGCGCCCAGCAGGCGCTCGTAGCTCACCTGCGCCGGGGCAGCGGCCGCACCCAGAATCAAAATCAGGAGAAGCGCCTTTTTCATCGGCCTTCCCTTTCGTCGAAGCCTCGCAGGCTTGCCAGGTAAGCGATCAGATCCTGGAGTTGTACGGCATCCAGCGCGTCCTCCGAATATGGTGGCATCAGCGACCGACGCTGGTGCGATACTTCTTTCAGATCTTTTTTCAGGAACGACCGCAGTTGCTGCGACGTGGAAATCATCTGAATGGAATACGTATCCTCATTGCGTGCGACACCGGTTATCTTCTCGCCGCTGGCCGTGACCACTGTCACCGTGTCGTAGACCAGCGGCACGACGTAGTAATTGTTCGGATCGATCATGCCGAGGCTGAGTTCTTTATCGGGATCACGAATGGAATCGACCAGGTAAGACACCGACCGAGCCGCGCCCACACGCGACAGATCGGGCCCGAGCACCCCGCCCGCACCGCCCACCATGTGACAGACCGAGCAGCCCAGGCTGCCGAAGAAGATCGACTTCCCCTTAGCCGCATCACCTGGCACGGCGATGCTCTTGGGCGGCGTCAGCGATCTCAGATAGGCAATGATCGCGCGAGTCTCAGAATCTTCGAAAGCATTGGCCGGCATCTCGGTGCCCGGAACGCCCTGGGTGATCGTGCGAAAAATTTCGTCATCGGAGGACCCGTGCGTCCATCTGCCAGACGTGAGATCCGGACCGCGACCTCCCCCTCGTGCATTGAGCCCGTGGCAGGGAGCGCACCCGCTGCGAAATAAAGACGCGCCCTCTTTGGCCGCCGCGGCATTTCGAGTGGGAGTTGCCCGTTGTTGAGCCTCGGCCCTGACGCAGCAACCGGTCAGCGCAGCCAGAAGCAGCCACAATGCCCATCTCGTCAAAACCAAGCGGTGCGGCTTGGGGGCCGGTTTCAAGACAGGGTCGGTGACACACATTTTTTGTTCAGTGGGAAGGTAGGATTTTACACTACGCTGTTCATTTGTTCTCCGCCTCTGTTCTGGACCGATGGTCACCAATCCGCACGTGATCCGCTACCCGGAAGCAATCCAACTCGCTGTGGTGCAGGCTGGATTACAGCACCCAGGGAAGGTGCGCTACCAGGCTGCGCTACGCCCCGGCATCTTCCGCTTTACGAATGACCATAGCGTTTCGATCGCTCTATCGCCAGATCCATCTTCGTTCCAAGACGTTCCACCCGACACACGGCTTTGCCCATGAAGTCGGTTGAGCAGCGCGGTATAATTTCTTTCCAGTTATGCAGAGTTCCCGGTATGCATTGGTGGCGTACGTCCGCGGTGCAGCGGGAGCGTTCGTCGAGAAGCTTCGGCGGGAACTGCACCCCGAACTCCCTCATCTCGCGGCCCATCTCACTATTCTTCCTCCCCGCCCCCTGCAAGGCACGGAGAGCTCTGCAATCCAGATGCTGGAGCGGATTTGCGGCAAGGAAGAACCTTTTCACGTCACTTTGGGAGAGGTGGAAACCTTCGTTCCGGTGACCCCGACCGTCTTTATTCGGGTCGACGCCGCTGCTTCGCGCATGTGTGATCTGCACAGCAAACTCAATGCCGACGTCCTGGCCTTCAAAGAAGAGTGGCCTTACATTCCCCACCTGACCATTGTCAAAATGGGGGGTGAACTGCCCGCGCAAACGGCTTTCGAGACGGCTCGACGCCGCTGGGAACAGTACTCCGGCAGCCGCCGTATCCTGTTGGAACGCCTGACGTTTGTTCGGGAAGAGTCGCCGAACTGTTGGGTCGATTTGGCGCCTGTCGTGCTTGGCCGAAGCTTGGTTTCCCGATGACCCTTCCGTAACGCTCGCCGGTTACTTTCTTCAGTTACGCCGGTAGCATTGGGGACCTGTACAGGTACATCTCCCTCCCGTGCGTTGAAAACCTTCCGGCGTGGCTGTAGATAAAAGAGAGCGGATCCGGCGATCCCCGCTGAATGCCACTTCTGACGCGGGTTTTCGGCCGGTTTAACGGGGGAAGCACATGCAGATCGGGGTATATGGTTCAGGGTATCTGGGGACAGTCATTTCCGCCTGCCTGGCAGATTTTGGCACCCCGGTCTCTTGTTGCCATCCCGACCGCAGCCGCATGGTCGAAATGGCGCAGGGTAATATCCCCTTTTACGAGAAGAACCTGAAGGAAATCATCCGCCGAAACGTCCGCGCCGGAAGACTCGCTTACTCAACCGATGTCGAGACCTTCGCCCGGCGGACGGGCGTCATCTTCCTGGCGGAGGACAAACCGGAAAACTTGAACGATGTCGCTCTGCGGATTATTCGGCTCGCCCCCAAACCCCCGATTCTCACGATCGTAACTCCAGTTCCTGTTGGCACCGCGAATGCTCTTGAAAAGTCGATCAAAGATGCTGGCCTCCAGGCCACCATCATTTCGCAGCCCATGTTTTTCACCGACGGCTGTGCCGTCGAAGACTTCAATTGGCCCGATCGCCTGATTCTAGGCTCGACCTCGAACGAAGCCGTGCAGGTGCTGAAACAGATTT
>Ga0187772_10001519_pt1 | contig 11077 bp, 10 predicted proteins | sample 0116_SJ02_MP15_2_FD_133137 | JGI IMG/M metagenome (GOLD analysis project Ga0187772, IMG submission 133137) | Tropical peat soil microbial communities from peatlands in Department of Meta, Colombia - 0116_SJ02_MP15_20_MG | ecosystem: Environmental > Terrestrial > Soil > Wetlands > Peat | place... | reverse complement strand
TTTGGCCACGCTGCCCGCGATGAGAGCGCCTATCGGCATCACTCCCATGAACAAGGTGGCGTAGACAGCCATCAGGCGGCTGCGCATCTCGTCCGGTACGCGCTGCTGAATGATGGTATTTGTAGCCGCCATTTGCGATGTGGCAGCAAAGCCCACGACGAAGAGCAGTGTGGCGCAAAGCCAGAAGGAAGTTGAAAAGGCAAAGACGAGCAGGGCGAGTCCACAAGCCGTGCAGGTGGAGGCGATCCAGCGAGACAACCCCTTGTATTCGGTGCGAGCGGCGAACTGCAGCGCGCCCAGAACGGCGCCGACTCCGGCGGCGCTCATCAGCCACCCCAAAGTTCCAGCCCCGCCTTGAAGAATGTCACTCGCGTAAATCGGAAGGAATACGGAATACTGCAAGCCAAACATGCTGAGCAAGCTGAGAAGGATGAGCGCCGAGCGTATGGGATGATCCTGCATGGCAAAGCGGAAGCCCTCGATGAAGCTGCGGATAGGCGATTCGCTGGCTTTTTTGCTTTCGCTGCGTTCGATGCGCATCATCAAAAGGGCAATGATCACGGCCACAAAGCTCAGGCCATTCAAAAAGAAGCACCAGCCTTCCCCGACAAGCAGAATGGTGAAGCCGGCAATCGCGGGACCGATGACGCGCGCGCCATTGAAGATCGAAGAGTTCAGCGCGATGGCGTTGGGTAAATCTTCCTTCCCCACCATGTGAACAAAGAAGGCCTGGCGGATGGGCACGTCAAAGGCGTTGACGATCCCCACCAGGAACGCGATGACCATCAGATGCCAGGTCTTGATGAGGTGCGCGAGGGTCAGGAACGCCAGAACGAAGGCGAGGATCATGGAGATGGTCTGCGTGGTGATGACACCGCGATGCCGATTGTAGCGATCGCCGACATAGCCGCCCATCCAGGCGAGGCACAGCATGGGCAATTGACTAGCAAAACCGAACACGCCAAGGAGAAACGCCGATTTCGTGAGGCTATAGACGAGCCACTGCTGCGCCAGGTTCTGCATCCACGTGCCAATCAGCGAAATCAGTTGCCCAATGACGAAAAGTCGAAAGTTGCGGTGCTTCAGGGCGCGGAACCGTGTGGACAGGTCGAGAATGGAGTTCACCATTTACTTTGATGATTTTACAGGGAAAACGTGACAGGGGAGGAGAAAGGGGTAATTGGTAATCAGCGATCAGTAAGCAGATATCCGATGACAGATAGCGTTCAGAGCAAGATCACCTTGCGCTACAAGGCTTTTTTCGCAACTGTGGACTGAAGACTGACGACGGAAAACTGGGCTACTCGCTGGGAGGTTCAGAAGCGCCGCCAACGTGCATATGAGCGAGGTCGTGAAGAACGGATTTTTCCTGGTCACTCATTCCACGGGTGAAGTTCGGATCATTGAGGCGCTGAATGCGAGCCGACTCCGGCATATTCTGGAGAACGCTCAGCTTTTGATTGATCATTTGCTGGCGGTCCCAAGGCATCTGGCGCATTTGCGGCAGCACATCATTCTTGATGTGATTGCGCTGCTCCGGGGTCAGATTGCGCCAGGTCTGCTCCTTGGCCCGCAGATCGGCGCGCTGGTTGGAACTCATGTGATCCCACTGATTGAACTGCTGCCGGATCTTGGCCTGCTTATCCGGCGAGAGATTCTGAAACGCTCGGCTGTTCTGCAGAACGCGCTCGCGCTGCGCGGGCGAAAGATCGCGCATCGTGTCGACCCAGGGACGCGGGGAACCCACGCCCAACTGTTGCCGCTGGTTCAGATTTGCTCCGCCATTTGGCGGCCGATAGGCGTTGTTGTAGCTCGCTTGTGGCGCAACGTGCGATTGCGGGGCGTTATTCGGTTTTGCATGCTCCGCGGACCGGTTAGGATTCGCCGGAGGCCGATTCGCATCGTGGTTCTGATTCTGCGGATGCGGCGCCGGTTGGGCCTGCGGTGGGCGATCCGGATGGGCTTTCTGGCCCAAGGCATTTCCGGAAAGCGCCAGGCAACACGCGGCCAGAATGGCTACACCGAATTGGAATCTCGTCCGCATTTTTCCGTTGCGACCTGGTCCGCTTTCCATTACGTCCGTCTTCCTTCGAGTCTCAAGACAAGCGGAAGTCGAACGCCACAAATTCTTTTTCTTCTCTTCCGGGCAGCAGACTTACATCTGCTGTTGCGCCTCGGAAGCCTGATCCGCCTGCACCGGAGGCGGCAACTCCTTCAACGGCTCAAAATTGGAGAGCACGTCATGATCTTCCAGGACCGGCAAATCCTGCATCATCTGCTCATCGGCAACCTGCGGATTGCTCCAAGGCAACGCTGTCGGAGCCGGCCGGTTGTAGAACCCAAGCCAGATCGTGGCGAGCAGAAGCATGGAAGCGGCAAAAGCCACGCGGGGCGAAACGTGCAGCCAGGCCCACCAGCTCTGCTTCACCGGTTCCGCGGCGACAAGCGCATGGACGCGCGCGTCAAACGCGGGCGAAGGCTCGATCACCGGAAGTTCGTCGAGGAGTCCGGCAACGGCGCGGAACTCTTCGACGCGCAGTTGGCACGCGGCACACGCCGCCAGGTGCTTTTCGACCTCCGGCCGCTCGCTTTCTTTCAGCCGGCCATCGATGTAGCTCAGAATCCGGCTTTCCATTTTTTCGCAACTCATAACCGCCTGCTTTCCCTACCCCTGGTTCCTAACGTGCTGCGCCACAAGTGGGGCTAGTTCCACTCGAAGCGACTCATATGCCCGGAAGAGCAGCGATTTTAGCGCGCTTTCCGAACAACTGAGAATCTTGGCAATCTCCGCGTAGTCCAGCTCCTGATACTTATGGAGCAGGACCGCCGCGCGCTGCTTCTCCGGCAGCTTGTCGATCGCGTGACGAATCATTTTCTTTCGCGCGTCCTCGACGAGATGCTGCTCGATATTCGGATGCTTCTCGGGAATATCCAGCGGCCTCTCGTCGCCGTCTTCGGCATCCACCGTGACCGGGGCATCGATGGAAACCTCCAACTTCTGATAGCGGTTATCGCGAACCGAGTTGAGCGCCAGGTTCGTGGCGATCCGGAAGAGCCAGGTGGTGAACTTGGCGCTCGGGACGTAATCCTCGCGCGCGCGATAAACGCGCAGAAACACATCTTGGGCGAGATCTTCCGCCTGCTCCCTGTTTCGCACCATGCGATACAGGAAGTTGACGAGTGGAGTGCGATAGCGGTGCAACAAAAGCTCAAAGGAAGCTTCGTCACCAGCTTTCACGTCCAGCATAAGTTGGACGTCGGTCCTGGCCATAGCACCCACACTGTAGCAAACACGTTTGTTCTCAGAAAGTTGCGGTTGTGAAAGAAGAAGCGAGGAAGATACGGTCGGCGCGCTGCGGTTCCCTAGATGCTGAATAAGACCTTTAAAATCAAAAGAGTAGCAACGCCTATGAAAACCAGAAAGGCCATGCGCCAGTTGGGCTCCCGGTTCACTTCGGGAAGCAGGTCCGTGGCCGCGACGTACACCGTGACGCCGCCGGAGAGCGGAAGCGCGTATTTGAGCTGGCCCTGGAGTTGGCTGGTCAGAAGCACTCCAGCCAATGTGGCGGCGCCAAGGAGACCCGCCGCGCGAACAGCGTTGCCCTTGCTTTGGCCGCTGGCCAGCACCACGGAAGCAATAGTAAATCCCTCCGGCAATTTGTGAAGGAAGATCGCGCCGAAGATGAGCATGCCGAGCCAGGTGGAGACCAGAAAGCCGGCGGCGATGGCGACGCCGTCGAAGAAGGTGTGGATAGTCATGCCGAGGAGCACAGTGCGGCGGGCGTGATGGCCGTGCATCTCCTCGGTGTGCGTTTCTTCGCCGAAATGAAAATGGGGGGCGATGGTATGTTCGAAGAGGTGGATGAGGAAGTAGCCGATTAGGACGAACAGCAGCGCGTTCTCTCCTCCGAGATGCACCGATTCCGGGATGACTTCGACAAACGCGACGCTCAGCATATAGCCTGCCCCGAGCGCGAGGAAATATTGCAGGTATTTGCGCGGCCATTCGCCGCGGACAACGAAGTAGCCGCCGAGGATGTTGCCGCCCGCAGCGACCAGACCCAAAAGAGCGGCCAGAGCGATGCGGAATGGAAGTTCGTGGGACAAGGGAGTTTCCAGTTATAAGTTCCCAGTTCTAAGTAGAACCGGAAATCAAAGCAAATCGCTTATTGCTCCATGGCATCGAGTCAGCACTTCGTAGTCAGTAGCAGCTCCGCACGCACCCACAGACTTAAAACTTTATTACTTAAGACTTGTTTCCTTAGTTTTTGAGCAAGAGCCCCAGCCAAGCCCCGGCGCCAGACTCAAAAACTTAGAACTCAAAACTGATTACTTAGAACCGCATCACCCGCTGTGGCGGAAGAGAATAACATCACCTTCCTGGACGACGTAGTCTTTCCCTTCAAGGCGGACCTGCGCTTTTTCTTTGGCCGCGGCAATGCTGCCGGCGGCAAGCAGGTCTTCGCAGCTGACTACTTCGGCGCGAATGAAGCCTTTCTCGATATCGCTGTGAATTTCGCCCGCGGCCTGCACGGCCGTGGCTCCTTTGCGAATGGTCCAGGCGCGAACTTCGGGTTCGCCGGCAGTAAAGAATGGGAAGAGGCCCATAAGGTCATACGTGGCGCGAATTAGCCGGTCGAGGCCTGGTTCCTTGAGTCCGTAAGAGGCGAGGAGCTCTGCAGCTTCCTTCTCATCCATTTCCGCAAGCTCGGCTTCGAGGCGTCCGCAAACGGCCACGACTGCGGTGTTCGGCCGGCCCTGAAGCGCGGAGAGTTTGTGCTTCTCCACGGCCTTTTGCATCTCCGCGGCTTCTTCGTCGCCCAGGTTCAACACGTAGAGCATCGGGCGTTGAGAAAGAAAGAGAAAACCGCTAATGGGCTTCCGCTCTTCGGCGGTGAGCTCCAGCTCGCGAAGCGGTTTTTCTGCTTCCAGATGCGCTTTGCACTTTTCGAGCACCGTTTTTTCAAGCTCCAGATGCGGGTCCTTCTTTTTCTTCAGGTCCTTTTCGACGCGTTCGAGGCGTTTGGAGATCTGCTCGTGATCGGAAAGGATGAGCTCGAGGTCCAGATTCGTGGCATCGCGAAGCGGGTCGATGGTTCCTTCAGAGTGCGGCACGCTGGGGTCTTCGAAGACGCGGATCACGTGCGCAATCGCGTCGACGTCCCGCAGCGTGGCAAGGCTTTCGCGCATCCGTTCCTTCTGCACGCCCGGGAGATCGACGTACTGCACGGAGGCGTAGGTAATTTTCTTGGGGTTATAAAGCTTCGCCAGCTCGGCAAGGCGAGGCTCGGGAACCTTAGCGACGCCCACGTGAGCAGATTGCGCGCCCTTCGCGTCAACGTGAGCTTTGGTCAAAATGCGAAATAAAGTGGTTTTCCCCACCTGCGGCAGTCCAATGATGCCAGTTTGCATGAATCGAGAGATCCTTCACTTACGATGCGATGTCAGGGGACTGGTTCCGGAAGAGATCCAGCGGTGACAGTGCACGAATTTCCAAGCATTCAATCCAAGAATTTTAGCACAGCGATTTGCGGAGCTGCGTTCGCTTACCCGCCACCTCTTTGCCGCTTACCAAAACGGAGAGTTTGTACTATGGTGAGCGCTTGCAATGACGGTCAATACTCCACCGGCGAGTCTCTCGTTTGATTTGGCCGAAGCCCTTCGGCATCTATCGGCATGCGACGAACAGCTTGAGCGGCTCATCGCAGAGATGGCGCCGTTTAAGATCAAGGTGGAAGATGGGCAGTCTCCGTATGAAGTCCTTCTCGAGGCCGTCACGTATCAGTCGATTTCCGGGAAAGCTGCGGCGACGATTTACGGGCGCATCAAAGCGCTCGGGGAGAATGGCCGTCCGCCGGGGCCGGAAAAAATGCTGAAGATTCCAACGGCCAAACTGCGGAAGGCCGGGCTCTCCGGAGCAAAAGCGGCGGCCATGAAGGACTTGGCAAAGAAGGCGTTGGCGGGAATCGTACCGACACACGATGAGGCGCTGAAACTGTCCGATGAGGAGCTGGTGGAGCGGCTCGTATCCGTGCGTGGAATTGGCGCGTGGACTGTGGAGATGTTCCTGATTTTCCGGCTGGGGCGACCGGATGTGCTGCCGATTCACGATCTGGGCGTTAAGAAGGGATGGTCGGTCGCGTACGGGAAGAAGCACATGCCGACACCAAAAGAGCTCTTGAAATTCGGGGAGCGCTGGAGGCCGTACCGCACGGTCGCGAGCTGGTATATGTGGCGGGCCTTCGAAAGCGCAGGGTACGCCTTCACGAGCAAGATTAGGCCACGCAAGAGGAGGAAGAAGCGGGTTTTGTAGAGCCTGCCTTCTGAGGCGGGCCGTGTTGCAACGCAAGGGCGAGAAGATTGGAGACGCCAATGCGCGATTGGCGGTCCCGGGATCAGGATCTGGGCAGGGTCTCGCGAACGAGCAGGAACATGCTGGCGAAACCGAGAAGCAGCACGGCGCCTTCGTACGCGACGGAAATGTGATGAAGGCGGTTGAACTCGACCCGCAGGGGATCGGTTTCCGGAGTGTTTTGGACGGAGACCATCTCCTTCTTGAGCCGCTCCATTCGATTGCTGACGGTGAACTGCGAAGCAGCACTCAGGATGACCATCAGCACGACGCAAAGAGCTGCAGCGGAAGTAAAGCTGGCAAAGTCCCGCGTGCGCGAGAGGCGCGCTAGCAGAAAGAGCAGACCCAGGAAAATGCCCGCAAAGTGAAGACGCGCAAGGGAATAGCCCACCAGCAAGCCCGCGGCGTCGCGGCTGCCGAGAATCGCAAAGGCTCCTGGAGCAACCACAAAACTCAGAAAAGCATCGGCCCCCAGCCAAAGACTCAAGCTCAGAAACTCGATTGCGCGTAGAATTGTCTGCATCCGGCCACTATACAAGACGCCTGCACCGGCGGCCAAATAGCAACTAAGTCACATAACGCGCAGGATGAGTCCGCACGGGCGCCAACGAATGTGGCAAAATTCAGAGGAATGGTGGGCGATAAAGGATTTGAACCTTTGACCTCTCGCGTGTGAGGCGAGCGCTCTAACCGCTGAGCTAATCGCCCGTCAGAAACGGGTGAGGGTGTTGCGAAGTGAAAGAAAAGCCAGAGCAACAGCCTTCATCTATTTGTAACAGGAAGACCCAGGGTTTTCAACCAATGGCAACCGTCACCTCGCAGGTGGTTACACAATTACAGCGCTCCATTGCCCGCGCCATATTCGGCAAGGAAGACGTGATTCAACTAGCGCTGATTACGCTGCTGGCGCGCGGCCACTTGCTGATTGAGGATGTACCCGGGGTGGGAAAGACGACGCTGGCGCAGGCGCTTGCCAAATCGTTTCACTGCAGCTTCCAGCGCATTCAATTTACTTCCGATCTTTTGCCGAGTGATGTGCTGGGCGTGAGCGTCTACAATCCAGAGACGCGGGACTTTGAATTTCGCTCCGGACCGGTGTTTGCCAACGTCGTGCTGGCGGATGAGATCAACCGGACGACTCCTCGCACGCAATCCGCTTTGCTGGAAGCGATGAACGAGGCGCAGGTCACGGTGGATGGACGGACGCTTCCCTTGCCTCAGCCCTTCCTGGTAATTGCGACGCAGAATCCTGTGGAGCATCACGGAACCTATCCCCTGCCGGAATCGCAACTGGACCGCTTCCTGATGCGCATCAAGATGGGTTATCCGTCGCATGAGACGGAGCGGCAGATTCTGCGCAGCCGAGCTGAGGACGATTCGGTAGGCCGGCTGGAGCCGGTTGCGGATGTTTCGGACGTACTCGCGATGCAGGAAGCAGTGACACACATAAAAGTAGATAGCAGTCTGCACGATTACGCGCTGGAAATTGTGAATCGCACCCGCAAGTCTGACCAGCTCGCGCTCGGTGTGAGCCCGCGTGGAACCCTGATGCTGCAGCGAGCGGCCCAAGCCCGCGCCTTCCTGGAAGGTCGCCAGTATTGCCTGCCTGACGATTTTAAGCAGTTGGCGGTGGCCGTGTTTTCCCACCGCGTTGTGGCCAGCACGCGTCACGCTTCCCTGCAGAAGAAGTCGGAGACCACCGAGTTGGTGCTCCGTGAGATTGTGGATTCCGTCCGCGTACCCCTGTGAACCTACGCGCATCGCTCGCGAATGCCTGGGAAAAAGCCGACCGCCCGGGAGTGCGCGCGTTTTTCCTGTCCATAGCGGCGCTCAGCGTCGCCTTTGTGCTTGCCCTGTATTCCGGCGCGTCAGCGCGCGCAGGGAGTCTGGTACTGGCGAGCGCAACGGCGATGGCCGCCCTGGTGGTGGCGGCATGGGTGGGTGTAACGCTGGTGCCGGTGCTGGCGAAGCGAACCCCGTTGCGCTGGATCACCTACCGGATGGAGTACCGGCTGACGCGGGACGGCTGGATTTATATTTGCGGAATTGTGCTAGTGGCGCTGGCCGCCATCAACACAGGGAACAATCTCCTGTTTCTGATCCTGGCGTGCCTGATCGCGAGCATCCTGATGTCCGGGATTCTCTCGTCCCTGACGCTGGCCGGTGTGGAATTGAACCTGCAATTGCCCGAACACATTTTCGCGGGGCAAGCCGTGCGCGGGACGGTGGAACTGAAAAACGAAAAGCAGACGCTGCCTTCATTTTCCTTGCGCGTGGCAGGGACAAAAAAGAAAGATTCGAATTCGGCGGTGATTCTGGCGACGCCGGTCTATTTTCCGTATTTGCCCCGGCGAGAATCAGTCCGGCAATCGGTGCCGCTACAATTTGCGCGCCGCGGATTGTACCGACAAGAGGCCTTCCGGATTCTTACGCGGTTCCCTTTTGGTTTTTTGCAGAAGGCGCGACGGCTGGACATCGCCACGGAAGCATTGGTTTATCCGTCGGTGGAAGCCACGGCGGAATTCCTGGAAGTGTTGCCTGGCATTCAGGGCGCGATTGAGAGCCTGGCGAAGGGGCGCGGGCAGGATCTTTACGCTCTGCGCGACTACCTGCCGACGGATAGCGCTCGCCATGTGCATTGGAAGGCTTCAGCGCGTTCAGGCTCGCTGATGGTGCGGGAGTTTGCTCGCGAGGATGATACACGCGTGCTGCTGGTGCTAGATCCTCACAGCGATGCGGCGGGGCCAAAGGCCAGCACGGCGGAGAAGGAGCAGTTCGAACGGACCGTAGATCTTTGCGCGGCCATCGCCTGGAGTTTTCACGAACGGGGCGCGCTGATGGAATTTCGAAGCGCAGACGCGACGGTCCCCCTTGCCCCGGCCACGGAAAACATCTTCGCGGTTCTGGGACACCTGGCGCTGGTGGAACCGCTTCCCGTAGATGCAAAGCAGCATCGGTTAACGGAACTCGCGGCCGAGGCCGAGTCGTTCAAGATTATCGTGACATCACAGCCGCGCGGGTCCATCCCTGCGGAAGTGTGGAATACTTCGTACGTGGTCTTTGCGGAAGAAGTGTCCGCCTGAGAAGAATAAAAGATTCATCGCATAATAACCGTGCGAAACTATTCGGACGCTATGCTTACCGGTCCCGCGCTTTGCCGCTTTCGAAAAAAACTGCTCTCTTGGTTCGCCGAATTTCAACGCGACCTGCCCTGGCGGCGAACAAAGGGCCCGTACCGCATCTGGCTTTCGGAAATCATGCTGCAGCAGACCCGCGTGGCGGCGGCTATTCCCTACTATGAGCGGTTCCTGCAACGTTTTCCGGATGTGGAGGCCCTGGCGGAGGCGCCGGAGGAGGAAGTACTGCGCCACTGGGCCGGACTTGGTTATTACTCGCGCGCCAGAAACCTGCAGAAGGCCGCACGGCAAATCGTGGCTGAGCACCATTCGAAGTTTCCTGATGATCGGAAAAAAGCCCTCGCCCTTGCCGGGATCGGAACTTACACGGCTGCAGCGATTCTGAGCATCGCTTACAAAAAAAATTTGGCTGTGCTGGACGGAAACGTGGCGCGCGTGCTTGCCCGCCTAGGCGCAGTACGCGGCGACTTGCGAACCGGCAACCGCTGGCAGCAATTGCAGAAAGACGCGGACGCGCTCCTCGCGCCAAAAGCGCCCGGCGATTGGAACCAGGCCATGATGGAGCTTGGCGCAACGATCTGCACCCCGCGTTCGCCCCAATGTCTGCTCTGCCCGGTGGCTGAATTTTGCGAAGCGCGGAAATTGGGATTGGCGGAAGAGCTGCCGGAAAAGAGGAGCAAGCGCGCAACTGTCGAGATTACACTTGCCGCCCTCGTACTTGTCGATCCTCACGGACGGACACTCCTACTGCCACCGCCAAAATCCGCGGGAGCGTCGGAGATGGGGACGACGGATGATGTAGCGGTGCTGCTTTCGCGCATGTGGCACTTTCCGACGGTTCAGGTGCGGGAAGATCCCGTCAGAGAACTGCGCGCGTTTAGCAAGAGGTCGATCTTCGGCGGTTCGAAAGCCCCGGCGAACCTGGAAGCGATGCCACCGGCTCGTCACGCGGTGACCTACCGACAGATTACCCTGTTGCCCTTCAGGGCAAAGGTTGCGTCGCTTCCACGAGTTCCGAATGCCAAAGCGTTGTCTCTAGACGATCTGTCAGAAGTGCCCATTTCCAATTTGACGCGAAAAATTGCGCACTCAGCGATGAAGGAGAAGCTGCGGTTGTCTACCGGCCCCGGACTTCCGGGGGCATCTACTTCGCTTGTGCAGTGGCCGAACTTCAGACCGGCCTGAATTAGCACTTCGTCTTCAAAAGCCGGGCTTTCGTACCGTTATCCTTTCGGAGGGGCCGCGCCAGCTGGCATTGCCAAGGTGTTATTCTGAGTTCCACGCGATGGCTTCGTCGGTAGCAACTCCGAGCAGTTCCCTTCCCGCGGACCGCTTCTACCGCACGGCGTTGTTCTTTCTTGTGCTGACCTCCGTGCTCACGCTTGTGGGGACGGGGAAACTGGACCTGATCACCACGATTATCGCGCCCACGTTCGTTATCTACAAAGGACTGCGCTGGTGGAGAGGCAATCCTCCGGAGCTGAAACACTCGCTGGCCACGAAACTGGCCGTTGGCTACCTGCCTGTATTTGCCCTGGATTTGCTGTTTGTGTCGCGTATTATGGCCGGAGATGCCCCGAATCCCGGT
>Ga0187772_10001518_pt1 | contig 11080 bp, 8 predicted proteins | sample 0116_SJ02_MP15_2_FD_133137 | JGI IMG/M metagenome (GOLD analysis project Ga0187772, IMG submission 133137) | Tropical peat soil microbial communities from peatlands in Department of Meta, Colombia - 0116_SJ02_MP15_20_MG | ecosystem: Environmental > Terrestrial > Soil > Wetlands > Peat | place... | reverse complement strand
GGTTTTTGTGTCCACGCTCGAAGTGGCTTCATCGAGAATCATGAACTTGGGATTGTGCGCCAGCGCCCGCGCGAAGCTCACAAGCTGCCGCTGGCCCACGGACAGTGTCGCGCCGCGCTCCGTGACCGGACTTTCGACTCCAAGCGGAAGCGACTCAACGAACGGCCCGAGCCCCACCTCGCGCAGCGCGCGCTCCGTCGCTGCGCGGTCGATTGACTCGGTGCCAAGGCGCACGTTGGATTCGAGAGTGCCCGTGAAGAGAAACGGATCCTGCAACACGATGCCGAAAAGGCGCCGCAGCCCTTGCAAATCCATTTCCCGGATATCCACGCCGTCGAGAAGGATTTGGCCGCGCTGGATATCGTAAAAGCGCAGGAGCAACTGGATGACGGTGGTCTTGCCCGCGCCGGTGTGGCCCACAATCGCGAGCGTCTGGCCGGGCTCGACGCGGAAAGAAACATCGCGCAACACCCAATCCTCGTCTTTCGGGTTTGCGCTGCCGTGATAGGCAAACCACACGTTGCGGAATTCAATCTCCCCGCGGGGCGCGGCAAGGGTGCGCGTTTCTGCGGGCGAGACGATGGTCACCGGCTCGTCCAGCAGGCGGAAGATGCGCTCCGACGCAGCCATGGCGCTTTGGAGAATATTGAATTTTTCGCTCAAATCCTGAATCGGCCGGAAGAACCGCTGCGCATACTGCATAAACGCAAGCAGGACGCCCACCTCGATTCCGCCCGCAATCACGCGCATCCCGCCGATCCAGTAAAGCAGCGCTACGCCGGACATGCTGAGGAATTCCACCGCCGGGTAAAAGAAAGCAAATGCATCGATGGCGTCTTTGTACGCTTCCATGTGGACGCGGTTTAGCTCGGCAAAGCGCTCGCGTGATTTTTGCTCGCGGTTGAAAAGCTGAACCACCGCCATTCCGCTGATATGCTCCTGGAGAAACGCGTTAATGCGCGCGATGGCTGTGCGGATGCGGCGGTTGGCGTCGCGCACCTTGTTGCGGAAGAAGTAGGTGATGACGATCATCACCGGAAGCGGCGAGAGAGTGGCCAGGGCGAGATAGGGATGCCATTTCAAGAGCAGCGCCGCCATGCTGAAAAGCAAGACAAAATCGTTCAGCATCGCCACCACGCCCGCGGCAAACAGATCGTTCAGGGCATCCACATCCGTGGTCGTGCGGGTGACCAGCCGGCCCACCGGGGTGCGGTCGAAGAAGCTCATCGGCAGCCGCTGCAAATGCGAGAAAATTTCTTTGCGCAGGTCGTACATCGTCTCCTGCCCGACCCACTGCATGATCCGGACCTGAATGTATTGAAGGCCGAAGCCTGCCAGGACAGCGCCAAAATAGCCGACGACGGTCCAGAACAGGCCCGTGAGCGCGATATTCTTCAGAATTCTCCCGTCGAGGCCGGGCAGAATGTAATTGTCGATGGCGACGTGAAACAGGTAGGGACCCACCAGCTCCATCGCCGTGACGCCCAGCGTAATGGAGACGGCGAACGCCACGTGCCAGCGATAGGGCCGGAGATACTTCAGCAGCCGCCGCGTGAGCTGCGAATCGTAGAGTTTGCCCAGTTTTTCTTCTTCGCGGAAATCGCTCATTCGCGTGCTAGCTCTTCCTCGAGCAATTGTTTCTGGTGCAAGTCCGCGTAATAGCCGGCCATCGCCAGCAATTCGTCGTGCGTGCCACGCTCGATGATGCGGCCTTCCCGCAGCACAACGATCTGGTCGGCGCTTTTCACAGTCGAGATTCGATGCGAAATCAGCACGGTCGTGCGGCCGCGCATCACTTCGGCGAGGCGGCGAAGGATGCGCTCCTCGGTGTCCGTGTCCACGCTCGAGAGCGCATCATCGAGGATCAGAATTTTCGGCTGGCGCAAGACGGCGCGGGCCAGAGCCGTGCGCTGCTTTTGTCCGCCGGAGAGGGTGATTCCGCGCTCGCCCACCATCGTGTCGTAGCGCTGCGGAAAGCTCTGAATTTCACCGGAGATGCTGGCGATTTCGGCCGCTTCGAACACCTGCTCCTCTCGCACGCCGCTCACTCCGAAAGCGATGTTTTCGCGCAGAGTGTCGCTGAAAAGAAACGTGTCCTGCGGGACGTAGCCAATCGAGCGGCGCAGCTCGGCGAGCGGGAAATCGCGGATCGAGCGGCCGTCGATCAGGAGCTCATCCGGCGGCGCTTCCCAGAGCCGCGCGATTAACGCCGCGAGGGTGGATTTTCCGCTGCCGGTGGGGCCCACAATCGCGAGCGTCGAGCCCGCGGGGACGCGCAGGTTGATGTCGCGCAGCACGGGCACGCCGGCGGAGCCGTTGGTGGCCGTCGGGTATGTGAAATCGAGGTGGCGGAATTCGATCTCGCCGCGGATTCCGGGTTGTTTCGTTGCGGCAGCCTCCGCGGCGTCCGCAATACTCGGCTCGGCGGTGAGAATGTAATTCAGGCGGCCCATGGAAGCAGCGCCGCGCTGAAAAATATTCGTCACCCAGCCCAGGGCGATCATCGGCCACACAAGCTGCACCAGAAACGAAAAGAACGCCCAGAACGTGCCGATCGTGATGGTGTGTTCCGCTACCTGGCGCCCGCCGACCCACAGCAGAATCATGAAAGTGACGCCAATCAGCGCCTGAAGAAATGGGAAGAACATGCTCCAGGTGGCAATCAGCTGGATGTTGCGATTGACGTAATCGCGGTTGGCGGCATCGAAGCGCTCGATTTCCGGCTTTTCCTGCGCATAGGCGCGGACCACACGCATTCCCGTGAGGTTTTCCTGCGCGCGAGTGGAAAGAATTCCGAGGGCCGCTTGAATCTGTTCGGAAAGCCGGTGGATTGCTTCGCCGAAATACCGCACAGCAATGGCCACGACCGGAACCGGCAGGAGCACCCAGAGCGTGAGCGAAGGCGAAAGCTCGATCATGAAGAAGACGGCGAAAATCATCGTGGAAAGCGTCGTGGCGCTGTACATGATTCCGGGGCCGAGCACCATGCGCACCGCATTGAGGTCGTTTGTGGCTCGCGACATCAGGTCGCCGGTCCGGTTGCGCACGTAGAATTCGGGCTCGAGGCGCACCAGGCGCGCGAGCATGTCGTTGCGCAAATCGTACTCGATTTCGCGCGATACTCCGATCAGAATCCATCGCGTCCAAAAGGAGAGGATTCCTTTCGCGAGCATCACCGCCACGAGAAGCGCGCAATACAGCCCAAGCGCGTGGCGGCTCTGCGGCGCGTACAGCGCGAAGAGCGGACGGAGAATCGCGCGCGGCGTTCCGGTGAGCGTCGAAAGCGCAAGCGGCGACCCCTTCAGTAAATCGGTGACCACGCCGATGATCAATTGCGGTAAAGCGCCAATGACAGCCATCAGCGATGTGGTCGCGAGTCCGAGCGCGGTCATGCCCTTGTAGCGACGGACGTACGGCAGAAGCGTCTTGAGATGGTCCCAGCCGGAAGGCTGGCGCGCCGGGTGGGCCGATGCAGCGACGGGTTGGGCGACAGCGCTCATCGGCGCACCTGCGATTGCGGTGTCTCGAGCGCGGGCGTCTCTCCCATGAATTGGGAGTAGTCGCGGCTCAATGATTGATATCGCTTCATCTCGGGATTCCAGCGCACGCCGATCGTTTGGATGTAGCCGCCCTCCGGCTTGGCGATTGGCGTGAAATACATGATGAGACCTTTGGCGGCGTCCTGTTCGTATTGCAAGCGCCACCCCGACACGCCCGCCAGCGGAGTGCCCGCGAGATATCCGCTCGGATTTTTCAAATGCTCATCACACCGGAAAATTTCTTTCCATTTTCCGCCGTCGTTTTCGACCACCGCCACGCGCGTGACCAGAGTCCCTGCGAGCGCTTTCTCCGGATTCCCCTGAAGACGATTGACGGCGAGCACCTGAGTGCGGCCCGTTTTCGCCAGATCCCCCGAAGCGAGAACCTCGGTTTCAGATCCGAGCGCCGTATCCGCCGCGGCTTGAATATCGGGGGCGATGGCGGGGGCAGCAGGTGCGGCGGCTTCGGTTTTTGCCGGCGCCGTTGAGGATTCTCCGCAGGACGCGCATGCAAACGCGGCCAGGAGAGGAAGCGCCAGAAATGCAGTTTTTTTCATGGAATCGGTCAGAGGCTCGAAGCGGCAAGCAATATTTCGACCACGCGATCGGTTTCGCGGCTACAGGTCACTTCCATCACTTGCGGCACGTCCGCACCGGCCCAATCAAAGCTGTAAAAAAATAATTCTAGCTGTTCGTTTCCCTTCACGGAAGGGCTCTCCGATTCGGGTTTTCCATAGATCTCAACCACGCGGCTGCACGAATCACCCAATCCGAGTCCGCGACCGGTCCGCCAGTGGTCCTTGGCTCGTGGGATGTATGCGCTCGCACCGCAATCAACCACTCCGATTGCGAAGGGCGACACCTGCACGGATTTGACCGGTTCATTCATTGCTGCTTCCACAGTGAGGGCTCTCTTGTTGCAGGAGTCCACCCACATAAAATGGCTGGGATCGTCCTTCGTCCCCGGAACCGCAGGGTCGCGGTACCTGCTTTTTGCAACTTGGAGCGAATCGCGCCCCGGCCGCAGCCCGGCGAGTGTCAGCTCATTGGCGCGCGCCGGCGGCTTTGCAGTGATCGCCGTGCCGCTCGCCAGCGCTCCCACGAGCGCAGCTCTAGTGAGCTGCGAGAATCCCTTCCAGCCGGGCTTCAAAATTTTCTTCTCCCTCCGACCACAGCCGCAAGCGCTTCACCGGCACAGCTTTCTCAATCCGGCCGACCCAATCGAACAGCTTCCGGATATTCTCGCGCGTTTTCTCCTGATACATTCTTAGATTGGCCGGTTCCGCCATAGATGCAAGAAAATGGGCTTCCTCGGGGCTTTGCGGCGGAGCTTGCCCCGTCTGGCGGATTCCCAGCAGGCGCGCGTGGCCCGTGAACAGGTGTTCGAATCCGAAGTTCACTTGCAGATGGCCGTTTTCCTCCCAGAAGCCGCCGTCGTAGTCCTCCCCGTGGCAGAAAAGCTGCAAGCCCTGCGGCCGGAGCTGCCATCGCCCTCTATCGCTTTCAAACACCCACAAGTCCCAATCCGCATGCACTTCGTAGGAAGAGTCGCTGTGCAAGTGATCCTTGACGATCTCGATGATTCCGGCAGCGTCGAGCGGCACCGCGCGCAAGTCCTGTTCGAGCACCGGCGCTTCCGAGGAGTCCACCGCTCGGATCACCAGATGCCTGAAGCCGGGGCGCGATTCCGAGAAGGGAACCGTGGCGAGAAATTCGCCGAACCGGTCGAGAATTTTTTCTTCGCCGAATTCCGGGCACCACACGCTCAAGTAGGCGTAATTGGACATGGCGGGCATTATACCGGCAGCGTCGAGCCCGGTGGAAATCGGATGAAGGGCGGTAGCAATTTGGACGGAGGAGATTACTTCTTGCGTTTTTGCGGGTCGTCTTCTTCAGCGCCGAGGTCGGAGGAAAGTCCGAGCAGCCGTTGCTTGAGAGTGTCGCCCATCCCGGCGAGGACATCGGCGCAGGTGTCGCGGAGCCGCTTTTCCGCCGCCTTCGCGATCGTGTCGAGCACCGTCTGGGAATGCTGGCCCAGCGTGGTGGCGGATGCAAGCAGCCAGGAATTCGACGCGTTTTCGAGGCGCGCCTTGTATTGGTCGATGGATTCGTCGGTGGATTTTTTCAGTTGTTCCATCCACTCGCGCTGTTGCGATTCGCGCTGCGCGTCCCAGCTCTGCATCAGCGGCAGCAATTGCGCCTGAAGCTGATCGCGCGCCGCTTCGATGCCGTCTTGGAGCCGCTCGTCGAGCCTCTGCTGGAATTCCGCGAGTGAGCCTTCGCGGTTATACTCCATATCCGAGCGGGCTTTTTCCAGCGCATCGCGGGAGACGAATTCGAACCGGCGCAGCGATTCGCCGGTGATGCGATGCACCTGGTCGGCAAAATTTCCGGTCGCCTGGTCAGCGGTTTGATGGAGCAGCCCCCGCTCGCGCTCCACCACTTCCTTGGCGGCTTCTTCGATTTGCGCCTGGCTGTGTTCCACGTAGGTGCGCCGGTAATGATCGAGCTCGGAAGCCAGCAGGCTCGAAATTTCAGCGGCGCGATCGCGCAGCGCCGTGGTGGATTGCTCCACGGCCTTCTCGAGCGTTGACTGCATCGTAGTGTGCGCCTTCTTCTGGTACCACTCGGAAGCCTTGAGCAGAGCCTCATACGTGGTGTGCTCGGTCTCGACTCTTTTCTGCTCGAGCTCCGCCTCAATCTTGGCCACCACCTCGCGCGACTTCTGTTCAGCTTCAGCGGGGATTTTGGCGCTTTCCTGCCGCAGCCGGTCGAGCGATTCCTGCACGGCCTGATCCGAAGCTTGCTGCACTTGGGCTTGCAGACGTTCCTGAATCTGCTCGGCGCGGACCTGCGCTTGTTCAACCTGTTCTTGAATCAGGCTCTGCGCGCGCGCGGCTTGTTGTTCAGCGTCCGCCAATTCAGAAACGGTTTTCTGCGCCTGGCCCAGCTTCTCGGCGAGCGTCTGATCGAGCTGCCCGGAGAGCCGCTCGGCCACTTTCTGAGCCGCGGCTTCCAGCGTGGGCTCGATTTGCTGGGCGCGATCGGCGATCACTTGGTCTGCTTTGCGGCCGATCTCCTGATATTGCGCGGCGAGGACTTCCTCCAGCCGCTGCCGCGTCTGTTCGAGCGTCGTTCGCGCAGCTTCCTGCAACCCCGCCTTGGTTTCTTCGGCGCGCGCGCGCTGGGTTTCGATGCCCGCTCCGAGCGAGTCGATCGTGGATTGCGCGCCGGCGATCGCCTCGTCCAGCGAAGCACGCAGACTCGAGCTGCGCGCGGCAATGTCTTTCTCCGCCTGCGTCAGCGCCACTTGCGAAACTTCACTCAAAGTTTCGCCGAGCTTTTGCGTGGCGCCCGAGAGCGCCGCCTGGAACTCTTGTTGCCAGCGCTCGCTCGCGCCGGCGATATCCGCGCGCGCTTGATCCACCGTTTGCGCGCGGACTCCTTGTGCGGCGTCCTCTAGATTCTTGCGCCAATTGTCGAGGTGTTTCTGGGCCGCTTCGGGCGAAGAGAGAATTTCAAGCGATGGCGTGCGCGCCTCGCGTTCCGTCAGCGCGCGCTCCACCGCCTGCTCGACGGACTGCTTCAGGTTCAAGGTCGCAGTTTGTTCCGCCGCCTGCCGCGCGGCATTTTCTGCTGCGCCACTGACCGCGGCTTCCACGGCCTGCCGGACTTTCGCATCCAGCTGCTCGGCGCTCACTTCGCCGGCCTTGCGCGCTTGATCGACGATTGTGGCCGTTCGGTCGGCGGCTTCCTGCACCACTTTTTTCACTGCCGATTCAGAGACGCGCTCCATCGACACCTTGATGGCGTGCTCGACGGCTTCGTGAAGTTGCGCATCGAGCTGCTGGCGCACCACGGTCATTTCTTCGGCGATGGCCGTTTCAGCGCCCTTGCGCAGGCTCTTGTCGAGGTTCTCTTTGGCGTCGGTGACCATCTTCGCCATCTGGCGCGCGAGCGCTAGTTGAGCTTCTTGCGAAGACGGCGGCGCCGGAGGCGGCACCACGTGAATCTTGCTCTCCGCCGATGGCGCAGCTTGAGCAGGCGGCGCGGGAGCCGGTACGGAAGGCGCTAGCGACGCTTGGGACTCCTGCGCATAAGTTCCGGGTTGTGTCTCCCCAGTCCCGGCGGATTCGGAAGGTGCCGGGATTTCCGCGCCGGCTTCGTCCGGATATGGAAACCAATCCTCCGGCGGAAACGCGATGCCCCAGACATTTCCGGCGACCTCAAACTCCAAGCCAATCTGGAAGAGCTCGCGGACCGTTCGCGGCCGCTGGACCCACACAACGCGGCCCTGCACCGACCGGGCCGGGAGAGAAACCTGCGGCCGGGGAATCTCCAGCGTCACAATCGAATTTTTGGGAACATAGTGCTTCGACTGGTACTTGCACCCGTGACAATTGACCATCACCGTCGTGGTGCGTTCTTTGAACGGCTGGCCAAGCGCATCCACACCCGTGACCGTGATGGGCACGGCCTGCACAATGCGGGTGCTTCGGCGCTTTTGCGTGCCCGCTTCGCTCGAAAGCAGCGACTCGTTCAAACGGTCCTCCGAGAGAGGGTCAATTTCTAAGACTAGCATCCCATTGAAGGCTAGACGAGAGGAGTGGCTTGCCTGTGCGAAAGGGTAACTTCAAATTGTTCGGGGGTAGTAGGACAGGCCTCCGGCCTGTCCCGCATAGCAGTCTTTAGTGCGCGGGCTTGGAGGTGTGCGAGGAACCGATGAGCACTTCCTTGATTTCCTTGGCAATCCAGATCGGGCCGACGAGCAAGTAAATCAGCCCTTGGAAAAATGCAGGCCGATTGCCCTCGATGCGATGACCGGCGAAGAGCAGAATCCAGCCCGCGACGAACAGAGCTAGCCCGAGGCGCCAGTAGGTGAACACAGTCAGCACCACACCGGCCAGAATGATCGGAATCCCGATGCTGTGCATCACCTTGTTCCACGGGTTGGTGTGCTCGTGATCGTACTGCGCCATGAATTGGTCGAGTGAGGGCATCAGATTTCTACTGTACGATATATACCGCGACAGCGAAAGCAAGACAAGCATGGGCCGCGATTGTGGAGCGATCGCAGAAGAGATGCCGGGGTGAGCGTCGCTCGTAAGCGCACAGGCAGGAGTGCCTGTGCCACGGGAGCGCCGCACCGCCTAAAGATCGCGGCGGCCTTCCATGGCTTTCAGCATTGTGACTTCATCCGCATATTCGAGGTCGGAGCCGACCGGGATCCCCATGGCGATGCGGGTGACGCGGACGCCGAGCGGCTTGATGAGCTTCGAGAGATACACGGCGGTGGCCTCGCCTTCAGCGGTCGGGTTCGTGGCGATGATGATTTCTTCCACAGCGCCGCCTTTCAGCCGCTCGATGAGACTCTTAATTTTCAACTGATCGGGCCCCACACCCTGCAACGGAGATAGCGCGCCCCCGAGCACGTGGTAAAGCCCGTTGAACTGGCGGGTTTTTTCCACTGCCTGAATATTGGTGGCTTCCTCCACCACGCAAATCGTCCGCTTGTTTCGGGAAGCTCCGGTGCAGAAAAGGCACGGATCGGTGTCGGTGATGTTGTTGCAGATCGAACATTCCCGCACTTTTTCTTTCGCTTCGCGGATCGCGTCGGAGAGATTCAGCGCCTGCTCGCGGTCTACCCGCAGCAGATGAAAGGCGAGCCGCTGCGCCGTCTTCTGCCCGATCCCGGGCAAGCGCTTCAATTCCTCGATCAAGCGGTTTACGGAGGGAGCGAAATCAGGCATGCAAATCCATCCCGAGTGAGGGTATCACGGCTGTGCGGAAAGAAAATACGCAGGGGTGTCTCCTTATCATAAATTCTGGAGCGAGCATGTGAGAGGGGCCTGGCAAGATTTTCGTTCGCAAGAGCACAGACAAGAGTGCCTGTGCCACGGAAGAGGTCAGAACAGGCCGGGAATTTTCAATCCCATCACGCCCGGCAGGCCGCCGGTGATGTCTTTCACTTGCTTGGAAAGTTCCTCATCCACGCGGCGCGTGGCTTCATTCACGGCCGCCCGGATCAGCTCCTGCAACATTTCATGGTCTTTGCTCTTGAAGACGTCGGCTTCGATGCGCACGTCGATCAATTGCTTCTGGCCGTTCATCTTCACCGCAACCATTCCGCCGCCCGCCGTAGCTTCCACCGAAAGTTCATCGAGCTGCTTTTCGAGCTTTTCCTGCACCTGGCGGACCTGAGACAACATCTGTTGCAGAGCTTTCACTTCCATGGGTCATTCCTCGCCCGGGCGCTTGACCTTCGAAATCTGGCCCCCGAATCTTTCCAGCATCGCCCTAACGATTGGATCTTCTTCGAAGCGAGCACGTAACTCCGCGCTGCGCGCAAGTGCCGCTCCACCACTTTCCAGTTTAACACATACACGCACCGCCTGGCCCAACACTTGGTGCGTCACTGTGCGCAATCGCTCCATCGCTTCGCGCGGAAGCATGTCCGCAATCGCGCGATTTTCCGCGGCGAAGAAGAGCCGCAACTCGCTTCCTTCGATTTCGCAGCGCGTGGCATGCTCGAGAAATGACGAAAGCAGCTTCGATCCCTGCAAGGCGGCCTTGATGGCGTCAAGCTGCGCCGAACCCAGCCCGCTCGATGCGTCCTCGGCCGCGCGCGCCACAATCCGCGGAGGCGAAGCAGGAATGGGAACGGCGTTGCGAACAGCCGGCGCCGGCGGAGCCGCCTTCGCCGGCGATGAACTCGAGGAAGGCGCAGGCGCCATCCGCGCTGCGCTAGCTGCACCCGACGAGCCCGCAGAACCTGAGACGGATTGCCCCGCTGCCGCCGTTCGGTGCGCCGGCTCGGGCGGAGCGGCGGATTTCGTGGATCGCGCGGCGCCCGATTCATTGCGCAGGTCCGCAAGAATCTCCTCGAGCGGGGCGAGCCGCTGCGCGTTGACGAGTTTCAGCAGCCCCAGTTCCAGATGCAGGCGAGGGTCGGGCGCGTGCCGCAAATCATTGTCCGTGGAGACTAGGATCTGGAAAAACCGCGTGAGATCTTCCTCGCTGAAACGCGCCGCCTGCTCGGCCAGGCGCGGCCGCTCATCTGGCGGGGCCGCCACCAGGTCGGAATCGGCACCGCAAACGCGCGCGACAAGCAAATTGCGAAAATGGCGGATCGCTTCGCGGCAGAAGTGTTGCAAGTTCTGGCCGTCGCCGATCAGCCGGTGAACCAGCGTCAGCACACGCTCGCCCGATTGCGAGCCGATTGCTTCGACGAGCTGGTCAAGAACCCGCTCGGCCACCACGCCCAGCAGCTCGCGCACCTGCGCGTCGGTGATTTCGTCGCCGGAATAAGCGATCGCCTGTTCGAGCAGCGAAAGGCCGTCGCGCAGGCTTCCTTGGGCCGCGCGCGCAAGCACGGCCACAGCTCCCGGCTCGATTTTCAGGTTTTCCGCTTTGGCGATACGTTCGATTTCGCCCGCGATCTCATTGAACGAGAGCGAGCGGAATTGGAAAAGCTGAGCGCGCGACTTGATTGTTTCCACCAGATCTTCCTGCCGCGTTGTCGCCAGAATAAAAATCACTCG
>Ga0187772_10001517_pt1 | contig 11084 bp, 10 predicted proteins | sample 0116_SJ02_MP15_2_FD_133137 | JGI IMG/M metagenome (GOLD analysis project Ga0187772, IMG submission 133137) | Tropical peat soil microbial communities from peatlands in Department of Meta, Colombia - 0116_SJ02_MP15_20_MG | ecosystem: Environmental > Terrestrial > Soil > Wetlands > Peat | place... | reverse complement strand
GCTAACGCCGCGCGAACAGGAAATCATGGGCTTCGTGACCGCGGGTTTGATGAATAAACAAATTGCAGGCGAGATCGGGGTCAGCGAGATCACCGTTAAAGTTCACCGCGGCAATGTCATGCGAAAGATGGGCGCTAAATCGCTCGCGGACCTGGTACGAATGGCGGACGCGCTGGGCGTGCGGCGAACCAAGTGATAGCCCCCTATACGCAAGTATAGTTTCTTGACCATTTCCGATACATGAGACTTGCCGAGGCACAATGGCGAAACTCGGCCGAGCCCGCTATTTCACCCCACAATAAGGACTAGAAAATTGCTGAAGGCTCCCGTGATCAGCATCATTGACGATGACGAATCGGTTCGGGAGGCCACCAAAGGCCTCATTCGGTCTCTAGGATACAACGCCGCCACTTTCGCATCGGCCGAGGAATATCTGCGGTCCGACCATGTTTCGGACTCCGCCTGCCTGATCACCGATCTGCACATGCCCGGCATGAGCGGGGCTGACTTGCAGGATCGCTTGATCGCAGATGGCCGCCGGATCCCGATGATTTTCATGACCGCTTATTCCGAGGAGAAAGTCCGCGCCCGGGTATTGGACGCCGGCGCGTTCGGTTTTCTGCGCAAACCGTTTGACGATGAACATCTGATCGAATGTCTCGATAAGGCCCTCAAAAGGCACGACACCGTCGAACAATAGTTGTTCGCGCCCGCGAGCGCCCGCTCCCCGAGTCTTGAATTTAAACCGGTCGTGCATGACCAGGTCGATTCATATACCGACGTATAGGATCGATCATCCTTTTCGGTAAGAACCGTTTACCATCGCTCAATGGAGTGTTTACCAACATACAATGGAGGAGATTCGCCGAGGAATTCTACGCTCCCTGGCAAGAAGCAGAGAATGCAACAGGGGTGTCAAACATGCGTACGAATGCCGCAAGCCTCCGGGCTGCCTGCGCGCCTGAACCCGTCAAGGGCGCACGAAAAGAACGCACAGTCGTCCTCTCCGATACACTGAAAAGCGAGCCTTGCTTCGGAACGCAACAAGGCTTTGACGAAAAGCTGCTCGAACGTATCGCCAAGGGCGACTCGCTGGCCATGCGAGCCATGTTCGCCCGCCACAATATGCGGGTCCACAGATTCGTCCTGCGGCTCGTCCGCGACGAAGCGCTGGCTCAGGACGTGGTCAACGACGTATTTCTCGATGTGTGGCGAAATGCCGGACAATTCAAAGGCGAGACCAGCCAGGTTTCGACGTGGATCATGGCAATCGCGCGATTTAAGGCAATTTCATCGCTGCGTCGGCGCAGGGATGAGCAGCTCGACGATGCCGAAGCGACAACCATTCCGGATTCGGCCGACGACCCGGAGACCGCGATACAAAAGAAGGATCGCATCGCCATCCTGCGCAGGTGCATGAGTCACCTGTCGGGCGTCCATCGCGAAATCATCGAGCTCGCCTACTATCAGGAAAAGTCCGTCAAGGAAGTCGCCGGGATGCTCGGCGTGCCCGAGAACACCGTCAAGACGCGTATGTTCCACGCACGAAAGCGCATGTCCGAATTGCTGCACGAGGCTGGCATCAACCGGACCTATCAGTAAAACTGCCGCGCACGCGCGGCAGCGATTAGCGAACGGATGCTGTCCGTGGATTGAAATGCGCCAGCGCGGCGCGACACTCAGCCGAGATGCGAGTCCGGTTTGACAATAGGCATGCCGCGACGCGCTCACGGTCAGGGATGAATTGGCTGCAAACCGTCATGGCATCGTTCATGCACGCCTGCCGATCCAGTTGCGGGTCGGCCTTGACGGCGACGGTCGAAACCACCAGGCCAAACAGTGCAAGTGCAGCAGTTCGGATTTTCATAGCCCCTCCTGTGAGACCGGTCCGGCCTTCATGAGTCAAGCCCCTTGACTCAATCCCTTAGACGCAGCGCGAACACATGTGGTTCATAAAAGCGGCCGGCACTGCAGCGCACAACGGACCGCGAACATTTTTTGTCGGCGAAGCCTAGAACCTTCAGCAACGAGACCGCGACTAACAGAGTAGGAAAACGGATTCTCTTTCGTGGGGTAACCAGTTAGCGGAGACGTACCCATGGATAAGATCGTGGCTCGTCTGAACATCAACCACTTTCGCAAGCTCTTGACTGAAGAACTGGACCAGACAAAACAACAAACGATTCTTCGTCTGTTGGCCGAAGAAGAAGAAAAACTAAGGGCGCTGTGGAGTCGGGCGAGCGAGCGAAAGCTTCAAGCTTGCGGCGCCTGACATTATCGGGTGAGTTGATTTGGCTGCGGTCCCAGGCGGATCCTGCAGCCTAGCCGAGGCCGGCCGCGCGATGCGGCCCGTTCCTTCCGATTACAGTCCTGCTTAAACCGCGCGCATTCGATCTTTCTTTGCGCCTCCGAGGCTCTACTGGCCGTATGTCCATCGCGCTATGCTGACTGGCGGCGCGACTGGCTAGGCTGAAAATGGCGCGTGAAGAATTAGATACCGAGACGAGGCTGGTGAACCTGCCGCCGACGCCGCGGCAGCGTCATGCGGCATTCGCCGTCGGCGCGCTGTTGCTCGTCGGATTTCTCGTCACGGCGCCGCTGGCGCACAGTACGCTTCCTCGGATTGACGCGTTTTTGCCGACGGCGGCGTCGGCAATTTCCGTCACCGACTTCATTACTTCGGTTCTTTTATTCGCGCATTTCTCGATTTATCGATCACGCGCGCTCTTGGCGCTAGCGAGCGGCTACCTTTATACGTCGCTGATCGTGATACCCAACGCGCTGACGTTTCCGGGAGCATTCTCGCCAAGCGGTCTTCTGGGAGCCAGTCCGCAAAGCGCCGGCTGGCTGTATTTCTTCTGGCACACCGGTTTTGCCGCGGCGCTTCTGATCTATGCGTCACTGAAGAGCCAAAAGGCCGTAAGGGACGACGTCCGATCTTCGCCTCTTTTCGCCATCGGCTGGAGCGTCGCAATTGTCGTGGCATTGGTGTGCGGGATGTCCTTGCTTGCCACCGCGGGACCAAGCGTGCTTCCCCCGCTTTTTCTCGATAAAATCCATTTTACTCCGGTAGCGGATCATCTTTTCCTATTCATGCTGCTGATTTGCGGCTTTGCGTTTTTCGCGACATGGTCGCGGCGGCGGTCCGTGCTCGATTATTGGCTTACGATCGTCGCTCTCGCGCTGATGTGCGAGGTCGCGCTGTCTTTAGCCGGATCCGGGCGCTTCAGTCTCGGCTTCTATGCCAACCGCACTTTCTCGCTGGTCACCTCGGCCATTATTCTGGTCGTCCTGCTCGCGGAGACGACCAAGCTCTACGCCCGTCTTACTCGCTCGAACATGATGTTGCGGCACGAGCGGAGCAACAAGCTGATGAACATGGAAGCAATGGTTGCTTCGATTTCCCATGAAGTGCGTCAACCGTTGACGAGCATCGTGGCGAATAGCAACACGGCGCGCCGATTCCTCGAACGCCAGACTCCCGATTTAGCCGAAGTCCGATCGGCATTGGACAGAATCGAAAGCAACAGTCATCGCGCCAGTCAGATTTTCGACAGTTTTCGAGCCCTGTTTGGACGAGGCGGTCAGGGACAAGAAACCATCGACGTCAACGAGATGGCTCTTGAAGTCCTGCAGATCTTGCGCGGCGAGTTGAAAGATAACGAGATCGCGACCAGGATCGAGCTCATGCCCGAATTGCCCCTTATCACCGGCCATAAGGGCCAATTGCAGGAGGTCCTGATCAACCTCATTCACAATGCAATAGAAGCGATGGGCGCGATGCCGGATGGCGATCGAGCGCTGCGAATAACGACTGCGCGGCACGGCAGCGATGCAATTCTCCTGGCCGTGGAAGATTCCGGGCCCGGAATCGATCCTAAAAAGGCCGACAGCATATTCGACGCATTCGTCACGATGAAACCGCAAGGAATGGGATTGGGGCTAGCCATATGCCGGATGATCATTGAGCGGCATGAGGGGCAAATCTCCGCTACCTCGGCGCAACCGCGGGGCACCATGTTGCGAGTCGTGTTGCCGGCGCGATGATTCAAATCGGATCGGCTCAGGAACCGCTTGGGGAGGCGGCTTGGGGAAGCACTTGGTGAACAAACTTAAAAGCCGCTCGGCGAATCGCCGCCGGAAGACCAGCGGCAAAGCTAAAAAGGCCCCGGCGTGAAATACCGGGGCCTCTTGATAACGAATTGCAAAATTTAGCGCGTGTAGGTCGGAATCGGCTGCAGCACTTGAAGGCTTCGCTGCCACACCGTTCCGTTGTCGAATTGAATTGTCATGCCATCCGGTGAATAGACTGCGCCTTCGTTCCAGCTTTGCGCCCAGATGTGACCCGGCCAGTCGATCCACGCTCTGGTGGGTTGGCCCAGTTCATTGACCAGATTGAGCTGCCAGCCATTCTGCGTAACGAAAGCGAGACCCGGCACCCCTCCAGCGCATCCCTGGATGCACTGAAATTGACCCGAAACATTCAGCACTTGCCCTGGGGCGGTTACGGGGATGATCGGCGTGACAACCGCCTGCGCTGGGGGCGGCGCGGGCGGCACAGCAGTATCGTAAAGCGGCCGCGATGAATTGACCGCCGCGACATGGTGTATGGTCGTCCGCGTCGTCACGATCCTGTGGCGCACGGCCGGTCGTGTCACCGGGACAGTCGCGATAGTTTGGACCGTCTGCACCGGCTGGACAGTTCCGGCCGGAACGGCGACCAGCGGCATTTGCATCATCAGCGTGCCGCTTGGTTGGACAATAAAGGCCTGATACGGCTGCGCGCCCTGATATGGCTGCGTGACCAGCCACTGGGCATTCGCAGCCGGAGTGCCCGCAACCAAGGCAACGCCCAACGCCAGGCACGAGACATAAGTTCTCATTGGCTCGTCTCCATATGAAACGTCCACCCCGAATTATCTAAGAAAGCGCGGTCAAGAGCGGCATTGATTTAGATCAATGCCGTGCGGGGCGACTCGTCTTTCCAACCATTTAGAGTCTGATGTGGCATGATCTTTTTCGGGAAAACCGGTTTCCACCCTGGATCGGTGTCCGAGGCAGGCTTTTCCGGATCGTGCCTAGTGCGTTCCGCCGCACCTGCCGATGCGTTCTTCGCACGGCTATTATTGCGTTCACCCGCGCTGGAAGCCCTTGGCGGTTAATACGGGCTTTGCCATCGCTCCGGTGAGAAATTGGATGAGCGACTTCGCTCCATTCGGGTCCTTGCTCGAAGCATCTATTGCACCCGTAAAGACCGTCGTGCTGGCAAACTCTCCCGGCAGTGGACCGAGCTCTCGCGCGCCCGCGACCGGCACGATTTCGGAAGTTTGTCCGACGCCAATCTCGGCTTCGCCCTTGGCAACCATTTCGACGGCCTGCGCGCCCGGCACCAAAATGGTTTTGGAGTTCAATTAATCGGCGATACCGCGCGGTATCGCCCATTCATACGACCGGCGACGCGACAGGCGCGCGTCACATCCGCTGTGATGTTTGTTGCGATTTTGAGTAATGCAGAGCACGATTGCGTGCTGCTGACCGGGAGCGATGGATGTTCGAGATCACATACCTATTGGTGCTTATTTTGGCGGCGCTGCCGCTGGCCCTGGCGGTGCTGCGAGGGAGCCGCGATCACGTCGCATTTGTTCACCGGCTCTATCGTGACGCCGCATACCTTCTGGCGGCGCTCCTTGGCATCATTTGTCTCGAAGCTGCGCTCACTATTTCGCTTGAGAATTACTGGTTTGGCGAGTTGGCCTATAGTCACCGCTTTTGGCTGTCGATTGAATACCGGGTCGGCATTTTCCTAGCGACCCTGTTCGCGGTCGGCTTGTTTCTCGCCGTCAATCTTCGGCTGCTATGTCGGCCGTTTCTCGTTGTTCCCAGAAGCGCTCCATGGATTGGCGGTTTCGTGATTGCGGGCTTGATCGCCTATCTCGCGACGCCGCTTTGGATTCCGCTTCTGCGCTTCCTCGGCATGACGCCAGCGGGACATGCCGATCCGGTTTTCAGCAAGGACCTTTCCTTCTACCTGCTCGCGCTGCCGTTTTACGACGACGTTCTCGACATCGCCATCGCGATCCTTTCGCTTATGGTCGCGCTCTGGTTTGTCGCCGGAATATTCATGCACCGCGGCAGAACGGCCCTGATCTACGGCTTAAGCGGGAGCGGAGCCTTTTTGCATGGCTCCCCAGTCCTCGTGCCGCAAAGCAGAGGCGCCCAGGTAACCTGGTTGCGTCAGGGCATGCTGCTGGGAGCTCTGCTGTGTCTAGCGTTCGGCGCGAACCGGTATCTGGCGCGTTATCATCTCGTCGTGGACGGGCATTCGAAAGTTGTTGCCGGCGCGTCGTATGTCGACGTCAATTTCTGGATACCGGCCTATGATTTGCTCGTCGCCTGCTGGCTTGCGGCCGCATTTGTCTTGATGCTCGCAAGCATCTCGCCGCGATTTCTTGCCTGGTTGCTGGAGCGCCGCGTGCATTGGCTCGCACCGCTCTCGGTCTTGGCGACTGTATTCATCGGCGCATTCGCGCTTCCTGCCGTCATAGAAGCTGTGTATGTCGGCCCAAACCAGATCACCCTCGAGCTGCCGTATTTCGTCAGAAGTATCGCCGGGACCCGTCAGGCCTACAATCTCGCGGGACCGTCCATCGAGGAGCGCGAGTTCGCTGTCTCCCGCGAACCGCTAGCCGCCGCCGATTTGGAGAAGGACGCCTCGACGCTTCGGGACGCCCGCATCTGGGACTGGCGCGCGCTTGAGCCGCAACTTCAGCAGATTCAGGGCCTGCGCCCGTACTATTCGTTCTCCGGTGTCGATATCGACCGCTATGAGATCGACGACGCCGAGCGGCAAGTCATGATCACGGCGCGCGAACTTGACGTCACGCGACTGCCCGAGCCGGCCAAAGTCTGGGTCAATCTCGCGCTCAAATATACTCATGGTTACGGCGTCGTTGCGGCGCCGGTGAATGAGATTGACAGCAGGGGCAATCCCATTCTTTGGGCGCACGATATTCCAATCGTCGCCAAGAAAAATCTTTCGGTCGCGCATGGCGAGATTTATTTCGGCGAGCAAACCGACGACCGAGTCTATGTGCACACGACCGAAAAGGAGTTCGATTTTCCGCAAGGCCAAGCCAATGCCGAGACAACCTACCAAGGCAACGGCGGCATTCCGCTGTCCAACCTCTGGCGCAAGCTCATTATAGCGCGCCAATTCGACGGACTGCGGCTTTTCATTTCTGGATATTTCACGGCGCAAAGCCGGGTCATGCTGCGACGGAATATCGTCGAGCGGGTTCAGACATTGGCCCCATTTCTGCGCTTCGACAGCGATCCATATATCGTCGCGGATTTGGATCATTATTCTTATATCCTCGACGCCTATACCACATCGCAGAACTTTCCCTACAGCGAGGCTTACCAGGGATCGCTGCCGAACTTCCGGGGACAGAATTACTTCCGAAATTCGGTCAAAGCGGTCGTCGACGCTTATAACGGCTCGGTGACATTCTACATTTTCGACCGGCGCGACCCAATCATCAACGCCTATCGGCGGATACTGCCTGAAATGTTCAAGGATGCCGATGAGATGCCGGAGAATCTGCGCCGGCACATCCGCTATCCCGAAGACATATTCACCGTGCAGGCCGAGATGTACGGCACGTACCACATGACTAACCCGACGACTTTCTACAATCGAGAAGATCGCTGGGAGATTCCGCGCGAGCTTTATCGGAACGTCGAGATCGAAATGCTGCCGTATTACGTCACAGCGCAACTTCCGGGCTCCGCAAAGCCGGAATTCCTGCTCATGCTGCCGATGTCGGTCGCCGGCAAGAACCAGATGGCGGGATGGCTTGCCGGCCTCTGCGACGGCGATAACTACGGGAAGATGGTAGCGTTTCGCTTCCCCAAAGGGTCCTTCATCGACGGCCCCGCGCAGGTCGAATCACGGATCAATTCCGACAGCCGGTTCTCGGGCGATCTCACGCTCTGGGACCAGCACGGCTCAAGGGTCATCCGCGGTAACCTCATCGTGTTGCCGCTCGTCGACAACAAGCTCATCGCCATCGAACCGGTTTACATCGAGGCGGAACAAACCAAGATCCCGACGCTTGCCCGCGTCGTGCTGGGGCAGCTTCTGCCGGATGACCGCAAAATCGAATGGGCAAATACCCTTCCCGAAGCCGAGCGCCTTCTGGTCGGCGCGCCGCAAGGCGCGGTCAACACATTAAACGCTACGCCGGGCAACGACACGCTTGAACGGGCGCGAGAGCTGTTCGGCGAGATGCAACGCGAATATGCCGCAGGCAACTTTGCGCGCTACGGCGAGCTTCTCCAACAGCTCGGGAAGCTTCTCCTGTCACAATAGGGTCTAGGGCATGATCCGGAAAAAGCCTGTCCCCGGACACCGATCCGGGAATGGTCGAGCCAATTCAATTCGCGTCTTTCAAGCTCAGGATATAAGCGACGAGATCGCTCATATCGCTGCCTTTGATGATGACATTCGGCATGGTCTCATGTGACGTCCTGAGCGCCGCAATGAGCGCGGTGCTCGTCATGCCGGGAACATTGGCAATGTGCTCGAATGTAGGCGCGTCGGCATTGGGCGATCGGCCGGGCACCTTATCGACCAGATGACACTCGGCGCAAATTGCTCGAGCGATCTTGAGGCCCTGCTGAGGGCTGCCGATTGCTTGCGCCTGGGCGGCTACCGGGCACATGGCGAGGAACACGGCAAGGCACACGGCAAGGCACGTGGCAAGGATCAAACCGGTTTTTGACATTCCCGTTGCTCCTTCGGTCTTTGAGCGGAGAAATTATATGACCTTCACTTGTCGGCAACAGCCCGGTAGGCGATAGGAAATCTGCTTTCGAGCCAAGATGGACATTGAAGGGCAATTTACCGCGATCGGCAACACGATGCGCCGTCCCAACGATGTGCTAGGGTGCCTTGAGTCTGGGGAAGGCTTGCGTCCGCGGGGGCCGCCAGCGCCCGTATTTACGGGAGCCGGGAGACAATGAAACGTCGCGAGTTCATGACGATCGTAGGCGGCGCGGTCGGTTGGCCGCTTGTCGGTCGCGCGCAGCAGCCCGCAATGCCGGTGATGGGCTTCCTCAGCGCCAGGACGTTCGACGATTCCAAAAACCTGCTCGCTGCCTTCCGCGAAGGACTAAATACAAACGGCTATGTAGAGGGCCAAAATATCACGATCGAATACCGATGGGCCGAGGGTCAATACAATCGACTGCCGGACCTGGCGAACGACTTGGTCCACCGCAACATCGCGTTGCTCGTAGCGACTGGCGGCGAGCCTTCAGCCCTTGCCGCCAAGGCGGCAACCTCCACGATTCCGATCGTGTTCACTGTGGGAGGCGACCCTATCAAGGCCGGGATCGTCGCCAGCCTCAACCGGCCCGGCGGGAATGCCACCGGCGTCAGCTTGTTGACCATTGCGCCGGAAGCGAAACGGCTCGGCTTGCTGAACGAGCTGGTGCCAGGGTCGGGCACTTTCGGCATTCTGTTGGATCCCAATTATACGACATCGGAAGCCACCTTGCAGGAAGTGCGGGACGCAGCTCGTGCGATCAACCGACCGCTGCAAATTGCGAAAGCGTGCAACCCCGCAGAGCTGGACGCCGCTTTTGCGATGCTTGCCCAACAGCACGCCGTCGCGCTGCTGGTGACAGCAGATCCATTTTTCGATACGAGGCAAAGCCAGATCGTGGCCTTGGCCGCGCAATACGAGCTGCCGGCGGTCTACCAATTTCGCGATTATGCTGTCGCCGGCGGGCTGATGAGCTATGGCATCAGTATTACGGACGGATATCGCCAACTCGGCGTCTATGCCGGCCAAATCCTCAAGGGCGCCAAACCAGCCGATTTACTGATCTATCAATCGATTAAATTCGAGCTGATCATCAATCTCAAGACGGCGAAGACACTCGGCATCAAAATTTCGGATAATCTGATTTCGATCGCCGATGAAGTGATTGAGTGAGACGTCACCGATGCGAGGGCCCGGGGCGCGCAGTTGGCGGCGGGGCGGACTCGCTCCGGCGAAGGCATGATCCGGAAAAGCCTGCCCCGGACACCGATCCGAAGCCGGTTATCCGAAAAGATCATGCCTCATCAAACAGCTAGTGCTGCAATCAATTCAGATTGAAACGATTGCGCTCTAGCGCTGCAAACCGCGAGTGTCCTAAACCTGACGGCGATACATACTGGGAGGATCATGATGAACATTCCCCGTCGAATGTTTATTGCCGGTTTTGGGGCGGCGCCCATAGCGAGCTTATTGGCGCGAAGCGCTTTTGCCGCCTATCCGGATCGGTCGATCCACCTGATCGTTCCGTTCGCGGCAGGCGGCAATGCCGATATCGTCGGACGTATAACGGGTGACGTGATCAGCAAGGCCTTGAACCAGCCGGTCGTGGTGGAGAATAGAGGCGGCGCCGGCGGCAGCGTCGGCGCCGAATTTGTCGCGCATGCGACGCCGGACGGCTACACCTTGTTGGTCGGGTCGAACGGGCCGCTCACGGTCAATCCGTTCATCCATACCAATCTCGGCTACGACTCGCTGAAGGATCTTGTCGCGGTTGCATTGACGAGCTACGTGCCGCACGCGCTCATTTTGAGCGATAAAGTCCAGGCAAAGACCGTGGCCGAACTCATCGCACTGTCGAAGACCTCGCCGATCACGATCGCCACCAGCGGCATCGGCAGCGCCAGCCATATGACGCTGGAGCGCCTCAAGGCCGCCACCGGCGCGAACATCACGCACGTGCCCTATCGCGGCGGCGGTGCTCTGATGCCCGACTTGATCGGCGGCAACATCGACGGCGCCATGACCGAATTCTCGACCGCGCTGCCGCTGCATCAGGGCGGCAAGGCGCATATCATAGCCATAGCCGCGGCTCATCGTTCCAAACTTGCACCGGACATCCCGACCTTCGACGAGAGCGGCGTGAAGGGCTTTACGGCGCAGAGCTATATCGGCGTCGTCGCCCCGGCAAACACGCCGGCGGATGTCGTCGCCAGGTTGCAGGAGGCAATCGAAAAAGGCTTAAGTCCGGGAAGTCCG
>Ga0187772_10001516_pt1 | contig 11084 bp, 7 predicted proteins | sample 0116_SJ02_MP15_2_FD_133137 | JGI IMG/M metagenome (GOLD analysis project Ga0187772, IMG submission 133137) | Tropical peat soil microbial communities from peatlands in Department of Meta, Colombia - 0116_SJ02_MP15_20_MG | ecosystem: Environmental > Terrestrial > Soil > Wetlands > Peat | place... | reverse complement strand
GGCGATGGCTGTTGCTGGGAATTCGCGGGCAGCGCCATTGCAAAGTAGAATGCCAACATCGCCAAAGCTGGAGCGATCGGTTTCATCCGCACCATTCTACGGCATCACGTCGCAACTCGCCCGGACGCGGTTTGCTCAGAGCACCGCGGCGGGGCGTGCTCGGATCGCATAAAAATGAAACGCCGCCACAAACGCGGCGGCTGCAAGATAACTCCAGGCAAAGGATGGAGCCGCGAAAAAGCCGATCACCGTTTCGACGCCACGATCGGTGATGCGGAACGCGTGGATGAAACCGGTGAAGGAAAGGGCGGCTGCCCCCGCCAGCCAGGCAGCGGCTCGGAGGAGGCGGCGGTCGAGCAGATAGGCAATCACGGCAGCCCAGATCATCGAAATCAGCAATGCCCCCTGGCCGAGCGCAATCAGTCCGTACACATACAGCTGATCGCCAAAATGGGGCGAGGCTTCCAGGAAGCCCGAACCAGCGGTGCGCAGCGCGATGTCGATCAAGCCCACCACCCATGCCGCGATCATCGGGATTAGTCCGAAGCCCACGGCGATCGCGTGGGACTTGGGAATCTCCGTGAATGCCTGAGCGACCATGACCAGCCCGAACCAGACCACGACCATGGCGACTACTTCCAGGGGAACCACACGCAGGAGCGGAACCACAAGTCCCGTAAGGCAGACAAGCATCGTGGTTGCCCCGCTCAAAATCGAGTAGCCGGCCCGAGCGCCCAGTTCTTTGTGGACCATATGCCCGAAATAGAGCGCCGTGGGAAAGGGACTCCCGAACAAGGACGCGACGAGCGTGGCCATTCCATTCGTGAGCAGAGATGGCGTTGTTGGGTAATCTTCGCCTGCAACCTGCACACTTTCGAGAACCTGCAGCGAGACCAGCGTGTCGAGTACGCTCATCGGAACGATGACGGAGAGAAATTTCCATCCTTCGGCGTGTATCAAGAAATCGTACAGGTTCACAGGGCGGGGAAAATGGATCCCGATGGCCATGGATGCTGCTGCAGCGGGGTGATACACACCTGCCCCGCGCAGCAGAGCAGCCAGCGCGGCTCCCACTGCGATGCAGGCCAAACTACCAGGAATTCGGAAAGGCAAGCGAACCCGCGAAGCAAAAACAGTCAGGATGACGACGGTTGGCAGCAGTCCGAGTGCCGGCGTCTGAAAGACGCGGAGGATAAAATCCAGACATAGAAACGCCATGGCCGTACCTGCCAGTGGGCACAGCAAGGCGGCGCGAGGCGTGTGTCGGCGCAACCAGTCCGTACAAAATGCGCCGGCTGTTTGCACAACGCCGCTCAAAAACGAGGCAAAAATGCCGGCTTTCCATGCGAGGTCGGGATCGTGGGTTCGCTCGTAAACCGGCTGCATGATCAGCGCCACATATACGAAAATCGTAGGAGCGTTGACGCCGAACGGAATCGCGGTCACGTCGCTTCGGCCCGTTTTCTCTGCAAGGCGGCGTGCCTGCCAGGCATAGAAGATATTTCCGGCAAGGATGGAGAGCGCCACGCCGGGCAGAATGCGCGTTGTAACCAGCTCTGCGGAAAAGCCACACAAAGGGGCAAGCCCAGCGATAAGCAGCAGGTCAGGAAAGCCGCTGAAAAACAGCGCGGCGAACCCATCCCAATCGCCGGGAACAAACCAGGGAGGGGAGGTCTTCGTAGCGGAGATTGTCTGGGGCATCGGCCGGTTCAAGCCGTACCGTACCGTAGGCCAATTTTTTTGAGCCATTTTCGGTAGGCAAGGGCGGCGCGGTCCGAGCGCAGGTGTAATTCGGCCTGTAAGTCGAGAGGAAGTAATTCGGGCCGTTGCCCTTCGACCACGGGAATGTCCTGGTTACTGACCTCGTCCTGAAATCGGCGAAGCTCGTCGGCGGGCGTGTCGTGCGCATAGTTGAGCGCCAGGATCAGCCAGGCGAGACTTTCGGCATCGCCGGCCGGAGTGACACAGGCTAGCATCGAGAAGCGATGGGCCGCCTGCACTTTCGTGAATCGCAGCGAGAGCGGACGCAAAACATGATAGGTGTAAAAAACGCTGGCCGGCTTGCCCGTGCCATCCGGGTCGGGCTGCCAGACGGGAATGTCCTTCGCTATGATCTCGTCGCCTGAGACATCCACTTCGTAATCGCCGATGCGAGCCTTCGCCGGGTCCCCGAGATAACCTGCATGGACAAATGGAAAATGAGCCACGTCCAGAAGATTCTCCATGACCCGCGGGCCGTGAGCCCGATAGAGGTACGGGCCCGTAAAAACCTTTCGAAACGAAGTATCGTCCCATTCTGGAAACAGGGGAAGACTCCGCTTCGGATTTCCGAGGCAAGCCCAAACCAAGCCGTAGGCTTCAGTTGCGCAATACATGGTCACCGAGGCGCGGGCCGGTGGCGGCTGATCGGGATGGGCAGGGATGAGGACGCAACGACCCGCGGAGTCGTATTCCCAACCGTGATATGGGCACGCGAGGCAGTTGTTCTGAACGCGCCCTGCTGACAGCCGCGATCCCCGATGGACGCACAGGTCCTTCCAGACGTGGACGCCGTCTTGGTTGCGCCAAACGACCAGCCTTTCTTCCAACAGGCGCGTGGACACCGGGCTTTTGTCGGTGATCTCCGATGACCATGCGACCGCATGCCAATCGTCTCGTAGCACGGGGTCATCAATCATGGGGAGGTTGAGAATAACACGAGAACGGATGAGGCTCGAGACTCCCGCGATCGAACTCGCTTGGCTCTGAAATCCATTTTTTGAATGGGTGGTCAGTGGCTGGACGGCGGCTTTGGCGCAAGGACCTTTTGCAGTGTGATGCCGGGAGCAAAATCGAGTGCGACTTCGAATCGGACCCAGGCGATCGTGTCCGGCGAGCCTTCCTTGCCCGGTGTAATGCGAGAGCGAAGGATGCGAAGCTGGCCGCTACCGAGGTTAACGCCGGCCGACTCGGCCTCGATCCGATTTTTTTCGTCTTCCGAGACTGTGCTGGGATAAAGCGCGGCGTTCACGACTTCGCTCGCAATGTGTTGGTCAGCGAGCGACTCGACGAAATAAAACGTCCGCTTGGAGGCCCCCACGGCCTCGCGTGCCGAATAGCCCGCCGCAGCGGCAAGATAGCGTTCGTTATAGGAGTGGTAGGGAGGCGTGGCAATTTCGACGAATTCGGCCACTTCGTCCGCCGGTTCGGCTGTAGGCCACATGCCGATGACCCAGCCGCCACCTTCATCCGAGGTCGCGGGGGTTAATCGAAAGACGAGACCATGTCCCACGTCGTGCTCATAGATTTGCCCACGTAAGACCTCGCCAGTGAAATGAACTCCAGAAGGATCCGAGGGCGCTGGCGCGGAGGGTGCAGTTCGAGGCGAATTCTCCTGGGAGCTGCCGCGGCCTGACGCGCTCAGAAGCGGGCTGAGCGCAAGACTGCATGCCAAAGCCCCCCTTAGGAAGCGATGAACCATTGCGGCTGGGATTTTACCAGCAGATCGGGGCGTTTCGACTTCCGATCGGCAACCGTTGTTTTCTAGGTGCCTTCTTGCCAGGATGCAAGGTAGTGTTCTTGTTCCGGCGTCAGCTTGTCGATCGTCACACCGAGCGACTCGAGTTTCAACTTGGCAATCTGCTGATCGAGGTGCTCGGGCACGGGGTAAACGTTGGCCTTCAGTTCGCCCGCGTGTTTGACCATGTACTCGGCCGAAAGCGCCTGGTTTGCAAAACTCATGTCCATCACCGATGCCGGGTGTCCTTCGGCGGCGGCAAGGTTGATCAGGCGGCCGTCGCCCAGCAGGTAGATGCGGCGGCCGTCCTTCATCGTGTACTCCTCCACGAAAGGCCGAGCTTCCCGCCGGCCGCTCGAGAGCTTTTCAAGTGCCGGAATATCGATCTCGACGTTGAAATGGCCGGAGTTGCTGATCACTGCGCCGTCCTTCATTCTCTCGAAGTGCTCGTGCGCCAGCACGGCCTTATTGCCCGTGACGGTGACAAAGACATCGCCGATCTTCGCCGCTTCGTTCATGGGCATGACGCGGAAGCCATCCATGACTGCTTCGATGGCCTTCGTCGGGTTGATTTCGGTGACGATCACGTCCGCACCGAGGCCCTTCGCGCGCATCGAAATGCCACGTCCACACCATCCGTAACCCGCGACGACGACCTTGAGGCCAGCGACCAGCAGGTTGGTGGCCCGAATCACCCCGTCGAGCGTCGATTGGCCCGTGCCGTAGCGGTTGTCAAAGAAGTGCTTTGTAAGCGCATCGTTGACAGCAATGACGGGAAACTTCAGGGTGCCGTCCTTGGCCATCGCACGCAAGCGGATGACACCGGTGGTGGTTTCTTCGGTTCCGCCGAGGACGTCTGAGATCTGGTGTGTCCGCTTCGTCAGCAGTTGCGTAACAAGATCAGCACCGTCGTCCATGGTAATCTGCGGCCGGTGGTCGAGGGCCGCGTTGATGTGTGCATAGTAGGTGGCGTTGTCCTCGCCTTTGATGGCGTAGGTCGGAATGCCGTAATCTTTGATTAAGGACGCAGCCGTTTCATCCTGCGTCGAAAGCGGGTTCGAGGCGCAGACCACGAGATCAGCGCCGCCGTCGCGCAAGGTGATAGCCAGGTTGGCCGTCTCGCTTGTGACGTGCAGGCAAGCTGCCATGCGGATGCCCTTGAGCGGGTGCTCCTTAATGAACCGCTTGCGAATCAGCTGCAGCACGGGCATGTGCTGGTTGGCCCATTCGATTCTGCGCTTGCCTTGATCTGCCAGGCCGAGGTTCTTTACGTCTCCCTTGACTTTGGTTACTGTTTCCACGAGGTATCCCTTTCGATTGGTATTCGGGACGAAAACTAGCGCGTCGCTACGGGAGTGCCGCTAGAGGCCGCTTCCTTCTTGATGGCTTCGGCCTTGTCCGTGCGCTCCCAGGTAAAGCCGGGGCCGGTACGCCCGAAGTGGCCGTAGGCCGCGGTCGCACGATAGATCGGACGACGCAAGTCGAGGGCTTCGATGATCCCCCGCGGTGTGAGCTTGAACAACGCCCGGACGATTTCCGTGATCTGGGAATTTGGAATCGTTCCGGTGCCGAACGTGTCGACCATCACGGAAACGGGTTCCGCGACGCCGATCGCATAGGCAAGCTGCACCTCCACTTTTCGCGCAAGGCCCGCGGCGACGATATTTTTCGCGATGTAGCGCGCCATGTAGCAGGCCGAGCGGTCCACTTTCGAGGGGTCCTTGCCTGAAAAGGCGCCACCGCCGTGGCGGCCGTAGCCGCCGTAGGTGTCCACAATAATCTTGCGGCCCGTCAGGCCGGCGTCCCCCATCGGACCACCGGTAACAAAGCGGCCGGTCGGATTCACATGGATCGTCGTCTGATCGAACATCTCCTTGGGGACGACGGGCTTGATGACCTTCTCGATGACGGCTTCGCGCAGATCGCCGTGCGAAACGCTGTCGCTATGTTGCGTGGAGATGACGACCGTGTCGACGCGCGCCGGACGCCCATTCGCGTATTCGACCGATACCTGGGATTTGCCGTCTGGACGGAGGAAATTGAGGACGTTGTTTTTGCGAACTTCGGACAGCTTGAGTGTCAGTTGATGGGCCAGCTGGATGGGCATGGGCATCAACTCCGGCGTCTCGTCACAGGCATAACCGAACATCAGACCCTGATCGCCGGCTCCTCCCGTGTCGACCCCCATGGCGATGTCGGGAGACTGCGGTTTGACGGCCGAAAGGACGCCGCAGGTTTCAGCGTCAAAGCCGTACTTGGCGCGGTTGTAGCCGATCTCGGCGATTACGTTGCGCGCGATGCGCTCATACTCGAGCACGCCGCGGGCTTCTTTCTTGATAGTGATCTCGCCGGCGATCACGACCAGACCCGTCGTGATCAATGTCTCGCAAGCGACCCTTCCCATCGGGTCGTGCTGCATTACGGTGTCAAGGACTGCGTCGGAAATCTGGTCTGCGATCTTATCCGGGTGGCCCTCGGTTACCGACTCCGAGGTAAACAGGAACTTCTCATGCGCGTGTGCCAAAACAGTGTCCTCCGAAGGCGTGAAAGCGCTATGCGATCTGTCTCGCGCCCTTCTTAGAATGAGACCGAAACTCAAAACGCTAGCATACGCCCGCTCGCAAGGTCAATCGTCTGCACGGAAAGGTCTTAAACCCGCATTGAATGGGAAAAATCACGTAGGGAGCGGGGAAGCGCCCTGGCTCCAGGCAGGCGGCATGGTTTGAGAACACCGGAGGCCGACCAGACGATAGACCGCCTGCGTGGCCATCTGAGAAAGTCTGCAATCGATTCTTGCCCTCGGACAGAAGATAGATGGCCTTCGACCTTTGTTCGTTTTGCCTCAGGGTCGTTTGGATCCGCGACTGGCACAAGTGCACTGAAATCAAGGAATTGAATTGGTACGAAGGTACCATTGTAGGGTGAGGTGCCAGGGCCTATACCTAGCTGTGGGGTCGTTCTAGGAGCAGCGCTCCGCTTTCAGAAATTAGTTCCACCCAAGGTCATGTCGAGCCGAATAGGCACGCTTGGTCCCAAGCAAAACGGCGCCTCTGGTCCCGTTCCTCGGCCGCACCAACCCGAGGAGGTGGCCGGTCCGAAGACCGGGGCACGTGCCGTGGACGCTGGTTTTGAACTGTTATTTTCAAGCAATCCCCTCCCGATGTATGTCTGTGACATTCACACCCTCGCATTTCTTGAGGCCAACGCTGCGGCGATCCGCTCCTACGGCTACTCCCGCGAGGAATTCCTCAGTATGCGAATTACCGACATTCGCCCGGCCGAGGACATACCCCGCCTACTAAAGGCTCTCGAATCGCAAGATGGGTCGCTCGCCAGTCGAGGGCTGTGGAGGCACAGGCGCAAGAACGGGGAGATCTTCCCGGTAGAGGTGACGTCGCAGCGGATCCAGTTTGCCGGGCACGATGCCGTACTCGGCGTCGCGCTCGACATCAGCGATCGCCAGGCCGCGGAAGAAAAGGTCGCCCGGCACACCGCTTACATTCAGGGATTGAGTGAGAACAACCCCCTCGCCATCGTGGCCCTCGACCTGAAGCGCCGCGTGCAGATGTGCAATCCGGCTTTCGAGCGTCTGTTTGGTTACTCCTCGGCCGAGCTCCACGGGCGGGAGCTCGATTCGCTTCTTGCACCGTCGGATCGTCAAGGAGAGATGGTCGATCTTCTGGGCCGCGCGCTGGGCGGTGAGATCGTTCGCGCATCCAGCCAACGCCGTCGGCGAGACGGCTCATTGGTCGACGTCCGGATCATTGGTGTGCCGCTGGTTGTCAGTGGCAAGCTGGCCGGCGCTTTTGGGATGTATGAAGACATCACCGAGCAATGCCGGGCCGAAGAAGCCCAGCGGCGCGCCGAGAGGAAGTACGAACGGATGTTCAATGGTGCCGTCGAGGGGTTCTTCGAATCCACTCCGGAGGGGCGCTTCGTGACGGTCAATCCGGCGATGGCTCGTATTGCGGGCTATGCATCCCCCGACGAGATGATTCGCAGCATCAACGACATTGGTAAGCAACTGTATGTTGACGGGGATGGGCGCAGAGAGGTCCTGCGGCGGCTCGAGCAGGAGGGCATCCTCGAAGGCTACGAGTGCCGGATGCTCAAAAAGGACGGCAGCAAGCTTTGGGTCTCGTTGAATGTTCGCGCCCTGCGGGATGCGAGTGGCAAGATTGTCAGCCACGACGGAACCGCTGAAGACATCACCAGCCGCAAGCGTGCCGAGCTCGAGCGCCAGGTTACTACCGATATCGTCCGTGCGGTCAGTATCACGGACAATCTAGATGACCTATTGCGGCGCATTCACTCGGCGCTTACCGAGGTCCTTGATGCGGACAACTGCTTTGTCGCCCTTCATGATCCGGCCACCGGCATGTTTCATTTCCCCCTATTCGTAGACAAATTCGATCCCCCGCCTCCGCCGCAGCGGCTAGACCGAAGTTGCACGGCTTACGTTTTTCGCAGTGGTCGTGCGGCGAGCATCCCCCAAGAGGAGTTTACAAATTTAGCCAACAGCGGCGAAGTCGAGCTGGTGGGTACTCCCTCGGCCTCCTGGCTCGGCGTTCCTTTGCAGACTCCTTCAAGCACCATCGGTGTTTTGGTGGTCCAGAACTATCATCGCGAAAATGCCTACGATGAACGCGACCTTCAGTTTCTTTCCTCTGTCGGCGGGCAGATTGCGCTGGCTATCGAGCGCAAACGTGCCGAGGAGAGAGTCCGCGAAAGCGAGGCTCGTCTTCGGGTTCTCGTCGAACAGCTCCCGGCCGTCTTGTGGACGGTTGACAAAAACTTCCGCTTCACCTCTGCGCTGGGCTTGGGACTCGCCCAACTCGGACTCAAGCCAAACGAGATTGTGGGCATGTCGCTCACCGAGTATTTTGGGACCGAAGATCCTTCCTTCCAGCCGATCTCAGCCCATCGCCGCGCGATCGCCGGCGAACGCGTCGCCTTTTCCCTGGAATGGAAAGACAACTCATACGCCTGCCATGTGGAGCCGCTCAGAGATTCCGCGGGCCACGTGCAAGGCGCCATCTGCATGTCCCTGGATGTGACCGATCGCAAGAAACTGGAGGAACAGTTTCGCCAGGCGCAGAAGATGGAGGCGGTCGGGCGCCTCGCCGGCGGCATCGCCCACGATTTCAACAATCTGCTCATGGTGATTCAGGGATACGCTGATTTGCTCGCCGAACGCCTGCCTGCGGGCGAATCCCTGCGACGCAATGCCGAACAGATCCAGGCCGCCGCGCAACGAGCGGCGGCACTGACCCGCCAGCTCCTCGCTTTCAGCCGCAAGCAGATCTTGGCTCCCAAGGTCCTGAACGTAAATTCGGTCGTTGCCGAGATGGAAAAAATGCTTCGGCGCGTAATTGGCGAGGACATCCAGTTGCAGACTGTCTCCACGGCGGATCTCTGGCTTGTGAAAGCAGACCGAAGCCAGATCGAACAAGTCATCATGAATCTTGCCGTGAACGCCCGCGATGCCATGCCGCGCGGCGGCCGCCTTACGATTGAAACAGCTAATGTGGAATTCGACTCGGCCATGTCGAAGGCGGCTACAGCCATCGCCCCGGGCAAATATGTCATGCTCGCGGTCACCGATAACGGCATCGGCATGGACGAAAAGACGAAAGCGCACATTTTCGAGCCCTTCTTCACAACCAAAGAAAAAGGGAAGGGTACAGGCCTCGGCCTCGCCACCGTCTACGGTGTCGTCAAACAGAGCGGAGGCTACGTTTGGGTCTACAGCGAGCCGGGGCATGGAACCACGTTTAAGATCTATCTCCCACAAATCGCGGAGGAGGCTCCGATTGCAGGCCAGGAGTCAGCGTTGGACTTCCGCCATACGTCCAAGGGCTCGGAGGTCATTCTCCTTGTGGAGGATGAGGCAGGCGTTCGGGAACTCGCGCGCGAGTACCTCGAGATGAGTCACTATACCGTGCTGGTTGCCGAAGATGGCCACACAGCGCTCGAACTCGCCGCCATGCACGCCGGTCCCATTCATCTTCTGATGACCGATGTGGTGATGCCCGGAATCGGCGGTCGTGAGCTGGCGGAACGCATGACCCGGCTGCGCCCCGAGATTAAGGTTCTTTATATGTCGGGCTACACAGAGCAGGCCGTCAACCAGCAAGGTATTTTGGGAGACGATGCCGTTCTTCTTCAGAAGCCTTTCACCCTGACAGCTCTCGCTTCCAAGTTGAGCGAAATTCTCGCCACGCCAGTCGAGCGGTAGTTTTTCCGGTTCGACTTCCGCTGGTCGCGCCCGCCTCGGTTAAACCGCCATCGCCACGGTCCGAGCCGCCGAATCGCTCGACGGTTATTCCGATCCTGTCCGGGATGTCGTAGAATCGCTTCCTGGCGCTCGTCGCGCCAGCGTGATGGCCCTGGCATCGGATCCCTCACCTGAAAAACGGCTGCTTGTCTGTTGCGCGCACACGACTACGCAGGCCGTTCGAGAAGAGATTCGGCAGCTTGCCCGCTCGCCCATTGACTGGGATTTCCTGTTTCTGGAAGCCTCAAACCAAGCGATAACGCCTCTGCTGTGCCGTCAACTTTCCCTGGTGGCTTCCGACCTGCTTGATCCTGCGCGGCTGGCTCACCTGAAGGAGGCGAGCCGTGGCTTCGCCCTGCGCAATCTGGTCCTGAGCGCCGAGTTGGTCACGATCATGGATCGATTTCAGTCCGAGGGCCTCCAGGCGATGCCCTACAAAGGGCCCGTGCTAGCCGTACAGTTGTACGGTGACATGGCGCTGCGCGAGTTTGAGGACCTCGATATCATCCTGCGCCAGCAGGACATGGCCAGAGCAAACGACCTCATGATCGGCCTCGGGTACCGGCCCAAGTTCCCTGGGATTCTTTCGGCCGAAGCCGCCGCGTCGCTCGCCCCCGGTGAATACCATTATCGCGACGAGTCGCGGCACTTGATGGTCGAGCTCCACACCGAGCGCACGCTTCGCCATTTTCCGGTGCCTGCCGACATTGATGACCTCGCGACGCGCCTCGTGGCGGTTTCCGTCGGCGGACACGACCTCAAGACATTCTCGCCCGAGGACACGTTCCTGCTCCTGTGCATCCATGGCTCGAAGCACTTCTGGGCCCAGCTATCGTGGATCGCCGACCTGGCCGCGTTTGTCGAGGCCTATCCTCAACTCGATTGGGACCAGGTTTTCCGCCGCGCTCAATCCATGCGCGCAAATCGCATGGTTTCTGTCAGCTTGGCTCTCGCCCGTCGGCTTTTCAATTCTCCGCGCGAGGTCTTTAGCCATTTGCGCTCGGACTCGGTGGCAAGCTCCATCGCTTCGAAAATTGAGCATCGCCTTCTGGCGCGTTCCCCAGGCGAGCTGGGAGCCATTGCTCGCTTTCACCTTCGTCGGCACATGTTGGAAGGTCCCTGGGAGGGATGGCGTTATTCACTGCGCTTGGCCACCCAGCCCTCCGATGACGATTGGTCCACCATGCCGCTGCCACCCCGTCTGACGCCTCTCTACGTGGCCCTGCGCCCATTGCGCTTATTGGCAAATATGGTGTTGGTGGCGCGTCGTCACGGGGATCGACGGCCAGCAAGAACGCATCCAATTAGGCC
>Ga0187772_10001515_pt1 | contig 11085 bp, 14 predicted proteins | sample 0116_SJ02_MP15_2_FD_133137 | JGI IMG/M metagenome (GOLD analysis project Ga0187772, IMG submission 133137) | Tropical peat soil microbial communities from peatlands in Department of Meta, Colombia - 0116_SJ02_MP15_20_MG | ecosystem: Environmental > Terrestrial > Soil > Wetlands > Peat | place... | reverse complement strand
GTGGACCCATTCGGCGAGGTCCTCGAGCAGGTAGTCGTCCGGGTCGGAGGCCGACAGAAAATCGCGCAGCGCCGCGAGATCGCGTCGCGGATCGACCCGGTGAAAATCCATCACGGTCATGACTCGGGAGGGGTCCGCTCCGATGAGATCCGTGGCCAGGACCCGAACATCACTCGCTCCGTGGGTTGCGCCCGGGGTTTAGGAGGTTCGCCCCGGCCTTTAAATCGAAGGGGGCTCGTCCCGTGGCGCCGATGGGGGAACTGTTCCACCCGCACTACGTCACGCTGCGGGACGGCCGTGCGGCCCTCATCCGGCGGGCCGAACCGCGGGATGCCGCCGCGATCATCGACCACGTCAACGAGGTCGGCGCCGAGCAGGTCTACATCATGACCGAGCGCTTCGATATGACCGTCGCCGAGGAGGACGACTACCTCCGGACGCTGGATGCCCGGAAGACCCTCTACCTCGTCGCGCTCGTGGACGGGCATCTCGTCGCCTCGGCGGACATCCACCGCGGTACTCTCGCGAAGACGGCGCACACCGCGAGCCTCGGCATCGCGGTCCGCAAGCCGGTGCGGGGCATGGGCCTCGGCAAGGCGATCCTGGAGGACCTCATTCGCTGGGCCAAGAGCGAGGGCGTCCGAAAGGTGACGCTCGGGGTCTTCGCGACGAACGAGAGCGCGATCGCGCTCTACCGCGAGCTCGGGTTCGCCGAGGAGGGCCGGCTGCGCGAGGCGGTCATGCTCTCCGGCCACCCCGTGGACGAGGTCCTGATGGCGCTCTGGCTGTAGGCGGATAGGGCGCGCTCCCCTCGACCGACGGGCGCCCGTGAATCGCCGGCCCGTCCGGCTAAGGTTAATCGCCCGGCCCGCTACGGGCCCGCGTGCCGCCGATCTCCGTGCCGTCGTCCGTCGGTTCGCGGGACGGCGAACGATTCATCCTCGAACTCGACCGCCGGCTGGAGCGGTTCGACCGCGCGATCCTCGTGGCGGAGTGGAACCTCCAGTGCGGCCGGTCGAAGGTCGGTACCGCGGCATGGCAGCTTCGGCGGGGGGCCTTCCTGTCCGACGACCGGATCCTCCGCTGGGTCCGGGCCGCGCTTCACCGCCGATGGGCGTATCCGCTCCACCGTCGGCTCGAGCTCCTCGAGCGGATCCTGCTCGACGCTAAGGTCGAGCAGCATCCGGAGATCGTCGCGCGGCGGAGCGAGCTGCAGGCGAAGATCCTCGCGTTCCGTCCCCGCTGGAAGGGTCGGACCGTCGACCGCGGAGTCGTGCACCAACAGGGTCGGGAAAACCCGCGCGAGGCCGAGCGCCAGCGCGCGTACTACCTCTTCGAGCCGCTCCACCGTCCCCTCGAGGGCGCCCTGACCGAGCTCGTCCAGCTTCGGAACGAACACGCCCGCGCGCTCGGGTATCGCACGTTCGCGGCGATGCGGCTCGGCTTTGAGGGGCTCACGCCCGAACGGCTCGAGGATCTTTCCACGACCGCGGCCGCGCTCGTCCGCGGCCGGATTCGGTCCCTGCGCGATGAGTTCCGGGCGACGACGGGGCAGGACGGGTGGCACCCGTGGGACCTCTTGTACGCCCGCCACCGGCGGGCGTCGCTGCCGGACCGGCTGTTCCCCCGGCAGGAGATGCTCCCTCGGATCCTCCGGGCGGTCGCCCGCTGGGGGTTCCCGACCCAGCGGATGCGGTTCCGCGTCGTCTACCACGATACCCCGGCGGGGGGGCTCACGCTCGCCCCGGACCCGCCCCGGGACGTGCGCATCCTCGTCCACCCCCAGGGCGGCTGGCACCGCTGCATGATCATGTTCCACGAGGTGGGGCATGCCGTGCACTCCTCGTTGATCCGGGCACCGCGCCACCTCCTCCGGTGGCACGAGAACGTCCCGGGACTCGGCGCCTTCCACGAGGGCATCGGAGGGATATTCGAGGACCTCGCGAGCAACGCGCGCTGGCTCGTGGAGCAGCCCGGGGTCGGGCGCGAACGGGCCAACGCCTTCGCCCGACGGTCCCAGGAGGAGGGGGGCATCGATATCGCGTGGCACGCGCAATGGCTCGGCGTCGAGCAGAGGCTGTATCGGAACCCCGACCAGAGCCCGGTCGAGGCGGTGCACCGGTTCGAGCGGTCGGTCTTCGGGTACGACGAGTTCACGCCGCTATCGTTCGTCGACCCGTTCTACGTCGAGGACCCGACGTACGCCTCCAACTACCTCCTCGCGATGCTGTTCGGAAAACAGGTGACGCGGACGATCCGGGACCGGCTCGGAGAGCCGCTCTGGCCGAATCGCCGGGTCGGACCATGGCTCGCCCGGAACTTCTTCGCCGACGGCTCGCTCTACGACTGGATGCCGCGGGTCAGGGAGGTCACGGGCCGTCCGTTCGGAGTCGAGGCGTTCCGGGCATCGCTCACCGAGGGGCCTTCCACCGTCCCGTAGCGCTCTCGAACCCGCGCGCGGGAGCGGGTTCGGTCGTTCACCCGCTCTGGGGCGCTCCGCAGAACGAGCAGCGCATCGCGGTCGCGTCGATCAGGTTCCCGCAGTAGCCGCAGCGGACCCGGACGACGGGTCGCGGACCGCCACGGGCCGCGAACGACTGCGCCGTCTCCCAGCGCTGACGCGCCATCCGGATGACCGCCTCGCTCCGGGCCCGGCGCTGGAGCCACTCGGACCGCCCGGCCGCCCGGGCGGCCTCGATTTCCCGCGCGATCGCCTCGGGGTCGTGGAGGTAGAAGCGCAGGACCACCTGCCGACCCTCGTGCTCGTCCGAAAGGCGAAGAAAGCGGTGGAACTCCACCCGGGGCTCGGCCAGGTTGTAGAAGAAGAGGCTCGGGCCGGCCTCCCAGTCGCTCGGGGCGAACACCTGCGGCTTCCGCATGATGTCGGTGCAGCGCAGGTTGGTCATCACGAGGAACCCGCGCGCCGTCTTCCAGACCCGCAGGATCCGCTCGCCGTCGAGCAGGTGGAGCTCGGCGAGCGCCTCCCGGTCGATCTGGGCGGGCGTCGTGTCCGTGTCCGGTGGGGTGTCCCAGCCCCGGTGGGCCATCGCGGGACCGACAGAAGCGGCCCGTTAAGGGGTTGCCGACCGGACGGCGGTCCGCCTCCGCCGGGGCGCTCTCACTTCGGGTGCTTCGCGAACTCCCGGATGGCGGCGCTGTCCTCGTTGTACGCCATCTCCCAGAACCCGCGGACCATGCCCTCGAGCTGTCCGGGCGGTACCCCGGAGGCCTGCATGTCGCCGAACACCGAGACCTCCGTCGCGTTGCCGTGCGGCGTGTAGACGGTGAACATCTTCGAGCCGGCCATCGGGCCCTCGAGCGCCTCGGCGACCATCCCGAGCGGCGGGAAGACCGTGATCCGGTTCGCGAGCTTGACCCATGTTCCGTTCATGTTCTGCTCCCACGAGACGACGAACGAGGTGTCCGTGAGCGGCTTCATCGCGCGGTTCCGGCTTCCCTTGTGCGCGTTCCCGTGCGCCTCCGGGGACTGGAGGTATTTCCAGACGGTCTCCACGGATGCGTCGAACTTGCTTCCTTCCAGGTCGTTGATGCGGGCCATGCCGAACGGACCGCGTCGTGCTACATGAACCCCCGCCACCGAAAATCCGGGACTCTCCGGAGGCGCAGACGCCGGCGTCGCACGCCGTGGGGTCAGCCGGCGGCGGGGGGTTCCGCACCCCGTCGCAGGTAGAACACCGCCTGGTCGCCTTCCCGGGACGCGTTGAGCGCGTGGGCCCGCGAGCGGTACCGTGCTTCCCGCCGGGTGACGAGCTCGGGGAGGCGGGCCCGGCCGAAGCTGAACCGGGCCCGAGGAATCTCGGCGAGCGCCACGTCGTTCGCGTACGCCTCGGAGATCCGGAACTGGGCCGCCGTCGAGTTGAAGTAGCTTCCCGCGAGGCGCAGACCCGACTGGGCGAGCGCGATCTCGAACCCTTTCACCGAGAAGAGGTGGAGATGACGCGGCGGGTCGAGCTGGTACCAGTGGACCCCGTAGAGCCGGAACGCCGTGCTGACGATCGGCATCGCGACGACCGCCACGCCGTCGCGCGCGAGGTGCCCGGCCACGGACCGCAACGTCGCGACCGGGTCCGGGACGTGCTCGAGCGAATGGTAGAGGAGGATGACGTCGAAGAAGGCGGAACGGTCGAGCTCGTCCACGTCGCGCTTCTGGAGCGATATTCCCGCCTCCCAGACATCCCCCGGCAGGAACGGATCGACTCCCTGGAGGTGCGCGAAGCCGAGGCGACCGAGCATGCGGAGCAACCGACCGTTGCCGCAGCCGACCTCGAGGAACCGAGCATCCCGTCGCGCGCCGGACCGGCCGACGGCCTCGACCGCCGGCTCCGTCATGTCGAGGGCGTTCAGGAGACGGTACCACGGCCCCCCGTGGCCGAGCGAGGACGGCACGATCGTCCGAAATTGTAGACCCTCGATCAGGCGGTGGGCGGTGCCGCGGTTCGCCGAGGCACCGTGAGCGAGCGAGAAGTACCGATTCGTAGGGTAGTACTTTCCCAGGTCCGGGGGGATTTCGGCGATCTGCACCGTCCCGCAGGTGCCGCACTCGACGTATGGGAACTCCTCGCGCGAGCCGAACATCATCTCCTTCGCCCGAAAGGGGCGGTTGCGCTGGGTGTTCCCGCAGATCCGGCAGGTGGTCCCGGCGGTGGTCGCCGAGGACGACGGGTCGGACGCGGCCACGTCGTTCGCCTCGCTGCCCATGGCTGGAGCTGGCACGGTGGTCTCGGCCCCGAACCCTTCGAAGGTCGAACGCCTTACTGAAGCTTGCCTCGGAGCGCCGGCCAGTGGGCGTCTACAGTTGGAGCTGGGTCGAATCGCCGATCGTGCAGGACAGGCGGACCGGGAGGCCGGAGCCCACGACGATCCGGGCGTTCCGGCCCACGATGCTGTCGGTGAGCTCCACCGGCCCTCGGATCTCCGTCCCCTCCATCACCACGGCCCGACCGACGGTCGCGCCGTGGATCCGGCAGCGGTCCCCGATCGCGGTGAGGGGCCCGACCCGGGCGTCTCCCTCGATGCGCACGTCGCGGCCGATGACGACCGGACCGTCGACCCGGGCGTTCGAGCCGATGATCGATCCCGGTCCCAGGCACACGCGCCCCGTCACCCGGGCCCCGTCCGCGACGCTACCGGACATCACGAACCGGTCATCGGGCCCCGTTCGCAGCACGAGGTCGTTCGCCTCGAGAAGGTCCTCGGGCTTCCCGGTATCCTTCCACCACCCGTCGACGCGGCGGACCGCGATCGACTTGCCGAGCTGGTGCAGCGCCCAGATCGCATCGGTGATCTCGAGTTCCCCCCGGCGGGACGGCTGGAGCGCGCGGATGACGGGATGGATGGCCGGGGAGAACAGGTAGACCCCGATCAGCGCGAGGTGGCTCTTCGGCGCGGGCGGCTTCTCGGCGATCGAGACGATCCGCTCGCCGTCCATCTCGACGACCCCGTAGCTGCTCGGGTTCGGCACGTTGGTGACCCCGATCACGGCGTCGATGGAGCCGGCGTTGAAGCGCTTCACGAACGGAAGCACCCCCTCCTGGAGGAGGTTGTCGCCGAGGTACATCACGAACGGCTCGTCGGCGAGGAACTCCCGGGCACAGAGCACGGCGTGCGCGAGGCCCTTGGGCTCGCCCTGGTGGACGTACGTCACGCGGAGGCCGAACGCGCTCCCGTCGCCGACCGCCTCGCGGATACCCTCGTGGAGGGGCCCGACGACGACCCCCACCTCCGAGATGCCGGCCGCCGCCATGTGGCGGAGTCCGTAGAACAGCATCGGCTCGTTCGCGATCGGGATCATGTGCTTGTTGCCGGTGAACGTGAGCGGGCGCAACCGGGTGCCGAACCCACCGGCGAGCACGAGACCCTTCACGACGCCCCCTCCTCGCCTCGCGCCAGGCGTTCGATACCCCTCCGCCAGGACGTCGGGCGAATCCCGAACTCCTCGACGCGACGCGATCGAAGACCGCCGCGGATCGGTCGAGGGGCGATGCCGGAGCGGGGTCGGGGTGCCTCGAGCGCGCCGGCGGAAAGTGCAGGCGTCGCCCCTTCGACCCGGTCGATCAGCTCCCGGCCGAACTCGAGGGGCGTGGTTACTTCCGGCGAGGCGACATGGAACATCCCGGAAAGCCGCCGACGGATCAGCAGCTCCAGCACCTCCGTGACGTCCGGCACCCAGGTGGGGGTGATCTGCTGGTTGGCGTAGAGCGGAGGGAGCGAACCTCGTCGGTGCCTCTCGAGGATCCATCGAGCGAAATCGAGCTTCCCCGAGAACGACGCTCGGTAGGGGAAGGCGATTCGGACAATGGCCATCTCGGACGCGGCCGCGGAGGCGAGGTGCTCTCCCTCACTCTTGGTCCAGCCGTACCAGCTGATCCGGTCCGAGAACGGTGAACGCGCGGCACGCTCGTCGTACGGCCCGTCGGTCCCGTCGAAGACGAAATCCGTCGAGATCTGGACGAAGAACTTGCCGGACGCCCGGCACGCCGAGGCGACCGATTCAGGTGCGAGAGCGTTGATAGCCCAAGCCGACCCGCCTGGGGTCATCGGGCTCGTCCGTTCCCGCTCGATGGGGTCCACGTCGGTCCTCGCGGCGAAGTTCACGACGACGGTCTCGGGGGCGGCCCGGACCGCGGTGTGGAGGTCCTCGGGCCGGAGCATGTCCAGCCCCGTGAACCGCTCGACCCTAAAGCCCGCGCCGGCCGGGTTCGACCGACCGGCCGCCGCGACCGAGAACCTCCCGGACTGGACGAAGTGGGAGCCGACCAGTGAGGTGGCGCCCAGTACGAGCACTTCGGCCGTGGTACCTCCTACGGTGCGCGGGAGGGCTTCTCCACGAGATTCCAGGCGAAAGGTCCCCCCAGCGAAGCAATCGGCAGCGACGCGAACGGTACCCGACCCTCGTCCGACGCATTGTAGAGCTCGGTCGGAAAGTTCTGGAGCAGGAACGGCTCCGACCCGAGATTTCCGATGCAATGGAGAACCCCGGGGGGGATCGGGACGAGGTAGGTGGCGAAGTCCCGCGGGCGGGGCGCGGCGACGGCGTCCCGAGACACCCCGGTCATCCGGATGACGTCGAGATGCCCGAGGGTCGCGGAGTCGGGTCGCTGGTCGCACAGGGCGAGGATCATCTCGCCGAGGACGACGACGAACCGGTCGGTCTGGACCCTGTGCACATGCCAACGATCGGCGTCCCGGAACTGACCGGGGAGCGTGAGCGAGGAGTAGGTCATGCGGAACCGAGAGCCATCGACCGCGGCGTCGTCCGACCGAAGCGTCTCGACGAGGAACCCACGGGGGTCCTGATGGAAGGTCCTCGGAATCGCCGCCGCACCGGCGATCCGGATCATCGGCGGTTCGATGGGTGTCACGCGAAGCGTCGACGACGTGTCGTTCCGGTCGGGGTTCATGGTGCGCGCGATCCCTCGGGCGATAGAAGGGGTGTCCACCACGACGGATTCTCACGGTACCAGGCAACCGTACGGCCGAGCGCGTCCTCGAAGGCGACCCGTGGCCGCCAGCCCAGCTCGCTCCGCAGCTTGCCGGGGTCGAGCGCGTAGCGCCGATCGTGCCCGGCGCGGTCCGTTACGCTCTCGAGCACTTCCGGGCCCTTCCCGAAGTGGGCGGCGAGCTTCGTGACCAGCTCGCGATTCGAGAGCTCGTTCTCCGCGGAGACAAGGTAGGTCGCTCCGTTAGCGCCGCGGTGGGCGATGAGGTCGAGCGCCGAGCAGTGGTCCTCCACGTAGATCCAGTCCCGGACGTTCTTCCCATCGCCGTAGATCGGGACCCGCGCGCCGCGAATCAGGTGCGTGATCGCGAGCGGGATCAATTTCTCCGGGTGCTGGTACGGGCCGAAGTTATTCCCGCAGTTCGAGATCGTCGCGTTCAGCCCATAGGTCTCGTGCCAGGCCCGAACCAAGTGGTCCGATGAGGCCTTGCTCGCGGAGTACGGCCCCCGGGGGGAGTACGGCGTGTTCTCGGTGAAGCGTGCGGGGTCGTCGAGCGCGAGCGATCCGTACACTTCGTCCGTCGACACGTGGTGGAACCGCCCGACATCGGCCTTTCGACAGGCCTCGAGCAGGACCATCGTGCCGAGCACGTTGGTCCTCGCGAACGGCAGCGGGTCCACGATCGCCCGGTCGTTGTGGGTCTCCGCGGCCAGGTTGAGCACGAGTTCCACATCTCGGACCGCCTCGCGCATCGCGTTAGCGTCCCCGATGTCCGCCACGCGAAACTCGAACCCTCGTCGACCTTCGAGGTCGGAGAGGGACGCTCTTCGCCCGGCGTACGTGAGCGCGTCGACGACCGTCACCGAGTCATCGGGGTGCTGGCGGGTCCAGTAGTGGACCAGGTTGGACCCGATGAACCCCGCCCCGCCGGTGATGACCACCTTCATCCGGCGACGCCACCGGGGAGGGATACTTGAGGGCTCGCGGGCGCAGGTTGCGTTGCACTCCGTTCACGGTCGGACCGCATCACTGCACCCGTGCGCCGGCGAGGCTGGCCGCCCCGCACCTCGCCTCATCTGGCCCTAAGGAGGTCCCGGGGCGGGTGGTCCAGCCGCCCGGGGCCAGATGGCCATGAACACCCAGGGGAGAGCCGCGAGGACGATGCCCAGCAGTAACGCGGTGAGGTCATGGGCTATGATCACGATGTACACTGAGAAGGCCAGGATCAGGACGGAGAAACCGATGAACGCCACGGTCCCCCGTCGAGTCAACCGGTAGTTGGCGGCGGACTGTATCCGAACGGGGACCGAGTTGACAGGAGCTCCGCAATACGGGCAGAGTCGAAAATCCGGCTGAAGGGACCGCCCGCAGTTCGAGCAGTATCCGGACGTCACAGGTATCCTGTAAGGGTCTTCCTTAATTGGCTGTTTCTAGGCCGTCCTTGGGTGCGGATGCCACGGCACTTAACGGCACGGTCTACGCCATTACCCAGATTACGAACGCGATGGCCACGACCGCCGCGATAACGTAGAAAATCACCCGGCGGCGACGAAATCCTCGTGGGGTGGGCGGGGGCGGTTCCTCGTCCGGTACGGGAGGGACGTAGTCTTCCTCTGGTTCAGCGGGCTGCTTGACGCCCGTGTACGCCCCGACGCCCGAAGGCCGTAAGGGCGGGATCCCGGCCATTGTCGCCTCAAGGTGCTAGGGGTCATCCGTACTTGGAGATGCCCTGCGATTGCGCTACGTCGGGACCACCTTCCGGTCCCGGACCCTGTTGCCGCAGAGGGCGGTGAGCGTCCTGGCCCACGCTCCTCGAGTGCACGGCCGAAGCGACCTCTCCACGTCGGAAACTCGATTTTCAGGAGCGGTTCTAGCCGCTCATAAGGCGCCCCCGGGTTCGGTGCCCGCTCATGACGGCGACGATCGAGGGATTGGAAGCCGTGACCGTTCACGTTCGGGACATCCGCGAGGCGCAGAAGTTCTACGGCGAGGTGCTCGGGTTGAAGGAGGTTCTGTTCGACGGAAAGGTCGGGCGGGCCGTCTTCGCACTTCCGGGCACGACCGTGACGCTTCGGATGCATGTCTACGACCCCGAGGAGGGTGGACGCGAACCCGGCACCGTCTCGGGCATCGTGTTCTCCCACCACGACCCGGCGGCCGCCTGCTCCGAGATCTCCCGACGCGGAGGCCACGTCGTGGAACCCGCTCATACGATCAATCCTCCTGGTTTCACCGCGGTTCTATCGGTCATCGCGGACTCGGACGGGAACGAATTCGTCCTGCGGTCCCCCCCAACCCCTGCGAAGTAACGATCGCCTTGGCGGCGCGACGCCGGGGGGAAGCCTGGCGGCGGCCAGCGATTCAGCAAAAGCCATATCCGGACGGGTTGCCATCCACGGCTCGTGAGGGAATTCAGGCTGGCCGGGGGCGTAGTCGCCGAGGAACATCGACCCTGCCCACAATGTCACGAACCGATGGATATGGGGACCCTCGGGTTTTTCACGCTCCTCGGTGGGGCGAGGTGGTTCAAGGAGCGGTCCGAGCTGATGCTCGGAGGGGACTCGATCGTCAAGCATCCGCTCGGCGGCGATACCTGGATCGATGGCTTCCGCTGCCCCAAATGCCGCTTGCTGCTCCTGAAGTACTGACGTCGAGGCCGGATCAACCGTATCCCGGCGACGTCGAACGCGAAATGTCGAGGGAGGGTCGAGGTCCTCCCGCGTCGACTAGCACGTCGCGGGCACCGTGGGGCCGCCGAGGATGTGGCCGGGCATGTTGTAGGAGACCGTGACATTTACGTACGCCGGTAGCGTTGGTGCACCCGCCGCGGTGAACACTAGATAGACATTCGACCCACCGCCCGATGCGTCGTACGACCCGGAACCTGCCGGCGCGCTGACACTGTAGACGGCGCTCGGCGGGTAGACGTTCGGCAAGCTCATGTTGAGGTTGACCGGGGAGTTGCCGCTCGATATCCAGTTGAAGGATACCAGGATCGAGCCGGGGCCCCCCCAATACGTATTTCCGGTGGGGATGCAGACGGTGTTCTTCCAGCCATTTCCCGCATCGAGGCTGAACTTGATGTGTTGCGGGTAGTTCCACGGCACAACCAGGGCAAATACGGCGACGGTGGCGACCACGACCGCGATCGCCATGACGATCACGAACACCAACCAACCGACATAGCCGGTGCGTCGCGGCGGTACATCTTCGTCCGGGAGGCTCGTCTGTTCGCGGTCCTCCTCCCCCGCCGGATGTGAGCCGAGCGGCGGCACCGCGATTTGCCGCATTTTTCAGAAGAAGCAGAATGGCCCGTAGCTACTTGACGAGTCCTGCCACGGGCTCGCCCGGGTTTTCCGGCCAAGAGTGGCCTGTAATGCTTCGGGCCCGGCCAATATTCAGCTCTTGATCCGTGCGGTAGTTGCAACCAACCTTACACCGAATCCGGGGGCAGTGGTTGCAAGCTGCCTTGCAGCCATCGGAGCCGCGCCCCCTCAGCCACCACAGCCCGCAGGTCGAATCCCGGAGACCACACCTTCTTAGGAGCGAAGGCGGCTCATCGTATTCGTGGCAGTTCCGGGGCCCCCGTTGACGAGCCGAAGCCAAGCGGTCCTGTTCGGAGTAC
>Ga0187772_10001514_pt1 | contig 11085 bp, 11 predicted proteins | sample 0116_SJ02_MP15_2_FD_133137 | JGI IMG/M metagenome (GOLD analysis project Ga0187772, IMG submission 133137) | Tropical peat soil microbial communities from peatlands in Department of Meta, Colombia - 0116_SJ02_MP15_20_MG | ecosystem: Environmental > Terrestrial > Soil > Wetlands > Peat | place... | reverse complement strand
TCCCGCTCCCCTATATCCTCTGGAAGAAACCGACCAACCGCCCGAACGCGTTCCTCGGCTCCGGGTTCCTGCCGCCCAACGCCTACGTCACGCTCGACTGCGAGTACATCCTCCTCTTCCGGAAGGGTCGCCTTCGAAGGTTCCCGCGGCACGACCCCGCCCGCCTCGCGAGCCGGTTCACCCGGGCGGAGCGCGACCGTTGGTTCAGCCAGGTGTGGGACGACATCCGCGGGGTCCGCCAGAGCTCCCCGACCGGCCGGAGCGCCGCGTTCCCCCCCGCGCTCGCGGAGCGGATCATCCGGATGTTCTCGGTCGAGGGGGACACGGTCCTCGACCCGTTCGCCGGCACCGGCACCACGCTCTGGGCGGCGGCCCGCTGGGGGCGCCATGCGATCGGCGTCGAGTGGGACGCCGGCACCTACCGTGCGCTCGAGGCGAGTGCGGGGAAGCGCGGGTTCACGAGCTCGCCCCCGAATCGGGCGACTCCTCGACGGACGGCGCCGGCGCGTGCTTCGCCCGGTGCTCCATCTCCTCGTCCACGGCGATCTTGAGGTAGCGGAGCGCCGAGGCGCTCAGCCGGTCCATGTGCAGCAGGAGGTAGTGGAGGTAGAGCCGTTCCGGCTGGTGGGTGGGTCCGGGCAGGTGGCCGGGGAGCGGCCGGTGCCGCTCGATCGTCTCGATATGGTGCTGATGCTCGGGCCCGTGGAAGGCCCGGCCGGTCGACCCGACGAGCGGCGGGTAGAGCCGGTCCACCGGGTCGTACCATTCGCTCGGGGGCCCCGGGGAAGGTTCCCCGTCCGGGGGAACCCAACCCTCCCTTGCCTTCAGGTACGGGTGGACCGGCCGTTCCGGGTCCTGGAGCTCCTGGATCGGGCGGCCCGCGACGTCCTCCACGATCGTCTTCAGGCTCCAGCTCGTCCGGCGGCGCGGTGGCCCATCGATCGTTGCCTCCGCGCCCACGACCGTCGTCCGGCGCGCGGGTCCCTATAAACCTCCCTTTGGAGGCGAAGCGGGCGCGTCGGGGGAGGGGCCGGAACGCCCCAAGGTCGCTTCGAGGAACTCGAACTCGGGGGTCGACGCGACCACGGCCAGCGGAAGATGCAGCCCACCAATCCGCCAGAGCGACTCCGCGTAGCCGGTCTCGCGCGGCAGCCGGGCTCTCGGGAGCCATTCGGCCTCCGCCGACGTGAGCCCGAAGAACTCGCGGGTTTCCTCCGAGACTTGGGGCAGGCGGAGGAACGCGGAGGCGTAGAGGTTCCTCAGGAACGAGCGGCCCGAGGGTCGGACGAGGAAGTCGTCGGGGCTCTGGGTGAGGACCATCAGGCCGGCGTCGAAGTGCCGGACGTGCCGCACGACCCGGTCGAGGAACTCCTCCGTGGCGGCGTGGCGGGCGAGCAGATGGGCCTCATCGATGAGGAGGAGTTTCGGGCCCGGCTGCTCGGCCAGCCTCCCGTAGGCCCAGTCGAGCACGTACGTGAGATGAAACGGGAGCTGGTCGTCGGGCACCCCCCGAAAATCGACCGATACCACCGGCTCGGTCGGCCGGGCCGTGGTCGGCCCGTTGAGCCCACGGAGCGACCCGGACCGGAACACTTCGAGCAGGGTCGCGAGCCGAGAGGCCACCCCGCTTCCCTCCACGATGCGGTCGGCGAGGTCTCCCAGCGTCGGAACGTCCGGTCCCTGCTCGTAGAGCTGGGAGACCGCCGCGTCCAGCCGGACCGCCTCCTCGTCCTTAAGGCTCGGGAACAAGGCGCGGAACATCGTGCCGACGCGGGCCGCCTTCTCGCGGCGGTCGCCCGCGGTGGTGACCGGGTCGAGCGGGTTGAGGCGACCCCCCGCCCCATGGGCGATACGGATCACCGACCCCCCGAGCGACTCGACCCAGGCCGAGTATTCCCCGAGCGGGTCGAGCACCGCGATCGTGGTTTCCGGTCGAAGCCACCGGGTTCGGAGGAGCAGCAGCGCCGCCGCGAACGACTTTCCCGAGCCCGTCGTCCCGAACAGACCCCACGAGTAGCTGGCATGGGCCCATCGGTCGAAGAAGACCGGGCTGGCGTCCGAAAGCGCGAGTCCGAGGAGCGTCCCCCCGGGTTCCACGACGGTTTCGTCACCGAACGGGAACAGCGCGGCGACCCCGTCGGTGGGGAGAGTATGCCAATAACCCGAAGGGCGCGGTTCGGCGCCGGAGAGGTCGGGAGGTTGGAGCGACTCCCGCACCTCGTACCGCGGGATACGGGACCGGAAACCGACCTCGGAGAGCCGCTCGATGAGCCGGGTCCTCTTCGATTCGGCCTGGGGCCGATTCGAGGCCCGGGCCACGAACCTAAGACCGACCTTCCAAAGCTCCTGGGTCCGCCGAGCGATCGCCTGTCCCAGCTCCGCGGCGCTCGAACGCTCGACCTCGAGTTCGGCGGTGGTGCCTCCGTTGCCCCCCGTCGCCAGCTCCGCCTCGGCGACCGCTCGAGCCCCGTAGATCAGCTCGAGGGCGTGGGCCGCTGGGATTCGATGGGCTTCCACGGAGAGTTCGACGGTCTCGTGCGTCGGGATCAGTCGGCCGAGGAAGCCGAACGGAACCTCCGGCGGGAACGCCGTCACGAGGAGCGGCGCGCGGTAGCTTCGGCCCGCACGCCAAAGGGTCGGCGTCTCCGAGCTGGGACGGGAGGGAACCGGGTCGCTCATGCTTCGGGAAACGACGGGGGGCGCGAACCGAAGCGAAGCCGGTCCACGACGAAGAACGGCACGAGGCTTCCCGCGAGGAGAAGCCCGCGGAACGGCGCGAGCGGGGCGGGAGGGTCGAGGAATCCGACGGCCGCCCCTCCCAGCACGCCGAAAGCGGCCGCGGAGGCACCCCGGAGATGCCGCCACGCGAGGGTGCCCCGCCGGCGGGCGAGCGAGACCCAGCCGGCGAGCGCGAGCGCCGAGAGGGACGCGGTCGGAGCGACCAGCCACGAGGTGAAGACGGATAGGATACCGCAGACCGCGGCCGCCCCGACGGCGACGCCGAACGGCTCGAACTCGTGGGCCGATGGGGTCCCGGGGTTTCCAATCATACCGGACGAGCCTCGAGGTCCCATCCGAATCGACGCGCCGCCTCGGCCAGCGAACGGTCGCGCAAGCGTCGAGGGCGGAGGCCGAGCGTCCCCAGCCCCTCGATGAAGGCGGAAACCCGCCCCTCGAGCCGTCCGATCGCTTCGGGCGAGGTGTCGGACGGTCCGAGGACCCAGTAGACCTGTCGGAGCAGCCGGCGACGGCAGAGCACGGAGACGAGCTCCGCGTATCCGGACGCCGCGCGCCCGTCGCGACCTCTACCCAGATCCGATGCCGGCAGGACCGCCTGGGCTCGGATCGGCGCGACCGTCGCGAGGAACGCGAGACTGTCCTGCGTCGACCGCAGCAGCTCGCGATACCGCTCGAAGCGTTGAGCGAGCTCATCCGGGGGCAGGTACGCCACCGGCGTCCCCCCGGTCCGTACCACGGCAATGAAGCGGTGTGACGGTAGCTCGAGCCAACCCTGACGCACCAGGGGCCGTGGGTTCATCGTCCGCCTCCGAAGACCCGAGGCCCGGGTCCGCCACGCAAGGAACCGAACGGCCCGCTCGTCGAGGGCGAGTCCGTCGGGGCGCCAGACCGAGACCACGAATCCGCCGCCGACCAACGGGAGCCACAACCACGGGCTGATGATCGGGCTGAGGAGCGCTCCGGTCGCCGCGTAGCCGACGAACTTGAGTGCGTCCCGCGACGAAGGGAACGGTCCGAGGCGCATCCGTCGGTCGATCCGCTCCGGGAGCCCGATGATCGGAAGAGTTTCCGCGGCGCTGGCCATCTCATTTCGCCCTCCCCTCACGGACGGGCGGCTGACCGGTCGGGGGCTTGGACTCGGGCAGTTTCCCCCAATGCTGTGCGAGGTGGCGACCGGCCTGCCCGACGATCTCACGCACCGCGAGGGGCGGCGCCACCGGGGCGGCGGACGAGCCGGCCGAACGCATCGTCGCGGCGACGGCCGCCCCTCCCGAACCGGTGGACCGCAACCCGTTCGCGACCGGTACGAACGAAGATGCGGCGGTAGAGGGAGCCATCTGGAGGCCCCGCTGAGCGTTCGAGTGTACGACCCCTGAGGCTCCCGCGAGCCCGAAGGCTACGAGGTGGGTGCCGGCGAGCGAGAGCAAGTACGGCGAAGCGACGGCCACCGCCAGGTACGCGACCAGCATGACCGGATTGGGACTCCCCACCGCGAGCTCGAGCGGGACGACCAGCACGCAGGGAAGGAACGCGAGCTCGGCGAACAGGAACCAAGCCCGGCGGGCGAGCGGGGAGAGCGGCCGAAGGGGCCAGAGCAGGGTGAAGATCGGAAGGACCACGAGGAGGACCGCCAGCAGTGCATCCCGGATTCCTACGGCGAGCAACAACGCGAACACCGCGGCGAACTCCGCGAGCGAGAGCACGAACGCAACGGCCCCGTTGTCCCACGAGAACGAGACCTGTCCCCAGCCGGCGAGGTTGGACCAGTGCTGCCAGACACCGCCGTCCCACCCGGACATCACCGGGTAGAGCCCGCCGGCGAGCCCTAGGATCGCCCCGGCGATGGGAACGGTGAAGTTGGCGGCGATGACGCCGAGAATCAGCCGCGGCAGTAGACCGTCGAGCGAGTTCGCCCAGCGGGCGACGATCGACCGCACCAGAAACAGGACCGCCACCCCGAGCGCCACGAGGGCGACGGCCGGGTCGACCACGTTCGCGAGGACGAATCGGGAGAAGTTCGCGCCGTAGAACAGGTAGTTCGCGTTGCCGTTGCTCGGGCCGAGCAGCGGAGGGTAGAGCGAGCTCGATTGAAGTTCCGGGACGAGAAGGTTGTCGTACGTCGGGCCGATGACCGCCGTGACGATCGAGGTGACGTCGGCGAAGAGGAGGAACAGCAGCGACTGAACGAGGTTGCCGAGATTCAGGGACAAGGTCGTCACCGAGAGGCGCTAGCTGCCCGTCAGCACCCAGTGGGCCAGTCCGTAGAGGAGGCCGGTGACGGCCGCGAGGAACAGTAACGTGCCGATCAGCGCGTCGCGCGCACGGTCCTTCGCCTGGATTTTCTTGGTGATGTCGTTCGAGAACCAGCTCAGCGCCACCCGCGCCCAGACGAGCGAGAGGATGCCGCTCCCGGCGAGGGCCACCAGGTCGACCAGTCGGTCGATGGAAGCCGTGAAGTTATCGACCGGGGTCGGGGTCGCTCCCCAGACGACTCGGAGCGGAGCCGGCACCGCCGCGGAGGTAGACGCCGGAGACGTGGGCAGGCAGGCTACGGCGACCGCCACCGCGACCAAGATCCGGATTCGGGGCGTGACCGCTCCCACTCCGCCGCTCAGCGACCACCGCTGCCGGACCACGACAGTACCTCCTCGCCGTCGGCGCCGCTCTCCGAACGTATCGTCCCCTCGGCGATCAACCGGTCGATCGTGGAGCGGACCTTCTCGAGGGCGATCCCTCGCTGCTCCGCGACCAGCTCGACCGTGAAGCGCTCCGCGCCGTCCGCCGGTTGGAGGATCTCTCGGAGTACTGCCACCACGTCGGGTTCCGCGGGCTCCGTCTTTCTCGCGCGCACATGACGCCGCCACAGTAAGGCTAGACCGGTGCCGACGACCGCGGGTGCGGCAAAGCTCACGAGCAATCCCAGAACGTCGAGGGCCCCGGGAGCCGAAGCCGAGCTTGGGCCACCGGGGGCCGTGGGTGGGGGCTGGGGGTTCGGCGTGGGGTCCGATGAAGGCCACAGGACGGTCAACCGGGTGGTGACCGTAAGCCCCAACCCGTCGACGAGGGTCGCAACGAAGGAGATCGAACCGGTCGCCTCCGTGGCCCAGCCGAACCCGTACGTGCCGGGCAGGGGCAGGGTTCGGTTCCAGGACCGGTTGTCGCTCGTGTTGACGAACAGGAGGTACGGTGGCCAACCGCCCTGGACCGAGAGGTTCAACGTGAGGGTGCCGTCCGTGGAGGAGGGGGTGGCCTGGACGCTCGCCGCGAGCGGGGCTACCAGCTCTTCCTGGAGCGTCGTCTGGGAGGTGGCCCCGCAAGCGTCGACCACCACGACCGAGAACGCTCCCGCCCCCTCCCGGGTGTAGGAGCCGTTCCAGGGGAACTCGGCCTCGGACCCCAGCGACCCGCTGGGAGGAGATTCGTTGGCCGCGGGAAACTGCGGGATTACCCACCAGGAGAACGGGGGACAACCGGCCAAGACCTGACCGAGGATCACGATGGTCGCTCCGCTCGGTCCGGCCGACCTAGCTGCGACCGCGTCCACGTCGAGTGGGGCATCGACCACGAGGGCCACCGTACTGTTGACTTCGGTAACCCCGAATCGGTCGGTGGCGCGTATCCCGAGGGCATAGTCGCCCGGGGCCACCAGCGGCAGACCGAGCACTCCGCTACCGTCGACGTCGACCATCTCCGAACCCGCGGACCGATCGCCGGTCAGGTTCCAGGTCAGCGAGACCGGCAAAGCGCCGCCGCTGAGCGAGACCTCCAAGAGGGCCGAGCGGCCGGCTTCGCCCACGTTCGCGACGGGCACGACGTCGAGTTCGGGAGGGGCGACGACCGTCTCGAACAACACCGAACTCGCGGAAGGGCCACCTAGGTAGGTCGGATAGAGACCGAAGAGAACTTCTTGGGTCCCCGGCGACTCGAACGTGCAGGCGAAGCCGGTAGCATTGGGCACGGAGGCCGGTGCATTCGAATCGACCGTGGCATTCGTACAAGCGTAGAGGGCGACCGAACCGGACGGCGCGTCCACCGCCACGCCGGTGAGATCCACGGGGATCCCCACCTCGGCCACGAAGGTCGAGGGGGCCACGGCGACCCGGAAATCGGAGCCCACGGCGATCGCCTCCGCGACCGAGCGGTTCTCCACATCGCTCTCGGAATCGTTCACCACGACGTACGGGGCGAACTCCCCGGCGGCGAACGTGTGGCTCAGCGAGAACGCGCCGGGACCCGCTAGGTCGAAGCCGGTTCGCGTCCCATCGCCCCAGCCCACCATGACGGAGTACGGGGGAGTTCCACCGGTGATGTTCCCGCCGAGCGTGACGACCCCGCCCGGCGCGAGCAGCAGTGGGCCGGCCTGCACGTCGGCCAGGTCGAGCGGCGTCACGATCGACACCGCGGTGGAATTCGACCGCTCCACCAACGTCGCGTTCGACGGGCAGGCGAGTTCCGCGGCCGACCGAACGTCCACGACCACCGTGCCGGATTCGAGACTGTCCGCGGTGAAGACCACGGATGCACCGGTCGATGCGTTGAGGAACCCGGTGGTGGCCCCCTCCACGACCGACCAGACGAACCAGAGCGCGGAGAGGGGGCAGAGGGCGGAGTCGGTCCACCAGACCGCCTGGAGGGTAACGTTCTCGCCGGTGCGCATCCAGAAGGAGGGAGGAGTGACGGCGAGCCCCGGCCCCGCGGTCGTGACCGAGGTGATGTCCGAGTGTGGCCCGGGGACCGACCCTGTCACCCCGCCCGGAACGGCGGTCCCGGCGAGCACGAGGCTCAGCACCAGCGCGCTGTCGACCGCGGACGCGATCAGCCCGAGGGCCTGACGCTTGCAGACCTCCGGCACGCGACCACCCGGCGCGTCGGACGTGGGTCGGGCTACTTTGGGCGGCAGCTCCCACCGAACGATGGAACGTGAGGCGTTAGGCCGAGACCGCGAGCGCGACGTGCTCGCGCGAGAACGGAGCGAGAGCGGTCTCGTACTTTAGCTGAAGGCGGGCGGCCGAGATCGCCGAGCACGCTTCCCGCACGACGACGGCGGTGGGGCGCTGCTGCGTGACCGAGCGCACCTTGAGCATCAGCACGCCGCGTCCCCCCGGGGCGAGGCAGGCGCGGGTGTTCTCAACGAAGATCCCGGCCTGGTTGCGCTGCGCGATATCCTGGTATACGAAGTCGGCCGGCCCGACGTCCGCCTGGTATCGCTCCGGGAGCTGAGCGTCCGCGAGGATGGGGAGGAGGCCGGGGCGCGTCCGCGCGAGGGCGAGCAGGCGTGCGAACGAGGTCGGGCTCTTCTCCACGGCGAAGATGGTCGCCTCGGGCCAGAGGTCGGAGAGGTGGCTCACGGTCGTGCCGTGGGCCGCTCCGAGGTAGAGGACCGTCCGGGGGTGGCCCAGGGTGTCGGCGGGCGCGCCCTTCTGGAGGAACGCGGCGAGCTTCGAGCGGAACGGGTCCCAGGCCCGGTATTCCACCCCGTCCACCGTGGCGAGCGTCTCACCGTAGACCTTCGTGCCGGGGTTCCGGTTCACCGTGTAGAGTTCCCGGCCCTCGCGGAAGACCCTCTCCCAGGGGGCGGGCTTCACGCGCGGGGGCTCGTGCGGACGAGGCACTCGACCTCGACCGCCGCGTTGAGCGGGAGGCCGGCCACGCCGACCGCGGCTCGGGCCGGACGACCCGCCTCCCCGAACACCTGGACGAACAGGTCGGTCGCACCGTTGGCGACCTCGTGCTGACGGGCGAAACCGGTCGACGAGGCGACGTAGACGGTGACCCGAAGGAACCGGGCCACGCGGTCGAGCGAACCGAGCTCGGCCGCGAGCGCGCTGAGCGCTTGGAGGCCCGCCCGGCGAGCGAGGTCGCGGGCGACGTCGATCGAGACGTCTCGGTCGACGAGACCGGGGCTCACGACCTTCCCAGAGTCCGTGACGATCTGCCCGGAGACCCAGGCGCGGTCGCCGTCGAGGACCACGGGCGAATACGTGCCGGCCGGCCGAGGAGGTGGCGGAAGGACGATGCCCAGCTCATGGAGACGTTCGGAGGGGAGCGGCGCCATGGCGCGGCAGAGCCGCGCGGTCGAAAAAGATATGCGGACGACCGGACGGCGGAGTAATGAAGGACTTTTGGCTCGCCGCCATCGATGTCCCTCTTCCGCCGATTCCGACGGGACAAGGAGGAGGAGCCGCGCGAGCCGGACGCTCCCGCCGCGCCGGAGCCGGCTCCGCCGCCCGCAGTGGCGGCCCCCGAACCTCCCGCCGCACCGGCTCCCCCGGCGCCCACCGCCCCGGCCGCGTCACCTGCCATCCCGCCCCCTCTCCCCGACCGACCCGCGGCCCCCCCGAGCCCTTCCGCCTCGGCTACGCTCGACGCCCGGTCGAGGTGCTTTGTCTGCGGGACGCCGCTCTCGGGCCACACCTGTCCCAAGTGCCGGATGACCTGGGTTGAGTGAGCGACGCATCGGCACGGCCCGGGTCCCTGTGAGCTTTTGAGGGGCCTTCGCTCCCTCCGGTGACCATTATGGGTAGTTCGCGAACCTCGGCGTCCGAGATCGACGCCCTCGAGCGCGCCATCGTCGACCACCTGTTCGTCCTGCAGCCGTCGTACGCGGTCGCTCTCGGGCTCCACGAGTACGACGGGCGCCTCCCGGACTTCTCGACGACGAGCACCGACCGATGGGTCCGCGACGCGGAAGCGCTGCTCGCCCGTCTGGCCCAGTTCTCCTCCGACGCTCTCCCACCGTCGCGCAAGGCCGATGCGTTCCTGCTGAGCCTCCTCCTCGAGAGCCCGCTGTTCGACCTCAGAGATGTCGGGGACCTCGAGCGGAACCCGATGAACTATCTCGGCGCCGTCTCGCTCACCGCCTACCTGGCCCGCGACTATGCCCCCGTCCCCCGCCGGGTGGAGGCGGTCGTGCGGACGCTCAGGGAGGTCCCGCGGCTGCTCGGCGACGGCCGGGCCCGCCTCCGCGGGCCGCTCCCGAAGCCGTTCATCGACCTCTCGCTCGCGATCGGGGGCGGCCTACCGTCGCACTTTGCCGAAGCGGAGGAGTTCGCGAAACCGGTCGGGCTCTCGGGGGAGGTCCGCTCCGCCCGCGAACCGGCGGAAGCCGCCGTCGCGGAGTTCCTCACCTGGCTCAAGGAGCACCACCTCCCCCAGGCGGTCCCGGAGTTCGCGCTCGGCCCGAAGCTCTTCCAGAAGCTCCTCTACGTTCGCGAAGGCATCCTCGCCCCGTTCGAGGAGATCCGTCGCGCGGGACGCGCCGACCTCGAGCGCAACCAGCACCGTCTCTCCCAGATTGCTGAGGAGGCGCACCGGTCGGTCCCCGAGCTCCTGGCCGACGTGAGCAACGCGCACCCGACCGCCGCCGAGCTCATCCCGACGGCCCAGGGATACGTGGAGGAGGTCCGCCGGTTCGTCGAGGAGCGGTCCTTGGCGACGGTCCCGGCAGAGGCCCGGTGCCGGGTCGAGGAGACCCCCGTCTACGGGCGTGCGCTCTCCACCGCGAGCATGAACCCTCCCGGTCCGTTCGATACCTCATCGTCCGAGGGGATCTACTACGTCACGCCCGTCGACGCGAAGTGGACCGAACGGCAGCAGGAGGAGTGGCTCCGGTCGCTGAACCGGTCGACCCTCCGCAACACCACCGTCCACGAGGTCTACCCCGGGCATTATCTCCAGTTCCTCCACTTCCGCCGGTCGACGGGAAGCCTCGCCCGGAAGGTCTACCTCTCGCCGTCGTTCGTCGAGGGTTGGGCCCACTACACCGAGCAACTCGCGATCGAGCAGGGGATCGCGCGCAGCGATCGGCTGGGGGAGGTCGCCCAGCTCCTCGACGCGCTCCTGCGGAACACCCGACTCCTCGTGTCGGTCGGGCTCCACACCGACGGGATGAGCCTCGAAGCCGCGACCGAGATGTTCCAGCGGGAGGCGCACATGGAGCGATTGCCCGCGGAACGCGAGGCGATCCGCGGCTCGTTCAACCCGGAGTACTTCTGCTACACGCTAGGGAAGCTCGCGATCCTCGACGCCCGCTCGCGCCTCCTCGTGTCGAAGTTCGGCGGCAGCCTCCGCTCGTTCCACGACACCCTGCTCGGCCTCGGCTGCCCCCCGGTCGGTCTGCTCGACGCCCTGCTCGAGGGGGCGGCCGCCGCGGTGTCGCCCATGTAGGCGTTCGCCCCTCGACTCGACCGTCCGATGGCCCGAGCGCCGGACCACTCGATGGAGTCGCGCAGTAGCCTATCGGTCGACCAACGCGAAGCTTTGGGGCGAGTACCGCTCCCCGGCGGCGGTCCCCTTGGGGAACGCCTCCTCGACCCGCTTCAGCTCCGCCGGGGACAGCGTAACGTC
>Ga0187772_10001513_pt1 | contig 11088 bp, 9 predicted proteins | sample 0116_SJ02_MP15_2_FD_133137 | JGI IMG/M metagenome (GOLD analysis project Ga0187772, IMG submission 133137) | Tropical peat soil microbial communities from peatlands in Department of Meta, Colombia - 0116_SJ02_MP15_20_MG | ecosystem: Environmental > Terrestrial > Soil > Wetlands > Peat | place... | reverse complement strand
TTACTGGCTTGCTGGCTCACTGCGCGACGGGGCGCGACATCAGCTTTAGGTAAAACGGGTCAGAAATCGTCGGGGTCAACGTCTCGTGCGAGAAGCTAATAGCCTGCCACCCGACCCGAATTATTGATCGCGTAAGCGGTCAGCGCGACGGGCGGTAAGTGGTATGCGGCCACGGTGATCCGATCGCGGCCCAGGCGCACGGCTCGACGACAGGCCTCTGCGAGTTCCCGTGCGTCTTTCAGCGATATATCACGCGCTGAGCCAAGACCGATGGCCCGCGGCTTACCGGCGCGCTTGGTCATGAACACCCAAGCGCCGCGATCGGCGTCATTGACTTGCAAATAGAGATTGCCACCGTCGCTATGCCGACGCGGCTTGCCGCCGCTGAGCAGCGCTGTTACCTGACGTGCCGAGAGCAGGTGTCTCGCAATGCTTATGTTCCGCCAAACCTCGCCAATGTCACCCTCAATGTCACCCTTGGCTGACGCTTGGGCAAGAGGCGGATGGAGGAAGGCGGAGGAAAAGTGCCGATGGAATGGGCACAAGCGATCTGGCAGTAAATGGCGTCAGAGGCGGGCGGAGGAGGGTTCGGCGGACTCCATCTCTGCCATACGCCCTATCGGGCTACGGGCGGCAGGCCGATTATAGCTGGGAGCGCGCATGAGCCGTCCCGATTATCGGCCGTTCGTCCCCGCACCGGGGCACAGCAACATCGCGGGCGCAACGCCGCGCGCGCACGCGCAGGCGCGCATGCAAAATCCGCGCGCCAAGGATTTGTTCGACACTTGGGCGCAGCTCGCCGCCGCCCCGTTTACCGGGCTGACCACGGATGGACATGTCCAGCCCGGTTTGTTTTCGCTCCAGCCACAGGACGCGCCGACGCCGGCCATGGTGGCGGCAGTGAAGGATTTGCTCGCGCGCCTGTCGCCGGCGCAGCGCAGTGGCATGCGCTTTCCGGTCGATTCGCAACTCTGGCGGCATTGGCAGAACACCGAACTTTACGTCGAGCACCATGGGCTTCGCCTCGACGAAGTGGATTCGTCCATTCGCGAGGCGACCATGGCGGTGCTGCGCGCCAGTTTGAGCGGCAAAGGCTACAACATCACCTGCGGCGTGATGCAGCTCAATCGCTTTCTCGGCGATCTGGTCTGTGGGCCGGAGGTGCTCGGCGAATGGGCCTACATTTTTTGCCTGTTCGGCGAGCCGTCCGAATCGGAGCCATGGGGCTGGCAGCTGTTCGGCCATCATCTGTCGCTCAACTGCTTCGTCATCGGCCGGCAGATGGTGTTGACGCCGTGTTTCTTCGGCGCCGAGCCGAACTACGCCGACACGGGTCCATTCGCCGGCACGCATTTGTTCGAGGACGAAGAGCGCGCCGGGCTCGCTTTGATGCGCTCGTTTTCGAAGGAGCAGCAGAAGACCGCGATCGTCGCGCATTCGATGATGGGCGGCGACCTGCCGGCGGGCCGGCGGCATTTTGCCGACAATCTGCATCTCGGCGGCGCGTTTCAGGACAACCGGATCGTGCCCTATGAAGGCTTGCGCGGAACCTCGTTGTCGGCGTTGCAACGGCGCGATCTGATGGATTTGATCGCGGCTTATGTTGCGCCGCTGCCATCCGGGCCGCTCACGGCGCGACTCGACGAAGTCGAGCGCCACCTCGCTGACATGCATTTCTGCTGGATCGGTGGTTTCAGCGAGGAGAGCCCGTTCTACTACCGAATTCAGAGTCCGGTGATCTTCATCGAGTTCGATCACCACGCCGGCGTGTTCCTGACCAATGCCGAGCCGGCGAAATTCCACGTCCACACCATCGTGCGCACGCCAAATGGCAACGACTACGGCATCGATCTCCTCAAGCTGCATTACCGACACGCGCCGCACCACCGGCACGAATAATTCTCTCAAACCTGCGGCGGGCGCGCCCACGGCCGCCGCTCGCGGTCGGCGGCTTTAAACGCGGCAATGCGTTCGCGATGGCCTTGCGTGAGGTCGATGTCGTCCCAGCCGTTGAGCAGCTGATTGCGGCTAACCGGATCGATGGCCAAGGAAAAGCTGCGATTGCTGCGGACGATAGTCTGTTGCTCGAGATCGATGGTGACCGGCACGTCTGGGTCGGCGGCAATGGCAGCGGCAAGCTCGGCGACCTCGGCTTCCGGCAGGATGGCGGCGAGAAAGCCGTTCTTGACCGCGTTCTGCGCAAAGATGTCGCCGAAGGACGGCGCGATCACGCATCGGATGCCGGCTTCGTAAAGCGCGTACACCGCGGCTTCGCGCGACGAGCCGCCGCCGAAGTTGCGGCCGGCGAGCAAGATCTTCGCCTCGCGGTAGGCCGGCGCGTTGAGCGGAAAGTCGGGCTTTAACTTGCCGGCGGCGTCGCGCCGCAAATCCTGGAACAGCGCCCGTCCGAGCTCCGGCGAACGCGGCAGTTTCAGATAACGGCCGGGCAGGATTTGATCGGTGTTGACGTTGGACAAGTTCAGCGGACACGCCTTGGCGGTGAGGCGGACGAATTTTTCCATAGGGATGCGTCCTACGCCTCGCGGCCGGCCAGCAGCGGACGCACGTCGGCGAGATGGCCGGTGACCGCGGCCGCCGCGACCATCGCCGGCGACATCAGATGTGTTCGCGCACCCGGACCTTGCCGGCCGCGGAAATTGCGGTTGGTGGTCGAGGCGCAGCGCTCGCCGGGCGGAACGAGATCGCCGTTGAGCCCCAGACACATCGAGCAGCCGGAATCCGCCCATTCCAGTCCGGCATCGCGGAAGATCCGGTCGAGACCTTCTTGCTCCGCCTGCCGCTTCACCATGGTCGAGCCGGGGGAAACGAGCCCCGGCACTTTGCTGCTGCGTCCGGCGAGCACCGCGGCCGCGGCGCGCAGGTCCTCGATGCGCGCGTTGGTGCAGGACCCGATGAAAACGCGGTCGACCGCGATCTCGGTGAGCTTCTTGCCGGGCGCGATGCCCATATAGTCGAGCGCCTCGCGCAGATATTTAGCGCGTACCGGATCGGTTTCGCGCGCCGGGTCGGGCACACGCCTGTCGATCGGCAGCGCATCGTCCGGTGTGATGCCCCAGGTGACGATCGGAGCGATCGCGCGGGCGTCGAGCGCCACCTCGCGGTCGAATGCCGCGCCAGAATCGGAGACGAACGCCGACCAGGCTTCGACCGCTTGCTCGAAGGCCGCGCCCTGCGGCGCGTAGGTGAGACCTTGCAAATAAGCAAACGTCGTCGCGTCCGGCGCGACCATGCCACAGCGGCCGCCGGCCTCGATCGACATGTTGCACAATGTCATGCGTCCTTCCATCGACAGTGCCGCAATTGCGCTGCCGGCAAATTCCATCGCGTGGCCCTGCGCGCCGTCGGCGCCGATCTGGGCGATGACGGCGAGCGCGATGTCCTTGGCGCCGACGCCGGCGGCCGCCACGCCGCCGACGGTGATGCACATGCGCTTCGGTTTTTTCTGCCACAGCGTTTGCGTCATCAGCACGTGTGCGACTTCGGAGGCACCGATGCCGAACGCGTAGGCGCCGAACGCGCCGTGCGTCGAGGTGTGGCTGTCGCCGCAGACGATCAGCAGGCCCGGCAGCGTCAATCCCTGTTCCGGGCCGACGACATGCACGATGCCCTGACGCGGGTCGCCAAGTCCGAACAGCGTGATGCCGCTCTCCGTCGCGTTGCGTTCAAGCGTCCGCACCATCGCGGCGATCTCGGGATCGGTGATCGCACCGCGGCGCCCGCGCGTCGGCACGTAATGATCGGCGATGCCGAAGGTGAGCGCAGGCTCAGCCAGCGCGCCGCCGCGCTCATGCATTTGGGTAAACGCGTGAAACGAACCCTCATGCACATAGTGGCGATCGACCCAGAGCAGCGCCGCGCTGTCCTCGCGCCGGGCGATCTCGTGTGCCGACCACAGCTTGTCAATCAAGGTTTGCGGCTCGTTCATACGGGTCGATGTGCCTCAGGCCCGGTGGGCTTGTCGAGGGTGACCGATATTGTATGCTGAAATTAGCATTTCCTCGCAGATCCTTTGCGCAACGATCAAAAATGGCGCGGACCGGTCTGCGTCACGCCAACTCGGAGGATGGACGATCATGTCGGAGCAAAAAACCCGGCTCAGCCGCCGCCGGTTCCTCGCCACCACGGCCCTCGGCGTAGCGGCCGCCGCGTCCGGCAGCCTGGCCATGCCGTCGGTCCTGCGCGCGCAGGGTACGGGCATAAAGATCGGACTGCTTCACCCGGTCAGCGGCGCGCTGTCCTATTCCGGCCAGCAAGGCCGCATCGGCGCCATGATGGCGGTCGACGAAATCAACGCGGCCGGTGGCATCAAGGCGCTCAAGGGCGCCAAGATCGATCCGATGCTCGGCGACGCGCAGTCGACGCCCGACGGCGGCACGGCCGAAGTGGAAAAAATGAATGCGGCGGAGGTCTCCTGTATCGTCGGCGGCTACGCCTCATCGATCTGTCTCGCCGTGAGCCAGGCGGCCGCACGCTACGACCTGCCTTATGCGGTCGACGTCGGCGTCGCCGATTCGATCGTCACACGCGGGCTCAAGAATACGTTCCGTTTCGGCCCCGGGTTCGGCGTGATCTCCAATGCCGCGCTCGACAACCTGGTGACGATTAACGATGCCGCCGGCAAGCCGGCCAAGACGGTTATCATCGTGCACGAGGATTCGCTGTTCGGCTCCGGCCTCGCCAAGCTCCTGAACGCGCAACTGCCGGGCAAAGGTTTTGAAATTCTCGAGACAATACCGCATCCCACGCCGACGCGCGATTTCAACACAGTCGTCCTCAAGATCAAGGCGCAGAATCCGGACCTCGTCATTCCGGCAAACTATTACAACGAATATGTGCTGCTCGCCCGCACCATGCTGGAGCAGCATGTGCGGCCGAAGGGGATCTATTCGGTGCTGGGCGGCGCCGCGTCTTCCTACAAATTCGTCAAAGAATTCCCCGACGCCGCCAAATATATCATGGACTGCAATCACTGGTTTAACCCGAAGAGCGCCAAGGCCCAGGAACTGAAGAAGCAGGTCGAGGACAAGGGCCAGTTCTTTACCTACGAACTGTATATGAACTACAACGCCGTTCGTCTCGTCGCCGACGCGATCGAGCGCGCCGGCGCCGTTGACCGCGCCAAAATTACGACCGCGCTCGAGACTTCGACCTATGCCAGCCCGATCATGCCCTACGGGCCGACCAAATTCGTCAACGGCCAGAACGAGGGCGCGGCACCGGCCAATACACAAGTGCTCGATGACGACATCAAGGTGATCCTGCCGCCGGAATTCGCTAACGCGAAGGCGGTGTTCCCGATCCCGGCTTAAGGATTGATCGCGAGGCAGCGGCGTTTTGCGGGGCAAGGGCGTTCATGCTCGTCTTCGACGGGCTATGCCGACGAAGTAATCCAGGGTCTGGCTCTGCAATAATGGATTGCTTCGCTCCGCTCGGAATGACAACGTGCCTTCACCCCTCATCCTGCTCTCCGCAGTCCTCAACGGACTCATGACCGGCGCCGTTTACGCGCTGGTCGCCTTGGGCCTGACGCTGATCTATGGCGTGCTGCACATCATCAATTTCGCGCACGGCGCGCTCTTGAGCGCCGCGCTGTTCGCCGCGTTTTTCGCCTGGCAGAAGCTCGGTCTCGATCCGTATATTGCGGCGTTTGTGCTGGCGCCGGTCTTCTTTGCCCTCGGCTACGCCCTGCAGCGCTTCATCATCGGTCCGGCCTCCCATGGCGACGACCGCAATATGCTGCTGGTGACGCTCGGCCTCGCCGTTCTCATCGAGAATGCGCTGCTGTACGAATTTCACGCCGACACCCGCACAGTCGAGCTTGCTTACGGTTTCAGGAGCATTGATCTCGGTTTCACCTTCCTCGCCGTTTCGCGAGTGATTTCATTTGTCGCCGTATTCGCGGTGGCGCTGGTGCTATGGTTGATCATGAGCCGGACCGACACCGGCAAAGCGATCCGCGCCGTCGCCCGGGAGAAACTCGGGGCCGAGCTTTCCGGTATCGACGTGGCGCATATCTACGCAGTGACCTTCGGGCTTGGCACCGCCTGCGTTGCCATCGCCGCCTGCTTGCTCATACCGAACTATTACGTCAATCCGAGCGCCGGTAACGCTTTCGTGCTCATCGCCTTCACCATCGTCGTGCTCGGCGGTATGGGCTCGGTGCCGGGCGCGCTGATCGGCGGCCTAGTCATCGGCGTCGTCGAAAGCCTCGGCGGTTTTTTCTTCGGAGAATCGCTCGGCCAGGTCGGCATTTTCCTGATCTTCATCGCGGTGCTGCTGGTTCGCCCGCGCGGCCTGTTCGGAGCCAACGCATGAAGTCTTTCGTGGCGATCGCGGCCGTGGTCGCGGCGCTCGCGGCCGTCCCGGCGTTGACGCATTCCAACGTCGTGCTGAATTTTCTGGTGGTCACGCTGATGATCGCGCTCGCCGGCCAGGGCTGGAATATTCTCGGCGGCTACGGCGGCCAGTATTCCTTCGGGCACGCGGCTTTCTTCGGTACCGGCGCCTATGTGACCGCGATCCTGCAAGTGCGCTACGGCGTCAATGCCTGGGTCGGATTTGCCGCCAGCATCGCCGCGGGTGCCGTCGTGGGCGCGATCATCGGCGGTCTCGCTTTTCGCGCCGGGCTACGCAGTTCCTATTTCGCGCTGGTGACGCTCGCTTTCGCCGAGGTATTGCGCATTCTGGCAAGCGTCACGCCGATTACCGGCGCGGGGGTGGGTATTTTAATCAAGCTCGATCTACGCGCGCAATCGTTCCAGTTTCAGAGCCGCGCAATCTTCTACCTGGTCATTCTCGCGCTGGTCGCAGTCGCGCTGGTGATCGCGCGGCTGCTTGAGCGCTCGCGCTTCGGCGCTTGGTTGATCGCGGTGCGCGAGAACGAGGATGCGGCCATGGCGCTCGGCGTCGATGCTTTTGCGGTCAAACTCGGCGCCATGGTTCTCTCCGCCGCCATCACCGCCGCCGCCGGTTGCTTTTACGCGCAATATTTCCTGTTCATCGATGCCGCCATCGGCTACGGCCCGTGGATTTCCATCGAAGCGCTGCTGACGCCGATCATCGGCGGGGTCGGTACCGTGTTCGGCGCGCTCCTGGGTGCGCTGGTGGTGAAAGCGCTGGGCGAGGGCGCCAAGCTCATCACTGGCGACGTTCCCGGCCTCGATCTCATGATTTATGGTGCGGTGCTCGTGCTGGTGATCCGGTTTGCGCCGCGCGGGCTGGTCGGCGCGGTGACCGATATTTACGACTATTTCCGCGCGGCGGCGCAAAAGCCCGCGGCGGAGGCGGCAAATGGTTGAGCCGCTGCTCGTCGTGGAAAACATTTCGTGCCGCTTCGGCGGGTTGCTGGCTGTCAACGGCGCGTCGCTTTCGGCGCCTTCGGCGCGCATCACCGCGCTAATCGGGCCGAACGGAGCCGGCAAGACGACGCTGTTTGCCGTGATTTCCGGTTTCCTCAGGCCCAACGTTGGCCGCGTGCGTTACTGCGGCGAGGACGTCACCGGCGAACCGCCGCATCGGCTGGCGCGCCGCGGTATGGTGCGCACGTTCCAGATCGTGCAGCCCTTCGCCGGCCTGACCGTGCGCGAAAATATTCTGGTCGGCGCGCATCTGCGGCATCGCGCGAGGGACGCGGCGCTGGCGATGGCCGAGCAAGTGGGATGCGAGGTTGGCCTGGGCGAGTTGCTCGACCGGCCGGCACACACGTTGACGGTGGCGGGCCGAAAGCGCCTCGAATTGGCGCGGGCGCTGGCAACCGAACCGAAGCTCCTTCTCCTCGACGAAGTGTTGGCAGGTTTAAACCCGTCGGAAATCCGCCACATCGTGCCGACGGTTCGTTCGCTTGCGACGCGCGGCATCGCCGTCGTGATGATCGAGCACGTGATGCAGGCGGCGATGAGTCTCGCCGACCGCGTTTTCGTTCTGGCGGAGGGTCGGATCATCGCCGAAGGCAGTCCGGCCGAGGTTGCCGCCGATGCGGCGGTCGTCGAGGCGTATCTTGGTCACGGCGCCGCGGCCAAAATGCGGGGCACGAATGTCCACTGAAGCGATCCTCGTGGTCAGCGATTTGTGCGCCGGCTATGGCGACGCCGATGTGCTGCGCGGCGTCGATCTCAAGGTCGATGCCGGGGAGATCGTCGCCGTGCTCGGCTCCAATGGCGTCGGCAAATCAACGCTTAACCGTACCATTTCCGGCATTTTGCGGGCACGCAGGGGTACGATCCGCTTCGACGGCGCCGCGATCGAGCGCGAGAAGCCGCCCGCGATCGTCGCGCGAGGCCTCATTCACGTGCCGGAAGGACGGCGCATTTTCCCCAATCTTTCCGTCTCCGAGAATCTCGACCTCGGTAGCTATCGCCGCGGCGCCGAACGCCGCGCCGCGAACCGCGACCGCGTGCTCGGCATCTTCCCGCGCCTTGCCGCGCGTCGAATGCAGAGCGCCGGCACGCTTTCCGGCGGCGAGCAGCAGATGCTTGCCATCGGCCGCGGCCTGATGGCCGAGCCGCGCCTGCTCATTCTCGACGAACCCTCGCTCGGGCTTTCGCCGCTTTTGGTCGAGGAGTTGTTCGCGCTGATCGCGCGCATCCACGGGGAGGGTGTCGCGGTGTTGCTGGTCGAGCAGAATGTGGTGCAAAGCCTGGAGATCGCCAGCCGGGCCTATATTCTTGCCGAGGGACAATGCGTCATGTCGGGTCCGTCCGCCGACATTGCCGCCGATCCGGAGCTCAAACGCGCTTATCTGGGGCTATGACCATGGCTGAAATCGCCTTGTCCGATCGTCTCGCGCGCGCCTCCATCCTGATGGCGGCCGGTGTGTACGACCCGCTGACTGCGCTGATCGCCGAGCGCGCGGGCTTCGAAGCGCTTTACGTGTCCGGCGCCGGTATTGCCTACACGCGGCTTGGACGGCCGGACCTCGGCCTCGTCAGCATGTACGAGGTCGTACAGACGGTCGCCCTGATCCGCGACCGGGTCGGCGTTCATCTCATCGTTGATGCCGACACCGGTTACGGCAACGCGCTCAACGTCGAGCGCACCGTGCGGCTTCTGGAGCGCGCCGGCGCTGGCGCCGTCCAGATCGAAGACCAGCATTTTCCCAAAAGGTGCGGCCATCTCGACGACAAGACGCTGATCCAGGCGCAGGAAATGGCTGGTAAGATCAAGGCGGCGGTTGATGCGCGCCGTTCCGCGGAAACGCTGATCATTGCTCGCACCGACGCCGTCGCTGTGGAAGGTTTCGATCGGGCGATGGAGCGTGCCGCTCTGTATCGAGACGCCGGCGCCGACGTGCTGTTCATCGAAGCGCCACGGCAGCGCGATGAGCTAGCGCGCATCGGCGCACGGTTCGGCAAGTCCGTGCCGCTACTCGCCAACATGGTTGAGGGAGGCAAGACGCCGATCCTGCCGGCGAGCGAACTCGAGGCGCTCGGTTTCGCTTTGGTCATTTTCGCGGCCGGAATCGTGCGGGCGCAAGCCAAGACCGCCGAGGAATTTTACGCGGCGCTGAAGGCGCATGGCAGCACCGATTCGTTTCGCGCGCGCATGCATGACTTTGACGGGCTCAATCGTCTGCTCGGCACTCCCGAAATGCTGGCAAAGGGTGCGCGCTTTGCGGGCGAAGAACTTAAAACAACGAAAGGCAGAAAGCCGCAATGAAGACGCTCGATCTCGTCATCAAGAATGCGCGCGTGGTGCGCCCGAACGCGACCGGCGTGGACGGTCTCGATATCGCGATCAAGGACGGCAAGGTGGCTCGTCTCGCGCCGGAAATCCGCGCCGAGGAAGCCAATGAAGTGTTCGATGCCAAGCGCCAGCTCGCTTTTCCGGGCTGCATCGATGCGCACATGCACGTCGGCATCTACCGGCCGCTCGCCGAGGACGCGGTGAGCGAAAGCAAGGCCGCGGCCATGGGCGGCGTGACCTCCAGCCTCAATTACATCCGCACCGGAGCCTATTATCTCAATCGCAGCGGTCCGTACCGCGAAGTCATGCCGGAGGTGCGCAAGCTGTCGGAGGGCCGCTTCTGGGTCGATTACGGCTATCACGTCGCGCCGATCGAAAGCCGGCATCTCGGCGAGATGGACTATCTCGCGACCGAGCAGGGCGTGACGTCGTTCAAGATATTTATGTTTTACGGCGGTTATGGCCTGCATGGAAAATCGGATCAACAGAACCAGTTTCTCATGCTTCCTCCGGAAGACCGCTACGACATCGCCCATTTTGAATTCATCATGCGCTCGGCGCGCGCGGTGATGGATCGCCGCCCCGAGCTTGCCGAGCACATCAGCGTCAGCCTGCATTGCGAACTGGCCGATATCCTCAACGCCTACACGACCATCGTGGAGCGCGAGGGCAAGTTGAAAGGTTTGCAGGCCTATAGCGCAGCGCGCCCGCCGCATTCCGAAGGACTCGCAGTGTGGATCGCATCCTATCTCGCCAACGAAACCAACTGCATCAACATCAACCTGCTGCATCTTTCCTCGCGCAAGGCGGTGGACGCGGCGTGGACCATGCAGCAAGTCTTCCCGCATATCGGCTTCCGCCGCGAAGTGACCGTCGGTCATCTCCTGCTCGATACCGACTGCGAATGCGCGGTGCATGCCAAGGTCAATCCGCCGATCCGGCCGCGCGAGGACGTGGAGGCGTTGTGGCAGGCCGTGCTCGACCGTAAGATCGACTGGATCGTCAGCGATCACGCCTGTTGCTCAGCCGAACAGAAATGGTCGAAGGATCAGCCGGATAATATCTGGCTCGCGAAATCGGGTTTCGGCGGCACCGAATATCTGCTCTCGGGCGTGGTGAGCGAGGGCAGCAAGCGCGGGCTGTCCTACAACCGCATGGCCGAACTGACGAGCTGGAATCCGTCACGGCGGTTCGGCTTGCTCAACAAAGGCGACATCGCACCGGGGTTCGACGCCGACATCGTCCTCGTCGACCCGCACGAGACCTTTACCGTTCGCGCAGCTGAGTCCGAGTCCGAGCAGGGTTATTCGCCATTCGAGGGCCAAGAGCTTACCGGCCGAGTCAAAAGCACCTTCTTGCGCGGCGCGCTCGTTTACCAGAATGGCA
>Ga0187772_10001512_pt1 | contig 11091 bp, 15 predicted proteins | sample 0116_SJ02_MP15_2_FD_133137 | JGI IMG/M metagenome (GOLD analysis project Ga0187772, IMG submission 133137) | Tropical peat soil microbial communities from peatlands in Department of Meta, Colombia - 0116_SJ02_MP15_20_MG | ecosystem: Environmental > Terrestrial > Soil > Wetlands > Peat | place... | reverse complement strand
GGAAATCGGATTAGAAGGAAAATCACCAAAGAAATCATGTGACGACCGCAACTGTCCATATCATGGATACCTTTCCGTCAGGCGAAAATTCCTTGACGGGAAAGTTGTGAGCGCGAAGATGACCAAGACGGTAACTGTTGAAAGGGATTACTTACAGTACGTGAAAAAAAACACTCGATACGAAAAACGAAGAAGCCGCATTATGGCCCATAACCCGCCTTGCCTTGAAGTGCGTGAAGGAGATCGTGTGAAGATCGCGGAATGTCGGCCAATCAGCAAAGAAGTAGCCTTCGTAGTTGTCGAGAAATTGACAGGCGAAGCTTGAGGATTACTTAACATAACCTTAATTTGCTGCAAGCTGCGTTCTGCAGCGCCTCGTGAAAACCGATGCCGGGACCAAAGACACGTGCAGTCAGCGCTAAAGGAATGGTAGAGTACCGGCCGCATGTCTCTCGTGGTCTCCCAAATGGAAGTCGCGTCAACTGCGCCGACAACACCGGCGCGAAAGAACTTAAGGTAATCCAAGTGATCGGATATCATAGCAGACTGAGAAGAGTTCCCTCTGCATGTGTAGGCGACATGGTAATGGTCTCCGTATCAAAGGGGACGCCTGACCTTCGTCGCCAAATGTTCGCCGCGGTGGTAGTACGTCAACGAAGATTATTCAAGAGGCCGGATGGAACAAGACTAGCATTTCATGATAACGCCGCTGTGATTATGACTCCGGAGGGAGAGTTAAAGGGAACAGAAATTCGTGGGCCAGTCGCCAAAGAAGCCGCTGAACGGTGGCCAAGAGTGGCCAATCTTGCAAGTATAATCATATGAGCGTGATCTAATGACGAGAACCCTCTCCGGTAAACCTTCCAAGCAAAGAGCTGCACTGTACAAGACTCACGCAAATAGAAGACGCAGAATTCTATCTGCTTCACTATCAACAGAATTGAAGACAGATCACGGACGTAATTCATACCCAGTCAGAAAAGGTGACACTGTTAAAATTCTTAGAGGCGACTTTGCGGGAATCGAAGGGAAAATCACCAAGATAGATACCAAAAGACAACGCCTTTTCGTCGAAGGAGTCTCGCGCGAGAAGGTAGCTGGCACTCAATCAAACGTTTCTGTTCACAGCTCGAAAGTAATGATCACCAAACTCAATCTCGATGACAAATGGCGAGCTGACTCGATTAAAGCCGCAGCCGCCACTACGAATTCGCAAGAGGAGGCTTAACAGTGGGAAGTAAAGGAGGACTCAGACACCTCAAAAGACTCCCCGCCCCATCATACTGGCCAATTCATCGAAAAGAAGCAGCATGGGCGCCAAAACCTAACCCAGGCGCGCACGCGACCAGATCATGTTTACCACTAAGCGTAATTCTACGCGACGCACTGCACGTAGCCAAGACGCGTCGAGAAGTCGTCCGCATCCTCTCGCAAGGAAAAGTGAAAGTTGACGGTCGCACTAGGTACGACCAAAATTACCCTGTAGGACTGATGGACGTCATCGAGCTCGCAGACGCAAACCTCGCTTATCGAATACTGCCCGTCGAAAGGCAGGGACTAACAATACTGCGAATACCAAAAGACGAAGCGAAATTCAAACTCTGCAAGGTCATGGACAAGAAGATTGCACCTAAAGGCACAGTCCAGATCGGAGTTCACGACGGAAGAAACCTCGTCCCTCCAAATGACGAGACCACGGTACCTTATCGGACAAATGATACTCTCCGAGTTAGCCTCCCCACGCAACGAATCCTCAACCACATCAAATTCGAGAAAGGAAACCTTGCATTAGTAGTCGGAGGCCGAAACGCTGGAAAGAGTGGAAAAATAGTGGAATTACAGAACGGGACAGCTACACGACCTGCCATGGTGACCATAGAAGACAAAACCGGCAGCAAGTTTGACACAATCGTCAACTACACGTTCGTCGTGGGAACAGATAAACCCGCAATCAAGCTGGAGGCTGCATGAACCCATGGAAACCGTAACCGAGCCGACACCTCAACCTGCGAATCCCATGAGGATCATAAAACTAGCGAAAGTAACCGTTCATATTGGCGTAGGAAAATCAGGCGAAGAATTAGAAAAAGCTAGGAAAGTGCTCGTTGACATCACCGGCCAAAAACCCTGTACACGGCAGGCTAAACGAACACTCAAAGACTTCGGCATCAGCGAAGGCGAACCCATCTCCTGCATGACCACACTCAGAGGAGAACAAGCCACAGCATTCCTCAAACGAGGACTCGAAGCCGTAAGTAACTCACTTAAAGCATCAAGCTTCGACCAGAATGGCAACTTTGCATTCGGCGTCAAGGAGCATATTGAGATTCCAGGCACGAAATACGTGCCAGAGCTCGGCATATTCGGCATGGACATTATCGGAACCCTCGAACGTCCAGGCTGGAGAATCAAGCGACGACGCGTTCGACCAGCCCCAATCGGGAAATCACACCGCATTTCAAAAGACGAGGCAATCAAGTTCGTCACGGAGAATTTCGGAATACAAATCAGAGGAGCATAATCAAATGGCTAAAATCAAAGCAAAGAAAGTCCGAAAATACGGAAAGGGTAGTAGGCCATGCCGCCGCTGCGGACAATACGGCCCAGTCATACGAAAATACGGGTTGATGCTCTGCCGGCAATGCTTCCGCGAACTAGCTCCAAGCCTAGGATTCAAGAAGTACATGTAGGGTGAATTGAATGGTACTTGTTGAACTTGCAGAGAGAACGCTCGAAATTCCACAAGGCATACAATTATCCATCGACGGTAGACGAGTCAAAGCTACAGGACCAAAAGGAGTCCTTGAAGAAGATTTTTCACACTTGCCAGTTCACTTCACCATCGAAGGAACAACTCTCAAAGTCTACAGCACCTGGGCGCGCAAACGTGAGGTCGCGTTGGTGGGAACCGCGTTAGCTCACGTCAGAAACATGATTCGCGGAGTAGGAAAAGGCTACACGTACAAGCTCAAAGTAGTCTATGCCCACTTCCCCGTCACCATTAAAGTTCACGAGAAAGAAAAAAACCTGACAATAGAGAACTTTACTGGAGAGAAGACTCCAAGAATTATCAAAATTGTTGGCTCAGCAAAAGCCAAAGTGGTTGGAGACGAAGTGCACGTCCAGGGCAGTAACCTGCAGGATGTCAGCCAAACTGCGGCGAACATTCAGACAGGAACGAGAATTATCGAGAAGGATCAACGCGTATTCCTCGATGGAGTATACATCTTCGAGAAATCAGAAGGCATGTAAATGAAAACTTACGCGCGGCCGAAATTCGTTCGAGAAGAATCCTGGCGGTACAAGCGAGTGAAGCCATCCTGGCGGAGCGCACGCGGAAAGTCGAGTCGCGTCAGACGTAGCAAGGAAGGCTGGCCGCCTCTCGTTAAAATTGGTTACGCGCGACCAGCCTCTATAAGGGGACTTCATCCATCAGGGATGAGAGAAGTAATGGTTCGACGACCCCAAGACCTTGAACAGATCGATCCGAAGATCCACGTCGCGCGAATTGCCCACACAGTAGGGGAAAATAAGCGCCTCCTCATACTTGACGAAGCTGAACGACGAAGCATCCGTGTTCTTAACCCAGGCCGGAAGAAAGAAGGAGCAGGCGCAGTAACACCACCAGCTGAAGGAGAGAAAAAAGAGACGGAAACAGCAACGCCTGAATCAAGTGCAGAAACGAAACCGCAAGGTGAAGGAACCAAATGAGCCTAGTAGGTCAAAAGAGGCTGGCAGCCGAAATACTCAAAGTTGGAGAAACCAGGGTCTGGGTTGATCCTGACGACACGGATAGAGTAGCGTCAGCTATTACCCGTGGAGAAATCCGGAAACTTATACACGAAGGAAGCATAGCCAAACTGCCTAAGACTGGAATTAGCAGGGGCAGAAAGAGGACACGAAGACAGGAGCTCCTGGCGGGACGCCACAAGGGACCTGGCCACAGGAAAGGCGGGCTCAAACCAGGTAAACCAGAGTGGGTTGTCAGAATTCGTTCAATACGTCGCAAACTACGAGGCCTGCGCGACAAACGCTTCATAACAACTGACGTGTACCGAAAACTATCCCTCATGTCGAAAGGTGGAGCCTTCCGCAGCGCTGCTCATCTCGATGAATATATTGAAGCACACAAACTAGTCAGGAGACGGTAAGCATGGCGCAAGTAGCAGAAACCCAGAAACCTGAAGCAGGCTGGATTCCAAAAACTAAGGTTGGCAGAATGGTTCAGGCGGGGCAAATCGTCTCCCTCGAGGACATCTTCACACAAGGTCTGAAGATAAAGGAACCAGAAATCGTTGACGTACTTCTACCAGGATTGAAGCAGGAAGTACTCGGAATAGGCTTCGTACAGAAACAAACTGATGCCGGAGAAAAATCCCGCTTCAAAGCGATCGTCGCGGTCGGAAACGGAACTGGATTCTTGGGAGTCGGTGGAGCCAAAGCGAGACAGGTGAGAAGTGCAATTGATAAAGCTACGTTGGAGGCCAAGCTGCATGTTGTACCGATCAAGCGAGGCTGCGGCAGTTGGGAGTGCAGATGTGGTCAAGCTCATTCCATACCTTTTCGCGTTAAAGGAAAATGTGGAAGCGTCGGCATAGAGATAATTCCCGGACCTAGAGGACTCGGCCTAGTCGGTGGAGAAACTCCTAAAACTGTTCTCACGTTGGCCGGCGTGAAAGACTGCTGGACTAGAAGTTTCGGGTCAACCAGCACATTAGGTTCGATGGCGTACGCTGTCTACGAATCACTGCGCAGCACTTACGGGATCGTTACTCCGAAAGACTGGGTTACGTAGCAACTCAAATTACCCCTAGACTTCTTCCAGCCTTCTCGAACGCGTTCAGAGCATAATCTAGATCCTGACTTGAGTGACCAGCATTCATGATCGTCCGGATTCTCGCCTTGTCACGAGCAACCATTGGATAGATGATGGGCAACGCGAATACGTTCTCATCGAACAACATCTCACTCATCTTTCTCGCTTTAGAACTGTCTCTAACCATGACGGGAGTAATCGGTGTCTGGCTAGAGCCAATATCGAAACCCAATTTCCTTAACCCCTCCTTAAAGTAACGGGTATTATGCCACAAATTTCGCAAATGTTCAGGTTCCTTCTGAACAACGTCTAAGCTCGCCTTGCATGAGGCTGCGACACTGGCAGGAAGTGATGCACTTAGCAACCAAGTTCGCGACTTGTTCAATGCGTAATTGACCAGATCACGAGAGCCTGCAATGTAACCACCCACCACGCCGAAAGCCTTCGAGAATGTGCCCATCTCCACGTCAACTCTTCCTTCAACATGGAAGTGAGAAGCGATACCTCGCCCAACCTCCCCTAACACTCCATCACCATGAGCATCATCAATGTAAGTCATAGCACCATGCTCCTCGGCCAGTTCCACAATGCGATCAGCTGGCGCAATATCACCGTCCATGCTGAATACTCCATCTGTGACGACAAGGATTCGTTTGTAACTCTTCTTCTCCGCCTCATCCAGAACGCGTCCAAGATCTTCTGAATCACCATGCTTGTAGACGGCGCGTTCGGCCCTCGATAACCTTACTCCATCGATAATGCTTCCATGGTTAAGCTCATCGCTAATTATTAGATCACCTTCACCAGCCAGCTGAGGAATCAAACCCGCATTAGCCGCAAATCCTGTGGAATACCCCAGCGAAGCCTCAGTTCTTTTGTAATCAGCAAGAGCCTTCTCCAGTTCGACGTGGGGAAGCATGGTTCCCGCTATCGCTCGAACCGAACCGGATCCAGCACCGTACTTCTCAATAGCGTCCAACGCCGCTTTCTTAACTAATGGGTGATTAGTCAAGTTCAGGTAGTTATTAGAACACAGAACCAACACTCTCTTACCTGAAATTACTGACCACGGTCCACTATTCGTCGCAAGCGGGCGTATCCTCCAATCCAAATCCTCGGACACAAGCCGGTTGTATTCCTCACGTAGGAAGCCTTTCGGATCACGCTTGACCGATTTCAACGACAAAAGCTGCTCAAAGCGAAACACCCAGTTTGACGGATATGAGGTTTACTTGGGCCAGCAAGACATAAAACGCCTCGAACAGTAGTTCGTTTTGAATTTGTTTGAAAGCCTTTGCTAAGCTACGACCAGAACCAGGGATAGATCTCATCGACGCAGAGCGACCCAAGCCTGGCCCATGGGACGTTGTCGTAAGAGTAAAGGCCGCGTCTGTTTGTGGAACTGACTATCACATTTACAGGTGGGATGAGTGGGCTCGCGAACACGTCAAACCTCCCCGTATCATTGGACATGAATTTGCGGGCGAAATTGTGGAGACAGGCAACGAGCTTGACGCAAGCCTCAAGGGAAGTCTGATAGCGGCTGAAAGCCACATCGGATGCGGCACCTGCTATCAATGCCGAACCGGCAACTCCCACATCTGTGAAAGATTAGCGATAGTCGGAGTCGATGTCGACGGTGCCTTTGCAGAGTACGCCCGCATTCCCGCCCAGAACGCGTGGCCGATCCCCAAAGAAGTCCCTGTTGAAACTGCGTCAATTCTAGAACCACTAGGTAATGCAGTCCACGCAGTGTACGCGACGCCATCAACAGGAAGCCACGTCGCCGTCTTTGGGTGCGGTCCAGTAGGACTGTCTGCGATCACTCTCGCCAACATCTTAGGAGCCCTCACAGTTACTGCCATAGACATAAACGACTTCAGACTGAAGATCGCGCAGGAAATGGGTGCATCGAAGATCATTAACTCAACTATGACTGATCCCGTCGATGAGATTCACGAAAACACCGATGGCCACGGTGCCGGAGTAGTGCTTGAAATGTCAGGAAACGATCACGCCATCAAACAATCATTTAGAGCAGTAAGAAACGGCGGAACAGTAGTCCTCTTCGGCATACCGTCAAGGGAAGTGCTGCTGAACATAGCAGATGATATTATTTTCAAAGAAACTCATGTCTTAGGTATCGTTGGCCGCGAAATGTTCAGAACCTGGTACCGCTTGGAGAGCCTCCTGAAAGCCCGAAAACTCAACCTCAACCCGCTGATAACACATAGAATGAATCTTGAAAAACTCGAAGACGCCATGACACTTATCGGTACAGGAAACTGCGGCAAAATAGTTCTCACACCATAACACTACCTTTATTTTCAGCAGTCTGACCCTGACAGCTTCGCATGCTCTCATGTGCAATTGAAGGAAATACTCTTGGCAACACGACAACGAAAAGTACGACGCCTCAGAGGATCAAGGACTCACGGATGGGGTACTTCGGGTCAACATCGCGGGAGCGGAATGCGCGGGGGCTCCGGCCAATCTGGCAGATATAGGCATAAACGTTCGCGGCTTATCCGAACGAAAGAATATTTCGAAATGAGGTATGCTGGAAAGAAAGGCTTCATCTCAGTAGCCCAGAAGCAGCGACCAGAACGTGCGCTAAATCTAATCCAGCTCACAGGACTCGTAGATCAGCTAACTCGACAGAATAAACTTAAGACGGAAAACAATCTCCCTGTTGTCGACCTACGAGAGCTCGGGTATGCTAAACTTCTTGGAACGGGATCAATATCACAAGCCGTACATGTCAAAGTCGGTAGATGTTCGGCAAGCGCTCTACGAAAGTTGAAGGAAGCTGGTGGAGACGCGATGACCGAGAAAACCAGTGAAAATTGATGGTCAGATTCATCGAACTCTTCAAACCCATCGCACGATTCTTCCCAGACATTAAACCGCCCGATAGAAAAGTCGCCTTTAACGAGAAAATATTCTGGACCGTTATCGCGCTCATAGTTTACTTCGTGATGTCACAAGTGCCCCTGTACGGAGTGTCGACTGCAGGACTCAATGATCCTCTTGGAGCGCTGAGAGTTATCTTTGCATCAAATCGTGGGACGCTGATGGAACTCGGCATCGGACCGATCGTCACAGCCGGACTGATACTTCAAGTATTAGCAGGCTCGAAAATGATCAATCTTGACATGAACAACCCTGAGGATCGCTCGCTCTTCACAAGCGCCAGCAAGATTCTCTCCGTCGTGATGACCGTGTTCGAAGCGCTAGCTTACATTCTTGGAGGAACATACGGAACCCTTGCAGGTACTACTGAGGTAGTGATTCTTCTCCAACTCGTGGGAGCTGGACTAATTGTACTCCTGCTTGACGAGTTACTCCAGAAAGGTTGGGGACTTGGCAGTGGAATCAGTCTATTCATTGCCGCAGGTGTCGCTTCAACCATATGGTGGGATTCCATGGCGCCTATGGGTCCAATGGCGGACGGTCACTATCTTGGCGCACTCATCGCTTTTGCTCAAAGTCTAGTAGGAAGGCAAGACATTAAGGCAATGCTCGCTCGAACTCAAGGACTCCCGGACATGGTAGCCTTCATCACCACAGTTGGCGTCTTCCTAATCATAATCTACTTCAACGGCATGCGCGTTGAAATCCCCGTATCTTACGCGCGCTACCGAGGGTTCAAAGGCAAGTTCCCGCTCAAACTATTTTACGTATCAAACATCCCGGTCATATTCGCAGCGGCCCTCTTCGGAAACATTTACTTCATCAGCCAACTCGTTTGGCAAAAGTACAATAACACTAACAGTAACTTCTGGCTTAATCTACTCGGCAAATTCGTGATCCAAGGACAACAATATCAACCAGCAGGCGGTTTGGTGTACTACGTAGTGCCGCCGAGGAGCATAGCACTTGTCGCCCAGGACCCCCTAAGAGCTCTTGTTTACGTGACCCTCCTCATAATTGGATGCGTCTTCTTCGCAGTCACATGGGTGGAAGTGGGAGGTATGGATTCAGCTGCCGTAGCTAGACAACTCCTCGACTCAGGAATGCAAATTGAAGGCTTCAGAAGATCAGAGATACCCATCAGACAGATGCTCGAACGGTATATACCCACAGTGACAATTATAGGCGCGATCTTAATCGGTTTAATTGCCGGCTGCGCTGATTTTCTAGGAGCATTCGGATCGGGCACGGGCATCTTACTAACAGTAGGCATCATTGAACAATACTACCAGATACTCGTTCAGGAGAGAATAACTGAACTTTATCCGGCAGCCAGAGGTATCCTCGGTGAATAGTGATCTGAGAATGTTGCATAACTCTAGGAATTCCATCGAGAAAGAGAAAAACCAAGCTGATGGATGAATCTCACAATGCGAATAAGAATAATTCTTTCTCTATTGCTGATCCTTGTCGCGTCCGGTGTAATCCTCTCACTATTCCAGGGAGTATCTGCCCACACCTTAGCGGGGATGCCGTACCAGGTCTCGACGATGACCAATTCTACGAGCGTAACATCGTCGACTTCGAATCAGACAACAAGCACCGGGTGGTTCGGCACCGGGATCATAGTTCAGTACGTGAAAACTGCCCTGAATGCGTATCATCGCCCACGATCAACTTTCTTCGTCATAGGCCTCGCTCTCCTTCTCGGATTAACGTCTTCAACGGCTGCGAAACTTCTTGTGGATTATGACATGATTAGGAAGACGACTAAAGAGTTTCAGGCTTGGCGAAAAGATGTGGACGCGGCTAAGAAGGCAAACGACAATCAGACATTATCTAAACTCATGAAGAAACAGCAGGCTATGATGAAGCTACAATCCAAAGCAAGCATGGAACAGTTCAAGGTCACTGCAGTAACCTTCGTTCCATTCCTCCTTCTATGGTACCTGTTCAACGCGGTCTTCGCGGGTCAAGTTGTGGCAGTCTCACCCTGGCAGCTCCCAGTCGCAGGCATAAATCTTAATTTCGTCTCCTGGTACTTCTTGAGTTCTTTCGCTGTGAACTTCCCAATGATGCGACTATTCGGAATAGGAATGGGTGAAAACTGAATGCCTCGCCGCGGTTTGCGCTCTAAAAGTAATAGACGTAGGCATCTTGTCTTGCCTGGAGGTAAGAAGGTCATCCACTACTCTCATCGTGCCCACAGTGGAGGAAGATGTGCCTCATGCGGAGCGGTCCTTCACGGAGTAACTTCACGCAGACAGACACCAAAATCAAGTAAGAGGCCGTCTCGACCGTACGGCGGCTCGCTCTGTCACAATTGCCTTCGGGCTGCCATCAGCCAAGCAACGTGAATGGACTAAGTTACGGCGGCATGTCACAACATATTACGCCAATCAATCGATGACGTTTTAGCTTTCAGTGATACGAACGCTTAACCCTACGCAACAACTAATCGGTATTCACATGCTTCACAATCAAACCGTCAATGCTCAATGTTGGGCTTCCGTTTAAAAGCAACACTAATGATGCGCTCAACAGCAAAGCGTGAACCAGAGCTTGCTCGATGCTACCTGCTAGGAGAATAGACGATACGATTATTGTGAACTCTATCACTGCCCAAACAGCGGCTAGCCGCGTTACAAATCCCAAGAGAAATGAGACCGCTGCTAGAGTCTCGAGGACAGTGAAAAAATAAGTTAACGGCACCACCGAGCCTAATCCAAATAGGTTTCCGACTAGACCGTTCGCTTCTGGGTGGCCAGCTGCCAACGCTACCCATCGGGGTATATCAGAATGTAGCCAGAAAGCAGCCACGACCACTCTCAGAGGAACGAACGCATACGTGCCCCAAGTCTTTGCTTCAGAAAAGAGAAAACGCGTAAACTTTGAACCGGTCAGATCAAAAACACCTTTTCCTGAACAGCCACGAATCGGTTCTGATATACCTATCCCTTACCGGCCTTGACAACGCTCTCGGAAATTTGAGAAGACTATGTGCAGGCTTAATCGCGTCAGGCTCATAGACCAACAGTAACCTAGATTTCTCGTAAACCTTCCATCAATTAAAGTACAAGGAACGCATTTAGGCGAGGCAGGAGTTCTCGCATGCCGGACGCTTCAGCAGGCACAGAAGTTCTAATCTCAATTCCTCTAGCTAGTAACCGATTGACGGGCGAGTGTCGACAACCTTCATGCTCCCGATACGGGCGACGTGAGGACAAACATAATTGTCCAGACTCCGAGCAATACTGATAGCCTAATGACAGGACGTAAACGCCGTGACGCACAACGGGTCACCCAATGAACTAGTAATAACCGTGAGTGGCCCCCACGGAACTGGTAAGTCAACTTATGCT
>Ga0187772_10001511_pt1 | contig 11091 bp, 8 predicted proteins | sample 0116_SJ02_MP15_2_FD_133137 | JGI IMG/M metagenome (GOLD analysis project Ga0187772, IMG submission 133137) | Tropical peat soil microbial communities from peatlands in Department of Meta, Colombia - 0116_SJ02_MP15_20_MG | ecosystem: Environmental > Terrestrial > Soil > Wetlands > Peat | place... | reverse complement strand
TGTCCTGCCGCCATCGTTCCGCGAATCGTGTGACACGCGAAACAGGCCTTCGACACAAACAACGCACTACCCGCCGCCGCAGGATTCGCACTGGCCTGCTGCTGTTGCCGGTGTACCCAGCGATCGAAATCCTCGCGGGTCTCAACGTACACGCGCAAAAGCATTTTCGCGTGCTGGGTGCCGCAATATTGCGCGCATTGGCCCAGAAACAGCCCGGTCTCATGCGGGTCGATCCACATATTGTTCGGATGGTTGGGAATCAGGTCCGTTTTTCCCGCCAGTCGGGGAACCCAGAAGCTATGGTCGACATCGGCTGAAAGGAGGTGAAGGAACGTCGGGGTGGGACGCGCCGGATCGCTCACCGGGACGTGCAGCTCGTTGGAAGCGACAAATCCGAACTGCGGATAGCGATACTCCCACCAAAACTGATGCGCAACCGCAGTCACTTCGACCGTGCCTTCCGGTTCCCGCGCGTCCTGTACTCGGTGGATCACCTGTGCCGCAGACAAAAACAAAACGACGACGATTAAGACCGGCAGCACCGTCCACGCCAGCTCCATTTGATTGCTGCCATAAACCTGCGGGGGCTCCGACTCACTTTCCTCCTTTCGCTCGCGGAATCGAAATACCGCGTATGCAAGCAAGCTGAAGACCACGATGAAAATCGCGCCCAGAATCTCGAACTCGAATAGGGACAGTCGGTAGATCGAGTGCGCGGGCGTGGAATCAGGCGCAAAGATGTTCGTGGGATGCATGGGATCGCTTGTCGAAGCCCGAACGCTTGGGACCGCGCTTGCGAGAAAAGAAAATATCAAAGCCCGATACAAACTGCTCCGATCGTAAGAAGGCTTGAACAAGACGCGTCAGGGTAATCGAATCACTATCCGAACGATGTGACGCGGGTCACACGCGGCCAAACGGCCGTCGAGGAAACGTCTTTATAGCAGGTTTTGCCGGCACCTGGATGAAATTTCATGGGGAGCGACTGGCTTTCTGCAAGCCGAGGCTTCGATGGAGGGCTGAAGAAACCGCTGGGGCCAGCGCTCAGGGGAATTTGTTGTGCGCGAGGCAGGCGCAGCATTACGATGCAAAGAGTGAGATTCCCGGATCGAAACTTGAAGACTAGACACTCGCAGTTGTGTGAGCGGCAGGGGTGAGGGAAGGCAATGAATGTTTCCAGGAAAATTCTGAGGTCGGTGGGGATGGCATTTGCGGCGGTGACGGCGCTCGCCTTCGGTGCGGCAGGGCAGCAGGCGCCCTCGCGTGACGGATTTCCAGCGGGGCCGAGGGCGCAAATTCTAGCTTTTACGGCAACCCCGAGTTCGATTCAACCGGGGCAATCGGTGCGGTTGGAGTGGACCGTGATCAATGCAGACCGGATCACGCTCGATCCGGGCATTGGGATCGTGGCCACGCGGGATAGCCGCACCGTCACACCAAGTGCAACAGCGACCTACACGCTGACGGCGATGGGTTACGGAGGCACAGGCAATGACACGCGATCAGTGACGGTGACGGTTGAGGGCACGACTCCTGCCGCGCCCGCCGCTACGGGCGAGGCTTCGGCGGCGAGGCCGGCACCGCGAATGCCCGACGGCAAGCCCGATCTCAACGGAATTTACATCGCCCCGTACCATTCCATCCGGACCGTGGACAAGATCACGCTCAAGCCTGGAGCGGAAAAGTACCATGTGGGGCCCGAGTACACTTTTTCCCTCGGGGAGCAGTGCCTGCCCCGGGGAGTCCCGGACACCATCGGTGAGCCTTATCCGATACAGATCGTGCAAACGCCGAGCCTGGTGGTGATCCTCTATGAAGCCGGCGAATACTTTCGGGTGATCCCAACCGACGGACGTCCGCACCCGAAGGACCTCGATCCCACATGGATGGGGAATTCCGTGGGCCATTGGGAAGGAGACACCCTGGTTGTGGACGTGACGGGCGTCAACGATAAGGTGTCGGTGGGGGAGTACCGGCATACGACGGCCTACCATGTGGTCGAGCGGTTCGAGCGCCCGACGTACGACACGCTTAAGTACTCGGCGACCATCGAAGACCCGAACGTATTCGCGGCACCGTGGACGGAGGTGGGCACGTTCACACTGCATCCCGAGTGGGACATCCAAGAATACATCTGCAACGAAAATAATCACGACTACAAGAAATTGTTTGAGCAGTACAAACAATAGGTGGAACGGCGGGCTCTCGCTTCGTCTCGAGAACGCGGGTTCGCGATCGGCTCGACGGGAGGGGCTGCGTTTGGGTCAAGCACTAAACAAACAGAAAGCTTTTTTCTACGGCCAGTTCGTGCAGGCCGCTTATTCCATGTACAAGAATCCGCGCAGCGCGGATCCACTCAGGCCCGAGCCTGCCGATATTCCTCCCACGTACGAGCTGGGGGCCTGGATTCACATGTCCGATTTCATCTTCGACGTCGTGGAGCCCAGATTCTACGGCATCGTGGCCCACAGCGTGGACGATCCCGATTCGCGGATCATCGCCATTCGCGGCACTGAAAGCGCTCTGGAGTGGGTCGATGATATAGCCGCGGTGCCGGTTCCCTTCCGACAGGTGCCTTCGGCCGGGCGCGTGGCTCAAGGCTTCGACAAAATCTATAGCACGATGAAAGTGGTGAAGCGGGCGCTTCCGCGGCCGGTTGAGGGCGCTGTGGGAGAAATCGCTGCGCCGGAAGCATTTCATGGCTCTTTTGCCGATCAACTGGAGCAGCTGGCCATCAGCCGGGAAGCAGAGCGCGGGGTAGGCCGGCCTTTCGCCGAAGGGCGTACGCGTCCTCGGCGGCTGACGACCGTCGTTGGGCATAGCCTCGGCGCAGCGCTGGCGACGCTGTTCGTCATGGAGAATGACCTGAAAGGCAAATTCGACGTCGTTTCGCTCTGCACATTCGCATCTCCGCGCGTGGGGAACACGGAGTTTGTGCACCTGTTCAACAAACTGGCCATCAATTCCTGGAGGATTGTCAACACAAGCGATGTTGTGCCCAAGCTTCCTCCGCATCTCCCGATCGTGCTCGATTACGGTCACGTCGACATAGAGTACCGATTCAATTCCTCAGACTTCGCCAAGAACAGCCTGCTGTGTTGGCACACCTTGGAGACCTATCTGCACTGGCTCGATCCGGGATCGCCTCTTTTGGGGGAATGTTCTAAGACCGCGGACGGGGCGAAGTGATTACGTGCTTCTGACCACCGCGCTATAAGGAAGAAACGAAGTGTTCCTTTTGATAGGCTGCGCCTTCGTCGCACTGGCGTTTTTCGTCCTCTTCATAGAACCGCTCGGGATCCTCGGTCCACTCGAACGACTCACTCCGAACATCCAGTATCGTGTGCGTACCGATCTTCCGCTCGTTGCCCTTTCCTTCGATGATGGTCCCGACCCTGTCTACACGCCCCAAGTTCTCGAGATTCTCCGTCGCCACGAGGCCAGGGCCACCTTTTTTCTCATTGGCGATCGCGCTTTGCGCCGCCCGGAACTCGTCGCCCGGATCGAGGCCGCCGGACATGAAGTTGGGAACCACTACTACACCAATGGCCCTATGCTCGCTCACTCCGATGGCGAATTCATTGCCAATCTGAAAAAAACGGAGGATGCCATTGGGCTTTTAAACGGGCCGAAGCTCTTCCGCCCGCCCGGTGGCGTGGCGCGGCCCCGGCAGCTTCGGCTGGCCCGAGAGTCCGGCTACACGTGCGTGTTAGGATCTGCCTATCCCCACGACCCGATGCATCCCCCGGTGTGGTACATCCGGTGGTTGATTGAAAAGAATCTAGTTCCTGGGACGATCGTCATACTTCACGACGGTATCGCAAACCCGATGCGCAGCATTACGGCTCTGCCCGAGATCCTTCGCGCGGGGCGCCAAAGGGGACTGCGCTTCGTCCCCATTGGGGAGCTCAGCAGACTCAGTCGAAAGCTAGGCGAAGGAAGCCCGTCGCTTCGGCCTTCGAATCTCTGATCCATCCCATAGATTTTTTCTTAGGGCCAGCCAAAATGCCTGTTGCTAAAGTAGGGAACAATGGGAACGGCTAGGGCGCAAATCGTGAGGCCCGGTCTGTTTGAGGGCTATGACACGGGGGGCTTTTATGACGAAATGTTTCTGGCCCCGGGCGAGCCGCGCCCGCCCTACGCCAAGCTCTACCAGAAGCTTTCCTCACTAGCCCCCAGCCACTTCGAGGAGCGGCGCAAGCTCGCCGACCTCTCCTTCCTCATTCAGGGGATCACCTTCACCGTGTACAGCGACGGTCGCGGGACCGAGCGTCTGTTTCCTTTCGATTTGATTCCCCGCATTTTGCCGTATTCAGAATGGCAGCACGTGGAGCGGGGCCTGACGCAGCGTGTGATGGCTCTAAACCTTTTCCTGCACGACATCTATGGCCCGCAGCGCATTCTCAGCGATCGCCGGATTCCACGATCGCTCGTCTACTCGTGTCCGCACTTCCGCCGTGAAGTGATCGGTGTCGAGGTCCCGCGGGGAATTCACACCCACATTTGCGGGATCGATCTGGTGCGCGACTCCAAGACGGGCGAGTTCTGCGTCCTAGAAGACAATGTGCGGACGCCCAGCGGCGTCTCCTACGTCCTTGAAAACCGCATCGTCATCACGCGCACCTTTCCAGACGCCTTTGAGGACCTGGAAGTGCTCCCCGTCAATCACTACCCTTCCGAGCTTTCGAGGATTTTGCGCAGTCTTTCGCCGCGCGGGGAGGGCGAAGCGCAGATCGTAGTGCTAACCCCGGGCATCTACAACAGCGCCTATTTCGAGCACAGCTTCCTTGCCAACCAGATGGGCATCGAGCTCGTCGAGGGTCGCGACCTGATTGTTGATGGCGGCGTGGTTTACATGAAAACGATTCGCGGCCTGACTCGCGTCGACGTGATCTACCGCCGCGTGGACGATGAATTCCTTGATTCCCTCACGTTTCGCGCCGATTCGGTACTCGGTGTCCCCGGCCTGATGGGCGCCTACCGCGCCGGGAACGTCGCTCTGGCCAACGCGGTCGGAAACGGTGTGGCGGACGATAAGGCGATTTATGCCTACGTGCCAGAATTCATCCGCTACTACCTCGGCGAAGAGCCGGTCTTGCGCTCGGTTGAAACATACATCTGCGCGAAGCCCGACGATCTCACCTACGTGCTCGAGCATCTGTCGGAACTGGTCGTCAAGGCCGTCGGCGAGTCCGGCGGCTACGGCATGCTGATTGGACCAGCCTCTGACCGGAAGCGCATCGAAGAATTTCGCGAACGGATTCGCGCCAACCCTCGCAACTACATTGGCCAGCCCGTAGTTCCGCTCTCGCGCGTGCCTTCCTATGACTCGGCGGAGCGTTGTATCGGCGGCCGACACGTCGATCTGCGCCCGTATTGCCTATATGACGGCGAAAAGGTCACGATCGTGCCCGGTGGCCTCACGCGCGTCGCCCTGCAGAGAAATTCGCTGGTGGTCAACTCCTCGCAGGGCGGCGGGAGCAAGGACACCTGGGTCCTGCGGGGAGAGGGCTGAGATGCTATCGCGCATCGCCGAGTCGCTTTTCTGGCTGGCGCGCTACATCGAGCGCGCCGAAGGCACGGCCCGGATTCTCGACGTGAACTACCATATGCTGCTCGAGCAGTCGCAGCATTCCTATCACCTACGCTGGGAGCCGTTGATCATCATGGCGGGTGAAGAGGACCGCTTTCGCAAGCTTTACGGCGAAGTGAATGCAGCGAATGTCTTCGAATTTCTCGCCTTCCGTTCCGACAACCCGAGCTCGATCCTGCAGTGCATTTCGAAGGCGCGCGAGAATGCTCGCACCATTCGCGATCGCATTTCCCGAGAAATGTGGGAGGACATTAACGGCCTGTTCCACTTGGCCAACAGCTATGTTCCGAAGGACGAGATCGCCGCGGGCCCACACCGCTTTTGCGACAAGATCAAGTTTGGCGCGCATCGTTTTCACGGCGTCACCGACGCAACCCTACCCCGCGATGAAGGATGGCATTTCCTGCGCGTCGGCTGGGCGCTTGAACGCGCCGAAATGACCGCTCGTCTCGTCGACGTTCAGTACCACAACCTGCTGGACGGTCCTCCGGCCGCCAACGCCCTCGATAACCATCAGTGGATGGCCGTCCTCCGGTCCGTCGGCGCCTATGAGGCCTATCATCGGCAGTATCATCCGCCGATTGAGCCGGAGAAGGTGGCTGAGATGCTCATTCTCCACTCCCAGCATCCGCACTCCATCCGCTTCAGCGCGACCGAGGTCCAAGCGGGCCTTCGCGCCGTCAGCGGCTCCAACTACGGCTCGTATGCGAATGAAGCCGAACGCCTGGCGGGGCGCCTGGTGGAGCGTCTCAGCTACGATCGCATTGTCGACATTTTCCAGCAGGGACTGCACGGCTACCTGAACGACGTGCTCCACATGTGCGGCTCGATCGGTGAAGACATCGCCCGAACCTATTTCTACTACGCGGTGGTGGCATGAATCGATATCGCTTAGTTCATACGACCGAGTTTCTCTACGACGCTCCCGTCTCGGAGAGTTACAACGAGGTCCGTTTGCGGCCGTTGCACGATGAACGGCAAAGCTGCCTGTCGTTTCGACTGTCAACGTCGCCCGGCTCGCGCGGTACGGCCTACCGCGATGCGCACGGAAACTGGGTGCACCAATTCAACGTGCTGCCCGAACATCGCCGGCTGAAGGTGGAAGCGGAATCCGTCGTGCTCGCGCATGGTGCTTCCGAGTCTGCTGCCGATCACACGTCGCTGGCGGAATTCGATTCGCGTCGCGACCAGCTAGACGAAGAGCATTTTGACTTTCTCGCTGCGACCGGCTACGTGCCTCACCTTGCCGCACTCAAGGAGATCATCCAGGCCGCGGAGCAGGTCAGTGGCGCTACGGTCGCAGGGTTTGTCCAGGCGGTCTCCGATGCGATTCATGAGCGATTTCGCTACGTGAGGGGTGCAACGCACGTTCATTCTTCAATCGAGGATTCACTTTCTCTCGGCGCGGGTGTCTGCCAGGACTTCGCCCACCTCCTGCTCGGTGTTGTGCGAATGCGTGGAATTCCGGGACGATACGTCTCCGGCTACCTGGCCCCTGGCGGCCAAACAGCTCCGGAGGCCCGACAGGAAGAGGTGATCGGCGGCCAGGCTTCGCATGCTTGGACCGAGGTGCTGATGCCGAGTAACACCTGGGTGCCGCTAGACCCCACACTCGGCAAACCGGTTGGGCTACGCCATATCCGCGTCGCCTATGGGCGGGACTATGGGGATGTGGCGCCGGTCCGGGGGGTTTACAAGGGTAGGGCGGGCCAACGCCTCTCTGTAGACGTGCGGGTGCGCCCCGCGCTGGATGACGCAGGCTGCGAGCAGCTCGCCGAAAGCGCCGCGCCCTTGCCCACGCCGTCAGGTTTGGAGCGGCCACAGCAGCCTGCTCAGCAGCAGCAATAGCAGCCTTGGTCGGTGTGGCCCTTTGCTTCTGGTTGGCCTTCCTGCTGGCTCTCGCTTTACATCTATGTGTGCGTTGGCTTAACGTAGCTTCGAGAGACCCTGTCGCAGCTTGTAAGCGAAATGAACACACTGTTAGAGGGCAAGGACCTCCTCTTCACGCTGGTTCTCAAGGTCGGCTGGGCGGCGGCCTTCGCTGCTCTGCTGGTCCGTTTCCGATCCTTTCGCAACCTGGTGTTCATTGAGAAGCGCGATTCTGACCAAAAGGTCATGCTGTTGCTGTTTCTCGTGCCACCGTTGGCCATCGGCATCATGTTGCGTCTGATTGGCGAATATCGTTTTTTTGACCTGACTCTCGAAGGCTCCTTCCTGATGGGCCTGATCGGTGGCCGGATTGTGGGTTTGCTGGGCGGTTCCCTCATCAGCCTACTGCCCTTTGGATTTCACGAATGGCTATCGGCGCCGATGGCGGCGCTGGTGGGTCTGCTGGCGGGGATGATTCGAGACGTGATGCCTGAAAAGGAGGATGTCTGGCACTTCGGGCCTTTCCTTTTCTTAAGCATTCCCACGTGGCTCTGGCGTTTGGTCCGCTTTGGCAAAGCGAACTGGGCGATGCTCCCGCTGTTCGCCTGCGCGGCGTTGGAGGTGGGATTGATCATGCTGGGTCGAGCGGTCCCTCCTACATGGATTTTTTCGATTCAGACCAGCAACCCCGGTTACATGCTGCTCGTGGTCTTGTCCTCGGTGATGTGTGTGGCCACGGCCATCAAGATCTGGAATAACACGCGCATCGAAATGAACCTCCAGCAGAACCAGCAGCACCTGCTGAAGGCGCGCATGGACGCGCTGACAAGCCAGATCAACCCGCATTTCCTGTTCAATACGCTGAACACGGTATCGTCGCTGATCCGGTTTGACCCTGATATGGCACGCGGCGTGGTTCTTAAGCTCTCCAACATCCTGCGCCGGCTGCTGCGCAAGCACGATACCTTTGTCCCGCTGCGCGAGGAGCTCGACTTTATCGACGATTACCTCGATATCGAAGTAATCCGTTTCGGGCGCGACAAACTACAGATATTTAAGGACATTGACGAAGCGACTCTGGATGTGTTCGTCCCCAGCATGTTGCTGCAGCCAATCATCGAGAACGCCATCAAGCACGGTCTAGCCCCGCGGCTCGAAGGAGGGGAGATCCATCTCCGCACACGCCATCGCGATGGCCGCCTGACCATTGGAATCGATGACAACGGGATGGGCATGTCGCCGGAACGGCTTCGGGAGGTCTACGGCGGCGGGATCGGCATCAGCAACGTTCACGAGCGCCTGCGGCTGCTGTATGGCGACCAATTCGATATGGACATTCGCAGCCAACCGGGTGAGGGTACGCAGATTCGCATCGAGATTCCGGAGCTAGCGGCCGTCGAAGCCGCTGCAGTCTAGCGGTCTTTATGTGTCTTGTGAAACGAGCGTATTCTTCGCCCAAACAGAACTGCTCGGATTCATCCGGTGGATCCCTGCGCCATGAATAGGTTTGCCGAAACGGCGAGCGGGAGCCACCACCACATCTATTTTGGGTAGCAGCCACACGCCCGTAGCCTGAGGAGTGTTAGGAATTGTGCGGGATCGCAGGATTCACTCATCGAAACGGACCGCCTGACCCCCAGCGCATTCAAAGCGCCGTGGACACGCTGCTGCATCGCGGGCCTGACCAACAGGGAGTCTTTCGCTCCCCAGTCGTTTCGCTCGGTACGGCGCGCCTAAAAATCATCGATCTCACGTCTGGCGATCAGCCGATCATCGCCGATAGCGGCGATCATGTCATTGTCTTTAACGGCGAGGTCTACAACCATCTGGAATTGCGGGCCGAGTTAGAGGAGCTGGGTCACAAGTTTCACTCGCGCTCCGATACGGAAACCGTGCTGCACGCTTTCCTCGAATGGGACATCGGCTGCTTCTCGCGGATGCGCGGGATGTTCGGAGTCGCACTCTGGACGGAGTCAGAGCGCCGACTGGTACTGGCGCGCGATCGCATGGGTATCAAACCGCTGTATTTCGCGCGGCGAGCCAGCGACCTTTTCTTCGGTTCCGAGCTGAAGGCCATACTGATCCACCCGGAAATCGAGCGCCATTTGAGCTTGGCCGGCTTGGACTGCTATTTGTCGCTGAACTACGTCCCTTGTCCGTGGACTCTTGTCCAGGGAATCGAAAAGCTGCCCCCGGGCCACTGGCTGGAATGGCGCGATGGCGAAGTTCGTTCAGAGGCCTATTGGACGTTGCCTTTCAGCCCGCCTGGCGAGCGGACCCTCGAGTCGGCCACCGAGGAGCTGGATCATCTGCTGCGCGAATCCCTGCGGGAGCATCTGCTCTCGGACGTTCCGCTCGGCGTGTGGCTGAGCGGCGGAATTGACTCGTCTACGATCCTGCACTATGCGGCCGAGGCATCAAGTTCTCGTTTGAAAACCCTTTCCATTTCCTTCCGGGGTCGCAGCTTCGACGAATCTCCGTACATTCAGCGAGTGGTGGCACAGTATGCGACCGATCACGAACAGTTCGATCTCAATCCGGCCGAGGATCTTGCCGGGACCATCGAACAATTCGCCTACTACTCTGACGAGCCTACTGCCGATGCCGGAGCGCTACCGCTGTGGTTCTTGTCGAAGATGAGCAAGACAAAGGTGACGGTCACGCTCAGTGGAGAGGGTGGCGATGAAGTCTTCGGCGGGTATCTCACTTACCCAGCAAACCGTTTCGCGCACCTCGCCCGAAGAGTTCCGCGCGGCCTATTGCGTGGGGCCCTGCTCGGCCTGCGGTTTTGGCCCGTCTCGGATGAAAAGATCAGCTTGGAATACAAACTCAAGCGCTTCCTGGAGGGCTGTCTGCTTCCGCCGGATCAGGCGCATGTCTATTGGAACGGCACGTTTTCTCGCTCGCAGAAAGCACCGCTGCTTCGCGTGCCCCTCCCGAATGCCCTGGATCAAATCCTCGGTGAACTCCAAGAACATTTAGAGAGCCCCGACAATCTCGCTGCGTATCTGTGGTTCGATCAGAAATACTATCTGGCGGACGACATTTTGATGAAAGTTGACCGCATGAGCATGGCCCATGCGGTCGAGGTACGACCGCCGTTACTCGATCACCGGATCGTAGAATTTGCGGCCGCGCTCCCGGCATCCTTCAAAATTCGAGGTTCGCGCCAGAAATTCGTGCTCAAGGAGCTGATGAGGAACAAACTCCCGGCCGCGGTTCTCAAAAAAGAGAAAACCGGTCTCGACATTCCTTCCCACGAGTGGCTGCGGGGGCCGCTGCGGCCGTTGATGATGGATGCGCTCGCCTACGGCACTTCCGAGCATGGCGGATTGTTTCGAAAGGATGTGATCGATGCTTTGGTCGAGAGCCATCTCACCCGACGGGCCAATCTCGGCTATCACCTTTGGGGACTGATGATTCTGTTTCTTTGGATGAGGAAATGGCGGATCCCAACATTGCCAACCCCCGCACCGAATCAGAGGGCGGCGGAAGGCGTTCTTACGTCTACCTAGTTGTTCTGCTCTTTGCGGCCAGTATTTACCTCGGCACGATTGTTTCGCCGCCGTCCTTGATGGACGACGTCGATTCCGTGCAGGCTCAACTCGCGCGCAATATGCTCACATCGG
>Ga0187772_10001509_pt1 | contig 11096 bp, 12 predicted proteins | sample 0116_SJ02_MP15_2_FD_133137 | JGI IMG/M metagenome (GOLD analysis project Ga0187772, IMG submission 133137) | Tropical peat soil microbial communities from peatlands in Department of Meta, Colombia - 0116_SJ02_MP15_20_MG | ecosystem: Environmental > Terrestrial > Soil > Wetlands > Peat | place... | reverse complement strand
CGGGAGCTTCTGCCGGGTGAGCACCAGCGCGACCGGACCCGGGCGGCCGAGGGCGGCCCGCCAGGCCTCCGTCGTCTCGCTCGCGTCAGCGGGGCGTACGGTGGCGAGGCCCGGGATCGCGCGCAGGGAGGCGAGCTGCTCGACCGGCTGGTGCGTCGGGCCGTCCTCGCCGACCGCCACCGAGTCGTGCGTGAAGACGAGGATCGTGGGGAGTCCCATCATCGCGGAGAGCCGGATCGCGGGCCGGGCGTAGTCCGAGAAGATCAGGAACGTCGAGCCGTACGGCCGGATCCCCCCGTGCAGGGCGAGGCCGTTGAGCATCGCGACCATCGCGTGCTCCCGGACGCCGAAGTGGACGTTGCGCCCGCACGGGTCGTCGAACGAGAAGTCGCCGAGCCCGGCGACGATCGTCTTGGTCGATGGAGCGAGGTCGGCCGACCCCCCCAGGAGCGCCGGCCACTGCTGGGCTGCCGCCTGAAGGATCGACGCCGACGCGTCCCGCGTCGCCACCGGCTGGCCCTCGGGGAACACGGGGAGCTCCGGCGACCACGGGTCGGGAGCGGTCCCGCCCAGGAGCCGCTCGAACTCCCGGGCGAGGCCGGGCTCGGCCTTTCGGTACTCCTCGAAGAGCGCGTGCCATTCCTCCTCGCGGGCGCGTCCTCGCCCGAGAGCCCGGCGGAAGTGGCCCTTCGCCTCCTCGGGGACGATGAACGTCGGCTCGACCGGCCAGCCGAGCTTGTGCTTCGTCTGCCGCGTCCCCTCCGGACCGAGCGGCTCTCCGTGCGCCTCCTTGGTGTCCTGCCTCGGGCTCCCGTAGCCGATATGGGTCCGGACCCGGATCAGCCAAGGAGCGCCCGGATGGGAGACCGCTCGCCGGATCGCCCCGTCGAGCGCTTCGACCGAGTTGCCGTCCTCGACGCTCTGGACCTGCCAGCCGTACGAGGCGAACCGGGCCTCGACGTTCTCGCCGAACGCGAGGCTGGTGGGGCCCTCGAGCGAGATCCGGTTGTCGTCGTACAGGACGACGAGCGGGCTCACCTTCATCGTCCCCGCGAACGACGCGGCCTCCGCCCCGATCCCCTCCATGAGGTCGCCGTCGGAGCAGAGGACGAAGGTCGCGTGGTCGACGATCTTGAAGCCCGGTCGGTTGAACCGGCTCGCGAGGTAGCGCCGGGCGAGCGCCATCCCGACCGCGTTGGCGAGCCCCTGGCCGAGCGGCCCGGTCGTCGCCTCGACCCCAGGGGTACGACCGTGCTCGGGGTGGCCAGGGGTCCGGCTTCCGAACTGTCGGAACCGGCGCAGCTCGTCGAGCGGAAGGTCGTAGCCGGTGAGGTGCAGCAGGGCGTAGAGGAGCGCGGAGCCGTGACCCGCCGAGAGCACGAACCGGTCCCGGTCCGGCCATAGGGGGTCCGCGGGGTTGTGGCGAAGGAACCGGTCCCAGAGCACGGTCGCCATCGGGGCGGCGCCCAAGGGAAGGCCGGGATGGCCGCTCCGGGCCTCCTCGACCATGTCGACGGCGAGGAACCGGACCGTGTTGATCAGCAGGTCGTCCTCGGATGCCATCGTCCCTTCACCTCCGGGGTACCTCGCGCGCGAACGCGGCGGCGCCGACCAGAGCGCTCGCAGAGCCTAACGATGCCGGAACGATCCGGAGGCCGGACGCCGCGGCGGGGAGCGACCGGGCCCGGACCTCCCGCCCGAGCGATGGGACGAGCGACCGGAGCCCCTCGACGACGCCTCCCCCGAGGACGACCGTCGACGGGTTCAACGAGTTCACCATCGAGACGAGCCCGTCGGCGAGGAGGTCCATCGTTTCGGTGACGAGCTCCTTGGCGATGGGGTCGCCGCTCCGATAGGCCTGGACGACCGACTCGGCGGTCAGCCCCCCCGGTACGCCCGCGAGCGCCGTGAGCCGTCGTCCCCGCCCCGGCGCTCGTCGAACCGCTGCCTTGGCCCTCTCGGCGATCGCCCAACCTCCGACGTAGGCGTCCAGACAGCCGCGGTTCCCGCAGTGGCACCGCCGGCCGTTCCGCTCCACCGTGAGGTGCCCGAGCTCTCCGGCACATCCGCTCGCCCCCTGGTAGAGGCGGCCGTCCACGACCAGGCCGCCGCCCACCCCGGTGCCGACGAACAGCCCGAGGAGACTCACGGCCCCGCGTCCGGCCCCGAACCGCCACTCCCCGAAGGTCGCCGCCTGGGCATCGTTGACCACCGCCACGGGCCGCCGGAGGGAACGGGCGAGCATCGAGCACAACGGCACGTTGTGCCAGTCGAGGTGCGGGCCAAAGAGGACGGTCCCGTCGGGGCCGACCTGGCCGGCGACCCCGACCCCGATCGTCTTTGCCCCGCCGAGCCGCTCGCCCCAACGGTCCCGGACGGAAGCGACGACCTCGTCGACGACCGCCGTCGCCGGTCGCTCCGCCCGGGTCGGGAGCCGGGTGAAGTCGCGGACGTGGCCGCGGCGGTCGACCAGCCCCAGGGCGACCTTCGTGCCTCCCAGATCGATGCCGATCGACGGCAGCGCCCGAGCTTGCATCAGGCCGGCCCGGCGGGAGCGTTGCACCGAGCCGAGCGGCGACCGTTCCCCACGAGCCCGCATCGCCACGACCGTGCCCCCGGAGCGTGCCGTGGTCGACTCCTGTCGCTCCCTGGGGGAAGCGAGCGGCGCATGGCCGAGGTCGGGATAAGGCCTCGTCGTCCGTCCCGGCCGAACCCCGGATCGGCAGCGAGGTTGGGCCGGAACGGCGGGAACGCCACCCCCTCGCGGAGAGCGTTTCGTCGCCCCCCGGGACCGTTTAAGACGCCGTAACCGCTGACCGACCTCGAGGGTCAATGGCGCCCAAGTCGCAGAAGAACGCCTCGGCCGGTCCCAGGTTCATGAGCGTCGCCGTGGTCGTCTCCGACCGGACGAAGGCGGTCGACTGGTACACCCAGAAGTTCGGTCTCGAACGCATCGCCGACGACGGTCACTGGCAGACCGTCGGACGCAAGGGGGACCAGGGGGTCCTCCACCTCTGTCAGGTATCGGAGTTCGACGAGAAGGGCCAGCTCGAGCCCGGGAACACGGGGATCGCGTTCACGCTAAAGGGGGACTTCGTCCAGTCGTGTGCGGAGCTCGAGGCCCGCGGGGTCAAGTTCGCGAGCCCGCCGACGAAGTACGACTGGGGCTGGGGGGCCACGGTCCGGGATCCGGACGGGAACGAGATCTACCTCGCGCCCGAACCTTAGGCCCCGGCCCTGTCGCCCGGCGAACCGGCGGGACCGCACGAGGAACCAAGTAGTAGGTCGCCCCGAGCCGGGACCGAGGTCGTCCCGATGCAGAGGCCCGACGGCGGGGCCGAGGCGGCCCCGCCGCCCCCTGGCCCCCGACGCGACCGGCCCAGGTCAGTGACCCGGGCCAGGCTTCGGCTTGCCTCGACCGCGGCGCTGTTCGCAGGCCTGCTCGCCGCCGCCTCCGCGCTCACCCCCTGGTGGTACACCTCCACCTCCAGCTCCGGGACCTCCTCGACGGCCGAGTACCTCCCGGGGAGCGCCATCTACGTGAGCGGCGGAGGCGGAGGGGGGTACACCTCCTATACCGCGCAAGGGCTCCCGACCGTGGCGACCCTCTACGGGTCGGTCCTGGGCGGCCTTGCTGTGGTGGCGCTCCTGGCCCTCGGGGTCGCCGTGCTCGGCTTTGGTCGCTCTCTCGGGCGCTGGAACCGCCCCCGGGGTGTCCCCGTGGTCACCGCCACCGTTCTCGCCGGGCTCGTCGCAGGCGCCGTCCTCGCAGCGGCGGTCCCGCTCGCCCAGCCGCCGCTCTACCGTTCGGACGACCCGCACGGCTCCTGTTCGCCGACCCCGCCGCCCGGTCCGTGCTCGTCGTTCTGGGGGACGAGCCAGGTCGCCGGGGTCACGAGGGTCTGGGGGGCCGGCGCAGGATGGTGGCTCGACCTCGCTTGTTGCGTCCTGTTCGCCGCCGCCCTTATGTCGGGGTCGACGGCGTTGCTCCGCGACGAGGGTGTGGAGGGAACCGCCCCGGGCCGAACCAGATGAGCGCTCCCGTTCGCCGGACCTCCGCCATCAGTGCCGGGGACCTCGAGTTCCTGCTCGAGCTCAAGGCGAGGAGCGACGCCGGGGAGGTCGACGCGGAGCTGTTCCACGACGCGAAGCGGCGTCTCCTCGAAGCCCCTCCACCGGACCGTTCGGCGGCTCCCAGCCCTCGCGACCCGCCGCCCGCGGAAGAGCTCGCGCTGCTCGACGAGCTCCGCGGGGTCGGGGCCCTCACCGACGACGAGTACGCCCTCCTCGAGCGGCGGATCCTGCTGTGGATCTGACCGCCCTCGCCCCGCGGGTCCCGGGGCACCCGATACGGGACGCGCGTCGCCGTAGCGGCCGGGTTGCGAAGGGCTCGCACGGCCCGGTCGTCGGGGTTAAAGGGTCGCGGACGGTGGTTATCATGTCCCCCCGGGATGGGGACAGGCGACGATGACGGCGGCGGGCTCCCGGTACCTGCGGATCGAGGTCCCAGAGGAACGACCGGCCGCCCGGACGACCGATTTCCGCGAGGTGCTACGCTCCTACAGCCGGGAGGAGGCGATGCTCGAGGCGCAGCGGTGCCTCCAGTGCGCGCTCCCGTTCTGCGTCGAGGCGTGCCCGATCACCCAGGATTGTCGGGGGTACATCGGGCTGGTCGCCGACGGCCGGTTCGACGAGGCCGCCGAGCTCACGCTCCGCGAGAACCCGCTCGCGACGACGCTCTGCAAGGTCTGTTACCACTACTGCGAGGACGCCTGCGTGATGAAGGGCCGGGGCGTGCCGATCGCGATCCGCCACTTGAAGCGCGCGGCCCTCGAGTTCGGGAACTCCGGCCTGGAGTACGTTCCCAGCGCCCCTCGAGAGCAGAGGGTCGCCGTGGTCGGGGCCGGGCCCGCCGGGCTGATGGCCGCCTGGGAGCTCTGCCTGCGCGGCTACCCGGTCACGATCTTCGAAAAGCAGACCGCGGTCGGCGGGCAGGCGGGGGCGATCCCGCACTACCGGATGCCGAACCACGAGCTCCTCGTTGACCTTCAGCGGTTCCGGAACTTCGACCTGACGATCGTCACGCACCGGACCGCGGGCGTCGACTTCACCCCCGAGAGCCTCTTGGCCGAGGGCTACCGCGCGGTCTTCGTGGCGATCGGGGCGTCGAAGGCCGGCTATCCCGGCATCCCCGGCGAGCATCTCCCCGGGGTCGTGCCGGCGCTCGAGTTCCTGTACGATGTCAACCAAGGGCGCCCGGTGACCCTCGGCAAGAAGATCGTTGTCGTCGGCGGGGGGGACGTCGCGGTCGACTCCGTCCGCACGGCGCGGCGGCTCTCGCCCGGAGCGACGGTCGCGATGGCCTACCGACGCACCCGGGGCGAGTCCCCTGCGGGGGAAGAGGAGATCCGCGAGACCGAGCCCGAGCGGATCGATTTCCACTGGCTGCTCTCCCCGGTCAAGGTCCTCGGGACCGACCGTGTCGAGGGGGTCGTCTTCCAGCGGATGCAGCTCGCTGCGCCGGACGCCTCCGGCCGCCGCGCCGTGACCCCCGTGGACGGGGCGTTCGTCACGCTCGACTGCGACACGATCATCATGGCCGTCGGCGAGAAGGCCGACCTCACGGGGTTCGCACCAGAGCTGGGCCTGAAGATCGGGAACAAGGGCTGGCCCGAAGGCGGCCGTCCGGGTTACGCGACGGAGGTCGAGGGGGTCTTCGCAGCGGGGGGCCGCTCCGTCGTCCACGCGATGGCAGCGGGCACGAAGGCCGCGGAGTCGATCGACACCTACCTCTCGAAGAAGGCCGGTCGGGCACCGGCACCGCGCCCGGATCCGTTCGGCGAAGGCGCGCCGCCTCCTCCCGTACCCGAAGGGTACTCGGGCCCGGTCTGGAAGCCATAGCAGGTCCTGCGGGGCTCGGCCCTACCGATCCCGGCCCGTTCGTCGCGCTCTCCTCGGGGTTGCCCCGGGCCGGGACGCCCTGCGGGGAGGTCCTCCTGGGGGAAGCGGAAGGTTCAACCCCCGGAGGCAATTCCCCCCGGCATGCTCTCGCGTTTCTGCAACCGTTGCGGCCAGATGCTGCCGGCGAACGCGACGACCTGCCCGCGGTGCAACGCACCCGTCGCCCCGCCCCCGTCGGCCACCCCGGCTCCGGCGACGCCCGTCTCGACCGGGACGCCGGTGGCGAGCTCGACGGAGAGCCTTCCCTCGGCCCGGAGGTCGTGCGCCAACTGCCACGCCCCGATGCGCTGGATCGGGCACTACAGCCTGCGGGCGACCTCCTCGCCGGGCTCGGCGGCCGCCGCACCGGGCGCCGCGGTCGAGATGGCCGAGACCCTGCTCCCGTTCTCGCTCTACTATTGCCAGACGTGCGGTAAGTTCGACTTCTACTACCCGGGGACCTAGGCGGGTCCCCCGTCGAGCCGCTCGGCGCTCGGTACCGATGAGCGAACAGGACACGGAAGCAGGAGGCTGGCGTCCCCCGTTCCTCCAGCGGCTCGAGGACCGGGCGGAGGCCGGTGGCCTCCTTGCCGACCAGCTCGCGCCCCTCAACCTGCGCCAAGCGCTGGTGCTGGGGATCCCGCGAGGAGGCGTCCCGGTCGCCTCCGTGATCGCGGAGCGCCTCGGCGCTCCGCTCGACGTGCTCATCGTCCGCAAGGTCGGCGCCCCCGGCGACCCGGAGTATGGCCTGGGCGCCGTCGCGGAGGGCGGCGTCGTGGTCTTGGACGAGCCGCGCGCCCGGGCCGCCGGCTTCACCCGATCCGACCTCGAGCCCGTGGTCCGCCGGGAGGCTCAGGAGGTCGCCGCGCGGGCCGTGCGGTTCCGGGGGGACCGGCGACCACCGGAGCTTGCCGGACACAGCGTCGTGATCGTGGACGACGGGGTCGCCACCGGGGGGACGGTCGAGGCAGGGATTGCCGTGGTGCGCGCCCGGCGACCGGCGTCGGTCGTCGTCGCCCTTGGGGTGGCACCGCCCGAGGCGGTCGCCCGCTTGCGAGGGCTCGCGGACCGGCTGGCCGTCGTGCTCGTCCCGCAAGGGTTCGAGGCGGTCGGCCAGTGGTACCACCACTTCGACCCCGTGGAGGACGACGAGGTCGTCCGGCTCCTCCAGCGGAGCCGACGGTCGGTCGCCCAGGTCGCTTCCTGACGGCCCCGACGGCCGCCGGCTCGTCCGGCGCGGATCGACCTACTTCTTGGACGCCATCGCCTTAAGCGCGGCGGCGTCCTCGTTGTAGACCTGCTCGAGGAACCCTCGCACGCTCGGCTCGAGCTGCGCGGGAGGGATCATCTTGGAGGTGAAATCCCCGATGACGGTGATGCCGGTCTTCCCGCCCATCGGGGTATAGATGTTGAAGAACTTCGAGCCGCCCATCGGCCCCTCGAGCATCTCGATCGCGACCCCGACCGGCGGAAGCGCGGTGATGCGGGTCTTCATCGGGACCCAGTTGCCCCCCATGCTCGCCTCCCAGGCGAGCTCCATCACGTTCTCCGAGATCGGCTTCGACTTGAAGTTGCGGTTCTTGTGCGTCCGGGTGTGCTCCTCGGGCGCCTGAAGGTACTTCCAGATGACCTCGATCGGCGCGTCGAACGTGCTCCCTTCGTCCTTGATGTGGACCATGGTGGCCGATTGAGGGGACGGTATAAAACCGTGCGTCGGTGACGCACGGCCGCCCACGGAGGACGACGCAGGCCGAATCGGCGGTGGTGCGCCCGTAACCCCCCCGCTTTATCCTACCCGGCCGCTGGCACGGCCGATGGGCCTGAGCCCCGAGAACGCCGCCCGGCTGCTCGAGGAGGGACGCTCCCACCGCTGCCCGGGGACCGCAGCGACCTGCGTGAACGTGGTCGCCATCGCCGACCTCCCCAGCCGGTTCGGCCAGTTCCAGGTCGTCGCGTTCTGGAACGAGCGCGAACAGCAGGACCACGCGGCGTTCGTCCACGGCGACGTCTGCGACCGTGAGCGGGTCCTGGTCCGTCTGCACTCCGAGTGCCTCACGGGCGACGCGATCGGCTCGCTGCGGTGCGACTGCCGGGACCAGCTGATCGCCTCGCTCGAGCGGGTCGCGCAGAGCGACGCCGGCGTCGTGCTCTACTTGCGGCAGGAGGGGCGGGGGATCGGCTTCGCGAACAAGATCCGCGCCTACCAGCTCCAGGACCAGGGGTACGACACGGTCGAGGCGAACGAGGCGCTCGGCTTCCGTGCCGACGAGCGGGAGTACGGCATCGCGGCCCACATGCTCGCCTCCCTCCACGTGCGTTCGATCGAGATCATGACGAACAACCCAGCGAAGATCGAGGACCTGAGGCGCCACGGGGTCCGGATCGAGGACCGGATCCCGCTCGTCGTTCCTCCTCAACCCGTGAGCCGGGCCTACCTCGAGACGAAGCGCAAGAAGCTCGGACACCTGCTCGACGTCGAGCAGCTCGACGGCTCCTCGCCGCCGACGGAGCAACCCGACCGCTAACGTCCCGGACCGCTAGGCGACGTGCGCCTCGCGGTTATGCCGCTCCAGCGCGGTGATCGAGCTCAGTCGCGCGCCGCAGACCGAGCATCGGACGGTCTTCCGGCTTGGGGCGGGGCTCCCACTCCCCGTCCCCCCATGGGACTCCTTCAGGTGGGCCTCGAGGACCTCCGGGGAACGGAAGACCGAGCCGCACTGGGGGCAGGCGACCTCGTTCTCGTCGTACTCGACGTACGGCACGCCTACCGTACGGTTCCCCGCACCTATCCCCGTTTCGTCACCCCCGGGGACCCGTTCCTGGGCCCCTTCGAGGACGCCTCGGCGAGGAGCGCGGCTGCGGAAAGGCGCGGCAGGGGGGTTGTCGCCTCGGCACCTCGGACCGCCTCCGGAGCGCCGACGGCGCGGTCCAGGCGCCCACGCTGGACAAGCTCCCCCGCGCCCGGACCCGGCCCATCGACCCGTACCTGCGAGCGCAACGCTAATCCTAGGTCCCCGTAGGGGAACGGAGGGGGGCATGACCGACTGGTTCAGTATCGCGGTCTGGTCGCTCTTCGGTACCTGGGTGCTCGTGGTGGGGACCCTGATCCTGATGTACTGGCAGACCCGCACGAGCCAGCGACTGAACTCTGCGAACGCGGTGATGGCGTTGCGGGAGCGGTTCGACAGCCCCCACATGAGGGCGGCACGACGACACCTCAGCGCGCGGCTGCTCGAACATGCGCACGACGATATCTCCAGCGTGGACGTCGTGACGTTCTTCGAGCTCGTGGGGGCCCTCACCCATCACGGGGTCCTCGACGCCGAGCTCGTCTGGGAAGCGTTCGGCTCCTGGATCGTCGCCTACTACTGGGCGATCCGTCACCCGGACGACCTGGTCCGGAAGACGCGCGAGGAGCTGCACGACCCCCTCGTCTTCCACGAGTTCGAGTGGCTCCACGATACGGTGGTCTCGATCGACGTCCACCGGGAGCCGCAAACGCCTCCCTCCGGCGACAACGAGGCCGCGTCCCGGAGGATCCTCGAGCTCGAGACGAAGCTCGCGCCGAGCTGACCGCCCGACGGCGCCGGTCCGCTCAGGCGTGGGGGGGAGGGGCCGCGGGCCGCGTCCGGCGCCGCGCCCGCCGCCACAGCTGGCGGCGGAGCCCGAAGACCATCACGATCCAGGCGAGCTCGGCGACTAGGGGGGCCACGAACGCGATCAGGATCGAGCCTGCGAACACCCCGATGGTGAACAGCTGGATCTGCTCGGTGGAGCGGATCCACTCGGGGGAGAGCGTCGGAGCGACCAGCCGTCGGCCGCGGGTCGCGTGCCTCCAGATCACGAGGAGGTCAAAGCCGCCGGCGACCTGTACCGCGGCGTAGAGCATGACGGCCAGGCGGGCCGACGGGGAGCCCGGCCCGAACCCGTCCGGGGAGTAGGCGAAGAGGAGGGAGACCACGAACGGCGTCACCGAGATGACCAGCAGGAAGAACGAGTTGAGGCGCAGGAGGACCTGGTCGTACCGGACGATGCAGGAGAACAGTTGGTGGTGGGTGCTCCACCACGCGGCGATCACCAGGAACGACAGGAGGTAGCCGACGAACGCGGGCTCGAGCCTGCCGAGGTAGGCGAAGAGCGAGGGCAGCGTCGAGCTGCCGGTGGTCTGGGGAAGGATCAGGGTGACGGCCAGGAACGTCATCGCGAACGCGAAGACCCCATCGCTGAGCGAGAGCAGCCGGCTGAGGTCGGACCCGCTTCCATCGATCCCCTCGAGCCGAGGACCCTTCGCCGCGCCCTCGTCCCGTTCGTCCTCGCCGGCGATAGGTCCCCTCCCCCGTAGCGGACGGTCACGGTCTCTTGACGTTGGCCGTCCGAGGGGCTCCGGGACTCGCCGGCAGCGCCCTCACTAACCTTACGCACCGCCTTCGTCTGGTCCGTCGATGCCCAACGCCTCGAAACCGAGCCGCCAGGTCGCTGCCTACACTCGCCTCGCCGGCGTGTACGACATCGTACACCAAGCCAAGCCGTACGCGCGGGAAGCCCGCACCATCCGCGCGCTCGCGCGTCGCTACGCTCGGCGCCCGATCCGGTCGGTCCTCGACGTCGCCTGCGGCTCCGGGGGCCATCTGCAACCGTTCTCCCGGTGGTACAGGTGCACCGGGGTCGATGCGAGTCCTACGATGCTCGCGCGGGCCCATCGGCGGGTCCCCAAGGCTCGACTGGAGCTCGGGCGCATGGAGTCGTTCGACCTCGGCCGGCAGTTCGACCTCGTGACCTGCCTCTTCTCGGCGATTGGCTACGTCCGGTCGATCTCGGACCTCCATCGCACCATCCGCACTCTGGCTCGCCATACGGCCCCCGGCGGGGTGGTCGTCGTCGAGCCGTGGATCACGCCGGGGCAGTTCCTCGTCGGGCACGTCCACCACGTGCTCGCGACGGCGCGGGGGACCACGGTATCCCGGATGAACGGGGCGCAGCGACGCGGGAACCGGTCGATCTTCGACTTCCACTACCTCGTCGGTCGCGACGGGAAGGTCGAGCACCTGGTCGAGACCCACAACCTCGGCCTCTTCGACATCCGTACGATGAAGGCCGCGTTCCGGGCGGCCGGGCTCGAGGTCCGGTACGTCCCCGGGGGACTGTCGACCCATCGG
>Ga0187772_10001508_pt1 | contig 11098 bp, 10 predicted proteins | sample 0116_SJ02_MP15_2_FD_133137 | JGI IMG/M metagenome (GOLD analysis project Ga0187772, IMG submission 133137) | Tropical peat soil microbial communities from peatlands in Department of Meta, Colombia - 0116_SJ02_MP15_20_MG | ecosystem: Environmental > Terrestrial > Soil > Wetlands > Peat | place... | reverse complement strand
CGGCCGGAACGACTGAAACCTGCAATTGAGGGTAGCCTGAAAAGGCTGCGGCTGGATTACGTTGACCTTTATCTGATGCACACGCCGTTTGCGTTTCGGCCGGGGGACGATCAGGATCCGCACGACCAGAACGGCAAAAGCCTATACGACGATGGGGTGACCTTGGGCGAAACCTGGGGAGCAATGGAACGGATGGTGGAGGAAGGTAAATGCCGGGCCATCGGGCTGTCGGATGTGGGCGAAGAGCATATTGCGGAAATCAACCGGACGGCAAAGATCCGACCAGCGGTAGTGCAGGTGGAGTCGCATCCGTACTTACCGCAGTGGGAGTTGCTGGAGACCTGCAACAAAGAGGGGATCGTGTTTTTGGCGTTCGCCGTGCTGGGGCACTCGTTCGAGCCGCGACTGCTGGAAGATGCGGTGATCAAGAAAGTGGCCGCAGAAGTAGGAAGGACCAGCGCGCAAGTTTGTATAGCGTGGGCCGTGCAACGTGGCACGGCGATCCTGACGACGTCAACCAATGCGGAGCACATTCGGAAAAGCCTGGAAGTGTCGCCGCTGCCGAAAAGCGCGATGGACGCGATCCAGGGAATCACGACGCGGTACCGGTTCAACAAAGTGGTGGAGACCGGCGTGCCGGGATTCATTCCGCGAAAGGAAGACAGCAAGGGTGCCACGGGGTAGGTGCGTGGCCATTTTCCAAAATTCGAGGGGCGGACCGATCCTCCGAAGGCAGTCGGGCTACAGGCGTCAATTCAGGGAATCATCTTTGTAGTACTTCGCGCCGGTCACCGTAACGGATACGTTCAGGCCTTTCTCGGTCAGTTGGTACAACCAGATGTCATTGTCGACCGAGACCGCGCCTTGCATTGCCCCACCACTGTCTGCTGTTTTCGCGCCTGCCGTCGCCTGACCGCCAAACTGCCAACCCGAGTTGACGAACGAGTCCATGGCAGATTTGGTTTTGAACACGAAGACGTTCCGAAACTTCGAAATTCCAAAGCCAAGTCCGGCCTGCAGTTCGACCATTTTCATATAGGTCTTGTGTTTCGTGCGGTTATTCACGACAACGCCCTGCCCCATTCCCGGCGAGTTCAATCTGTTTTCGTTTGCGAATCCTTTGCGGAGAGGGGCTTCAGTTCGAGGGATTTTTGGTCGCTATCGGTCAGTTCGATCTCTTTGCCTTTGTCGTCGTATTCCTTCAGAAACTCCGGATCTTCCCACGCCTGGCGCTCAACACCTTCCCAGCTAAAGACCTTGTATTTGCCGGGTGCAAGGCCACGAATTTCAAAATGTCCATATTGGTCGGTCAAACCAGATTTGTAGAGGCGGAGAAATTTTCGTTTTTCTTCCGCGGGTACGACGACAACCCAGGCACCGACAACTGGGAGGTCGTCCTGATTCAAGACGTGGCCCTGTACGCGGGCGCCTTGCGAACTCACGGTGATTTCCAGATTCGCGGGGGCCGCCCGCACGCGTAACTCGACGTCTGGAAGAATGGTCTCGCCGAAGCGGACTTCTTTGATGTAGCAATCTTCCGAGAGCCCGGTTACTTGCACCCGGAATGTGCCATCGGGCACTTCCTTCAAGGTGAACTGCCAACCATCATCGATCCTTGCCTGACTTCCGCCGATACCGAACTTGGACTGCGCCGAGCTCAGCGATACTACACCGTCATCCTTGCCGGGGCTTGGCTTGCCTTCCCAATGAAGGCTGCCGGGTATGGTGACTCCAGCGTTCACGCTGAGCATGACACCATCGACATCGGAAGCGACCACATCCAAATCCTGCTGCGAGGAGTAGGGTTTGCCTTCGTCGAACAGAATGGCCATGAGGGTATATTCGCCGGGGGTGACTTCGGCCAACTCAAAGGAACCGTCGGCTTTCACCGAGTTGTTCATACCGAATCCGAAATAGTTTGTATCCTGCTTCCTCGAGAGCAGCAGCACTTGCATTGACTGAGTGGCGTGCTTCGACACCAGGTTGGAGACTTTTCCGCGGATTCGATAAACCTGGATTTGCTTCATCAGAAAGTCGATCGAGGGGATCTCTTCGCCCTCTTTTACGGTAAGCGGCGACGCTTTGTCGGGATCCAACGCACTTGGGTAATAGAGTTTTGCGAAACCTTTTTCATTGGCGTCGCTTGCCCCACTGAACTCCTTTTCACCCACCACTCGATCCCATTGCATCTGTTCGGCAGTGACGAAATAGTGTCCAGGTGAAAGGCCAAAAAGGCGGAACTCGCCCAAATCGTTCGATCGGGATTCGTTTACGGGAGTCAATTCCCGATGACCGTCGCGGTAGCTGTACTTCAACGCTTCGACCATCACGTTGGCCACCGGCTCGCCATCTTCATCGAAGATTCGCCCGCTGATGACTCCGGCGCGACCCATCTTGAAAAGGAGGTCGGACATGTTTTGCCCTGGGCGCAAGTTGACGATTGCGCCCGGATCGCTGGGTTTCTGCTGCCCATATTCCACGTCGGAATATCCGTTCCGGGATACTCTCAAGTGATAGTTCCCTGCCGGAACATTTTTCAGCAGGAAGCGGCCGTCGGTCCCGCTCTTTGCGGCGATGGTGTGTTCGGATTCTCGATTACCCTCGGTCCTCAAATGGACGGTTGCACCCTTGAGAGGGGCGCCGTCCGCTTGGGCGACGACCATTCCGCTGAGTGTGCAGGTGTCGGCGGTTGGGTCGCTCTTGGTGGTTGGACTGGGCGTCGGTGGAGTTTGTGCCGTTAATAAGGTTGTGCAGAAGAGGAGGAGCACAACGAGATAAGGGCGCAGTTGGATCGCGAGTAACATCGCTTTACTTAAGCCCTGAGTATAGGCAGGCGTTGCTAAGATGCCAACTCAGTTTGTAGTTGTCCGCGCGCGTAGAGCGAAGAGAGATTCCTCACTACGTTCGGAATGACTGGTTTGAAGGGGCGAGCGGTGGGGATGGTGCGGACATGGGGCGCAGCAGTGCAGCGCCACTACCGGGGAGTTGGCAGCATGAGATATGGGAAGCAAGACGCAGCGATGTAAGAGACGGGCTCGCGGACTCGCCCTGGCCGATCTGAAGCTCGGCCACTACACAAACAGTAGGCACGGAAGTGTGCGAAGATACGGATCGAACGGGTTTTAAGACCCGCCGCTACAGGAAATGCGAACCCAGGTTCAAAAAGTGAAGCTGGGGGCACGCGCGGCACAGGCGGGATGTGGGAACTTGCTTGAAGTGAGCTCTAAACCCGCACCCTTGAAGAACAAAAGGGGCCGGCACAGGCAAGAGTGCCTGTGCCACGTGGGAACAGCGCTCGCTTCGCTCGCGCCTAAATGGTTGCAAGAGAAACAAGCACGGGTCGGGGTGAGTATGATGGGTGTCTCACAACCATAAACATTGATCGCATACGCTGGCTTAGAGCAACGTCCCGGCTAAAAGAAGCTATCGCGGCAATGAATACCTTGGCACGTGAGACTCCCGGGCGCTACTTCGTGTTTTGTCCCGAACTTCACGCGGTGGTTGCCTCGACGAACTCGAATGCTTGGTGGATCCCGCTGCAGGGGTGACGCTTGATCCCGTAGAGGTACGCAAGCGATTCAGCGCTTCGCCCGCTCAACTTCTTGATCCCCAGAGCACGCATGCCACGTTGGATACTGCGTTGGCTGGGGAAACCGTCGCTGAGGGTATAATCGGGGCAGCGCAGGATGATGGAGTTGAGTGCTTTATGATTCGGCAAGTTTATCCGTGGATTATTTTTGTTGCGTTTGTGAGCTTGCTGGCTTTCAGTGCGACCTCCGCTGCAAAGACAATCGACTGGCTACTGTGGCCGATTCGATTTAGGTTGATCGCGGGGCTATCGGCGTTTGTGGTGTGGTCGCGGTGGCGTCATCGGAATGATGAGCGGTCGGCGAACGGTGGAGCGAAGAAAGATTCGGCGGATGACTTTCTGTCGGCGTTTCGCAGGTGGTATTACGGGGACGCGAAAAACCCGAAGTGATTCTAGGCTTCTCCCTGAACAGACTAGGGGCAACCGTGCGAGCATTCTCGTGGATCCGTTGGCTGGCGCTGTGTGGTGTGGTGTTCGTCAGCGCGCAGAGCTTTGGGCAAAGCACGTCGAAAGGGGCGGAAGCGATGTCGTTTGCGTGGCCTGAGGGAAAACGCGCGGCGGTGAGCCTGAGCTTTGACGATGCGCGGCTGAGCCAGGTGGATACCGGTTTGGCGGTGCTGAAGAAAAAGGGGGTGAAGGTGACGTTTTACGTGCTGCCGAGTGGCGTGGAACAGCGACTGGCGGGCTGGAAGCAAGCGGTGGCCGATGGCCACGAAATCGCTAATCACTCGCTGACACATCCGTGCACGGGGAATTACGAGTTTTCGCGGAACAATGCGCTGGAGAATTATGATCTAGCGAAGATCACGCAGGAAATCGATGGAGCGAGCGAGGAAATCTATAAGCAGCTTGGCGTGAAACCGCGCACGTTTGCGTACCCTTGCGGGCAGAAGTTCGTGGGGAGAGGCGCGGCGTTGAAGAGTTACGTGCCGCTGGTGGCGGAACGATTCGTGGCGGGACGCGGGTATATGGATGAGTCTCCGAATGATCCGGTGATTTGCGATCTGGCGCAGACCATGGGCACGGTGTTCGACGACATGGTTTTCGCGGCGATGAAAAAGATTGTGGACCAAGCGGTGGAACAAGGGCGTTGGGTGATTTTTGTGGGGCACGAGATCGGGCCGCGGGCGTACCAAACCACGGACACGAAGGCGCTGGAAGCGTTGTGCGACTATTTGACGGATGCGCACAGTGGAGTGTGGGTGGGTACGGTGGCGGAGGTTTCGACGTACCTGCAAGGGCAGCGTGCAAAGCGCGCTGGCCAAAAGTGACCGCGCTAGAGCTTTGCGTTGAGACCCTTCGTCGCGAAGTACGCTCCTCAGAATGACAACCTACGGGTCTAAAGACCCGCCGCTACATGACGCCGGCGGAGACCAGGAGGGTTTTGGCTTGGGCTAGTTCGGCGCGATCGGAGTGGATGCCTTCGCAATTTTTCAAGAGCTGAGAGTAGTAAGTGCTCGCTTGATCTTTTTGATGGAGTTGTGTAGCGGCTTGGGCGGCACCGTAAAGGCCGTTGAAACGATTGGGATCGGTGCGGAGGGAAATTTCGTATTCGGTAAGCGCGTCTTGGGGACGCTGCAGGTCAAGCAACATATCCGCAAGCATTTCGCGCGCGGGGAGTTCGGTTTCGCCTTTGCCGACTTTGTCCTGATCGTCAGCAACGGCGCGCAGCAGGCGGAGCGCGTCGTCGGACTGGCCCGCGGCGTAAGCGGCCCAGGCTTGGACGAGCTGGTGCTCGTTGTTCAGGCTATCGGCGATGTAGGAGCGAGGACCTTTTTGCACTGCGTCGAGCAGTTCATCGTAATGTTTCAGCGCGTCTTGCGCGGCGGCTGCGTCGTGAAGATGACCAGCGGCCACCGCGCGGCCCCAGTAGGTGACGAGTTGAACGTCGGGCGGAGTGCCGGCGGCGGGCTCGAGGCCTAGCGCTTCTTTCCACCGGCGACGCTCGAGAGCGTACTTGGCGGGACCTTCCGCCTGACGCACCAGCAAGTAATTCTGAAAATCGGGATCCATCTGTTCGGGGCGAATGGCTGCGATTTGCTCAATGGTGGCCTTGGCGCTGGCGTCGTCGCCAATTTGCAGATAGGCGTACACCAGGAAGTCCATGGAATGGACTTTATGATGCATGACGTGATGATGAGCGGCCATGCCGTCGGCAACACGGATGGCGGCGAGGTTGGAGTTGATGTCGTCTTGCCAAAGGCCGAGGCGAGCGAAGATGTGCGAGGGCATGTGGACGGCGTGAGGGGAGGACGGAGCAATGCTGGCGTATTTGCGAGCGGCGGGAAGCGCAAGGCTGGCCATGGAGGGATTGTCGCAACTGTGGATGATGTAATGGGCGATGCCAGGATGATTGGGTTGCTGGTCGTAGAGCTTGTTGAGAATGGCCACGGCGGCTTTGGCGTTAGTGAGATTGGGGTCACGTTCGGGACCTGAGGCGAGAAGCGAGAGAGCGTAGAAGATGGCGGCTTCGTGGTCGTCGGGATAGCGCTGGTAGACGCCTTGCATGGCTTTGGCGTAAGCGTCGGCGCGCTGCGTGTGGTCGAGTTTATCGCTATCGGAATAAAAGACAGAGAGCGCGTGGATGTAATCGCGTTCGCGGGCGGTCGGCGGATTGAGGGAGCGAGCTTTGGCGAGGAGTTCTGCGCCTCTGGCGAGGTCGGCTTGCGTGGGGCGATTCCAGAGCTGGTGGTAAAGAGTCATGGCTTGTCCCCAGTAAGCCATGGCGCAGTGGGGATCTTTTTTGGCGACTTCCTGAAATTGCGCGTCGGCGACTTCGTACTCGAAGGAGTAGAGAAGGGCGACGCCGCGCTCGAATTGGGATTGGACAGCGGGAGCGCAGGAGGTGGGGAAAGAGACGGTGCCGAGTTGCTCGTCGGCGTCGTGATGGTGCGGCGGTTCCTGTGCGGAGAGCCGGTTTGGCGCGAGAGAGATGAGGAGCGCGAGATGAGCGAGCTTGCGGATGGTCATGATGATTCAATCCTCGTGAGGCAGAAAAAGGGTAGCGACGGTGCGAGGGGATGTCAATGCGGGGTCGAATCGCATTACAGAGGGCGCAGGGGTACGGCCAGGAAACGAAGATTTATTGTGACGCGGGTGAGCGTATTACGGTCTGGATTGCTGCTGCTTTTCTGAATCGTCGATGGCTTTGCGGAATTTTGCTACCGCCGGGACTTCGGGGGATTGTAGTGCGTCCTGCGCCCAATAGCGCCATACCGAAGGCCGCTCGAGGGGATGGTCCGCGTGGCCGATATACACAACAAACATATCGTCGCTTCCGCCCACTTCCGCTTGCGGGCGAGGCGCGGTGTCTTGTGGACCGCCAGGCATCCCGGGAGGGTGGCCTTGCTGCACACCAATCCGGGTGCTATCGCCGGTGGACTCTCCGGTTACCGGGCGGTCATTCGTGGGCAACCCGCCAATCGTGCTTTGTGCTACCTTGCCGGACCCTTTAGGAACGGTGATCACCAAATCCGCCGATTGCATGTCCAGCACCGGCTTGAGACGTCCCCATTTCATCAGGGCTTTCTCGACGTCTTCGCGCGCGGTTTTGTTCGCGCGTCGGGCGAAGTTCCAGCTTGCGGGTCGATGAGCACGAAAACGGTTTGCGCGCTGGTGACAGCGGCGGGCAATACGTGTTTCTTTTTGTTTCCAGCCATGGCGGGAGAGCAGCAGGCAAGAATCAACGAGAGGAGAATGCACAGGTGTCGGAGCATCATTGCCTCCTTCCGTCTAACACGTGGATGGATTATAGCGCCGTGCGGGGAGGAGCCGAAGACCAGGCAGGGCCTCTACCGACGAGTTGGCAGCACAAGATAAATGGAAAGCAAGACGCTGCGATTAGTGGGTTTTTGCGGGCTTGCCAAATTCGGTGGTGTACTGCAACTTGATTTTGCCGCAGGTGCGTTGCTCCGGGGAATAGACGACGCAGGAATCGATCGGGCGCGAGTAGACGTGCAGGCTCACAGCGCGGTGGTTGAACTCGCGGGGATTCAGTACACGATGAACGGGCTCTTGGGGGTCCACCCGGCACGGGTGTTCGAGATCCATGTCCACGGTGTCGCTGGGTTCGAGTTGGCACTTGCGGTTGGATAGATCCTGCGAAATGGTGCGGTAATTTTGCACCCGCAGCTTGCCGATAGGCACAGCCATCCAGCAATTCTGGTCCTCGTGATTATGGACGGAGCTGACTTGCCCGATTTCCCAACAAATGGCAATCAACTCATAGAGAGGAGTTTTGTCGACAAGATTGCGGGTGTAGTGCTGGCTGTCCCAGTGCAGGTAAGGGGAAAGTGTGTCGGGGGCCACCGGCGCGGACCTAAGAAAATCAATTACTCTGTCCGTGGAGTAGAACGCGGATTCGGGAAAAATGCGCAATTCCGCAGCAAATTCCCGAATGGAAATCCGATTGGGGTTGGCAGGTGTGCTGCTCATTTTGAAATCTTAACAGTACGGAACAGCCAAAGGAACAGCCGCGGTGCAAGATGCGGGTAAAGCGGACGCGGTCCGATCACCGTGGAAATTTGAGGGGCTAGTTTCCCTTGAGGGCGTAGCCGGTATCGAAGGGGAGCTTGCCATCGATGCGTAAAACTTTTACGGAACTGTTGATGGCATAGACGTCGACGAGGCCGACGGCGCCGGGAGTGGCCTCGACGGTGCGCATCAGGTCCTCATCGGACTGCACGACCTTGATGACTACGCGAGATTCATTGACCCTGGCAACCAGAGGCTTCACCTCTAGCACATCGACGCCGAAGAGTTTCTCTACCGCCGAGCGCATTTCCGGAGACTCCGGGTCATGGATAACGATCGTAAAATTTTTCCCGTCAGGCCAAGCCTTCTGGGTGCCTTTGCAGAATTTAGCAAGGTCGGCGAGGGGAATGTCTTGCAACTTACTGCTTGCGGAAGCAACGAGTGCCCACTTCCGGACGGCGGAAGGAAGCGGGGCGACAAAAGCGAAAATGAGACACAAAACTACACAAAATTGTGCCAGCCGCAGGAAATGGCGTTCTACTTTCATCCCACTAACACACCTTTCTGGCAGATTATCGAGTAGTTTGGAAACTGGCTGTGTCCGGCACAAGTATCAGCTAAGCGCAATGTGTCCAACCTGCTGTCTCCCCCTGCCTGCTAGAAGACTGCGCACACCTGTCCCACAGTCCAGTATCGAGGGGACGGCGAATCCCGCTACCTTCGAAGAGTAATCCGGGACAGCGCCAAGAGGAATTGAGGAGCGCACTAGCATGCGGCACACATTCGCCCTACGATGCTTGCTGGTTCTAGCGATTCTGCCGGCCGTACATTGCGCGGCGCAGCAGACCGCGCATGTTTCCAATACCAAGGCTGTGCCGGCAAAGTCCGGCGTGAAGGTGATGCCCACATCGCAGCACGTTTTCGGTTCGATCGGGATCGCGTCCAAGTCGATCGAAGCCCGTCAGGAACTGGAGTTCGCGCTGGAGCGCTACGAGAACGCGCAATACGACGAGTCGATACAGCATTCCAAGCTAGCCGCCGAGAAAGATGCCAACTGCGCACTGGCGTTTGCGCTGTGGTCCTACGCGGCCCGTTGGAACATTCCCGCGCCTGACGCAGCGCAAAAAGCGATTGCGCTCTCGGCCAAGAGTGCTGCCGACGAAAAACTTCTGGTGACGTTCATGACCGGCACGCAACAAGCCGATGCGCTTCCGGCGATCATGGCCATGAATGACCTGGTGAACAAACATCCAAAAGATAAGCACGTGCTGTACCTTGCGGGAGAATGGCTGTTTTTCCAAGAAGACTATGTGCGTGGGCGGGAGCTGATGGAAAGGTCATTGCAGTTGGACGCAAAGTTTCCCGCGGCATTGAACACGCTTGGTTATGCGTATGTGGAGTCACTGGATCCGGAACCAGCCAAAGGCATCGACCTGCTGAGGCGGTACGCGGAAGTGTTGCCCGCCGATCCCAACCCGCAAGATTCGCTTGGTGAAGTGTTGCGGATGACCGGAGATGATCCTGGTTCCTTGGCGCGCTACGCCGCGGCGCTGGATCTGTCCGCGACGTTTATCACCTCGCAATACGGGCGGGGTGACACCTACACACTGATGGGTCAATACGGGCTCGCGCGCAGCGAGTACGACAAGGCATTGAAAATGGCGAAGACGCAGCACGACGTGCTGCACATCGAATTTCAAAATGCGCTGGTGTACTACTGGCAGAGAGATCCGCGCACCGGCGGAGCGGAGCTTGCGAAGCTTTCTGAAAAGGCGGCGGAAGCGAACGACTCCCTGGCACAGTTTGAGATTGACTACGCGCGTGCGGTTTTGGCGCCGGATGCCCAGAGCGCCTCAGTTCTGCTAGCGGCCATGGAAGACCGCTTGGCGCATGTGCCCGCGGAGCAGGTGACGTCTGAACGCAACCAGGAATACGCGACGGTTCTACGCGAAGAAGTGCGCTTGGCACTGGCGAGTCACAACATGGAGCATACCGACGCGCTGATCCAAAAGCTCGACGAGCTGGCCGCCGCTTCGCGTGACCAGAAAGTCGAAAATATCTACGAGTCTTCCCGCGGCCTGGTAATGAGCGCCAAGGGGGATTACGCAAACGCGGTAGACGAGCTTTCGTGCGATTTGCACTCGCCCTTGGTTGTGCAACAGTTGATCGTTGCGCAGCAAAAGCTGAACAATCCGCAGGGCGTGGAGAAAGCGCAACTTCGACTGAAGTATCTGCGCACCCCGACTGCGGAGTGGTACGTGGTGGTCCGGAAGAATCCCGAGATACAAGCCGCCGTAAACTGAACTTTTGTTCCTGTTGGCGAAGTTTGAAGCGGGTACGACGCGTGCGTATACCCTGCCGACGCTCCCGCATCCAATAATGCGATTACACTAGTTGCGCCATTGGATTAGGCTGGCCGTTCGAGTGATACGGCTCAGCCTGGAAAGTCGCCATGGACCATCACGCACCTGACAGTCCCATCGAAGCCGCGGCTGGCTCGCATGGACAAGCACCCAATTGGCTCCGTCACATGGAGGCCATCCTGGAAACGCTGAACGAGGGCATTCTCATCATCGACAGCCAACTGCGGGTAATCTTTGCCAACGAAGCGCTGGTTCGATTGGGCGGTTACGAGCGCGAGGAGATGGTGGGCCGTACGCCAGACGCGGTTTTTCCGCCCGAAGACGTTCCGTACCTGATGCGGCAGCGGGAAGCGAGTTTGCGCGCGGGACACAATCGTCACGAGTTCTACTTTCCGAGGAAAGATGGAGAGAAAATTCCTGTCATTTTCAGCGGGCGGATTATTCGCGGTCCGGACGGCCAGGACTATGTGCTGCTGGTGGTGACCGACATCCGCGCACAGAAACGCGTCGAAGAGGAATTGCGTGCCGCGAACATGCGGCTGGAGAGGCGTCAACGCGAGATTGAGGCCGAACTTTCGCTGGCCGCGCGGGTGCAGCAAACGCTGGCTCCGCGCAGCCTGGTGTGGAACGACGTGACGATCGAAGCGCATTACATCCCGGCTCGCTCGATTGG
>Ga0187772_10001507_pt1 | contig 11100 bp, 9 predicted proteins | sample 0116_SJ02_MP15_2_FD_133137 | JGI IMG/M metagenome (GOLD analysis project Ga0187772, IMG submission 133137) | Tropical peat soil microbial communities from peatlands in Department of Meta, Colombia - 0116_SJ02_MP15_20_MG | ecosystem: Environmental > Terrestrial > Soil > Wetlands > Peat | place... | reverse complement strand
TAGCATGTTCCAATTCCACGATGCGCCTTGCACGCGCTTCCGGATCGGTGAATCCCGCCAAATTCAGCATGGCCGCCACATGCTTCTCATACTCGGCCCGCAGCTTGGTCATGTGCTCGCTGCTCGCCAGGTAGTACTCGCGATCCGGCAATTGCAAACCGCCTTGCAGCAGGTATGCGGCATAATGGTCCGAATCGTTGAATCCCGGCGCTACCCATAAGCCAAACAAGTTCGGCGTATGAAAATTCGTGTTGTTCAGCGCATCCACATCCGCGCGCAGCGTTTTTCCCAGCGTAAACGCCAACTCCTTCTTGTCCTGGATCGCCGCAATCGCGTCCAGTTGTGGCTTCAGGGGTGTTAAACCCTTTGCTTCGATTCCCGCTTCATCCATATACGAGTTGTACAGGTCAGCGATCTTCCGGCTATCCGACCCCGGCGCTGCATTCGCTTTGGCCGCCTCTTGAATAATGTCCGCGGTTCTCTTGCTGCTGATCTCATCCAGCTTCGTGAATACCCCGATGCCTGCGCGGTCCGGGGGAATTTCCGTGCGTTTGATCCAGTCTCCGTTGGCGTACAAATAAAAATTGTCGCCGGGCTTTACGGAGCGATCCATGTTGGCAATCTGGATGCCGTGCGTTTCTTCCTTCGAATCTTGCGCATGTACGATCGCCAGCGCCGAGCCCAACACCACAACTGTCGCCACTGCCACTCCTGAGAATTTCCGCGTGAATTTCATGCCAGCTCTCCCCGAGTCGCTGCAACGGAGCGTGCGCAGTCGACATTTCAGTATAGGCGCGTCTCTTCGCCTTAGGGTAATCCCTCAATCCTGAACCGCGTTATACTGGCGCCGCCATGCCTGCCATCGTCTGTATGCTCCGCGGCGTCAACGTCGGCGGCCACAACAAAATCAAAATGGAGGCTTTGCGTGCTGTTTGCGGCGCACTCATGCTGGAATGTGCGCAGACCTACGTGCAAAGCGGCAACGTGGTCTTCCATTCCGGTGAAAAAAATCTCGCGGTGCTTTCCAACCGCATTCAGGATGCCATCGAATCGAACTTTGGCTTTCGGCCGGAAGTGATCCTTCGCACTGCCTCGGAAATGCGCCACGTCATCGCGCGCAATCCTTTCGCCAGCCGCCACGGCATCGAACCCGCGAAACTCCTGGTCTCTTTCCTGGCTTCGGAGCCCGGCAAAGAGACTCGCGACAATCTCGCCAAGCTTGATACCCGCGGCGAAGAACTACACGTCCGCGGTTCAGAACTCTACATCTATTACAAAAACGGCATGGGCAAAACCAAACTGTCCGCAGCAGCCCTCGACAAGGTCCTCAACACGCCCGCCACCGGCCGCAATTGGAACACCGTCCTGAAGCTCCACGAAATGGCCGAAGCCCTGGAGGTTCCGTAATCAGTAGCGGTAATCGGTAGACCAGTGATCAGCGATCGGGAACCAGAAACGACTCGAACATCGAGCACAGAGCGAACGGATCGATTGGAGAGAGATTCCTCACTCCGCGGACTGCGTTCGGAATGACAGATTCTTTTTGTGGTAAAAGCTCGGTTGGTCAAAGCCAGCAGGATCCAAGATTGATCGGTCTTGTGGACATGGGGCGCAGCGTAGGGCGACCCTACGAAGAAAGGCTCGGCGTGGCGACCCCGCGCGTGTGCGCAAGCGCTCCGACTACGGCTTACTGTTTGCGTTTCCTGATCTGGTTATTGATCGCTCAAAACCGGCCGCTCTTCCCACACCCCAAACGCCTGCTCTAACGCCGCGCCCGCGCGCCCCACGGTGCCCTCATCAAATAAGCGGCCAATCAGCGTTACGCCGTGAGGCACGCGGCGGGGCGGCGAAAATTTTGGCAGTGGCCGGGATGGATCGGGTGCCCAATCGCTCCGCGCCTTGGATACTTCCACGAATCCGGCGCGCAGCGTCAGTGAAGGGTGCCCGGTATTATTCGTGATTGTCAGGATCTCGTCGCGCAACGACGGCACCAGCAGCAAGTCCACGCTGTTCATCACCCGAGCCATCTCCTGGCACACTTTGCGCCGGAAGCGGTCCGTCTGCACCAAATCCACGGCCGACAAAAAGCGCGCCTGCCGGAAAATATTGGGCCACGCATCGTAGGTTTGTTCGCGCAACTGCCGGAACCCGCCATTCGTCCCTAACTCCTCGAAGGCCGCCGCGCCTTCCGCGAACAACACCAGGTTCAAGCAGTCGTACGGCCAGTCCGGAATTTCCACTTCCACCAGCTCCATGCCCACCTGCTTCACCGTGTCCAGCGCTTTGCGATCCACTTCCGTCGCTGGCGCCTGCTTCATCCATTGCGGAAAATATCCCACGCGCAGGCCTTTCACGCTCGCGTTCGCATCGAAGTCCAGTGTGCACGGAACGCTCGACAAATCCCCCGGATCCGACCCGCTGATCGCGTTCAACACCAGTAACGTATCCTCCACGGTGCGCGCCATCGGCCCCAACTTGTCCAGCGACCAGCACAACGTCATCGCTCCCGTTCTCGGCACACGCCCGTAGGTGGGCCGTAATCCCGTCACGCCGCAACGCATACTTGGCGCCACGATGCTTCCGCCCGTCTCGCTGCCGATCGCGAACGCCACCAGCGCCGCTGCGGTTGCCGCTCCGGGTCCCGCGCTCGATCCTGAGGCTCCTTCTTCCAGCAGCCACGGATTCATGGTCTGCCCGCCAAACCAAATGTCGTTCAACGCCAGTGCGCCCAGGCTCAGCTTGGCGACCAACACCGCCCCCGCCGCGTTCAGCCGCTTCACCACCGCTGCGTCGTCTTCCGGCACGCGGTTCCGGTAAGGTTCCGCGCCATAGGTGGTGGCGATTCCCTTGGTGTCCAACAAATCCTTAGCGCCCCACGGAATCCCGTGGAGCGGCCCGCGATAACGCCCCGCCGCAATTTCCGCATCGGCTTCGCGCGCTTGTTGCAGCGCCAGGTCGCGGGTCAGAGTAATCACGCAGCGCAACTTCGCGTTGTATTGCTCCAGCCGCTTCAGATAAATTTGCGTCAGTCGCTCCGAACTCAGCTTTTTCTGTTCAATCCACCGCGAAAGCTTCGTTACTGGAGCAAATGCGATGTCGTCTTCGTTCGTCGGCAACGGCCCCGGATCGCTTTTGCTCCGCACAAATTCGTTTTTGCCCTCAAATATTTTTTCTCCGAGTATCGCGCTGCGGTACAACGAAAATGGCGGCAACTCCGGGTCGAGTCCAATCCTTCGCGGGCCCGTGCGCCGCTCGTATAGCCCGGCCATATTTCCGCGCCAACTGCTCGCCGCCTGCGCCCGCTCTTCCTCTGTCATTTGCACCTGCACCAACTTCTCCGCCTGTGCAAACGTGTCCTCGGTCACCTCGGGTCCCACTGCCGGACCAGTGCCAAACGCCGGAGGGGCTCCGGCCGGAGCCTGCCCTGGCTCTTGCAGCGCCGGCTTTGTGCCGGTGTTCGCCTTGTGATTCAACTCCCAATCGGCAAGCACCGCGGGCGCCATCACACCTCCTGCCACTCCTGCCGACGCTTCCGCCAAAAATTCTCTCCTGGTTTTCCTGGCCATTGCTCCTCCGCGCCGCATTTTACCCGAAGCTTACGTACCACACTCGCCCGCCACAAAATCACCCACTGCGATGTCAATATCCTTCGCAAGGTTGTAGCGCCGAAGAGAGATTCCTTCGCAGACTCTGTTCGGAATGATGACTTGCTTGAGACAGCGGTAAGACGCGAAGGTTGAGATCCTTCGTGCCAACAGATTCCTGATCGCTGGTCTCCGGCCTCCGTCTTTCGTGTCGGATCACCGATTACGGATTCCCGGTTACTTTGCGCTATCATTCCGCCCATGATTACACGCCCACGATTGTTCCGCCTGTGCTGTTTTTGTGCGCTAACTGCTCTCAATTCCGTTTCGCTCTTTTCTCAAAGCGCACCGCCGCAAACTTCCATCGTGCTCCACGCCGCGCGTCTTCTCGAAATCGATACCGGCAAAATTGTCGCGCCCGGAGAAATTCTCGTGCAGGGCGATCGCATCGTCGAAGTCGGCTCCGTCGTCAAGCATCCTCAAGGTGCCCAGGTCGTTGACCTCGGCGACACCACGCTGCTTCCCGGCCTGGTCGACGTCCACGTCCATCTCTTCCTCCATCCGGGTGCGGAAGACCTGCAAACTGTCGAGGAGTCCGTCCCGCAGCGCACCATCATGGCCACGCTTGCCGCTCGCGATGATCTGTTGGCCGGCTTCACCGCCGAACGCGACATGGGCACGGAAGGCGCTGGTTCCGCCGACACCGCCGTCCGCGACGCCATCAACAGCCGCCAGATTCCCGGGCCGCGTTTGCGCATCAGCGGCAATGCCGTCGATATTCTGGGCGGCCACGAAGACGCCATAGGCTTTAATCCCGCGCAGCACGTGCTCTCCAACGCGGATTACGCCAGCACCGACGATGAACTTGTGGCCGTGCTCCGGCAACAAGCCAAAGAAGGTTCCGACTTCGTCAAAATTTACGAAACGGGTTCCGACTCCATCCACGACGGCCATTTCTCAGCGCCTTTCCAATACACCGAAGCGCAACTCGCGGCCGCCATTCAAGAAGCCGCGCGCACGGGCCGCCGCGTCGCTGTCCACGCTACTGGCGAACCCGGCACACTCTACGCCGCGCAAGCCGGCGTTGCTTCCATCGATCACGCCTATCAACTCAGCGACGAAACCATGCGCCTCATGAAGGAAAAACAAATTTTCGCTGTCCCCACCTTCGCCATCTCCGAGTATTTCTCCGAGCATCCCCTCAAGCCCGGCCTCGGTCCTAAAGAGCACGAACTCCTCGAATATCACGCCCAGCAATTTCGCAGACAACTCGCTGCCGGAGTTCCTTTCGCCGTCGGCTCCGATGTTGGCCCTTTCCCTCACGGGACACAGGCTCGCGAGTACGTGCTTATGGTGCAGTACGGCATGAAGCCGCTCGAGGCGCTTCAGGCCGGGCTGCTGAACGGCGCCAAACTCCTCGGCTGGCAAAACGAAATCGGCAACCTCAAGCCCGGCTATTTCGCCGACATCATCGCGGTCCCGGGCAATCCCCTCGACAACATCGAGGTGCTCTTGCACGTTTCCTTCGTCATGAAAAACGGCGCCGTCTACCGCAAACCCTGATTTTTAGTCCGCGCGTTCATTGGAGAGGGGCTATGCCAGCAAGAAAATCGCTCCTGCTTTTCACCTTCCTCTTTCTCCAAGCATCTTGCGCGAAAACCACAAACCAACAGGGCGGCCTTCTTATGCAGGTTTCGGACGATCCCAAGCAGCGTCTTCTGAATCGGATCTGGCGAGTCTCCGACTCCTCTAACACACCTGCGGCCGGCTCGATCTACATCTTTCTCCGAAATGGCACGCTGCTTGAAACTTCCTGCGTGGAAACCTACCGCGTCGCGCTCTGGTCCGTTGACAAAGATCATCCCAACATCCTGCGCATTACCGAAGATCAGCGCCCCGCCTTCACCGTGACCTTGGGCCAAGCTTCCGGCAGCACGCTGCAAGTCCACCAAAAACTCCTCCTCGGCAATGCCGAGGCTCGCGAACTTACTCTCACGGCCATCGATAACGAATTCGTCTGTCCCGATCTCAGGAAATAGGCGCTCGGGGTCGCAGCTTTAGCTCCGACATTAATCCGCGGTTCTCCCTTAGCTTTAGTCCTTGAGGAATCGGTTGCGGGTGCAATTCATCCTGCATCCACGTCGTTCTGTCCTCATACCATCCCCATTGAAATTTTCGTAACACAAAACGCTCGCACTCGCTATCGTAGAGCGGCTATTCTGCGTTGTACTCGAACTCGGGAGGCACGTTCCGTGATTTCCAATCGCTCCGTCCCCACCAATATTCTTCTCGCCCACCTGGCATATCCCGACGTCTCTGCGGCGGCGTCTTGGCTATGTAAGACCTTCGGCTTCTGCGAGCACTTCCGCTACGGCGATCCGGTCAGCGGCGCACAGCTTTATCTCGGCAACGCCTTCATCATGGTGCACGGTTCGAAGCCGCACAGTTCCGGTCCTGCGCAACTCGGCAAAAGCACGCAAAGCCTCACCGTTTTTGTTGAAGACGTGGACGCGCACTACCAGCACACCAAATCCGCTGGAGCGCGCATGGTCGAAGAGCTACACGTGACGGGGTACGGCGAGCGCCAGTACGGGGTTGAAGATTTCGCCGGTCATCACTGGTTATTTTCCCGCCACGCACGCGACGTAAATCCCGCCGATTGGGGCGCTGTGGTCAAAAACCGCGTTGCATTTCCGGCCCGAACTTCTCTCGCCCCACTCATCTCCGTACGTCACGGCCTGCAGGCCGTCGAGTTTTACAAATCCGTCTTCGGCGCCGAAGAACTGTTCTGCCTGAACGACGGTGGCTCGGTCGTCGCGCAAATGCGCGTAGGCCAGTCGGATTTTTGGCTCGCCGACGAGTCGCCCCAGCATTTCAATTTCAGCCCCGAGTCAATCGGCGGCAGCACCGTCCGTCTCGTTCTCATTGTCGAAGATCCCGACGCGCTCTTCCAACGCGCCATCGCCGCGGGCGCCAAGGAAGTCTGGCCTGTTGAGGATCAGCCGTATCGCTGGCGCATGGGCCGCGTCGTCGATCCCTTTGGCCATCACTGGGAAATCGGCAAACCTCTCACTTAATGCTGATGCGGCTTACGCGCCTATGAAGCGTCCTTACGAAGTCACGGTAATGGGTTGGATGTTTATCGCCGTTGGCGTACTCGCCTTCGCCTACCACCTTACGCAAGTCCCCACATTCCATCCGTTCCCCATCGATCTTCTGGAAATTTTCGCGGTCGAGCTGCTTGCTTTCGTTGCCGGACTCTACGTCCTCCGCGGCCGCAGCTGGGCGCGCTGGCTCGCTGTTCTGTGGATGGCGGGGCATCTGATCGGCAACATTTTCTTCTTCCGCCACGGCATCCTCGTGCACGCCGTCCTGCTCGCCTTAATCGCCTACGCCCTATTCCGTCCCGCCTCTACTGCCTACTTCCGATCCGGTAGCTCACGTCTTCAGGCGCGAGGCCTTTCCGGTCAATAGGCGTGTCTGCCGAGCACCGAGGGCACCCGTTCGCGGACTTACCTGGCCGATCTAAAGCTCGGCCACTGCACAAGCGAAAAGCGAGCATGGGCACGGCGGATTACCGCCTCTCCGCCCACGCCAGCCCGTCCGGCTCTCCGCCCACATCAATGTGCCCACTCACTTCCAGCGTCTTTAGATCCACCACCGCCACATAATTATTCGGCGTGCACGCCACAAACGCCCGTGTTCCCTCAGAATCGATCAGAATGCCCGCCGCGCCATCCCCGATATGAACCCGTCTAAACTCTTTGCGCGACGCCGCGTCATATACCAACAAATCTTCGTCGCGCAAACTCGTGATCAACACCCGCTTGCCATCCGGTGTAAACTTCAGCCGATTGGATGCAAAAAACTTCGCATCCAGCGTCGCGGTCACTTTGCGCGTCGAGAGATCGATTATCGACAGCGTCCCGTCCTGCGCATTCGCGGTCCACAACTCGCGCCCATCCGGCGACACATCAAAACCTTCATCGCCCTTGCCCACCGCAATCACGCTGGCGTTCCAGTCCATCCGTGAAGGCACGCTCTGCGGCGCCCCCGCTGGCGGTGTCACTTGTTCCAGAATGCTGACCGTTCCAGAACTCACGTTGGTGGTATAAATCTTTTTTTCGTCGCTCGTCACATACAGCATGTGCGTCCGATTCTGCCCGGTGCCCATGATCCAGTCGATCGTGCCGCTCGCCGGGTCGAACCGCCCTACTGCTTTCGCGCCTTCCGCCGTGAACCACACTTTGCCGCCCACGAACGCCAGCCCATGCGGCCCGTTCAACGCTCCGATGTCAATATCGGGCAGCGCTTTCCGTGCCGCCAGGTCCAGCACCGAAAGAGTGTGGTACCGCCCAAATCCGTAGATCGACACATAGGCCTTGGTTCCATCCGTCGAGGCGATCACCTCATGCGGGTCGGTTCCCACCGGCAATCGCGCCACCACCTTCAGCGTCGCCGCATCCACAATCGCCAAGGTGTGATCATGCTTCGACAGCGCAAGCAGGCTCCGCTTCGGCGCGGATTGCGCGCCCATTACGCCAGCCATACACAAAAATGCCGCCACCAAGCACGCCGTTTTCATGACCGCCCCTCAACCGAAGTCCGGCGACAACACGCAGGGATGCCAATGCTCGTCTTCCGCGTGCGCATCGCAAAACCACTTCTTGCACAACGCACACCGCACCGACGCCGGGAACCCACACACTGCTGCCCCTGTCGGCGATACCGCCTCGCACCGGCGCTCGTGCTCCTGCTCCCCGCCCTCGTGTGACCTTTCTTCCACCCCAGTCCCCTCGGCTCGCCATTCTACACGCCCGGTGCCGACCGCGCCGCATGAAGAATGCCCCTCCAACTCATCCCTTCCCTCCCTGCCGAGAATCCGTAATAGTTGCCTGTGCACGCGTCGATCTCGCCCGTGGAATCGCCAGGATTAACAATCCGCCGCCTAGTGCGCAGAGCATCATGATCAACAGCCCGTAGGAAAATGTCCCCGTTCGCGTATTCAGGTAACCGAACAGGTGTGGCCCCGCAAAACCGGCCACGCTCCCGCTCGCGTTGATCATTCCCACGGCGACCGCTGCCGCCGATTCAGTCAAAATCGCGGTTGGAATGGCCCAAAATGTCGGCAAGTAGACATTCGACAGTCCTGCCATCGTGAACAGCAACATGAGCAGCAGTAGCGCCCGCGGCTGAGCGAGTAACGCTAGAAACCCCAAAGACGCCACGAACAACGGCACCGCCGAATGCCAGCGCCGTTCCATGCGCTTGTCCGAATGCCATCCATTCGCTTGCATCACAACAAAGCCCACGAAATAGGGCACCGCGCCGAGCAGTCCCACCCGGAGGTCCGAATATCCCGACTGTCGCTTCAACATGGTCGGAAACCAGAACGCGAAACTATACGTCGCGAAGTAGGTAAGAAATGTAATCGACGACAGCAGCAGCGTCATGGGCGACTTGATTACTTCCCACACCGTCGTTCCTTGCGACGCCCGTGGGTTCTCGTCCCGCAGCTTCTGTTCGATCCATTGCCGTTGCTGTTCGTTGAGCCAACGCGTCTCGCTGGGACGATCAGTCAGCCAGAAAAACGCGACGACCCCCAGTGCCACAGCGGGCAAACCTTCGATCACAAACAGCAGTCGCCAGCCCTGCATCCCCAACCGTCCGTGACCGAGAATCCACCCCGCCACCGGTGACCCGATCACGAACGACAGCGGAATCGCCCCCATAAAATTACTGGTGGCCTTCGCGCGATCCTCCAATATGAACCAATGACTCAGATACACGATCACTCCAGGGAAGAACCCTGCTTCCGCGGCTCCTAACAGGAAACGTGCCAAATACAGTTGGCTTGGGGTTTCCACGAACGCCGTCAGTGCCGTTAGCGCTCCCCACGCGATCATCGTTATGGAAATCAGTTTGCGCGCGCTCCAGCGCTCCACGAGGAGCGCTCCGGGAATCTGCAACGCCACATAACTGATGAAGAAAATCCCCATTCCCAATCCCAGCACGTGGTCGTTGAATCCCAAGTCTCGCGACATCCCCAGCGCCGCATACGCCACGCTGGTGCGATCCAGATAATTCACGATGTAAAGGAGGAACAGGAAGGGAAGCAAGCGCAGACCGACACGCTGGCGCGTGCGCTCCCATGCATCGGCCGCAGCGTGCCCTATCGAGGAAGAGGGAGAAGCTAGGGCCACGAAGGCCTCCGTCGGTTGCCGGTACTTACAACTTCCTCTCCCAAATTGTCAAGTTGCCGGGTGGCTCACCTAAGGAGGAAAGGTTGTCCGGCATCGCGCCCAGCCAAAAACAAATTGTATTAGCATAGGGGCCGCATGGCGACCGCCAATACGCGCAGCACAACCATTCCCACCACACTGGCGCATCCGGGCGCGCTGCGGTTTTGGCTGGCCGTTTTTTTGATCGGCACGACCACCGGATTGGCAGCGGCGGCCCTCACCCGCTTGCTCGAAGTTGTCCAGCGCGTGGCGTGGCATTGTTCGGGCCCAAATATACTGGATGCCGCGCGCCAAGCCAGCACGGCGCGACACCTGGTTGTTTTGCTTGCGGCAGGAATTCTGGCCGGCGTTGGGCAATTCCTTCTGAAACAACTCTCCAGCGGCAACGGCATCGACACCACCGCAGCCATCTGGTTCTACGCAGGACGCATGCCTGCCCTGCGCACTCTCGGTAGCGCGGTGTTGTCCATTTTTGAAGTTGGCATGGGTGCGTCCATGGGCCGCGAAGGCGCGCCCAAGCAAGCGGGCGCCGTTTTCGCGAATTGGTTCGCTGATATCGAAGCGCTCTCCGATGAGCAGCGGCGGCTGCTGGTGGCTTGTGGCGCTGGCGCTGGCATGGGAGCGGCCTATGGTGTTCCTTTGGGTGGCGCGCTTTTCGCCCTCGAAGTGATGCGCGGCAAGCTTGCTTTGCGTTTTGTTCTACCCGCGCTTTTTGCTTCGCTCATCGCCACCGGGGTTTCCTGGGTGGCGCTACCGAACGCGCCCACCTACATCATCCCTTCGTTCCCGCTTTCGCCTTCGGTGATCTTCTGGGCCGTCGTGGCTGCGCCGATCTTCGCGCTGGGCTCCATCCTTTATGTACGCCTGGTGCGTTGGGCCGACCAGCATAAGCCCCGCGCCTGGCAGCGATTCATCGCGCCCACGGTGGTCCTCGGCCTCCTGGGCGTGGTCTCTGTGTGGTTTCCCCAAATCCTCGGCAATGGCAAAGACCTGTCGCAACTGCTCTTTGCTGGACAGGTCGGAACGCAACTGCTGCTCGCCTTGTTGCTCTTGAAGCCGCTCGCCACCATCCTGTGCATGCGCAGCGGCGTGCCGGGTGGCCTGTTCACTCCCTCGCTCACCTTCGGCGCCCTGCTTGGCGCTGTGCTCGGGCATGTTTGGAACGCGTTTTGGCCCGGCGTACCTGCAGGATTGTTCGCATTGCTCGGCGCCGGCGCGGTCCTGTCTGCTACCACTCAGGGGCCAATCTCGGCGGTCGTCCTGGTGATGGAGCT
>Ga0187772_10001506_pt1 | contig 11103 bp, 13 predicted proteins | sample 0116_SJ02_MP15_2_FD_133137 | JGI IMG/M metagenome (GOLD analysis project Ga0187772, IMG submission 133137) | Tropical peat soil microbial communities from peatlands in Department of Meta, Colombia - 0116_SJ02_MP15_20_MG | ecosystem: Environmental > Terrestrial > Soil > Wetlands > Peat | place... | reverse complement strand
TTGGGTTTCCCTCAGGGGTAATGGGAACATTATCAATACATTTGCAACAACCGTAATACAATAATTCCATATCAGCCGCTGGTGTGTATTTCACAAAGTCTTGTTTTGCACCTGCCGCCGTAATTCCAGGGATAAGGCTTGTATCTGTATGCGATATTACACAGATAAATAAAGGTGAACTGGTCGCAAATCTGGTTATTGTAGAATCAACTTGGTTTATAACCCGAATATCGGGATATGGATTATCCGGCAATCACTCATCAGTACTTGCCATAAAGCGCACAAAATCTTCTCTAGATCTAGTCTTTAGTACGTAATTGGTTCTCTTTTCCTCAGCAATCGTCGAAGTCTTTTTCCATCCATAATCATGACCAGGATATACTACTAGGGATCCTTGCAATTTTGCTATTTTTTCGAATAAGCTGTGATACATCTCCGATGCATCACTCCCAGGCAGGTCGACTCTACCGCAGTTTCCCACAAATAGAGTATCGCCTGTCAACACTAACTCATTGTTAACCACAAGAGAAATACTATCCTTTGAATGCCCTGGGGTGTGCACGATCCTTATAACGATCTTCCCGACTTCAATTATTTGTCCATCTTCGACAGGAAGGTCAAATTTTTCAGTCGATTCTTTATGCTGTATAATTTTTGCCCCAGTTACTGCAGCAACCTGTTCATTACCAAGTATATGATCAAAATGAGTATGAGTATTAATAATGTATTTTACTTTCCAACCATTTTTATTCAAGATAGAAAAAATTTTTTCCAAATCCCAAGACGGATCTATGACTGCAGATTCTCCAGTGTTTTCATCGGCCAAGATATAAGTGAAATTAGCCATTTGACCTACCGGAATTTGCACTATTTTTACCATCGTAAACTCATCTCAGGATGTCCCTCTCTGATTCTACAGGTATTCCTATATGTTCAACATGGACGTCCCCTGTTTGTTTTAGATTGTTTAAAAGCCCAGTCTTCAACCTATGAAAAGATACAGTAGCATTAGCCCTGATACAGTTTCTACCAACTTTGCCGGTATCTGGATCCAATCCTGAAGGTATGTCAACGGCAATCACCCGTGCATGTGATTTGTTTATCAATTGTATCGCTGATGCGTGAGGATCACGGATCTCTCCTCTGATGCCTGTACCAAATATTGCATCAAGTATTAGATGTGCTCTGGAGATTTTCATCTTGAGTTTTCCATCGAATTTGTCGCAATAAATGGTTTCCACGGAATCCATTTTCCTTAGGATTTCCCAGTTTACCTTTGCTTCCTCGGTCCGTAAATTGGTGTGACAACCCAATAATATCACACTAACTGCATAACCAGGATATCCGCTAAGGTGTCTAGCTGCCACGAACCCATCTCCGCCATTGTTGCCAGTGCCACACACTGCAACAAGACGTGTTTTTGTGCCAGATCTTTTCTTGTACTTTGCATTCACAAAATCAGCTATCCCATGACCTGCGTTCTCCATCATAACTATGCGATGGAATCCAAAATGAGTATGTGCCTTCTCCTCTATCTCATACATCTGTGATGATGTAATAGCCTTCTCATGACTGACTGTTTTAGCTCTTATCATATTGGGATTCTATCTAACTGTGATTTCAGGATTATTTATAATATCATCAACAACGTCAGCTAAACTTACGTGCAATTGGATTAACGCTGATATTGAACGTAAAATAACAAACGGATATAACTAGACGTTATAATTGCGTCTAGACGTCATATAATGGCGTTATAATTGCGAGAACGGGGATCAGCGCTGCGCACGTCCATAGCAGATTTTGAAGCACAATCGCCAGCAGCATAAGCCTTCAAGATCTTGCACGCATGTAGAATTTAATCGCTTTTTCGAATACCGTATAAGTCTTGCTGCTTATTTTCTAGGCTAATGCAAATTAATTAGACTAGATGTCTACGATGGTGTACAAGCACTGCTTAATATGCTTCAGCTATAAAATGTCGTACGGCAACTATACTTAACCTGTCCAGTACCAACAAAAAGAATACAAAGATTCGCAACAGCCAAGCCACACTAAAGCGACACGTGGTACAAAAAAAGAAAATTTCTGATCTCTACGAGCCTTTAATAGATCAAGCGATAAATATTGAAGATCAACTTATCCTGTTGACCCAACTTCTTTCAAACTCGAAATTAAGTATAGACATCCCTATCGATTCGATATGTATTTTAGACCGAGCAGAATACTTGCTAAACTTATCTAGAAGTGTGTTCAGAGATGTAAGCAAACTCCTAAGTCAGATCCAAGATTTTGATTTGAGTGTGCCAGAAACGCTGAGTACTAATGCATGAACACTGACGCAAATTATGTTGATTTAGCTGGGCCACACGTGGATTTGTAACATCACACAAATATGACCTTTTATTCAATCATCAGCGGTAAGTCTCGCGGACCACTCATCAATGTAGTATTTCCACACAAGTGTGATGACGGAGGTCCGGAGTGTGATGCAAATGCCACCTTGATTTTGATTGAGCTTTTAGGTCGACATATGCACATTTTTGCATTGGATGCACGATAATATTGTGCTCCCGTTTGAATTCTTTCGGCATGTTACCGCGACACACTAATGAGACTTCTGGGACCCACGTTTCCTACGTTCAATCAAGCCCATTAATTGATACCCATACTCCAGGTTGTGTCTGACATGATTAATCCCATGAGAGCCATGCGGCACAAATTTACCGTCCAAAACGTTTTCGATGTAAGTTCTAGATTTTCTAACCGAAACACTTGCATGTTGGAGCTGGTTATATGTAAGTTTTCTTCCTAATTCATTTTCTACTTCGTCCTTAAATTTTCCTTCAGACAATATTAATCTGCTGTACTTTTGAAGCTTGCTATAATTGAGGCAAAGGTCGCTTAATTTCCCTACGTCAGCGCTGTCGAGCTTACTCAGTGATTCCAGTAGCTCTGACCTTTCGCGTCCGGTAATTTGACTTAAACTCTCAATAAGATCGTAATCTTTCTCAAGGGTATCTATTGATTTCCCAGGTTCTTTTTTGATAGACAATATTTCTGATTTTCTAGTCTCGTAGTATCTCTCTATGCCGTGCGCACCTACATCCCTTCCAATTGTGTCTCTACCGTTCATAAGAACTGAAACCATGTCTACGATGATCTTAGGGAAATTTGCTTTCAAAGATGTACTGGCACTTTGGTAGTTTTCCATAATGTCTCTGTAAATCTTAAAAATGATGTCATTTGAAGCGAATACCTTGCCATGTTTTTCATCCATTTGTCTAGTTGCCAAGGTAAGAAAATCGTATAAGCCAGACTGACTGAATATGTACCGATCATTTTCACCACAAATATCTGCAATGGTCTTCGTGACAGCCAGCCATTTGCCATCAGTACCCCAATTTCGTGGGAGTCGTTCAGCTGCCAATTCTGCTATCTGTCTTCCAGCTTCTGTATCCTCATTTACCTTGAGTATACGTAACGAGTAGTTTAGAGCGCTTTTTAAATCTGCAAAGTTGTTGTCGGCTACATCCTTATTTGAGATTGGTCTCTTACCACTAGTCTTAGCTCTCATATTTTTTCCTCAACCGAGCACTTTTCTCCTTCTGAGCAGAACAATCATTGCAAGACATGACAACACAGGTGAATTTACTCCACCATACCTGAGCGTTTCTAGAGGGTATTCGCCCATTCTGCAGATTATACTCGAGGTAAGCTTATTAACGTTACTACTACTTGGTAATGATCAATAACTTTTTGCTGTAAGATGAGAGTCATTAAATCTACGAGCAGTAAATATCGATAAAAAATTACGAGAAATTTCATGGTTTTTTCTAATAGAAGAAATGCTTAATAGTGTTCACGACCTGCAAAATCTATTCCCTCTTATAGAATAGATTCTATCTACCCCAGACGTATGATGATACAATAATATAACGATTTATCACATTTTTTAGGAGATTGGGAATAACAAACCGTTTTTGTACTCTTTTGAAACAAAAAGGAAACACGCTTCTAAACAATTATGAAAATCCGAAAGAAGCTTTAGATTACTCATATATACGGCAGGTTGAAACTCTAATGAGCTTACGCGAGAATGATGCCGAAGCAGTAAGCTGGGGCATGAGGGGGGAGGCGCGGCGCGCTATCGAGTCAAACAGAGAGGATTCCGCAAAGTCAGCCCTAGAACGGAAGAACACTAACTTGCTTCAAGTACAGGGCTTGGATAAGCAGATTACAGAAATTGAAACCGAGCAGCAAAAGCTGGAGGATACCGAAAAGCGTCTATCTAATAAAGTTGAAGAATTTAAATCGAAAAAGGAGGTCATAAAAGCACAATTTTCTGCAGCGGAAGGGCGAGTACGGACAAGAGAACTCACTGGAATCTCAGAAGAAACTGCAGATGTTGATGAACAAGAGGGACACGTGGTTGCAGAATGAAGAAGAGGGTACAGTCAAACATTAGGAGAAAAGGTCCAAGTAGCAAACTAAAAAAATCCAAAAAGACGACAAAGAGGCGTAACGTTGGCACGAGCAAGAAAAGCAAGTATACTATTGTTCGAGTGATGGGACACGGACAATTCAGGGTAGGTAATCGTACCGCCAAGAAGATAAGTAAGATTGATAACGAATTAATAAAGATCATTGAATTGCGGAAGCAGGGGGAAAAAAAGTACTCTCAAAGAGTGTCAGACGTGTTAAGACTGGTAAAAAAAGATGGGATCCCGCTTGAGCATAATGAAATTATTCAATCCGATATTATTGTTCCTGGTACTGACATTTCTATAGAAGAAGCTAAAAATTTGTTCACAGACCAACACCTTTTAAAATGAACTTCGTGTGGCTTGATATTACATACTTTTAAGCGTAAGACCATATCTAACGTCAAAAGTCTATTCGGATTTCGCCTTGAGGACTCAAGCAAACCCTTAAAAAGATTGAATTAATATATTTTATTACCATGACAATGCCAAAAGGATTCGGTTCAAAAAGTACAAGCACTGGGAAGAGAAGTTTTGATGAGTGGTGGGGAACTGTTCCCTCTGATTTGAAACAGAAGGCACGTAAGGGTGATGAACAAAATAAGCCTTTGCTGAATCAAGTTAATTACGTTCTTTTGCATCTTGGCCTAGCCGGAAAGCACGATGCAAAACCGACGCACGGGGAGCTTAAGGACTGGTTGCATAGCGGCCAGGTCGATGTTCTGCGTATGAACAAATGAGCTCCGCCGCTCATTTTATTTTTACGTGTTGCTGCTGCCGAATAATTTTGCGTGCATAGTCTGTGCTGCCTTTACATTCATCTTTACACGCACAACATAAGAAACGCTTCTGACGAAAGACAGCTTCTTGGTAAGAATCACCTAACCGAGTTTTAGAATCCTTACTACATTCTTTATATTCAGATCGCGATAAAGAGATTTTGTAAGTGGAAAAGATATCTGAAACCGATAGCAGCATGAATGATTTGAGTATATGGACAAAGTCACGTGAAAATAATCCATCCAGTGTTGAAGCATTTCAAGACGGCAAGGATGTGAGATTTCCTGCTCCAAGGATTTCTACAAATTTGCGGCTTGACGAGAAAATTGGTACGACTGGCGAGTTACCATTCCTAGAAAGTTACCACGACAATGACAGTAAAATTCTGTCATTGCTAAACCAAGAGGCTGGAGCTTACTACTCGTTCAAAGGTTTAATGCGAAAACTGAATTTACATCAACAGAGCCTCGCAAGAGCATTAGGCAGACTCGAGGAAGTTGGGCTTGTGAAGAGATCCGAACATGGATACAAGCTCAACGATATCAAACAGAAGAGCGAGACTGCTGTGTGTCGAAAGCCAAGCGCGTATAGGCACTTACTTCAAGCGTATATCCCACCAGGTATAGAAGCAAAGGAGATAGTGCGAAAATTAAGTGGCAGATGGTTTAGCAGAATTAGATGGATAGGATTAATCGAAAGTGAAACCAGTTATATGTTGCAATGGATAAATGAAGATAACAGCTTTCAGATCAATGTAAGAATAATATGGGATCATATAATTATAGAGGCAAACGCAGTTTCAGATAAGGATAAAATCGAGGCAATGGTTGCTTCGTTCAAAATCTTCGACCAAATTGTTAAATTACTACAGGGAAAACTCCAACAGCACGCAGTTTTAAACTAGAATAATCAGTAGTTGGGTTAACAATAGAGTGTGATAACTCTTATTCCAATGATACACTTGCCTACTCGAGCTGGCGGATTTCGCATGTATTGATCGATACATTAACAAATTCTGTGTGCTTGCATCTATTTGTTGACAAAAAAGGTGGTCTTTACTGACATAGATGGTACTATAACCGATATTAACACCGGAAAATACGACTCATCGAAGGGGCTAATTCGGAAATTAAAGGATAATAGCATACCGGTAATATTCTGCTCTGCTAAGACCTTTGCCGAGCAAGAGAAAATTAGGGAGGATATTGGACTAAGGGAGCCGTTAATAGTGGAAAATGGGGGCGCAGTTATGATTCCTACAGATTACTTCACTCCTTCGACGATGTTGATTGTGAAGAATCATAAGAAAATCGGAAATTATATCATGATTGAACTTGGTAAACCTTCATGCATGATCAGGCAAAAGCTGAATAGCATAAGGGAGAATTATAAGATAGAATTCAAAGGAGTCGCAGACGTTTCACTCAGAAAGCTTTCTAGTATCACGGGCTTAAGACCATCATGTGCCCGAAGGATGGCAGATAGAAAATATGGCGAAACTATCTTGCTAATAGACGAGAAGGATGTAAAGCCGTTCACTAGAAGAGCTCGCGAAATTGGTCTCAGAGTAATTCACGGCGGGCGATTTTTCGATGTTACCGCAGGCAATGATAAGGGCAAAGCAGTCAGGATATTACTACAACTCTTCAGACAGAAGTATGCCCAGGAGGTTATTTTTTTCGGGATAGGTGATAGTCTAAATGACGCCCCGATGTTGCGTCATATGGATGTCCCTATGTTGGTCCAAAGACCAGATAAGGCTTGGTCGCCACTAAGGATGAAAAATATCGTCAAACTCCCCGGAATAGGCCCTAGAGGATGGAAAAGTGCCTTCGATAAAGTCATGGAAAGGAGCTAAAGAAGCTCAACTGAACCCTATTGATCGAAACAAAAAATCGTGGATGCGATGTCAATCGAAATACACAAAAGTTCCCCCAATATAATACGTCCAAATAGAAGGCAAAGCACTCAATTAGTTTTCATCTTTTAATTTGTTTGGGATTATAGAGAATAACGATGTCCTAAGAATCAATCTTGCGGTCTTAGCTTTTCGAAGGGAGAATTACTAAATGTTTTTTGTTGCAAAAGCTTTCTTCTTTTTATTTATTCGCCATTATCAACACAATCCGGAGTTTGGGAGACAGACCACAGTAACGATATATAATTTCAGAAGGAAGGTAGAAAAGTGTTTGAAATATCAAAAAATAAAAGTAAATTAATATGTGCCTTGCAAATGAAGGCATAATCGACATGCAGAATAGACGATGGAAGTTATCGGCAATTACTATAGCAGCAGCTTTGACAATTGGAATTCTCACTCTGTTTATATCGACCCCATCTTTGGCGGCGCCATCAGCCCCATCTTCAGCCGCGCCATCTAATGCATCGCTGACCAAACCACTCCTCGCTATTGCGGCTGCAATTGCAATAGCTGGAGGACTAATTGGGACAGGTAATGCTCAGCAGGGTATCGGTGCTGCAGGTATGGGTATAATAGCCGAAAAGCCTGAGAAGTTTGGTCAAGTGCTGTTCTTCTTCGTTATTCCTGAAACACTCTGGATCATTGGCTTCGTACTTGGAATAATTCTGTTGCTTGGTATTCTCTAGCAACGGTCAACATGAGCATCGAGAATTACGTAGGGGAAATACAGGACAGAAAGAGGAAGGAACTCGAGTCGCTAGATATTCGCCTGGCAGAAGAAAAAACAGCCATTCAAATTAAGAAAGACAATGCGATTAAAGAAATACAAGAGTATTACTCAAACGACGCAAAACTAAAGTCGGAGAGGGAAGCAGCGAGGATTGTTGAAGCAGCGAGGCTGCAGGCGAAAAAAATCTTATTTGAGGCTATCAATCTCAATCTAGATTCAGCATTTGTGATCATCAAAGAAAAATTAACCGCCTATGCGGAAAGTACGGATTATAAGGTAGCGTTACAGAAAATGGTAGCGACTGCTAAAAAACAGCTCGGGCCTAATATCAACATAATATGTCGCGAACAAGATCGCTCGGCCTTGACAGATATGGGTGTGAATGTCATAAAGACAAACCAGACTATAGGTGGAGTGATAGCTGAAAATGAAAACGGCAGCAAAGAACTTGACTTGACATTCGAAGAACTGCTGAGGATACATGAAGATGAAGTAAAAAGCTCGATCCTGGAGGAAATAGTTTAGTGCCGACTTCACAGTATTCATCTTCATTCGGAAGATTGCAGGCTCTATCGGTGAACTTTCTCTCACCATCGTCTTTACAGGATTTGCTCAAAGCTAAGGATGTATTTGAAATGGCAAAAATCCTGCAGGGAACGTGGTACGGGGAGGAGATTGAGAAAGCGGCTTCTATCTATCAGCCACCCGAACTTTTGGAAGTAGCATTGAATCGTCATTTGGTTAGGATAAACAAGATAGCCTTGGATGCTTCCCCTTTTGCAGGCAAAAATGCAGTTCGAGCATATTTGTTAAAGTGGGATATATACAACATAGAGTTGATATTATCATCCAAAAACATTGGTAGGACCATTACTGAAACAGAACCTTTCCTGGTTTCCAGCCGCAATTTTCCTGCAGGAATCTCTGCTGGTATTATCCCGCACGATGAGATAAAAATTATCCTGTCACAAACGGGGGTTGAAGCTGCGGTAAATCAGTTGCTCAAGTATGGTTACGGAACAATACTTTTGCAGTATATTGATGCTTATCAAAAAACAAATGATCTTGGGCCTATGATAGCAGGTCTACAAACATATTACTACCAAAACCTGCTTGGGTCATTAAGATTTTTTCAAGGTGACGAAGGCATTATCAGGGAAATGTTTAGAACTGAGGTAGACAAGAAAAATCTACTTAACTTGTTGAAGGGAAAAGAAGCAAATGTTGATAAATCTATTGTCAGCAAACACCTCATCGAAGGTGGAAATATCTCAGTAAGCGAACTAATGGACATGTATGGCGTAAATAATGTACTAGAATTTGTAAATAGGGTAGAGAGCTATTTTCCATTGAGTCAGGCTGTTGATCATTACAAGGACACCGGGAGTTTAGTTGACTTCGAGATTGGTCTAGATAAATTTATCAATAACAAGTATGAAGATAAACTGAAGAATATTGCACTCTCTATAGGCTCAATATTCTATTTCATAATCATGGCAGAGCATGAGCGTGAAAATATTAGACGAATAGCCTATGGCAAAAAATATGATATACCGAGTGATCGGATAGCATCCATGATGATAATAAATGAGTGAACAAACTTCGAAAAAGGAATCTGGCCGTAAGATCGCAGTGTTAGGAGAGCGTGAGCTTGTTATGGGTTATCGGCTTCTCGGGATAGATGACACCTTTACTATGAGTACTGATTACGCTGAGGTCACGAAAACATTGCAACGATTGATGTCTTCCAAAGAATTCGCCTTGATTATTGCTAGCGACTCGGTTCGTAAAGCCCTTTCTGAGGGCTTCCGAGAAAGTGTAGAAACTTCGATAGAACCTCTTGTGCTATTCTTGCCTGCATTTGAAGGGAATGTTGAGGAAGAGTCGATATCATCTCTGGCGAAGCGAGTACTAGGAATAAGTATTCAGATGGGTTGAATGAGGATGGTAGAAGCTGTAGTGTCACGTATTTCAGGACCTGTGGTAGTTGCCACAGGCGTTGAAGGGGCCCAAATGTACGATGTGGTAAGAATCGGGGATTTAGGGCTTGTAGGAGAGATTATCCGCCTTGAGGGCAACAATGCAACAGTTCAGGTATACGAAGATACGACGGGTCTACGACCTGGGGAAAAAATCGTCAATACAAAGAGGCCACTTTCTATACAACTCGGTCCAGGCCTGCTGACTTCGATTTACGATGGCATTCAAAGGCCTCTAAATGTGTTAAGAGAAGAAAGTGGGGACTTTATAGGTAGAGGAAAGATAATTCCTGCATTCGACCAGGAAAAGAAATGGCAGTTTATCCCGCTAAAGAAAACTGGCGATGACGTTTCTCAAGGTGAGATCATAGGAGAGGTCCAGGAAACACCACTGATAAAGCATAAGATTATGATTCCGTATGGCACCAAAGGAAAACTAGAAGAAATAAGTGAAGGGAAGTATAACGTCAACGAAATCGTAACAACAGTAAAAACTTCACACACAAAAGTCGATATCGGATTATCAAGCTGGTGGACTGTTAGAACACCCAGGCCAGTACTTCGTAAGCTGCCACCTGAGTCTCCGTTACTTACAGGTCAACGAGTCTTAGACACATTTTTCCCGGTTGCGAAAGGAGGAACTGCTGCAATTCCCGGTCCGTTTGGGAGTGGCAAAACTGTGACGCAGCAACAACTAGCAAAATGGGCTGATAGCGATGTGATAGTTTACGTGGGTTGTGGAGAGAGAGGTAACGAGATGACCGAAGTACTTACTACTTTTCCTGAGTTAGAAGATCCTAAATCAAAGCGTCCTCTAATGGAACGCACAATCCTAGTCGCTAACACTTCGAACATGCCTGTTGCAGCACGCGAAGCGAGTATTTACACAGGCATCACCATGGGTGAGTATTACCGTGATATGGGTTATGGGGTAGCACTCATGGCGGACAGCACTTCTAGATGGGCAGAGGCACTGAGAGAGATATCAGGAAGGCTAGAGGAAATGCCTGGAGAGGAGGGATATCCCGCTTATCTTGGAAGAAAAGTTGCTGAGTTCTACGAGAGAACAGGAAGAGTAAACGTTCTTAATGGATCAGTTGGATCTGTAACAGCAATAGGCGCGGTGTCACCGCCAGGAGGAGATACCTCTGAGCCAGTTTCGCAAAATACGCTCAGAGTCACAAGGGTGTTCTGGGCTCTTGATGCATC
>Ga0187772_10001504_pt1 | contig 11106 bp, 10 predicted proteins | sample 0116_SJ02_MP15_2_FD_133137 | JGI IMG/M metagenome (GOLD analysis project Ga0187772, IMG submission 133137) | Tropical peat soil microbial communities from peatlands in Department of Meta, Colombia - 0116_SJ02_MP15_20_MG | ecosystem: Environmental > Terrestrial > Soil > Wetlands > Peat | place... | reverse complement strand
CGGACCGAATCCGACGGAGGAAGCTCGGGAGCGAGGAACGAGTACTCGAACGGGTCGAGGTGGACGACCACCGACCGGTACGACCGGCTCGCCAAGAGGTGGGTGAGCGACGCGCGGACGAACGTGCGCTCGCTCTCTTCCCAGTCCCCGGTCACCGGGATGTCGTAGTGGCGCGCCGGAGGGACGTCCTCGAGCTCGCGCGGGACGAGCCCGAGGGGGGAGCTCACGGAGACCAGGTGGACTCGCTCGAGCGCGCGCAGACCCTCGAGAGCCCCCCAGAACCGGCGGTGGCTCCGGGAGCGGCGGTACGGCTTCGTCTTCGAGCACGGGACGAGGAGGAGGACGGTCTTCGACGGGGGCGGCCGGTACCGCTCGAGGAAGCGACGGCGGAACCGGACGACCTCGGGACGTCGATGCGACTCGAGGAGGACGTAGTCGTGGGATTCCGTGCGCGCCACCGGGGTCCGCTCCTCGAGGAGCCCCCCGAGCTCCCGGTCCGCGTGGCGGAGCATCTCGGCGAGGGTCGGCTCGGCCACCAGGCGGGCCTCGACGAGCTCTCGCAAGCGGCCGGCCCGCGCGGCCGCGACAGCCTCCGCCATCGCTCGACGGCTCGCCGCGACCGCATGGTCGGAAAGCGCCCCCGGGGGGTCGGAGGCACATGCGGGACAGGGGCACGACCGATCTCGAGAGGCGGGCGCCGGGGTCCTCGGGCCAAGCGTCGGGTCCAGGTAGACCCCCTGCGCGGCCAGAAGGTGAGCTTCGGTCGTGTCGACCAGGTCCACTCCGAGATAGCAGAGGAGCGGGATCCGGTGAGGGACGGCGAGGCGCGGGGTCCACAGGAGCGGAGCCGCTCCGAAGAGCTCCCGGACTTCCCGGACCGCGCGCACGAACGGAGGGCCCTCGGCCCAGAGCGACCGCGCGTTCCCGAGGACGATGAGCTCGGGACGTTCGGACCGAGCGAGGGCGGCCGCGTCAGGGAGGATGGGCGGATGCACGAGGACCACGCCGCCTCCCAGAGGGTACACGCCCGGTCCCGCGCCGCTCACCTCCGGGGCCAGGATCGGAGTCGCGAACCGGAAACGGCCGACCGCGTCGGAGATTTCGAACCCGCGAGACCCCGACGGCGCCGGGACCGCACGTAACGAGAGGCCGGGACCCTCTTCGCCCTCGCGCCGGCTCTCGAGGAGCGCCGGGGTGACGATGGAGACCGGTCCGAGGGTCGCCCCTCCCAGGAGAGAGAGCCCTTCCAATCGGTCGACCGTGCGGGCCATTCGAGCGCCGTCCGTCCGGGTCGTCGGAGAACCCCGTCGGTCACCCTTCGGCTTTCGAGCCCCGGCGACGAGCCCGCGGGGAGGGGACCGGGCTCGGGAAGAACTGCTGCCACCGGGCGACGAGCGCCTCGCGTCGGTCCGCGCCGGCCTCCGAGCGGCCGCGCCGGCCGAAGAGCGGGTCGTGCGTCTCCCGGACGTCCCGGAGGAACTCGGCCGGGTCCTCGCTCGCCTTCTCGAACCCGAAGAGGATGAGCTGCCGCAAGAACGACGAGCGGCCCCGCCAGCCGATGCGCCGACGCACGGCGGGGTTGAGGTGGCGCTTCGCTAGGCGCCAGACTTCGTTCGTGGTCCGGTAGTCGCGCGCCGAGAGCCCGATCATGACCTGGGGCATACCGATCGAAACCGGGACTCCGGCCGAGGTATTGAGCTAGTTCCTTCCTCCAAACCTAGGGTTTCCCCTACCAAAACCACGTAGGTCCGAGCGGAAGGAATACGGCGAACGCCACTCCGGCTAGGTAGAGCGCGCTCATCGCAAAGTGTCGCTGGAACGGGACTCGCGCCCGGGTCGGGTTTCGCGCGAGGTCGCGGTCTGTCCATGCGATGAGGATGGCCATCGCGGCGAGCGCGACGAAGTACGCGCTCGTAAGATGGAGCGCGAGCCCGAAGAGAACGAACAGTGCCAGGGCGACCGCATGCAGGAGCGGCACAAGGCGGACCGACGTCGTCACGCCATACCGGACGGGGACGGAGAAGAGCCCGAGCGCCCGGTCGCTCTCCACATCCCCGAGGCTGTGGATCGTCTCGAAGGCGGTGCCCCAGGCGAGCATCGCGCCGACCGCGATCAGCACGACCGGGGCGAGGGTGCCCGTGAGGGCGATGTAGACAGCGGCGGGCGTGACCGCTTGGACGAGGCCGAGGAACGCCGTGGTGAACGTGGTGACCCGCTTCGTGTAGCTATAGCCCAGGACGAGTACGACCGCGACGGGCGCGAGCACGAACGCGAGGGGGTTCAGGAGGTACGCCGCGACGACCAGGAGGGCGCTGTTTGCGGCGCAGAACCCGAGCGCGAACCCCGGGGAGTATCGTCCCGTCACGAGCGCGCGGTCTTGGGTGCGGGGGTTCGCGGCATCGAGCCGACGGTCCGCCCAGCGGTTGAACGAGTGCCCCGCGTTCCGCGCGGCGACGAAGGCGACCACGACCCACAGGAGCGCCCAGGGGCTCGGCCGACCGTTCGAGGCGAGCAGGAGGAAAGAGAGCGCGAAGGCGAGGTTGAGCCCGAGGGTCTGGATCTCGAGGAACCGTCCCAAGTCCCGGGCCGCGCCCCGCGGGGGGGCCTCCGCCGCCGTCACGGCTTCGGCCGGCCGAGCAGCCCCTTGAGGACCGGGTCCTCCGAGACCGCCTTCTCGGCCGCCGCGACCGCCGCCGGGTCGGACCGGATCTCCTCGGGCCAGGGCCGCGGGAAACCGTCCTCGGGCCGCTTCTTGGTGGCATCGATCCCCACCTTGCCGCCCCGGTTCGGCTCGGGGTTCGAGATCGAGAGCTGGTCGACCGGTCCGTGCGAGAGCTCGAGGTCGCGCTCGGGGTCGGCCTGCAGGCCGACCCGGTAGAGGACCTCGGAGAGGTCGTGGACGTTCACGTCCTCGTCCACGACGATGAGGTACCGCAGGAACATCATCTGGCCGAGCCCCCAGAGGGCATGCATCACCTTGCGCGGATGGTCGGGGTAGGCCTTGCGGATCGAGACGATCCCGACGTTGATGAACAGGCCCTCCATGGGAAGGTTCATGTCGACGATCTCGGGAAGGACCACGCGCACGACGGGGCGGAAGACCCGCTCCACGGCCTTCCCGAGGACCGCGTCCTCGGTCGGCGGCTTGCCCGTGACGGTCGTGAGGTAGACCGGCTGCGCGCGGTGCGTGACCCGCGTCACGTGGAAGACGGGGAACGGTTCGGGGGCCGAGTAGTACCCCGTGTGGTCCCCGAACGGGCCCTCGACCGCCCGCTCCGAGGGGTCGACGTATCCCTCGAGGACGATCTCGGCGTTCGCGGGGACCTCGAGGTCGACCGAGCGCGCCGGAACGAGCTCGACCGGCTCGTTGCGCAGAAACCCGGCAAAGACGAAGTTCGAGACCCCTTCCGGCACGGGAGCGAGTCCCGAGAAGACGGTCGCCGGGTCGGTGCCGATCGCGGCGGCGACCGGCATCTTCTCGCCGCGCGCGGCCCACTTCCGGTAGTTGTTCGCGCCGACCCGGTGCACCTGAAAGTGCATCCCGAGGGTATCGGGTCCGAACTGCTGGAGACGGTAGACGCCCGTGTGCGGCTCCCCGGTCTCGGGGTCCTTCGTGACGACGACGGGGAAGGTGACCGTCCGACCCCCGTCCTTCGGCCAGCACTTGAGGATCGGCAGGCGACCAAGGTCGACGGTGCTCTCCTCGACCTCCTGGCACGGGGCGGAGCGCACCCGCTTCGGGGCGAGCGAACGGAGCGTCGAAAGGGTCTCGATCGTCCCCGAGAGGTCCCGGACCGCCCCGAGCACCCCGGCGGGCGGGCGCAAGTGGACGAGCCGCTCCACGCGCTCGGCCACCGCCTCCACCGACTCCGCGCCGAGCCCGGCGGCGATGCGCCGGGAGGAGCCAAAGAGGTTCGTGACAACCGGCATCGACGACCCCGGGACGTTCTCGAAGAGGAGCGCCGGACCGTCGGCCCGGAGGACCCGCTGCGTGACCTCGGTGATCTCGAGGTCCCGCGACACGGGTCGCTTCACCCGGGCGAGGTCGCCGTGCGACTCGAGCGCCGCGAGGAACTCCCCGAGAGACCGATACGCCACGAGGGCCGGCGAACCGCCCGACTTATTAAACGAGGGGGAGGGGCTCAAGGTTCATATCGGAACCATCGCTCGGGGGGCCGATGCAGACCGTCACCCTCGAGATCCGGACCGAGGACCTCGCGCTCCTCGGCCTCATCCCCGAGGGCCTGTTCGACAAGTACGAAGAGGTCGAGCTCCTCGAGACGCTCCGCCTCGAGCAGGGCTGGCGCCTCCAGCTCCTGCGGGTCCGCCGCCATGGGCCCCTCAAGACCGCCTCCGAGCTCGAGCGCGAGTCCCGACGGATCCGGTCGATCTACGGGTTCGAGAGCTTCGAGCTCGTCGAGCGCCGTCCCCGCACGCACGACTACATCCTCCTCGTCCGCCAGAAGAACCCCGAGCGGATCCGAGAGCTCCTCTCCCTCGCCGGCGGGGAGATCACCCCGACAGCACCGTTTCGCATCACCGAGGAGAAGGTCATCGCCAGCTTCCACGGCCAGGAGCGGGCCCTGCGTCGCGTCCTGAAGCGGCTCGACCGGGAGGAGTTTCCGTACCGCGTCGTGCGGGCGTCGGGTCGGCCGTACGCGTCCGACGAAGGGGTCGCGCCGCTCACGCCGCTCCAGTCCCGCCTCCTCGCACGGGCGTGGGTCATGGGCTACTATTCGGTTCCGCGCCGGGTGACCCTGACGCGGCTCGCGCAGCAGACCGGTCGGAGCGCCCCGGCCCTCGGCAAGGTCCTCCGGCGGGCCGAGGGGCGCATCGTGGCTCGCTGGCTCGCCACGGAGGGGACGCTCTCCGAGAGCGAGGTCGCCGAGGGGGTCGCCGCGCGGGAACCGTAATGAACGGGCCCCGCTCCCGCGGAGCATGCCTCGCAAGACGGCGGTCGTGCGGGTCGAGCGGGTCCCGGGAGTCGCGGAGGTCCCGCTCCCGACCCGAGCCACGCGCGGGGCGGCGTGCTTCGACCTCGCGAGCGCCGAGACCGTGCTGCTCGAGCGAGGCCGGGTCACCCTCGTGCGCACGGGCCTCAAGGTGCGGTGTCCCTCGGGGACGTTCCTCGAGGTCCGGCCTCGGAGCGGGCTGTCGAGCCGCGGGGTCCTCATGGTGAACGCTCCGGGAACGATCGACTCCGACTTTTCCGGCGAGGTCCGCGTCCCGCTGACGTACCTGTTCGAAGGCCGCTACCGCATCGAGGCGGGGGACCGGATCGGGCAGGTCCGCTTGGTCTCGGACGAACCGGCCCAGTTCCGTCCGGGGAAGGTGGACCCGGTCCGCACCCGCGCCGGTGGGTTCGGGAGCACGGGCCGCTAAGGGAACTCGGACAGCAACCGCTGCACCCGCCTCGGCTCGGGAGGCAGGGGGGCCTGGCCCCGCTCGACCTCGGACTGGACCTCGACCAGCATCTCGTGCATCCGCCGCTCGCGAGCGAATGCGGAGCGGTAGAGCCCGACGTCCCGGGTCCCTTCCGCGACCAGGACGACCGCCCGTCCCGTGCGGACCCGGCCGGTGCGCCCCCGGCGCTGGATGGTGCGGACCACGTCGGGGACCGGCTCGTAGAAGACGACCAGGTCGGTCGCGGGGATGTCGAGGCCCTCCTCGGCGACGCTGGTCGCCACGAGGCAGTTTCGCTCGCCGGAGCGGAACCGTGTCAGGATCGCATTCTGCTCGCGCTGGGAGAGCCCGGCATCGTCGCCCCGACTCGCCTGGCCGACGAAGCGGGCCGGGCGCACGGCCGGGTCGTGGAGACGCTCGACCTCGGCCACGAGATGGTCGACCGTGTCCCGGTACTGTGAGAAGACGATCACGCGGGCGTCCGGGTTGCGATGGAGCTCGTCCCGGACGATCTCGACCGTCTTCGCGAGCTTCGGGTGCTCCACCGTCAGGGAGGCGAGGCGGCGCACCACCTCTTCGACGTCGGGGTCGCCGAGGAACGCTCGGAGGGACATGGTCCATCGTCGCCCCTCCCCGGGCCGCTGGCGGTCGAAGTACTCCCGCAGCGAGTCGACGCCCTGCGTCTCGATGAGCTCGAGCGCGTGCAGGCCCTTCATCGCCGCGGCCTGCGCGGTCACCGCCTTCCACAGGATCCCGGAGGCCGTTCCCGACTGCGCCTTCTCCGCCTCGATCTGGTGATGGAGCCGGCTCCCCACCTCGAGGAGGACCCGCCGGCCCGCCTCACCGGGCGGCACGAGGTCGAGCTTCCGCAGGACGTCCACCTGCCGCTGGACGGCCGCGCGGATGAGGATCGCGAGGTGCTGGACCTCGGGCGGGACGGGCAACGGGACCGCCTGCACGCCGATTCCGTGGATGTACGGGGCAACGTCGGGGCTGAGCTCGCTCCGGTACTCGAACCGCTCGATGCTGAGGTTCGCCCAGACCTCCCGGATACGCCGTCGGCTCCCGCCCGGGGAGGCGGTCATCGCAAGGACGCGAGCGTTCGGCCCGTCGCGATTCGCGTTGGCGATCGCGACGTACGGGTACTCGCCGACCGCCCGATGCGCCTCGTCGAAGACGATGAGGGAGAACGTGTCGAGGGGGAACCCACCGGTACCGAGGTCGTTCCCGACGACCTGCGGGGTGGCGGCGACCACCTGCGGAGGCCGAAGGAGCGCGGCCCGCCGCTCGGGGGCGATCGCCCCCGTAAGCGTGAGCGGCTCGGGCGCAAGCAGCGTGCGCGCGACGCTCTGGGCGTGCTGCATCACGAGCGGCCGCGTCGGGGCGAGGAAGAGGACCGACTCGGTCGGAGCTTGGCGCAGGAACTCCGCGATCACCCGCAGCGCGATCGCGGTCTTCCCGAGACCGGTGGGGAGAACGACCAGAGTGTTGTGGGCGACCGCGGCCGCGGCGATCCGGTCCTGGTAGAGCCGGTCCTCGAGGAGGCCGGGCCGGACCCGGGGGTGCTCGACCGTCGCCATCGGCGTTCGCGCTCGGACCTCCCAGCGGCCACGGCTTTAATACGGGTCGGCTACGCCGGGCGATGGTCCCGCTCTGGGTCGAGCTCCTCCTCCTGGCCGCGACGGTGGTCGTCCTCCTCTACCAGGGGTTCGCACTCCTCCTCGCCTACCAGATGCCCCGCCTCGACCCGGCGGCGCCGGCGGCCCCGGGAGAGGGACTGCCCCGGGTCAGTGTCGTGATCGCGGCGCGCAACGAGGAGCTCGACCTGCCGGCCACCTTGGACGACCTCCTCGCCCAGGATTACCCGAACCTCGAGATCCTCGCCGTCGAGGACGGTTCGACCGACCGCACGCGCGAGGTGATCGACGCGCGCGCCCCGCGGGTCCGTCGGGTCGACCCGCCCCCTCTTCCCCCCGACTGGGTCGGGAAGAACTGGGCGTGCTGGAACGGCGCCCGGGCGGCCACCGGCAACTGGCTTCTCTTCGAGGACGCGGACATGCGGATGCCCCCCTCGACCGTCCGAACGGCGGTCGAGTGGGCGCAGCGAGAACATGCGGACCTTGCGACGCTCATGCCCCAGATCGAGATGCGAAGCTTCTGGGAACGCGTGGTCCTTCCGTTCTACGTCCAGGTCGTTCTCACCTACTTCCGCGCCCCGCACGTGAACCGACCGCGGTCGAAGGCCGCGATGGCCAACGGGCAGTTCTGGCTCACGCCCCGGTCCAGCTACGACGCGACCGGCGGCCACGAGGCCGTGCACCGAATCGTCCTCGAGGACGTCGCCATCGCGCGCCGGTACCGCGCGGCCGGCCGAACGTTGCGGGTGGCCTGGAGCCCCTCGCTCCTCCAGACGCGGATGTACCGCAATCGCGCCGAGATGTTCGAGGGCCTCCTCAAGAACATCCACGGGACCGAGTACTCGCTCGCCCGGCAGGCGATCCTGATCGCCGGCCTCGTCGGGATGTTCCTTCTCCCGCTCGCGCTCCTCCCGTACGGTCTCCTCACCGGGACGGTGGACCTCACCCTCCTGGGGGCGGTCCTCTACGTCGCGCTGTTCGGCAAGCACGCCGCCTTCACCCGAGCGCTCGGGGCCCCGTGGTACTACGGGCTCCTCTTTCCGGTCGCCGTGGTCTACTACGTGGTGCTCCTCGGCACCTCGCTCGGGCGGGGCCTCCGCGGAAAGCCGGTCTCCTGGAAGGGCCGCTCCTACTCGATGGGTCCCTAGCGCCCCGAATCTCTAAGTGGCCGGGCGGCCGTGGTCGCGCAGGGCCATGGTCGCGCGCGGCACCTCCCGGTTCGGCCTTGTCATCGGGGGCGAGGAGACCCCGGGCGCGGGCGGAGAGTACCGGCCGGTGCTCGACCCGGCCGACAACCAGCCGTTCGCCGAGGTCGCGGTCGGACGACGGGACGACGCGCGCCGCGCGATGGAGGTCGCCGACCGGGCGTTCCGCACCTCGAACTGGGCCGCGGACGAGGGAGCCCGTCGCGGAAAGGCGCTCTTCCGCCTCGCCGCGCTCCTCGAAGGGCGGTCGGAGGAGTTCGCCCGACTCGAGACCCGGAACGTGGGAAAGCCGCTCCGCGAGTCCCGTCTCGACATCGGCTACGTGGTCCGGACGTTCGAGTACTTCGCGGGCGCGGCCGACAAGGTCGAGGGGGAGACGATCCCCGTCCCGGGCCCGCGGTTCGATTTCACCCTTCGCGAGCCGCTCGGGGTGACCGTCCACATCGCCCCCTGGAACTACCCGCTCCTCCTTGCGATGCGCTCGGTCGCCCCGGCGCTCGCGGCCGGCAACGCCGTCGTCCTCAAGCCCGCCAGCCTCACGCCCCTCACGTCGGTCGCCTTCGCGCGGCTCGCGAAGGAAGCGGGGGTCCCCGACGGGATTCTGAACGTGGTGCCGGGAGGCGGAGCGGAGGTGGGGGAGGCGCTCTGCGAGGACCCTCGTTGCGCGTCCGTCACGTTCACGGGAAGCGCCGAGGTGGGACGCCACATCGCCGAGGTCGCGGCCCGTCACACGCTCCCGCTCACCCTCGAGCTCGGAGGGAAAGGGCCGGTGGTCGTCCTTCCGGACGCCGACCTAGAACGGGCCGCCAAGGCCGTGGGCTACGGGATCTTCCAGAACGCGGGGCAGATGTGCTGGGCCACGTCGCGCCTCCTCGTGCACGAGAGCCTCCGCGAGCCGTTCGTTGAACGGGTCCGTGGGATCGCTGAGGGCCTCCGACTCGGTCCCGGCACGGCGGACGGTGTGGAGATGGGGCCGCTCGTCTCCGCGGAGCAGGTCGAGCGCGTCCTCGGCTACGTCCGGGATGCCGTCGCCCGCGGAGCCACGCTCGTCACCGGCGGCTCGAAGGTGGAGACGCCCAGCCTCGCCACGGGGAACTTCGTCCGCCCGACCATCCTGTCCGACGTGCCGGCGGATTGCCCGGCGCGGCGGGAGGAGATCTTCGGGCCGGTGCTCATCGTCCAGTCGTTCTCCGACCTCGACGAGGCGGTCCGGGCCGCGAACGACACCCCGTACGGCCTCCTCGCGGCGCTGTGGACCCGGGACCTCGCGACCGCGCTCACGCTCACGCGACGCCTCGAAAGCGGGATGGTCGTCGTGAACGACGCGCCGGTCACCTACCCCGAGACCCCATTCGCCGGGGTCAAATCGAGCGGGGTCGGCTTCGAGCAGGGGCTCCGCGCTCTCGACACGTACAGCCGGCGCAAGAACGTCCTCGTGAACGTCGGGACCGGACGGAAGAAACCGTAGACCCGATCCGACCGCGCGGCCGGAACGGTGGGAAGTGCGCGCCGGTACCGGTTCCTTAGGCGTCGGGGTCCGAGGAGTCGGAATTCGCCTCGGCGGAGGTCTCTGGGGCGGGAGGGGTCTCGGTCCGCTGGAGGTATTCGGGCGGCACGCGGTCGACCAGGAACACGGTCTTCCCCGCCTTCATGATGACGAGGCCGTCCGCCCGGGCGCGTTTCGCATCGACCTCCAGGATGACCGGGTCGGGGGTGCGGACCGAGCCCGCGGCGCGGGCGTCCTCCGCGGTCTTCGAAAGGTGGACCTTCTTCCGGTCCGACGGCTTCAGTCCGACCTCGAGGACGATCGAGGCTTCGTCCGCCGTGACCGGGTAGTACAGCTGGTCCGGGATGTTCTCGGTGGGCAGGTCGAGCTGGAGGTCGACGGTGTGCCCGTACGTCGCGCGGATCCGGTCGTCCCGCACCTCGTAGCGGCCCTTCGCATCGGTCTCGGCGATCGCGAGCAGGTGCTGCGGGCGCAGCCAGTGGTACGCCGGGTGTTTCTGCGAGATCGGGCGGACGATCTGGGGGAGGGAGACCCATCCCTGGGGGTCGATCGGGAGCTGGTAGCGGTCCGGGAAATGCCGGAGGATCCCGGTGAGGATGCGGCCGAGGTGGTCGAGCTCCCGGTCGTTCATCAGGAACCGGCCGGGCTGGCTGCACACCGGGCACCGGTCCGCCCGGAAGTACCCGTGCTGCGCGCACTCCTTCAGCATCGCCCCGGCTCACTCTCGTTCGTCAGGCCTTGACCTTGTCCGCCTTCTTCTCGAAGTCCGTGAGAAGGTCCGCGTAAAGGTCGGTGAGGTCCTTGAGCACTCGCTTGAGGACCTGCTGCGGCTTCTCCCCCTTCGTCTTCACCACGAGGGTCGGCCGGTCGAGGTACGGGTGCCCCAGGAAGTAGCGGGCCTCGACGACCTTCTCTTCCTTCTGGAGGGCCTCGACCAGGGGGATGAGGAGGGTCTCCTCCCCCTTGGGGAACTCGACGCGGAGGAGGTCGTGCTCCTTTTCGACGACGTGAAGCTCCATCGACGGCCCCGGGAGCCCCGCCACCTACGAGCGCTTCTTAAGCGTGGCGGAACCCCGGGCGGCGGCGTCCTCCGCACGCCTCTCCCGCCGACGCCCATATAACGGCGGGCGGCTCGTCCGCGACGTACCATGCGGTTCCTTCTGGTCGGCGGCGGGGCGCGGGAGCACGCGATTGGTCTCGCCTTGCACCGGGCCGGCTCCGAGCTCCTGGTCGCGAGCTCGAACGCGAACCCCGGGCTCGACCAGATCGCGTCGCGGTCGGCACGGGTGAGCCCGACCGACGCGTCCCAGGTCGTGTCGTTCGCGAAGGAGGCTCGCGCGCAGGCGGCGGTGAT
>Ga0187772_10001503_pt1 | contig 11112 bp, 8 predicted proteins | sample 0116_SJ02_MP15_2_FD_133137 | JGI IMG/M metagenome (GOLD analysis project Ga0187772, IMG submission 133137) | Tropical peat soil microbial communities from peatlands in Department of Meta, Colombia - 0116_SJ02_MP15_20_MG | ecosystem: Environmental > Terrestrial > Soil > Wetlands > Peat | place... | reverse complement strand
TAGGAATGGTGAATTAAAAACATATACATTAAAGAGAGGGTATAGTAACTACTAGAGCAGACGGTTTTGTGGAACGCCTTTAACGAAGATAGTGGCACTTCAAGATTCAAGATGTGGAGAATTATCTGTATCGCAGTATTTGTGATAATTGGCCTAATCATATTTTCGATAGCTAGTGGCCAGTCCGTAAACCTTCTCATGAATCTTGTGGAATTCGGGAACGTTTTCGCAAAGCCTTTCTTTTACTCGATGGCATCAGGTCTTATATTATGCAGCATTGCTTTAGTAAGAGTGGATTATCGGCACAGAAACTCCATCACTTGGTATGCCATCCACTTAATTGTCAACGTTTTGAAGCATAGAAATTATGATCCATCCTCATACTCATCTCCGTCTTCATACCCTTCATTCTCCTCGTCAACTGCATCTTATTCAACAGCGTCCTCCAGACCTTCTAAGCTCTTACTACGTTATCCTGAATTCAAAATGAAGAAAAGGAGTTTCATATTATGGCAGATAACAAAGGTGGTCTTATTTGCACCATTATTTTCTAATCTGATATTTGGAATAAGTACCGTTTACCTGCTAGAGGGGCACGATATTGGACTTGGATTACTTCCACACATATTCTTAGTACCTTTTGTAGTTCTTCCATCTGATGGTAGTTTCGCCGCACATCACGTGCTCCCACTAATCCCTGCCCTGACACTCATAATCCCTTCTCTTTTAACGGTAGTTGAAATTCGAATATTTCTCTATGTCGGGATTGCAGGAGGGATTAGCATCGCATCAAGATACATGATAGATTCGTCCGAGGGTAAACCCAGGTTGTTGTCCTATATTTCAAAAATTGAAGGAATCCTTGGCGTGGCGCTATTGTGGACAGGCTTTACTATGTTTTTCAGCTTCAACATTAATTATAATACAAAGTATGCTATATTAGGAACTCTTGTCACGGGCGCCTTCTTTATTGCGTATGGATTCTTGGATAACCGTCGGTCGAAGGTAATAGTGACCACAGAAAGGAGGGAAATTTACACTAGGCTCTTGACCGTTCTGATAGTCACAATTGTGACAGGCTCGCTTATGGCTATCAATAACACTATCGCCGATGCCAAGAAGATTGAATGGGAAGGACCATACATTGCTCAACAGATTGCTGTAAATCGCTATATTGCCGAACTCGACCAGGTACAAGTAGTAACCTACAATCCGGCCTTATCTCCACGCTCGGCCTACGTCTCTTCCACGTCCTCTTCAATACATCCAGCGGGCATTTCCGCAATAGTCACAGGAAATAATGGTCTCCTGGATAATATCCGACTATGGGATCAGGAGGCAGCCGAACTCAAACTGAAGCCGGAACTAGGACAGAAAAATGACATTAATTTCGCAGATACGAATATCATGCAGTTCAATAATACTATGTACTGGGTGGCTCCCACTGCTCCGAATTTGCCACAAGACGTCACTCCCGATGATACCTGGTATAATGAACACTTTGTATACACCCACTCGGGGAAAGGAGTCCTAATGATGGGAGCCAGCACAGGGAATGTGATAGATTCAAGCAAATTCTTTAAACAAACAAATATCTATTATGGCGATAGTGGTCCGACAGGAATCTTCAACCAAGCCTGGTCTGCTTTTCCAGTAGCTAGAACATCAAGCGACGAAATCGAAGGCACTTTTTATACGGGCGCTGGCGGAGTGACTCTAGCTCCGCCATTAAGCTGGGTATTTGAGCCTAAATTTATGCTATCATACACAAATAGTGCTATGCATGTTATGCGGTACAAAGACATATTTGACAGAATGGCGGTCATGTTTCCTTATTTTGTTTATGATTTTAGCGAAGGAACTTCCCAAACTGATCTAAACATAAGAAATGTAGGGGTTGTTCCTGTTACTGATGGCAGGAACACGTATTGGTTGATACCTCTTATCGTTTTTCTAGATACTAGTCATGTTCCTTGGAGCTCCGAGGGTATGTTGAGGTTGGTTGGATTTGCATTAATAGATGCGTATAATGGGAGTGTGAAAATAATAAAGAGCGCTACTAGTGATAACGATGCTTTTTCGCAAATTTTCTTTGAACAGTATGCCAAAGACGGTATTGTACTGACTCAAACTCCAGAATGGCTAAGTAAGCAACTTGTTTATCCAGAAGAAATGTTTTTATGGAAAATTAACAGGTTTAATCAATACCATGTCACTGATCCCAAGACATTCATCGAAGCACAGCAATTCTATAAAGTTCCTGACCAGAGTTCGGTAAATTACTATATTAATAAACCCCCTGGCTTTGATAAACCACAATTCGTGGGATTGCAATCTCTGGAGCTAAGTGATTCTCCTTCCAATATCCTCGTAGGATACATGATAGTTCAAAATCAGCAGGAAAATTTCGGTAAGATGATTTTTTATTCAGTTCCTGTTGACTCGGTTACAAAGCTCCTAGATGCAGGAGCAGCAAGAGATGCTTTGGAGAAGGATCCTGTGTATGCAAAAGAAAAATTACTGTTGCATAATCCTAGGGTGGGTGACGACTTACTTTACCGAATAGGAGACCAAGAGGTTTACTTTATTCCTGTCTATACATCGAACACCGTTGATGGAGTTGCAACTCAGTTAGGGATGATTGCTGTGGTAGGTACATCTATAACGGGGAACTCATCGCCGGTCATCGGTTTGGGTAATACATCACAAGAGGCTTTTGAAAATTATCTGCTAAGGGCAACAGGACTCATTCCTGTAAATCAAACATCTGGTGCGCCAATAGCTTCCGCGAGTGTGAAAACAACTAGTACAGCAAATGCCACGTCGTCTCAAGAGTCATCTAAAGTCGCCGCCACAACTAAACAACAGGAACAAACCAATGAAACGTCACTTCTCGCCAAAACGCAGAGGATACGGGGGTTAGATAGGATATTTGTCGATTCAGGGCTGAGTGTTCTACGACCAACTGCTGTTTTCGTACCTCTTAGCTTCAAGGAGGCGGATGTCGACTACATAGCGTATTCCCAGCTTGATAATGTTAAAGCAGCCATCACTCACTTTCTGAAACAATTTTCATCGCCTGGTCTGGTAGGTTCTGCCTCGAGCCCTATTGTCAGCACTATTACTACAGGTCCTCGCATTTTTGAATGGCTGAGCGATAATAATAATGTAGTAAACTTCGGACTACTTAAGGTTGTTAATGGAATAGTGGAAAATCATTATATTTCCATCCATCTGGGATAGCTAGATGTGAACCTGAATACTGCTTTGTTAATAGGTATACAAAAACAACATGCAAACAATTCTTGTCGTAGATAATCTCTCTCCTTTTACATCGGATATTGTTACATGTCTTAGTAAATTGGGAGCTAATTATGTTGCCATAAAAAGTAACCGTTTGGAGTTAACTGATAGTGACAGTGGGAAAAATCTTTCCTATGACAAAGTAATTCTATCTGGTAGGCGCAAGAACAATAGGGAGATTAACGTCGTAAATTCTCGTATCATAAGACAGTGTTTTAAATATAATATACCCTTACTTGGGATATGTTATGGCGCAGAGATTCTTGCGCTAACATTGGGCGGAACTATCCGCAAAATGATTAGACCTGTTCAGGATACTATTTCAATAACAGTGTCGAAATCAAATTCCCTCCTTTCCGTAATCAGAGCAGATAAGACGCTTTTCGTCTACGAGAGCCATAGGTATTGTGTAGCAAAATTGCCTGAAGGGTTCGAGTCTCTAGCATCTTCTATAGAATGTGAACACGAGCTCTTTTCACACAAAGAAAAGAAAATGTTCGGAACACAATTCCACCCGGAAAGAAGTGGGGCTGATGGTATGAACATATTCTCGAAGTTTTTGAGTGTATAGCAGTATCTCGATTTTGTTTGTCATTGAGGTACTTAATATTAATCGAGCGCAAATATTGGAAGGTTTGGGCATAAGTAGCAGCATACTTATGACCTGCTCAGCAAATGTAAAGTGATTACTCTCCTGTGGTCGTGTACTAGCTGAATACGCACAATCAAAAATAGCTGCTTCTACGTTTGTGATCGAAAGTGCTTTTCTTAGGGGTATAGCCATATCTTTCTAGATGTAGTATAGAAACTTGAATCTACAATCAAGAAAATGTTTGGAAGTATTAGGAAGTATGGTCCCAAACATAGTACAAGGATTGACAATGAACGCATGTCTATATCAGTAGCAAGCCTTCTATGTAAACGCCTATCTATGACTGCTACAGTGTGTTTTGCTGCCTTCATTTCAATCTATGCCTTTTGGATCCTAAGCTTGGTATCATAATTCTGCGTCGTCCATTACACACTATTTATTTACAATCACATACCCGTAGTACCGTATGTTATAGGAATAGGATGACCATGCCTTTTAGCTATGGGTTTCTGGCTCGTGCCTTTTCTCTCTATTAGTTGTCTCATCTTGCTTATTCTCTTTCTATATGTCTCTGATTGACTGTGGTCCAGCAATGACTTTTATTTGATTAGAAGTCGTATCCTCCTAGAGTGCAACGTCAACCAGAAAAGCATCTGATCACACTTCCACTGGTTAGTAAGACAGAAGAAAACATCTACCTTCCGTTAGTCATCAATGTGGTTTTGAAATATTGGGGTGAAGAAATCGAGCCAAATGAGGCTTTGAAACTCCCGCAGAAATATTCTGGGAATAAAGGATCTATGACGATGGAGGGCATAGAGCTTCCTGAGAAACATGGTTTTAAGACATACATTTACAAAGGATCAATAAAGGATCTAAAGAAAGGGATAGATCAAGGTATTCCTTCAATCGTAATCCTCCCTGGGATTCACGAAACAGTACAGCATGCCTCTATTGTATCAAACTACGATTCTGAAGAACGCAGAATCCTAACTTATCTACCAGAACCCGATACGATAGGAGCAATTCCGGAATCTCAATTTCAGCGGGATTGGGAACAAGACGGATATGATCGCACTAGTGTTGACCCAAACGATATGAAAGATATTCTCAAAAATGACATCCTGAAGTTTCGTGACTCAAACAGAACTTGTTTTGAAGCAGAAAAAGTTCATCAGCAAGGAAACTTTAATGATGCCATGGAAAAGCTGCGAATAGCTATCGAATTGGACAATGACAACCTGCAAACGTGGTGCTTGTTGGGAGGCATATATAATGAGATTAATTCAGGAGATGCCATTTCTTGCTACGAAAAGACAATCATACTGGACCCCAAATATTATCTTGCTTATCGTGGTCTAGGGAATTATTGTTTAAAAAACAAAGATTATCTTAAAGCTGAAGATTATTATACGAAGGCAATCGCTCTCAATCCATATAGATTTGGACCAATATATAAGAATCGTGCATTCACCATATTACAACTTGAAAATACCTCTGGTGCCAAAGACAACCTCGTAAGATACCTGGAACAAACACCTAACGCAGCACATGCCATAGGGCAGCTCTGACTCTTATATTTACTAAGTGAAGAGTTGAAGTCGAGGAGCGAAAGAAGGGACAGACGTACAAGATGAGCAATCAAGACAGAACAGTATTGATAGTATTTCCTGATCGTTTCTCTATGGGTAGAATTGATAAATTGATTGCCAATATTGAGAAGCAGCTTAAGTCAAAGAATATCGAACTAAAGAATACTGCCATTGAAAACGAATGGCTCGTTTTTGACATGGATGACGCAGTAGAGGGTGCGGCGATTACAAGAGAGATGTTTGGGATTGACAAGGTTGCTATCGCAAAAAAGGTACCTAGTATCCAGTTTGAAGATATCTCAGCAGAGGTTATTAAAATTGGAAAATTGAAAGTTTTACCTAACGAGAAATTCTTTGTTAAAGTTCAGATAAGCAATAATGCAAAAATCAGCTATAAATCTAGAGATCTAGAATTTGCATCTACAGGCGATCTTACCGCAGCGTTGCAATCATCATCTCGCAGACCTTATGCTTTTTCTCCAGTTTCTTCAATTTCTTCCTCACATTCTTACTCATCTTCTGCACGTCCAGCAAAAAACGAATTAGAGGCTGACAGACTTATTGAGATTTTCGTAGGCAACAAATCGACTTACGTTACTATTGAAACAGACATAGGACCAGGCGGTCTTCCTTTTGCATGTCAAGGGGAAAAAGTATTGTGCAGTATACACGACACCTTGTCTGCCATTTCTTGTATGATAACACTAAAGTGTGGCTTTTTTCCTGAGATAGTAATTGTTTATACTGACGACTACGATCTCAAAAAAAATTTGAAGATATTTGGTATGATAGTTAATAAGATGAACATAAAAAATTATTCAATTCGACTAGTACGATTAGATTACGGCAATGATAGTGCCAAAATTCTCAATCTCAAACAACATGGACAACAACGACTACGAAAGACGATGAAGCGGCAGCTAGAAAGCACTCATAAAGCAGTCCTGCAAGAAATCGTTGCAACTCAAATTCTTACCCTCATGAAGGGGAAAGGAGTTGTCGTTCCCTTGAGCGTTGTGAGCCATCCTCTTTGGTTGATACAATCAACTTTCAAAAAAATCCTGGCCTCGAAGAAGATTCCTTGGATGCCTTTGTTGCTGCCGAGTCATGGTATATATGATATTGCCGAGGAACTGGGGATTGAAAAAAATATGCTTCCGTTATTGTCAGACAAAGGTTCTATGATGAACAGGCTGATGACGTTCACGAGACAAGACTACGCAAAATACAGGACGACGATAGACAAAATGACAGAATCCGCTAAAAAGAATATGAAGACTATTTCATTTGAGATAGGACCAAATTATCTTCACGACATTCTCGATTCCGTTTAGTTTTTCGGTGAGTTTCATAAGTAGGTTTGCCTTCTGCTGATATTGTGAATCGTTGATTACTTCATATATTGCATTTGCAATTTGACTCGCGTCAAGTCGTTTTGCGTTTAACATGATACCAGCGCCAATCTTTGCTATTTTCTGTGAATTGCCTAATTGTTCACCATGATTTTCTATCGGAATAGTGAGTATGGGTTTCCCAAATTGAATTGCCTGCGACAGAGCAGCATGTCCGCCTCGCAGTACCAAGGCATTACTCATTGCAAAAATCTCGTCTCTAACTGGGCACCATTCATAGTACCATCCTGAACCGCATAGTTTCTTCGGGTTGGCATCTCCTTTCGGGTTGCCTTCGGAAATTACGTACTGAATATCAGATTGAATGATTTTGCATGCATCTATTGCTGCTCTGATCAGCGGCATTCGAGTATTGCTAGGACCACTCACGTGGACAAAAATAATTGGTTTGCTTCTTTGCAAACCAAGAAATTGAGCAACCTTGTTAATCTGTTCTTCGCTGATATGGATTTTTGGTGTAGTAAGGCCGACATATTCTAATTTTCCAACAACTGTATTAGTGTCCCATATGTTGTGCTCTGCTAGTGTATAAGGTGGCGGCAAGTCAGGAATGAGAATTTTGTCTGCAAGTGACCACATAATACCCAGAAATTCACCATTTAATTTCTCGTAAGTCCTTGCGATCTTTAGCTCCCTCAGCCTAGGTGAAAGTAATAATTTTATCTGATTCAAAATAACTATAGACGGTATTCCTAATAATCTAGCTGATAATAGCGAGGACAGCCTAGTATCTGAGACAATGATTTCCGGCTCGTAATCTAACATATTGCGGGCTTCGGTATTTACCTGCTTAGCCAAATTTATGAACAAATTCGGAATTTTTGCAATGCTGTCTTGTATAGAAAAACTTCCGTCGGAGCTCCACGCCAATTCAACTGGTGGAACTGATAAACAATCGTAGCCATGCATCGAGATGTAACCTACGGCTTCTCCAGAAGAGGAAAATCTCATATTAACGCCTAAATTCTGAAGCTGCTGAGCTATCATTATCAATCTGCTTGCGTGACCCAGGCCGACTCCGTATGGAGTAAAATATACTTTTGGGAGCAAGTGCGCGTCGGTATGATTTGATTGCACATGTATTTTGGTTTTTATCCTCCAAGCGCATAACTCCTTTTTCCCACCGACCGCTGACAGGATCTGATACGTGTCTACTCGCTAACTGCCACTAGCTTCCTTGCTAACTCTTACGGGTACAGTACCTTAGAGTTTAACTCTTACGACATTGCCATTCGGATCGGACTCCCTATAAATATTCGCTTGAAACGAATAGATCTTTGAATCGGACATGAGCCAGGTGTCTGGTGGAGCGCCTGCCTTATAGCAAAGATTTGCAAGATACTCTTCGACGTCCCAGTGGAGCTCAACTGGAACCTGTGGTAGTAATAGTGCAGATCCATGTCTACATGCCAATATTAATCCGTCCCGGCCTATTTTTATGGCATTCAGATATTCCATCGGGTTTTGAACCTTGACCTCTTCAGGGGGAGTTAAAATACTCACTTCAAAAACTATCTCTGCAAGTTCCTTTTTGTCGACTGGGGGGAATCTGGGGTCTTGTGTCGCTGCTGCAATGGAAGCATCAATTATCGATCGGTACAGGGTTTCCTCCGCGATTGGAAATCCAACACAACCTCTCAAGTGCTGTTGTTTGTCAGTATCTATATAGTTCAGTGTAACAAAGACGCCATAGCTTTTCGCAGCTCGGTTAAGCCCAATATCATCATAATGGTTGTTGGCATTCCCATCATGGGTAGAACCGGAAGATGCGAACAAGCCTAGATGTTCTTCTACTGCCGTCCTGGCTAATTTGACCGCTTTCTCGCCCTCTCCAACGAGAATCATCATCAGATAGAAAATGGAGTTGGACTTAAAAATCATGAGGTAGTGTTTACATCCCACGTCGGCAACTACTCGTAATATCTAACGCGATTTAGCTTGCCATATTCCTCTTCTCAATTTGACAATCATAGGAAGGGAGGAGGAAGTATTGCAAACATGCTCAAATATACGATGGCAATCAATATCAGCGTGGCTAGAGCCATTGATGTCGACTTTTAGATGGTAGATAACATAATTTCGCCACCGTAATTTCCACTACCTTTCGGATACACTGTATTATCACTAATGATTGGTATGTTGTTATCAGTAATGATAGACTATCATCGTGGTCTAGATCATTTAACCACCGTCCGATAAGTATCTATACAGGTGATCCCATCGATGGTTGGCTTTGCGTACGCGCCTTTAACAATGCAAATATTTTTCAATGAGACGTTTCCTGCAGTATCGTGCCGAAAATGGTTGCTTGGTCGATTCTTGTCATGGACATTTCGCTTGCTACAGTGATAATCTTATGGGCATGGATTCGATATGTAGGATCAACCTACTCGAGAGAAGTTTTGATAACCCAGCAGAAAATTATTATTAAAATGCCGATTTTCACCGGGTTCACGTCTGTAAAAAGACGGTATAAAACTAAAAGTAGTACATTCGTTCAATAAAGTCTTGCAGAGTATGAGACATATCCTAGAGTAGCGCGGGAATTATACAAGGCCAAATAGAAAAACCATTTCTGCGTTGGCTCATCAATGTTTGATTACAATGACGAATATGAAGCTCAAGGTCGACAAAGCAAATGAAGACTCAAGAAAACGACAAATCCTTATACGAATTTATCAACAAAAGAGTTAGAAATTGCAACTACTATCGCCGATATAGATGTACCTACATATCAACAGTTCACACACGCACAGAAAAACAAGCAAGTTAAAATCTAGACCATTTTCATCATAGATAACTCGTCATATTATGAAATTATCATTCTAGGAAATTGGGTATCAGAAAGAAGAGTCTTCTCCTACTGCGTCACCTAGAGCCCACGTTCCACATGATACTGAAAAATGTGGCCCTCAAGGCGCTTCAAAGATAATGTGCCTATTACCTAGTGAAACGAAGGTTTGTCTATGGTCGTGTATGCGGTGACATTGTCAGCACGCGTACATGAAGATCTTATCGAGATCTTGCTAAACCTATGGAACCATCCGAATCATGAGCAATTATGATTCCTTTATTGTTCCACTCAGGTACGTCTAGCGTCTAATAAAGTTTCGAACAATCCCAGGCTCGTCGATGACATTATTGTACTATAGAACAATTGAAAATAAAAGAACTGTTATCAGAAGCAACTTGAGATGTATAATAAAAGCAAATAAAAGTAAGAGTCAACTGTTCATCCTAATTGATTTCAAAAGTTTTTATTTATGTGGTTATAGTAGTCATCGCCATTGCAATAATGTATGTTGGAATTAGAATCGCATTTGGCACCTTTAATCCCTTCTACATCGTTGCTAGTGGGAGTATGATACCTACTCTGAACATCAGTGATTTTGTAATTATAAACCACAATATACCTTTTAGCAATTTGAAGATTGGAGATATCATAGTATTTAATTCACCTGGCTCCTTAATTCCGAATGAGCAACACGAGACTATCGTTCATAGAATTGTGCATATTTCTGCAGGAATTGAAGGTAGAGTTATTACAACGAAAGGGGATGCAAACGATGGTTCGATACCATATATCGATTATCCTCTTAGAGAACAGAATTACGTAGGTAAGGTTGTATACGTAATTCCTAAATTGGGATTAGTTACTAAGATGCTTAGTCCTCCAACAAATTACTACATTATAATTGGGGTTATTATGATAACCGTAGTTTACTACTCTAGAATTGGAAGAAGAGAACAACAAAAGTGACGAGATAAAATCTATGGCTGGTCAAAACTACTTTAACTGGAGATCTGACCTTTATGAACTCTTAAATATACAAGAAAAAATTTCTCGTGCTTTTGGGAGCCCGCCCAAATGATTTGATCACGAAACAAAGGCCGCTGCTAATAGTACGAATGATGATTCTTGCGACCACTCAAAATCAAAGGCAATGTATCTTTTTGAAAAAATATTCTTATTGTATGCCGCTTCATGTGATTTCTTATTTCGGTTCTTAGGAACGCTGATTGAACTGAGGAGAAGAATGAATAATGGCTGCCGTTGCTGTAACTAGGCTCCGTTGTGGTTCATTTGTTATCCGAGCTAGATTATATATTAGTGGAAAATAGTACTTTTAGCGACGCAGATATCTTTTATCGATTATGAGTAGCGTATAGAGTTAGCAATCCTATTTATTCTACGTTTGCACAATAATAATTT
>Ga0187772_10001502_pt1 | contig 11115 bp, 11 predicted proteins | sample 0116_SJ02_MP15_2_FD_133137 | JGI IMG/M metagenome (GOLD analysis project Ga0187772, IMG submission 133137) | Tropical peat soil microbial communities from peatlands in Department of Meta, Colombia - 0116_SJ02_MP15_20_MG | ecosystem: Environmental > Terrestrial > Soil > Wetlands > Peat | place... | reverse complement strand
GTTTTTCTGTGGAAAAATTGGCTTTCGATTTCTTCATTCGCCTCACTATACCGCGGGCCATATGACTTCCGCAGAATCTGGGCCTTTACAGGCCAAGCCCGCCGTCGACGGCCAGGATTTGGCCGGTGACGAATTGCGGAGCCGTGGCGAAGAACAAAACCGCGGCGGCGATCTCGTCGTCGCGTCCGTTGCGCTGCATCGGCGTCTGCCGGGCCATACGCCGCATGAATGCCGCCGCCGATTTCTCTCCCATGTCGATCATCCCCGGGGCAATCGCGTTCACAGCGATTTCCGGAGCCAGTGCCTTCGCCATCACCTTGGTCAGCATGTGCAGCGCAGCTTTCGACGAACAGTAGTGAGCGTGTGTGGCCCACGGCCGCAGCCCGCCGAGGGATCCCATGTTGATGATCTTCGCCTCGATCTTCGTTTCAACCTTACCCCGTCCTGCTGTTTTGCTTCGTTTCCGCCGCATCCAGGGGAGAGCCTCGCGCGTCACCAGGAACGGGCCCCGCGTATTGGAGGCGAAAATCGCGTCCCATTGCTGAATGGTGAGCTCCTCAAACTTGACGGTTTCGTAATTGGCGGCGTTGTTGACCAGGATGTCGATCCGGCCGAGTTCGCGGCCGGCTTCTTTCATCATGGATCGGACGCTCCCCTCATCCGTCACATCGCAGTGCAGCGCAAAGGCGCGCACACCAAAGCCGGCGAGGTCCACGACGGTTTTGCGAGCGTCGTTTGTCGACTCACGGTATGTAATGGCCACGTCGGCGCCGGCCGCTGCCAGCGCAATTGCCGAGGCTCGCCCTAACCGCCGGGCAGCTCCTGTTAAGAGCGCGGTTTTCCCCCGCAGCGGTTTTGCTTCCAATGCTGGCATGCTGGGATTTTACATTCTTGCGGCCAACTTGACCCGGCGGGGGAAAATGGGTCAGGCGGCATCCAGAATACTTAAGGCCCGGAGCAACGCCTCGCCGTTCGAAGACCTGCGGGCGACGGCGTCGGCGAGCCTGGTCGCATCCTTTGCCATTTTGTGGTCCTCGTCGAGCAGCATGATCACCTTGAGCTTCGGTCGCAAGCGCTTCACTTCGCCGGCTACCAGAGCGGATTCCGCTCCATCATTGTTCAGATCCAGGACAACGGCATCGACGGGCTCTTGACCGCAGCGAATGATCCCTTCGTGCCCGCTCCCCGCACTCAAGACACACCAGCCATTGGCTTTCAGGAAAGAACAACGCAAATTAAGACGCAGCGGATCGTCTCCAATACAAAGAATGGTGGAACTGTGCGACTTCGCCATCGCGCCGCCCTCCCTTCCGGGCTGAACGGATGCACTGTGAACTCGAATGATTCGGACAGAGTTTTCAGGCTACACGTACGCAAAATGCCGCGCTGTGATGGAGGTCACGCCAGTTCCATATCTTCGTCTCCGGTTAAGACTTTGCGCCATTGCATATGCTCCTTGAAACGACGAATCGTGCCCCGATAGACCAACGGGTCCAAGGGGGCGGCATTCCCTTTCCTTTTGGCTTGGTTCTGGAAAGTGGCGGAGCAGGCGGATAGAATCGTTGCAATGTCCGACCCCCGCATCGTCGTGGTTTATTCCCGCAAGGGCTGCCACCTGTGCGAAGTAGTGAAAGAAAGCCTGGACAAGCTCTCTCGACGTGGCGGCTTCACCTGGCGTGAGATCGACGTGGACGCCGACGCTGAGCTCCGCCGCCAGTTCAATGACGAGGTTCCAGTGGTTTTCATTGATGGCCGCAAAGCCTTCAAATACAGAATGGACGAGCAGGAATTCCTGCGCAGACTCGCGAATTAATTCGAGTTCTCCGTCGTTTCCGGTTTCCGGTACAATCGCAGCCGCATGTTGCGAACGGCTCTTTATGCGGATCCGGGGGAGCATTTCCTGCACGAGGCAGTACTCGATTCTTGCCGGCACAACAGCGGAAAGACTGCTCTGGTCGACGCCTCTTGCGGGCAACGCGTGACTTATGGGGAATACGCCGACCTCGTCGAATCGGCCGCGCGCGGCCTGGTTACGGCAGGAATCCGTCCTGGAGATGTAGTCGCCATTTTCCTGTTTAACTCCTGGGAATTTTGCATCGCCTTCCACGCAGCACAACTTGCTGGGGCTATTCCGACTCCGCTCAATCCCACGTTCCGCGAGCGCGAAGTCCGCTATCAACTGGAGAATTCGGGAGCCGCGGCACTGATTTCCGACGGCTGCAACCTGGAAGGAATCAACCTTGGCGGACTGCCCAATCTCCGACTGCTGTACACCACCCGCCAGGCTGCTGCGGGTGCCGAACTGTTCGCTCGTTTGCTCGAGCCTTCCACGTCGGCGATACCAAAGCCAATTGAATCATCGCGCGTAGCCCTTGGGGCGTTGCCGTACTCGAGCGGAACAACCGGCCTGCCAAAGGGTGTGATGCTCTCGCATTACAACCTGCTGTCGAACGTCTACCAGTTCCTTGGTCCCCACGCCACGCCGCTGAATTCCTCCGACAACATCCTCTGCTGCCTACCCCTGTATCACGTCTATGGGATGAATGTGGTTTTGAACCCTTCGCTGATTCTGGGTGCGACGCTGGTGATCGTGCCCCGTTTTCAGGTCCAGCAGATGATGGAGCTCATGATTCAGGAGGAGATCACCACGATGCCGCTCGTTCCGCCGGCGATTAACGCATTCTGCCTGGCAGCTGAGGCGGGCGAATTCCCCAGCCCCAACAAAGTCCGATGGATCAAGTCTGGCGCGGCGCCTCTGGCTCCGGACCTGGCCCGCCGCTTCACGGCGCTGACAGATATTCTCGTCTGCCAGGGCTATGGGATGACGGAAGCCTCGCCGGTGACGCATGTCGGATTTCTTGAGCCAGAGCTTTACCGGCCGGATTCCATCGGCCACCCGCTGGCACAGACTGATTGCCTGGTTCTGGCGCAGAGCGAGATCGATTTCGGCGAGGCCCCGGATGAACTCACGCAAGCTCCGTCGGACCAGCCCGGCGAACTCGTGATGCGTGGACCTCAATTCATGCTTGGTTACTGGAAAGAGCCGAACGCAACCGCCGCCGTACTGCGCGATGGCTGGTACTGGTCAGGAGATATCGTTACGCGCGATCGCGAAGGCTTTTACCGCGTCGTCGATCGCCGCAAGGAAATGATCAAGTACAAAGGCTTTGCCGTCGCCCCGGCTGAAGTCGAAGCGGTCTTGCTCGAACACCCGGCGGTCAAGGAGTGCGGCGTGGTAGGGCGCACGGATGCCGCGGCGGGCGAAGTTCCGGTTGCTTTCATCGCGCTCCGCTCTGGTTTCGCCGACAGCGCCCGGCTGGGCGAAGAACTCTGCAACTTCGTTGCGGACCGGCTCACGCATTACAAGCAGCCACGGGAGATCCGATTCGTCGACAGCGTTCCCAAGACTGCGTCCGGCAAGATTCTGCGCCGCGAATTGAGAAAATCGGTCGGCTGATCCGAGCAAGAAAGCTGTTCCAACCATTTTTCTGCTGCCAATCGGGCAGAATCACAAGAAAGTGACATCGTTTTGACAAGCCTCTGACAATTCTCCACTGTCCCGCCGTCAGACTCCCTCTTGGCGTACCCGTAAGGCTGCCGCCCGCGCAGCAGCCGAAGGATTCTGTGGTCTTCAGCAAGATTTTGGCATCGCACAAGACAAGTTCAATCCAGTCGCTTTTTCCCAGAGGGAGGTTTCTATGAAGTTCCTGCAGATGAGGATTTGGGCCTGCGCCGCGATCCTGCTCGCGATTTGCGCAGTGAGCGCCCAGGGGCAGGGAAACTATTTCAACACACCTGGCAACATTCTGATTTCCGATCAGTACAACAATCGTGTCATCGAGATCAATCCCGAGACGCATTTCGTGGTGTGGCACTTCGGCAACGGTTCGAGCGTGCCCGGAGCGCACTCGGTGGTTGGAGTCAATGATGCGCAGCGCGTCGGGCCCTTCACTCTAGTAGCGGGAACCGGCGTTCCTGCTGGCGCCGAGCCAACCTGTCCGAACGGCTGCGCCGACAATCGCGTGATGATTATCGACCCGATGGGGCAGATCATCTGGCAATACGGCCAAGGCGGGGTCACGGGATCCGGACCTAACCAGCTCAACACACCTGTGCAGAACACCTGGCTGCCGGACGGACATATACTGATCACTGACCAGGGGAATCAGCGGATCATCGAAGTGACGCTGGAAGGAAAGCTTGTCTGGCAGTACGGGCAGACGGGCGTTTCCGGCGACAGCGCCAATCAGCTCAACAGCCCCAACAGCGCTGAGTTGCTCGCAAACGGTCACATTTTGATCGCCGACGAGTCCAACAACCGCGTGATCGAAGTGACGCGCGCGGGAAGCATCGTGTGGAGCTACGGCTGCGCTACCTGCACACAATTGAACGGCGCCGCCTTCGCCAGCCGCCTCAACAACGGACACACGCTCATCACCGACTCCAACAACAACCGCATTCTGGAAGTCGATCACGACGGCAATGTCGTGTGGAGCTACTCCACCAACTCTCGTCCGGGCAGCGTCTCCTCGCCGCTCCCGACGCGGGCAGTGCGGCTGAGAAACGGCAACACGTTGATTAGCGATCAGTACAACATGCAGGTCATCGAGGTCACACCCGACAAGAAAATTGTCTTCACGCAAGGGACGATTGGCGTTGCCGGCAAGACCTGGGACATGTTGAACGGCCCGTACGATGCGAAAGTGGTCGGCGATTACACGGGCCTGACGCCTCCGTTCTTCTTTTGATCCAAAGCCATGAGAGCAAGGCTCGCGTGGAATGCGTTTGCGATTGCGCGCATGGCACTGACTCGCAGAGCGGCGAAGTCAGTGCCTTCCATTAATCAGTGAGTGGATGATGAGACTTAAGACCAAACATCTTCGCCATCCCCTCCGGACCATAGCGACTGCAAAGGTCCTGGCGAGGTCTTATCTCGACGTGAAGCTGTTTCCCTACCGCAGCCGGCGTCGCTTTCAAAACGATTCTCGGTATGACTTGCAGAACGTAACCCAGGGATTCGCTACTCGCATCGATCATTCCAGAGAAGATGATGGATTGCTCGAGAGAATCTGTACAGCCTACATCAAGGCGCTGGACCATCAGCGGACGGAAAGGGAAATCTATCAGCCGACCCAATGGTGGCAGAAGCAGCAGGCACGCTTACAGCCGGTGATGCGAGCCCTCAAGAACCGGGACATTTCTGCTCTGCGGCGGATGTACCACAATTTCTATCGCGACTCCTGCTCCTCCGGACTGATCCCCGTATCCAGGATGCCCTGGGCCGATCGCGCCGCGATCAATGACACCCATCGCCGCTTCTATCTCGGCGATGCGCTGTGCGCGATTGATTACTGGAAGGAGCAGACTGCGGGCCGCTTCACCATTGCCGATCTGGCGGGACCGAACATCGGGAATCCATTTGGAGTGATGCTTGATGGCACGCTGGTTCGATTCGAGGCGCCCTTTCAGCACTATTGCGCCTACAAGCTGTCCACTGTGCTGAGTGGCGGACCATCGACGGTCGTGGAAATCGGTGGCGGCTTCGGCGGAATGGCTTACTACCTGATGCGCGATCGTCAACCCGTGACCTATTTCGATTTCGACCTTCCAGAATCTATTGCCTTGACCTCGTACTTCCTTCTGAAGGCTTTTCCTTCGCTGACTTTCCTGCTCTATGGCGAGAAACAGATGACGGCCGAGGAAATCGCACGGGCCAACGTCGTGCTCATGCCTCTATTCGAAATCGAACAAGTGCCGCCGCGCAGTGTTGACGTCACCTTCAGTTCCCACGCGATCTCCGCCCTTCCACCTCGGTTTATCGGTCATTATCTCGAGACCATCGGCCGCACGACGCGTGGACATTTTTTGTACATCGGCGGAATGTTCGGGGCCAGGGCCATCTCCGAACTCGCAAGCCAGAGACTGGATATGCGGATGGTGGAAACGCGCGTGTCCGGATGGAACGGACACAAATCTTTGAATTGGAATGACGTCGAAGTCCTCTACCGAATCGACCAAAATTAATCGCATGGCTTAAGCCCGCAGCCATCGACGACACATCTATTGAGCAGCGAAACCGAAATGCACACACTGATGCACTTGTGTGCCCTTGACCCTTCCATGCGGCCCCGATAGATTGACCGGCAATGTTGTCCCAATCTTTCCTCGTCCGAGGATAGAAATCCCAGTGGGGCCCACCACACCCATAGCGCTGTTCTGTTCGCGGTGGGGCACGGGACTGACGACCGTTTGTCGGCCCGCAGCTTGAACTGAACAGCTAACGCCCGACCTCACTGCGCGCCTTCGCCCATCGCACTGCCTGAAGCACAAGTGTGTCTATTCCCTGTCTGGAGGTGCATCCAATGATGCGTCAGCTCTCCCCCGTAGTCTTGTGTCTCGCTTTGCTTTCCCTCGCGAGCTCGCCGCTCGCATCGCAGAATGATCCCGGCCCCCGCTCCGGTCCGCCCGCAGCGGGCAGCTTTTATCCCACGTTGAACAGCAATGAGCAGGCGTTCTTCAATCAAGCGCAACAGCGATTTCAGGAGGTCGATTCCGTTTCCGGGACAATTGCCGGCGAGACTGGCGGCGGCCTCGGACCGACCTTCAACGGAAATAGTTGCGCCCAATGCCACGCCCAGCCGACGGTTGGCGGCAGCAGCCCCGGATTGGCCAGCCCGCAGAACTCAGTGCCGAATCCGCAGGTAGCGCTCGCCGCTTTGGATGGCGCCAGCAATTCGGTTCCCACCTTCATCACCGCAAATGGCCCGGTGCGCGAAGCGCGATTTGTCACGAACCCTAATGGCACTCTGGACGGCGGCGTCCACGATCTCTACACGATCGCCGGCCGCTCCGACGCCGTGGGTTGCACGCTGGGACAACCGAACTTCGCCTCGGAACTCGCCATCAACAACGTAATCTTCCGCATCCCCACGCCGCTGTTTGGCCTGGGCCTGGTGGAAGCAACGCCCGATTCTGTTCTCCAATCCAACCTCGCCTCGACTGCTTCTGCGAGGGCGGCTTTAAGAATTGGAGGCGTCTTCAACACCAGCGGAAACGATGGCACCATCACGCGGTTTGGCTGGAAAGCGCAGAACAAGTCGCTGCTGATGTTTTCCGGAGAGGCATACAACGTGGAGATAGGCGTCTCGAACGAGTTGTTCCCTAACGAACGCAGCCTGGTTCCGGGCTGCGCCTTCAACGGGGAGCCGGAAGATGCGACCAACCTGCTGAATCCCAACCAGAACAGCCCGAATTTCAACACGACAGTCGGAACAGCATCGGAAATGTCGTCCGATATCGTGAATTTCGCGGCGTTCAGCCGCTTGACGGCGCCTCCAACTCTGGCGTCGCCGACAACATCGACCCAAAACGGCGCGGCCTTGTTCAACTCGATCGGCTGCGCTTTATGTCATTCGCCCACGCTCACTACTGGACAGTCGATTTTCACCGGCATGTCGAACGTCACCTACAACCCATACTCCGATTTTGCTCTGCATCACATGGGCACGGGGTTGGCGGACGGCATCCACCAGGGCGCCGCCGGACCGGATCAATTCCGCACCGCGCCGTTATGGGGCCTTGGCCAGCGCCTGTTCTTCCTTCACGATGGAAGAACCAGCGATCTGATTCAGGCGATCGAAGCCCACAACAGCTCTGGATCGGAGGCCAATCTGGTGATCCGGAAATACCAGAACCTGAAGCCTGCGCAGGTTCAGGATCTGCTGAACTTCCTGCGGTCGCTGTGAGGAGCCTGTAACGCGTAGTTCGATGAAAGCAATTCGTGTGCTCGCGGAGGGCTGAAAGGCTCTCCGCGATCCCACAACATCAAAATGAAAATGAAGTAGAGCGCCTCTCAGCCGCACACGCGGCGCAATCCTCCGTAAGATCCCTCCGAGCGTGAGCGCTCGTCAGGATGGCAAGCGTTATAGGTACAAGAATCCGAGACGGATTATTGCGGCGCCGAACTTTTTTCCGGTAGTTTCTTGCTGACGAGGAAACTCCACAGCGTCTCATTGGCATTGACGTCATCAGCGGTCTTGCCGACCTGCTTTTCGACCTCATACTGCAATCCGCCCGGCCAGGTGTTGCCGGCGCCTTTGAGGCTGTAGGACACAACCGATGAATCCTGCTGGCAGCCGGTGAAGGTCTCGACCTTGGTCTCGGTGCCGCCTTTTTGCTTGGACAATTTGCTGCTTTCCGGCTTCTCGCCGCAGTGGTCGATCTTCGCCCACGCTTTGGCGCTGTCCTCAACGGAGATCGTCTGCAGGTCGAGATTGTGCTCGGTGCCGCCGCCATAAGGCACAACGGGGTCGGACGTTCCATTCATCATCACCACGGGCACGGGGCGCGATGGCAGGCAGATCATGGTCTTCGGCATAGCCGCGCCAATCGCCGCAACGCCAGCAATCCGGTCACTCAAGTCACATCCCAGCCGCATGCTCATGAAGCCGCCCTCCGACAGGCCAGCGGCGTAAATTCGCGAGGAATCCAAAGAGAACTTCGTTCCGATCTGGTCGAGCATCTGGTTGAAGAAAGCGATGTCGTCTGCTGGCGCCGACCGACGTTCATCGGGCTCACGGTTCTGGGGCTGCTGCCCCCCACCGGGATAGCCGCCCCCGCCGCCACCGCCCGGATAGCCGCCGCCGGGGTAGCCTCCACCGTAGCCACCTCGCCTTCGGCCTGGGCCCATGGGCATCGCGCGGTGTTCCTGCGCGTGGACGCCAATGTTCCACCGCCCGTGCAGAGCTGACGGATAGACCGCGATGATGCCGTCCCTGTCAGCCAAGTCGTCGAAACGGGTGAGCCGCTCTATGTCGTCAGCGTCCTGATTCATCCCATGCAGCAGGATTACCACCGGATAGTGTCGGCTGGCATCGTAGCCGCGCGGCAGTCGAACCATAAATTTCCGGTCCACATCATCGACGGTGACCTTTTCGGTCGTTTCCTGCGCTCTCAAGCGTTGCGCAGCTACCAGAACCAGACACACGACTGCGGCCCGTGCCCATGGCATGTCAGCCAATCTCTTCAATTTCATCGAATCTCCCGCGTGACGACCCGGACCCGCCCAAACAATCAAGCTCCCTAGCTTGGAAGCGTACGCCCAAGTCTGAGTTGGCTGCAAAGGAACTTTCCTCCAGCCCTGTGCGTACCTTCCTGTGAACGATGATGGAGATCCGGCCCGCGCCAATGGCCGGAAAGGAGAACTACCATGGAAGGACTCACCGGGCTTGCGGCTGTGACCATGTTCCTGGGATTCCCAACGGCTGCTTTGGCCTTGTACACCTTTTATCGAGTGCGCAAACTGCGCACCGAAGAGCGGCTCGCCGCGATCCAGCGAGGAGCGAGTGTTTCGATCGAGCCCGATCTTTCGGAAGCCGCCAGTTCGCGGCGTTATGGCATTCTGCTGGTTTCCGGGTCGATCGGATACATGCTGGCCTTCTCGATCCTGGCCCGCTTTGAGCCGGACGCCATGATGGCGGGCGCGTTCGGAGCGATTCCCTTTACGCTGGGCGTGGGCTACTTCATCGACGCGGTCCTGATCCGCCGCGACCTTAAGGCCTGATCCGCGATCATGGGGCGGAGGAGATTGGTGTAACTACCCCACCCCGGTTTGCAGAAACTCGGGATGGGGACTTTGCTGCAGCCGTGATTATTCCCCGGTCAGAAATTTGTATTGCGAGGCGTTCAGCGGCACTACGCTCAGCCGCCCCTGCCGCACCAGCGGGGACTCCGAGAAAACGGCGCTGGCCTTGGCGTCGGCCAGAGTCACCGGCTTCGCGACGGCCGCTCCCACTTTGATCTTGACCTGCGGATTGCGTGCATCCGACGCATCCACCGAAACCACCGTTGCCGTTCCCACCGCGCTCTTCTCATCCCCGGTGTGATAAATCACCAGCCGTTCACCCGGCTTCATTCCACGGAGATTCTTCAGCGCCACGGGATTGGAAACGCCATCCCAAATGGTGGTCTTTTCCCGTTGCAAATCCGCAAAGGAATATGTGGAGGGTTCGGTTTTCAGCAGATAGTCCATGCGCAACCTCGCTCGATAAGGTGAAATCGCTGATTCTGAACGGCGTACGCGCGTCAGGCCCGTGAGGCGCCTCTAGTCCGGCTTCGGATTGCTGGCGTCTGGCGGGGTTCCTTGCTTGGGCGGCGCATTCGGGTCTTTGGAGTGTTCCTCGTAGATCGAATACTGATCCTGCGGGCGCTTCAGCTTGATCATGATGTCCACGTTCCGCTTCTCTATGTCGTAATCCTGGCCGTAAGTCTGAAATCCCTGCGCCAGCACCTGCACACGGAGCATGCCGTATGGGATGCCGTCAAAGCTGGTCTTCCCATCCGGATCGGTTTTCAACTCCAGGTCTCCCTTTTCCTGCTTTCCCTTCTTGTCCACCGCATGCAGGATCACAGCCGCGTTGCGCACGGGCTTGCCGTTCGCGTCTTTGATGACCAGAAAACTCAGCAGCGCGGTCGGCGGCTCCTCCGTGTCCTTTTGTCCCAAAGCCGTGCCTGTCGTGGCGAATAAGGCCACAAGAATCCCCAAAACAGCAACTGACGGTTTCATGGGCATTATTTTATTCCCAAACGGCTGCACGCGTCAGCCGAGGCTTATCTCGAGCGAAACGCGAAAGCGAACTCTTCTACAATGCCGATGTGAAGACCTGGGACGTCATCATCATCGGCGGAGGCATTATCGGCCTGTCGCTCGCCATCGCTCTGCGCAAGCGAGGCGTGACGGTGCTGGTCGTCGAGCGTGGAGAGCCCGGCCGCGAAGCCTCCCACGCAGCGGGAGGGATGCTGGTCGATTGCGGGTTGGAAACGCCAGCGGCGCTCCAGTCTCTCGCCGTGGCCAGCGCTCGCATGTACCCGGACTTCGCCCATGAACTGGAAGTCGAATCGGGAATGAAAGTTGATCTACGGGATCAAGGGACAATTCTGTTCTGGTTCAAGGAGCAGTTCGAACGCCTTCGTGCATCGGATTCCCAAGTCAGAAAATCCTCGCTCAGCGCGGCGGAGCTTGAGGAGCGCGAGCCGGCTTTGAGATGCAGTACTTTCAACGATGACCAAGAGCTAGAGTCCTTTCGCAAAGAGTTCGCGTTCGTGGGGGATCCGAGT
>Ga0187772_10001501_pt1 | contig 11118 bp, 8 predicted proteins | sample 0116_SJ02_MP15_2_FD_133137 | JGI IMG/M metagenome (GOLD analysis project Ga0187772, IMG submission 133137) | Tropical peat soil microbial communities from peatlands in Department of Meta, Colombia - 0116_SJ02_MP15_20_MG | ecosystem: Environmental > Terrestrial > Soil > Wetlands > Peat | place... | reverse complement strand
GGCTGCCTCGCGAAAGGCGACCGCCTTGGCCGCGATGACGTGCTCGAGCGGACCGCCCTGGAGCCCCGGGAAGACGGCCGAGTCGATCGCCTTGGCCAGCTCGGCACGGCACACGATGGCTCCTCCGCGGGGACCGCGCAGGGTCTTGTGGGTCGTGAAGGTGACCACGTCGGCGAGACCCACCGGGTTCGGGTGCACCCCGCCGGCGATGAGCCCGGCGGGGTGGGCGACATCGAACATGAGCCGGGCCCCGACCGCGTCGGCGATCTCCCGGAACGGCTCGGCGTGGATCATCCGAGGGTACGCCGTCGCCCCGGCCACGATGAGCTTGGGCCGCTCGCGTTTGGCCACGTCGGCCACCTGGTCGAAGTCGATCACCTCGCCCGGCTCGTCGCTGTCGCCCGATGCCGGCGTCAACCCGTAGGCGACGAAGCGCCAGATCTTGGAGGTGATGGAGGCCGGCGATCCGTGGGTGAGGTGCCCTCCCTGATCGAGGCGCATGGCCAGGATCGTGTCGCCGGGATCCAGGAGCGCCTGGTAGACGGCGAGGTTGGCAGCCGCCCCGGCGTGGGGCTGAACATTGGCGTGCTCGGCCCCGAACAGCGACATGGCCCGGCGGCGGGCCAGGTCCTCCACCTCGTCGATCACCGCGTTCCCGCCGTAGTAGCGGCGTCCCGGATAGCCCTCGGAGTACTTGTTCGTGAGCACCGACCCGGTAGCGGCCAAGACCGCCGGCGAGGTGAAGTTCTCCGAGGCGATGAGTTGGATCGTCGTGGTCTGGCGCAGCGCCTCGGCGTCGAGCAGCTTGGCCACCTCGGGGTCGGCCGCCAGCCACGCCTCGAAGGGCGACGCGTGCACGTGGGGTGCGCTGGTCGGGTCCGTCATCGTCGGGTTGCCTCCATGATGGCCGGGCCGGGCGGCGCCACGGTCGATGGCGGGGTCACGGCCTCGCCGAAGCATACCGACGACCCGGTACCCGCGGCCCGTTGCCTGGCTCAGCCGTCGCGCCCTCGGGAGCCGACTCGGGCAGCCCGTTACGCTTCCGGCCATGGCCCGCGCCGCCCTCGATCCTCGCACACCGGTCCTCGTCGGTGTCGGTCAGGTCACCAACCCCCTCCATGGGGGAGAGAACCTCACCGAACGAGAAGAGCCGGTGACGCTCATGGCCCGTGCCTTGCGCTGCGCCGCGGCAGATGCCGGTGGCGACGGGGCCGGGAGCCGCTTGCTCGAGCGGGCCCAGAGCATCCGGGTCATGGTCCCCCTGAGCTGGGACTACATCAATCCCGGGGTGCTCGTGGCAGCAGACCTCGGGATCGAGCCGTCCGAAACCGTGCTCAGCACCACCGGGGGCGACAGCCCGCAGTGCGCCGTCACCCGGACCGCGCTGGCCATCCAGGACGGTGGGCTCGACGTGGCCCTCGTGACCGGGGCCGATTGCCTCGCCACCCGTGTCGCGGCACGACGCCACCGGGATCGCCCGGTTCTGGCCTGGACCACCCAGTCCGAGACCACTCCAGCACCGACGATGATGGGCACCGACCGGGCGCCGGGGACGCGCACCGAGCTCGACCGGGGGCTCGACCGGCCGGCGCGTGTCTACCCACTGTTCGAGAACGCTCTCCGCTACGGCGCGGGCCGGACTATCGACGACCACCAGGAGACCGTCGCCCGGTTGTGGGCCAGGTTCTCCGAGGTTGCGGCGACCAATCCGTACGCCTGGAGCGGTGATCCCAAGACAGCCGAACAGATCAAGACGGGGTCCTCGGACAACCGGATGATCGCCTTTCCCTACCCGAAGCGGATGAACGCCAACAATCGCGTCGACCAGGCCGCGGCCCTCATCCTGTGCTCGGCCGAGGCGGCCGAGGCGGCCGGCGTCGCACGCGACCGATTCGTCTTCCCGGTCTCGAGCGCCGAGGCTCACGACCATTGGTTCTTGACCCATCGCGCCGATTTCACCTCGTCGCCCGCCATCCGCGTGGCCGGACGACGCGCCCTGCAACTGGCCGCCGCCGCCATCGACGACGTCGCCTTTCTCGACGTGTACTCATGCTTCCCGAGCGCGGTCCAAATCGGCGCCACCGAGCTCGGCCTCGACCCCCATGACCCCCGACGTCAGCTCACCTTGACCGGGGGGCTCGGGTTCGCCGGTGGCCCCGGGAACAACTACGTCACCCATGCCATCGCCACGCTCGCCGGTCACCTGCGTGCCGATCCGGGGGCGCTCGGGATGGTGACCGGGCTCGGGTGGTACCTGACCAAGCACGCGATCGGTCTCTACTCGGCCACGCCACCCCGCGACGGCTTCCGCCACGACGCGCCCCAGGCGATCGTCGACGCCCTCCCCCAGAGTTCCCCGGCGGCCGACTACCTCGGTGGCGCCACGATCGAGACCTACACCGTCGTCCACGGCGCGGCCGGCGAGGCCGAGCTGGCCATCTTGGCCCTTCGCACCGATGACGGGCGCCGCTCGTGGGCCAACGCCTCGGACGCCGACACCTTGGCTGCGTTGGAGTCCGGTGAGGGATGCGGCCGGACCGCCCGGGTGTCGGGGACACGGGCCGAGCTGCGCTCGGCCCCCGGCGCCGGCCCGAGGCGCGCCCCGGCCGTCGCCAAGCCGGTCCCGAACACCGTCCGGACCGTCTGAGGATCGTCCTCGGTACGGCCAGCTCGGCGACGTCGACGAAGACGACCCGCCGACGTCGGGCCGCTCAACCGGCGAGGACGGCCTCGATCTCCTCCCACGTCAGCGCGCCATGGCGCAGGCAGCGGGCCGAGGCGACGTCAACGACCGTCGACGGTGCGCCGTCGCAGCGGCCGCCGTCGACCACCATGCCGAGCACATCGGCGAAGGCCCGGCGCACCGCCGACGCGTCGACGAGCGGCGGGTCTCCGTGGCGGTTGGCGCTGGTCGTGGCCAACGGACCCACCATCGCGCACAGCGAACGGGGAATCGGATGGGCGGGGCTGCGCACCCCCACGGTGTGACCCAGGCCGCCCAGCGCCCAATCGACACCGGGGCGCCGCGCCACGACCAACGTGAGCGCACCGGGCCAAAACGCCTCGGCCAGCCGGCGCGCCGGCGCAGTCATCTCGGCGAATACCTCCGCCTGCGCCAGATCGGCGACCAACACGGGGAGCTCGATCGTGTCGGGGCGTCCCTTGAGCGCGAACAGCGCATCGGTCGCACCGGGTACGGCCGGGTCTGCGGCCAGCCCATAGACGGTGTCGGTGGGCAACGCCACGACCCCACCGGCCTCGAGGACGGCCACCGCGTTCCGCAGCACGGTGGCCCCGGCCACGCTCACGGGCCGGGCCACGTGGCCACCAGCACACGGGGCCGTCCGGTCAGGTCGTCTTTGATCTCGATGTCGCCGTAACCCGCCGACGACGCCGCCGAGGCCGCGACGTCGGCCTGGTGAGGGGCCAGCTCGATGACGATGTGCCCCCCGGCAACCAGCCACCACGGGGACCTGTCGACGATCTCGAGGATCGCATCGAGGCCACGACCTCCGGCCACCAGGGCCTGGCGCGGCTCGTAGTCGCGCACAACGGGATCGAGTCGGGTCCACTCGCCCTCCGACACGTAGGGCGGGTTGGACACCACCAGCGAGAACGCGCCGGCCAGCTCGGCGGGCACCGCGTCGAACCACGACCCTTCGGCCAGACGCACCCGCCGCGCCGAGCTGTCGTCACGTCGGGCCAGCGCGGCCAGGTTGGCCCGGGCGACGACCAAGGCGTCGGCGGATCGGTCCGTGGCCCAGATCTCGAGGTCGGTCGGTCCCTCGGCGGCCAGGGACAGGGCGATCGCTCCCGAGCCGGTCCCGAGATCGACCACTCGCCGTCCGCCGGTTGGGTCCCCACCGGATTCGACGGCGCCGGCCTTGGTGGCGGTGATGACGTCGAGGGCGAAGCCGGCCACGGCCTCGGTCTCCGGCCGCGGGATGAGCACTCGTCGGTCGACAACGAGCTCGAGGCTCCGAAAGGGCCAGCTCCCGAGTACGTACTGCAGTGGCTCGCCCGCCTCCCGTCGTGCGAGCCACGTGTCAAGCGTGCGGCGAACTTCGTCGGTCACGGGGTCACCGAGACGCGTCACCAGCGCACCGGGTTTGCAGCCCAGGGCTTGCTCGGCCATCCAACGCGCCTCGATGGGCGAGCCGGTGCGGCGGGTGCAGTCGTCGAGCAGGTCTCGCAGCACGGGCTGGCGAGGCCGGGCGACCGTGGTCACTCCCCCGCCGCCGCGGCCGATGCGTCGGCCATCTGGCGCGCCTGCTGGTCGGCCAGCAGGGCATCGACGATCTCGTCGAGCTCGCCGTCGAGTACCCGCTCGAGCTTGTGCAGCGTCATCTTGATCCGATGGTCGGTGACCCGATTCTCCTTGAAATTGTAGGTCCGAATCTTCTCGGACCGACCCCCGCCGCCCACCTGGCTCCTACGCTGCTCTGACTGTTGCGCGGCCTGGCGGTCCTGCTCCAACTTCAAGAGGCGGGCGCGCAAGACCACCATGGCCCGGGCCCGGTTCTGGATCTGGCTCTTCTCGTCCTGCATGGAGACGACGATGCCCGTCGGGACATGGGTGACGCGCACGGCCGAGTCCGTCGTATTCACCGACTGCCCTCCGGGGCCCGACGAACGAAAGACGTCGACGCGCAGGTCGGCCGGGTCGATGCTCACGTCGAGCTCTTCGGCTTCGGGCAACACCAAGACGGTGGCCGCCGAGGTGTGGATCCGGCCCTGGGACTCGGTCACCGGCACCCGCTGGACCCGATGTGTCCCCCCCTCGTGCTTCAAGCGCTGCCAGGCATCGGCGCCCTTCACGACGAACGTGACCTCGTTCACGCCGTCGCGATCGGAGGAGTCGAGACCGAGGATCTCGAAGCGCCACCCGTGGCGCTCAGCGTAGCGCCGGTACATCTCGAGCAGATCACGGGCAAAAAGGTTCGCTTCCTCGCCACCCTCTGCGCCGCGGACCTCCACGATGACGTTGCGTCCGTCATTGGGGTCTCGAGGCAGCAAGAGAACCCGAAGCTCCTCTTCGAGTCGGCGGAGGTCCGACTCGGCCCGCTCGAGCTCTGCCCGGGCCATCTCGCGATCTTCCGGCGACGCCTCGGCCACCATGTCGCGGGCCGCGTCGACGTCGCCCTCGGCGTTGAGCAGGCTGCGTCCGGCTACGACCAGCGCGTCGAGCTCCTTGTGGCGTCGCGACAACGCGGTCACCCGCGTGTGGTCGGCCAGGACGTCGGCGTCGCTCAGCGTGTCGGCCAGCGCATCGCGCTCGCGCTCCCATTCGGCCAGGCGCTCAGGGTCCACAGGCTGCTCAGGCTAGGCCCCGCGCCGTGACGCAGCCGGCGCACGAGGGGTGCGGGTCAGGCCTTCTTGCGGGACTTGCGCTGGCCGTAGCGGCGCTCGAAACGCTCGACTCGACCACCCGAGTCCACCAACTTCTGCTTTCCGGTGAAGAACGGATGGCACTCGTTGCACAGCTCGACATGAAGGTCGGCCTTGGTGGAACGGGTTGTGAACGTGTTTCCGCACGAACAGTGGACGACCGCATCGACATAGTTGGGGTGGATGTCCGTCTTCATGGCGACTCCGAGTGTAGCGGCCGCCTCACACCGGCGGCGCCGGGCCCTTGGCGATCTCGGCCAGGAACTCGTCGTTGGACTTGGTGGAGCGGATCTTGTCCATGAGCAGCTCCAAACCGGCGGCCGCGTTCCCGTCGGCGGCCAGCGCGTTGAGCACTCGGCGCAGTTTCCAGACCTGCTGGAGGGCGGTCCGGTCAAAGAGCAGCTCCTCGTGGCGGGTGGAGCTGGCGTTCACGTCGATCGAGGGGTAGAGCCGGCGCTCGGCCAAGCGACGGTCCAGGCGCAGCTCCATGTTCCCGGTGCCCTTGAATTCCTCGAAGATCACCTCGTCCATCTTCGAGCCCGTCTCGACGAGCGCTGTAGCCAAGATGGTGAGTGATCCACCCTCCTCGATGTTACGGGCGGCGCCGAAGAACCGTTTGGGCGGGTACAGCGCTCCGGAGTCGACACCACCGGACATGATCCGGCCCGTCGCCGGCTGAGCCAAGTTGTAGGCTCGGGCCAGTCGCGTGATGCCGTCGAGGACGATCACTACGTCGCGACCCAGCTCGACGAGGCGCTTGGCCCGCTCGATCGTCAGCTCGGAGATGGCGGTGTGCTCGTCGGAAGGACGGTCGAAGGTCGACGCCACGACCTCGCCCTTGACCGAGCGCCGCATGTCGGTGACCTCTTCGGGTCGCTCGTCGACCAGCAACACGATGAGGTGCACCTCGGGGTTGTTTGCCTCGATGGAATGGGCGATCTGCTTCAAGACCGTCGTCTTGCCCGCCTTGGGGGGTGAGACGATCATGCCGCGCTGACCCTTGCCGATGGGTGAGAGCAGGTCGATGATGCGTGTCGTCAACTCGGCCGCACCGGAGGTCTCGAGGCGCAACTGCTCGTCGGGGAACAGCGGGGTGAGATCTTCGAACCGCTGGCGGCCACGTGCTTCGTCGGGAGCGAGCCCGCAGATCGTGTCGATGCGGATCAACGCGGGGAACTTCTCGTTGGAAGCGGCCGGACGGCTCGCCCCCTCGATGAAGTCCCCCTTGCGCAATGCGAAGCGCCGCGCCTGGCTGATCGATACGTAGACGTCTCGGGGCGAGGGCAAGTACCCGTCGGCACGCACGAATCCGTATCCTTCGTCGCGCAGGTCGAGCAGGCCCCGCACCGGCACCAGCTCGCCTTGGTACTGCGCTTCCTGGCCACCACCTTGGAGCTCGCGCTCGCCCCCACCGCCTCCACCTTGCGGCGCGCCACCGGGCCCACGTTCGCGACCACGCCGGCGTCGGCTGCGACGGTTTCCCGGCTCTCCGGCACCGCCTTGACCACCTTGGACCTGGCGGTTCTGGCCGCTCGGCGATACGCGGTTTTGCGGTCCGGCCTGAGACGCGACGCTGTCGACCGCGGTCGGGGAAGCGGCCGGAGCCGGAGCGGAGGCGGGGGCCGCCTCGGTCCCGTTGGCCGAGGGCACGACCGCCTCGGGCTCGGCCTCGGGCTCAGCCTCGGCCTCGACCTCGGGCTCGTGACCGTTGCTCGACCCCGTATCAGCGGACCCGGCGGCGACCTCGTCGGCCTTCCGCTTGGGCGCGCGGGCACGCGACGGCGCCGCCGCAGCACCGTTGGGAGCCGCGGCCGTCGTCACCTCGACTCCTGCTGCTCGCAGGATCTGGTCGATGATGTCGGCCTTCTTGCTGCGCGAATTCGTGTCGAGGGACATCGCCTGGGCGATCGCCCGGAGCTCGTCGCGCTCTTTTCGTTCGAGTACGGACCGCTCGAGCTGTTGCTCTGCAGCCATTCAGCCACCTCGCTAGGTTGCGTCCCAACTGGGGTCGTCGACCCAAGAGGAAGGGAACACATCGGAGACACCCGGTGCGCGGGACGCATTGCACCGGCTCCGCCGCTACCCCCCGAGCGATCTACCCGAGCCGCCAGAGGATGACCACCCTGTCGGGTTCAGTCGCCCGCGTCTCACTCATGAATCGTGGGGGGCGGCGGTACGTTCATGGTACCGGACGGCGAGCGTTGGAAGCAACAACCCCCCGGACCTCGGTGTGTTCCGGGCGCCGGAGCCGACGATCAGAGCCCGAGCGCCGCCCGGACGGCGGCGTCGTCGGCATCGACCGTCGTGGGGACGGTGATGGCGCGCAAGGCCAGGTCCGGGTCCTTCAGCCCATGGCCGGTCAAGACGCACACCACGGTGGCTCCGAGCGGGGCACCAACCTTTAAGAGCCCGGCCACCGACGCGGCCGAGGCGGCTTCACAGAACACGGACTCCTCGGCGGCCAGGAACCGGTAAGCGTCGAGAATCTCGTCGTCGGTGACCGCCGAGACCCCCCCGCCGGACTCACGCGCCGCCGCCGTGGCGCCATACCACGACGCCGGGTTCCCGATTCTGATGGCGGTGGCAATGGTCTCGGGGTGTTCGATCGGATGTCCTTCGACGATCGGTGCGGCGCCGGCGGCTTGGAAGCCCATCATCTTTGGCAGCTTCGTGCTGTGGCCCGACTGGCGATACTCGCAGTAGCCCCGCCAGTACGCCGTGATGTTGCCGGCATTGCCCACCGGGATGCAGTGGACGTCGGGCGCGTCCCCGAGCGCGTCGACGATCTCGAAGGCACCCGTCTTCTGTCCCTGGATCCGGTACGGGTTCACCGAGTTCACCACTGTCACCGGAGCGTGCTCGCCCAACCGGCGGACGATGGCGAGAGCCTCGTCGAAGTTGCCCCGGATCTGGAGAACCTTGGCGCCGTGGACGAGAGCCTGGGCCAGCTTGCCGAGGGCGATGGCACCGTCGGGGATGAGAACGGCACAGGTGAGCCCCGCGCGCGCCGCATAGGCGGCAGCTGACGCCGAGGTGTTACCGGTCGATGCACAGATGACGGCCTCGGCTCCCTCCTCCGCCGCCTTCGAGATGGCCAGGGTCATGCCGCGGTCCTTGAACGAGCCCGTCGGGTTCATACCCTCGAGCTTCAAGACGACTCGGGCACCGACGCGCGCCGAGAGTCGGGGGGCGTCGAGAAGTGGCGTACCACCTTCCAAGAGCGTGACGACCGGGGTATCGGCGGTGACAGGGAGATGGTTCCGGTAGGCCTCGACGATCCCGGGCCACGCCAACCCCCTGCCCGACGACCCCATGCCTCAGTCGTCCTCCCCGTCGCCCACGACCCGCAGGACACCGCCGACGTGCTCGACGACGTCCAGGGCGCGAAGCCCGTCGATGGTTTGCAAGACGTCACCTTCGCGGGCCACGTGGGTGAGAAAGATCAGCCGCGCCTCGTCACCCAGGCCAACCTGCTCCATGGAGCGGATCGACACCCCGTGGTCGCCGAAGACGTGGGCCACGGCGGCCAGCACTCCGGGACGGTCGAGCACATCGATGTTGAGGTACCAGGCGCACGAGAGGTCCTCCGAAGGCCGGATCCGGGCCCGGCCTCGCGGCACCAGGCGGGCGGCCGCACCCGAGCGCAGGTGGTGCGCAGCATCGATGATGTCGCCCAAGACGGCCGACGCGGTGGGTACCCCACCCGCACCACGCCCGTACAGCATGAGCTCGCCACACGCCTCGCCTTCGACGAAGACCGCGTTGTAGGCGCCGCGAACGGCGGCCAGTGGGTGGGTGCTGCGCAACATGGCCGGGTGAACCCGGACGGAGATCTCCCCGTCGCTTCCAATGTCGTCCGGCCCTTCGAAACACTCGGCCACGGCCAAGAGCTTGATCACGTACCCGAGGCGATCGGCGAAGGCGATGTCCACGGGCTGGACAGCCGAGATGCCTTCCCGCGGCACATCGCCAGCCACCACGTCGCGACGAAAGGCCAGGGCGGCCAAGATGGCGGCCTTGGCGGCGGCGTCGTGACCCTCGACATCGGCACTCGGGTCACGCTCCGCGTAACCCAAACGCTGAGCCTCCACCAACGCGTCGCCATAGGAGGCACCCGACTCGCTCATGGTGGTCAGGATGAAGTTGGTGGTGCCGTTCACGATTCCCATGACCCGTCGCACCTGCTCCCCGGCCAACGACTCACGCAGCGGACGAATGATGGGGATGGCCCCGGCCACCGCCGCCTCGTAGAGCAGATCCACCCCGGCGGCGGCCGCGCACCTGGCCAGCTCGGCACCGTGGGTCGCCATCAGCTCTTTGTTGGCCGTAACGACCGGCTTCCCGGCCGACAGCGCCGCTTCGACCAGTCTGCGGGCCGGGTCGATCCCGCCAATCAGCTCGACGACCACGTGCACGCCGGGGTCGTCCACCAGGGCCTTGGCGTCACCGGTGACCAGGGCCGGGGGAACGCCGGGTCGGGTCCGGGTGGGATCGGCAACGGCCACTCCGGCGATCTGGAGGCTGACCCCAGAGCGTTCGGCGATGGCGTCGGCATCGGTGGTGAGCATCGACACCACGGCGCCGCCCACGTTGCCCGCGCCCAAGATGGCCACGCGGACCGGGGTGGAAGCGGTCGCGCCCGCCTCGTGGCGGTCGTGGGCCACGCTGGTCGTCATCGGCTCACGCTACCGCCCTGGGAGAAGGCCCCGGCGCACCGACCCGGGTGCGGGAGCCGCTCATACATCGAGGCGAACGAGGTCCTCCTCTGTCTCGCGCCGCACCACGACCCGAGCCCGGCCGTCGGCCACGAAGACGACCGCCGGGCGGGGCACCTTGTTGTAATTCGAGGCCATCGAATAGCCGTAGGCACCGGTGACCGGCGTGGCGACGACGTCGTCCACGGCCAGGTCAGCCGGCACCCGGGCATCGGCCACCACGATGTCGCCCGACTCGCAGTGCTTTCCCACCAGGCATACGGCCCGCGGCCGCGTGGCGTCGACCTCCCGCGGCAAGAAGGCCTCGTAGCCGCTGCCGTAGAGCACCGGTCGCGGGTTGTCGCTCATGCCGCCGTCGACGGCCACATAGGTGCGCAGACCAGGCAATTCCTTGACCGTGCCCACGCGGTACAGGGTCATGCCGGCCGTGGCCACGATGGCGCGTCCCGGCTCTGCCGTGACCCGCGTGGCCGGATGGATCCCCGCCGCCCAACACGCGTCGAGCACGGTGGAAGCCCACTCGGCGATGGTCGGGGCGTGCTCGCCCGACACGTAGGCAACGCCCAGACCACCGCCCACGCACAGCTCCGGAAGACCCAAGGGGGCGAAGAACCCGGCCAGCACGCCGACCTCCTCGGCGAACGATGCCACCCGGAAGACCTGGCTGCCGATGTGGGCGTGAACCCCCATCAGCTCGACTCCGGGCATGGACGAAAGGCGGGCCACCGCGTCGGCCGCCGCGCCCGAAGCGAGGCCGAAACCGAACTTCGAGTCCTCCTGGCCGGTGCGCACGAACTCGTGGGTGTGGGCCTCGACGCCCGGGGTCACGCGGACGAGCACCCCCTGGCGTCGGCGGGAACGGGCGGTCAAGCGGGCCAGGCGCGCTATCTCGTCGAAGGAGTCGACGACAATGCGCCCCACCCCCACTTCGAGGGCCCGAGCTAGCTCGGCAACCGATTTGTTGTTGCCGTGCAGGACGAGGCGCTGCGGATCGACACCGGCGGCGAGGGCGACG
>Ga0187772_10001500_pt1 | contig 11118 bp, 11 predicted proteins | sample 0116_SJ02_MP15_2_FD_133137 | JGI IMG/M metagenome (GOLD analysis project Ga0187772, IMG submission 133137) | Tropical peat soil microbial communities from peatlands in Department of Meta, Colombia - 0116_SJ02_MP15_20_MG | ecosystem: Environmental > Terrestrial > Soil > Wetlands > Peat | place... | reverse complement strand
CTGGAATCACCGCTTACGCAGGGAAAACTTTTGTCGGCAGTACGATCGAAGGCATTAACCTGGTTGCTATTCCGTTATTAGCCGATATTCCACTGCTCGGAAAGGCTTTCTTCCAGCAGGATATCCTCACGTACTTTTCTTACATCATGGGGCCATTCCTCTGGGCTTTCCTGCGTTACACGCGTCCAGGTCTTAGTCTCCGGGCAGTGGGGGAGCAGGCCGAAATCGCCTTCGCCAGCGGGCGTAACCCGGCTGCATGGCAGTTCGGTGCAATCATCGCCGGAGGCATGTTGGCCGGAATCGGCGGGGTGGAGCTTTCGCTTGGCCTTACCCATTGCTGGATAGAAGGCATGACCCTCGGGAGGGGCTTTATCGCTGTCGCCCTGGTTATTTTCAGCATGTGGTCTCCATTACGAGCTATGGTCGGTGCTTTCCTTTTCGGCGGCGCCATTGGGTTTCAGTTGCAACTGCAAAGCATTGGGGCGCCCATTTCCCCGTTTATACTGGACATGTTTCCTTACGTGATCACGCTGTTTGTTTTGACATTCTGGACCGGCATTGCCCTGCGAGCCATGCCCGAAGGTCTAAAGGAGGTGCTGAAGATGAGTGCGTAGCCTTGGATTGAAACCTGTGATTTATCCTAATCCAAAGAAAGGGGGATTAATTATGAATCGCATGAAGCATCAAAAGTTATTACCACGTATCCTTGTCGGCGGTTGTCTTGTAATTTCAGTGATACTATGGTCAGCCACTCCGGCCACGACGGCTGATTGGGCGATGGCTACCAAACCTACAAAGGGTGACCTCGCAGGTGGTTCCCCGGAAATCTTCTCCAAGGCTTTCCACGATGCCGCAGCTTCAAGTCAATTCCAGCCGACTGCAGCCTTTGCCGATGCGGCCAAACCTCTTCCGACCGGGACCAAGTTAAAAATCGGATTTATTTTTGTCGGTTCACAGGAGGATTTAGGATACAATCAGGCAGCCTTTATGGGTAGCAAGTATTTAGAGAAAGTTTATTCTAATGTCGAAATTCTCCGGGCAGAGAACATCCCAGAAACTGCCGAAGTCCAGCGTGTTGCCGAGCAGATGATCGGGCAAGGAGCCAAGATAATCTTCGCAACCTCTTTTGGCTATTCCGGGCCTATCAAGCAGATCGTTGATAAATATCCTAAAGTCATGTTTCTGCACCAGGGCGACCTTGAAGCGAAGGCAAACTACGGGGCCTATTTCGGAGATATCTGGCAACTCCAGTATTCCAACGGCATCGCCGCCGGAAAGATGACCAAGAGCAACAAGATGGGATTTATCGGTGCCTTCCCGATTCCGCAAACCCTCCTGAATGTCAATGCTTTTGAACTTGGTGCAAGGTCGGTCAACCCGAAGGTACAGACAACCTTCGTGTTGACTGCTAACTGGGCAGATCCCGCCAAGCAGGTGACCGCGATTAACACGATGGCCGGTTCCGGCATCGACGTGGTCACCTATCAACAGGACTCGACCAGGGCGCTTGTCGAAGCGGCCGAGCGCAAGAAAATGTATGTCTGCGGTTACCACGAAGACGGCAGTCCCTCGGCGCCCAATGGGTGGCTCACTGGGGCGGTCTGGAACTGGGGACCGGTTTACGCGGAACTGGTGGGGGAGATCATTAAGGGTACTTATCGGCCTTGCGTCATGTTTGCCGGCCTTGAAGCCGGCTGGGTAAGGGTTGCCAGCTTCGGTAAATCTGTCCCCGCCGATCTGCGGAAAAGAGTTCTCGATACCGTCGAAGGACTCCGGAGTGGAAAGATTAAGCCCTTTACCGGCCCGATAAAAGATCAAACTGGTATGGTTAAGATAAAAGATGGTGTCGTGCCAACAAGCGCCCAGCTACAAACCATCGACTGGCTCATGGAAGGCGTTATCGGGAGCACCAAATAAGAGTCGTACTTGTCGCAAAACATCGGCAATATGCTGTCTCCTTGAGGACCGCCAGTCTCAGATGGTTGATCTTGAAGAAATTTTTTTGAAGCTAAGGAGTGTGAACATGAAGGCAACTGTAAAAGCCGATCCGTACATCTGGCCTTACAATGGCATTCTGGACGGAGCCAGAACCGCGCTCATACTTATCGACTGGCAAAAGGACTTTTGCGGTAAAGGCGGTTACGTCGATCAGATGGGATACGATATCTCTTTGACATCCCGGGGCATAGGCCCGACTCGAACCGTACTCGACGCATGTCGCAAGATCCCAGGTTTTACCATAATCCACACCCGGGAAGGCCATAAGCCGGATTTATCTGACTGCCCGGCGAACAAACTCTGGCGTTCAAAGCAGATCGGAGCAGGTATCGGAGATATGGGGCCCTGCGGGCGAATCCTTGTGCGCGGTGAACCCGGATGGGAAATTATTCAGGAACTTAAACCGTTACCAGGGGAACCCATAATAGACAAACCGACGAAGGGAGCATTTGGCGCCACGGACATCGGCCTTGTCTTGCACAACCGTCATATCAATTACCTTGTTATCACTGGTATAACGACCGACGTCTGTGTTCATACGATCATGCGCGAGGCCAACGACCTCGGTTATGAGTGTCTGTTGTTGTCGGATTGCACCGGTGCGACCGATGAAGGCAACTACCAGGCTGCCCTTAAAATGATCAAGATGCAAGGCGGCGTTTTCGGAGCGGTATCAACTTCCAGAGATTTTTTGGCTGCCTTGGAAGCTTAAGTTACTAAATCACTGGAAGCTATCTTGAGAACGGGAGGCCCGAGACAGAAGGAGTCTGTTACACGGCGTTCCAATATCCATTAAAGACGGCACCTGAAGTAGAAGATGCCAGCGGGTTCTATATTTCTTAGTTTTTTGAAGGAGGTAAAATGAAAAAGATTGAAGCCGTTATTGATCCTTCTAGGATGGAAGAAGTTAAGAATGGGTTAAAGAAGATCGGAATTCGGCGGATGACGATAAGTAAGGTCGACGAGCTGGGAAGGCAAGAAGCTCACAAAGAGTTCTATCGAACAAAGGAATTTATCATTGATGTTGTCAAGGAATTTAAGATTGAGCTTATGGTACCTACGGATGAGATGCTTAGGGGGGTCATCGAGACCATCGAAGAAAAAGGAAACATTAGAGATGATGAAATTTTCGTATCCCCAGTGGAAGAGGTAATGCGTCTCATGAAGAAAGGGGGAGAGATGAAAAAAAATTGAAGCGATTATAAAAGCTTTAAGTTAGATGAACTACTTAAGTTACACCGTCGGACCAGCTATCAGTTTAACAATCTGCTCATGCTTCGTCCCGAAATCGGTCACTTTCGTTCCTACGACGTACGGGCCTTCGACAATGGCAAACACAAGAACATGTTTTGGGGGGGATGGATGTGCCCTTCGATTCTAAAAACACGTTAAACAGAGATGTGTTATAGGACGAGGGACCCATGTATAGATTAAACGTAAGAACAACAGGAATGTTTTTCGCTTTCGTATTGGTGACTGTACTTTGCATTGTCTTTGGATGCACCGTTATTCAGAAAATATATTACCGGTTGGAAGGAGAGGGTCCATCTGTGAGGTATGTGATTCTTCAACAGTTGTGGTCCTTGGCCAAAAGAGTAGACTTTGGATTGGAAAAGAGTTGGACGTGTACGAGGTAATAACTGTTACAAGAATAAAACAAGCTCCTCTTTATAATAAAGTATACAAGGGGAGAATAAAGATACCCGAAATCATCGATGATTATCATTCCAAGGCCATGGTAGTTTCAGGTTAAATAAGAAAGAACTATCAAGTAGAACTTTGAATTGGAGGAGAGCAGCGAAAGCTGCTAACGATGTTACCGTCACATGACCCTTGGAAAGAGTCTAATGATTTGCTTGAAATGTTCTATTAACTAACGAGGTTTAGATGCTGATGGCATATTTGTTGCTCAATCTCGAGTAATACAGAGATAAATGGCAAATGAAGATCCTGCTTGGGGTATGGTCTCGGTCCAAAGAGGGATCCTGATCTTGCTGGAAAAATTGCGAAAAGAACTTAACATCACCTATTTGTTTGTCTCCCACGATCTCAGTGTTGTCCGTCTGATGTGTGCGCGCGTCATGATTATGCTCCAAGGGGAGATTGTAGAGGAGGGAACGGTTGAAGAAGTTTTTAATAATCCAAAACACAAACATACCCAGGAGCTCATTCGCTCTATTCCAAATATTGGACGTAAGGATCGACCTTAGTAAAAAAACGGATCGGGTTAGAACGCAGATGGGGTAGGTTAGGAATGGAAGGAGAAAGGAGACCGGGTGTTATGCAACTTTCAAAAATCGCGCAACCACCTTCCGATGCAGTGGCCGCTGTTATTTCCGAGGGACCGAGGCAAGAGAGGGTTGTTTACCGGATAGCTGGAGATTCTTATATTCTCGTTGAATATGGAGAAATGGTCCTTGACCTCAACCTCAGGTTCAGGGTTCATGCCTTAGAACAAGCCATTATCAACATGAACTTAGAGGGGCTCCTGGAAACTGTCCCCGGAGTGAGGTCTTTGCTCATAAAATACAATGGCTTGCGCCTGCCCTTCAATAGGCTTCTTGAAACTCTCAAAACAATAGAAAAAAACCTTCCCCCGGTTGAGGATATGGAAGTTCCCTCACGGATCGTACATTTGCCCATTGCAATTCATGACAAATGGACTCGAGATGCCGTCGATTATTACATGCAATCGGTGAGGGCGGAAGCCCCCTACTTACCGGACAACGTCCAATTCGTCGCTCGTTGTAATGCTTTGGAGCACATCGATCAGGTGGAAACCTATCTTCAAGCAACCCATGTCATGGTCCTTGGTTTAGGCGATGTATACCTTGGAGCACCCTGCGCTGTCCCGCTCGATCCAAGATACCGATTAGTGGTTCCAAAATATAATCCGGCAAGGATGTTGACACCCGAGGGCGCTGTTGGAATCGGAGGAGCCTATATCTGCATCTATCCGATGGAATCCCCCGGAGGATATCAACTTGTCGGCCGCACCTTACCCATCTGGAACACTCGGCAAACCACACCTGCTTTTGCTGAAGCCCCCTGGTTGCTGAGATTTTTTGACCGAATTCAATTTGAGGCGGTGACCGAGAAGGAATTGGAAGAAATCCGGGAAGCGATGATAAACGGAGATTATCCTCTGCGAATTGAGAATGGAATTTTTAATATTAAGCAATACAATGAATTCGTTCGGTCCATTTCTGATGAAGTAGAAGCATTTAAGGTAATACAACGGGAAGCAGTGTATCGTTGGACCAAAGGCTATTAAAAATCTGAAGAGGGGTTAAGAGATGATAGAAATCATGAATGGCGGAATTTATACTACAGTACAAGATTATCCGGGTCGGGTTGGTTATTGGAACGTCGGGATTCCACCGTCGGGACCCATGGATTGTTTAGCTTTTCGAATCGGGAATCGGCTGGTGGGAAACAGTGATGCGGAAGCAGGGTTAGAGATTACTGTGATGGGTCCCACCGTAAAGTTCAAATCTGATGCCATGATCGCCGTTACCGGAGCCAAACTCAAAGGGTCAATCAGTGGCAAGGAAGTTCCTTGGTGGGAATCAATTTATGTAGAAGGAGGAGAGGTTTTGAGTTTCGGAGCTGTGGAAGGACCAGGGTCTCGCACCTACTTAGCCGTGAGGGGTGGAATCGACGTTCCAGATTACCTCGGAAGCAAGTCCACTTTTCCAAAAGGGCATTTTGGAGGCTATGAAGGCCGCCCCTTAACAAAGGGCGATTTCCTTCTCACTAATGAAAAGGAGTTAAGTCGCAGTTGGAAACGGAAGTTAACTCCCGCCAGCATCCCTCAATATGGGACAGAATGGAAAGTGGGGGTTATTCCAGGTCCTCACACAGCCCCCGACTTCTTTACTCGGGCAGACGTTGAGATGTTTTACAACACAAAATGGCGTGTCCATCGCAACTCGAACCGACTCGGGTACCGGCTCGAAGGACCCCGTCCCAAATTCGCCCGCAAAGACGGAGGAGAAGGCGGTCGCCATCCTTCCAATTTACATGATTATGCGTACGCTATTGGAACTATCAATTTTACCGGGGATATGCCTATTATCTTAACGGCGGACGGACCCAGTTTGGGCGGGTTTGTTTCTCTGGCCACGATTGCCACTTCCGAATTATGGAAGATTGGCCAGGCGAAGCCTCATGACTATCTCATCTTTCGGAAAATGACCCTTGAACAAGCGATGGAGGGTCTTATCAGGCAGGAAAGGGATCTCGAAGAACTGGCCACAGGTTCCTAATACAGGTCGTCCGACAAAGTCTTATCCCGCACGACCCAACAATTTTGTGGGTTTTCATCTTTTTTCCGACAAATTTGTTGGTTTTTCATTCTTGTCGCCTTCTTCATTCCATCTCCTTCAAATGTTTTGTCACACGAATAAGCGGCTATGGTTCCAAAGCGTTAGTCTTTAATCAGAAATAAATCATCTGCGCTGGCATTATTCTTGATAACTTAAATCCAAAGCAAAGGCCTTGCACGAAGGAGAAATCGAAGGGGTACTACTTCGAAAAACAAATCTTTAAAGGAGGAAGAATATGCTAAAGGTAAAAAACCGAACCCTTGTCCTGTCCATCTTTATCATCTCTCTAGTTGTTGGTGTTGGCGGTGTTGGAATTAATGAGGCACGGTCCGCTGAAAAGGAACCCATCAAGGTGGGGATCCTCCATTCCCTGAGCGGTACGATGTCGATCAGTGAGGTCGCAGTGAAAGACGGAGAGTTGTTGGCCATTGAAGAGATTAATGCAAGAGGCGGCGTGCTCGGTAGAAAGATCGTGCCGATCATAGAAGATGGAGCCTCTGACTGGCCTACCTTCGCTGAAAAAGCAAAGAAACTGATCATGAAAGATCAGGTCGCTGTCGTCTTTGGCTGCTGGACTTCTGCCAGTCGGAAGGCCGTGCTGCCGGTTTTCGAAAAATATGACCACCTCTTGTTTTACCCGGTTCAGTATGAAGGGTTAGAAGCTTCGAAAAACATTATCTATACCGGTGCTACAGCAAACCAGCAGATTATGCCAGGGGTGACATGGCTCTTGAAGAACGGCTCCAAGAAGTTTTACCTGTTGGGCTCTGATTATGTCTTTCCGAGAACTTGCAACTTGATTGTCAAGGCGCAGCTCAAGGCCGAGGGAGGTGCCTTAGTGGGTGAGGAATATACTCCTCTCGGCCACACGGAGTACAGTACCGTCATCAGTAAAATCAAAGCAGCCAAACCTGACGTCGTCTTTAATTCCCTGAACGGCGATAGTAACGTGGCCTTCTTCAAACAACTTCGCTCCGCGGGGATTACGGCAAAGGATATTCCGACGATGTCGGTCAGTATCGCAGAAGACGAAATCCGCGGGATTGGTGCCGAGAACATGTTGGAGCATTTGGCGGTCTGGAACTATTTTATGAGCATGGACACTGCCGAGAATAAGAAATTTGTGGCGGCCTACAAAACCCGGTATGGAAAGGACCGTGTGACGGATGACCCCATTGAAGCCAACTATTTTGGTGTCTATCTCTGGGCCAAAGCAGTGGAGAAGGCTGGAACGGCCGACCCGTTGAAGGTCCGTGCCGCGGTGAGGGGACTGAAGTTTAAAGCTCCTGAAGGAGAGGTCACAGTCGATCCTACCAACAACCACGTCCACAAGATTGTTCAGGTTGGCAAGGTGAAACCAGATGGCCAGTTTGACATCATCTGGAGTTCTGGAAAGCCAGTTGCTCCTGATCCGTTTCCTTCACTGGTCTCCAACAAAATAGTGCTTGAACCTGGGAAAATTGTGGACCGTAAGAAATAAGCGGCAGAACTCGTTTATCGCATCTTTCAAAATATCTTTCCTCCCGCGTTGGTGCGGGGGGAAAGATATTTTTTGGTGAAAGCGAACAAAGATGGGAATAGAAACCCTTCTCTCCCAAATCTTTAACGGTCTCAGCTTGAGTTCCGTTTTGCTGCTGGTCGGTCTTGGTCTTAGCATTACTTTCGGCATTATGGGAGTAATCAACTTTGCTCATGGCGAATTTCTGATGGTGGGGGCTTATGTCGTCTATGTACTTCAAACCCTTTTTAACAAATTCTACGGTCCTGGGGCGTCTGGAGTCTCTTTCCTGATCTCCATCCCCCTATCATTTTTTGTGACGGCCCTGTTGGGATTTTTGCTCGAAAAAGTCCTGATCCGGTTTCTTTACGGACGCCCATACGAAAGCATACTGGCAACCTGGGGATGCAGTCTGGTATTGCAACAGATGGCCAGAAATATCTTTGGGGCAAATAATGTGGATGTCGCCAGTCCAGGTTGGCTTAGAGGAGGCATCCAAATGATGCCGGATCTGGAACTTCCTTATAATCGTCTATTCATTCTTGCTCTCACCACCCTATGTGTGATGGGAATATTTCTGTATCTTTACCGAACGGCGCAAGGACGCCGTATGCGGGCAGTCATGCAGAACCGGGATATGAGCTCCTGTTTGGGAATCCGAACCCGCAAGGTCGACACGTACACCTTTGCATTGGGCTCGGGGCTGGCGGGGGTCGCGGGTTGCGCGGTCAGTCTCTTGGGGTCGATCGGCCCTTCCACCGGACAAAACTATATTATTGATGCGTTTATGGTCGTGGTGCTGGGAGGAACGGGAAGGCTCGCTGGCACAATCGCGGGCGCTCTGGTCATGGGCGTCCTCAATCCAGTCTTTGAATTGATCAGCACATCGAGTATGGGAAAGGTGATTCTCTTCATTTTGGTGATTCTATTCCTTCAGGGAAAACCGCAGGGACTGTTCTCCTTAAAAACCCGTGCGTTGGATTGAAAAGTTTCACTTATGAATACAAAGGCTGGTACGTCCGCCATCTTCAAGTTCAAATGGTTTGCGTTGGTCATGCTTCTTCTGGCTTTGGCACCTTTTTTTCTCTCGGACTTTCGTTTGAACTTGTTTGGGAAGTTCTTAACCTTCGCCATTATCGCCTTGGGCATTGACCTTATTTGGGGATACGCTGGGATTTTAAGTCTGGGCCACGGTGTCTATTTTGGTTTAGGCGGGTATTGTATGGGGGCGTATCTTAAACTTCAAGCAGAAGAGTTGCCGGATTTTATGGGCTGGAGTGGGCTGACAGAACTTCCGCGGTTCTGGAAGCCATTTCACCATTCCTGGTTCGCCTTGCCGATGACCATCATCCTTCCAGTTCTCTTTGCTCTGTTAATAGGTTTTCCAACGTTCCGTGCAAGGATTAAAGGGGTCTATTTCTCCATCCTAACCCAAGCCTTAGCACTGGTTTTCGTCACCCTTTTCATTGGCCAACAACCATACACGGGAGGAACCAATGGGATAACAAATCTTCAGAGCATCTTTGGGTTTTCCCTGGCAGAACCGGCTACCATGCGCGGTCTTTATGAGGTGACGGTCTTGATGCTCGGGATGGCTTACTTATTATGCCACTGGCTCACTCACACTCAGGTTGGCAAAGTGCTGGTAGCCATCCGAGATGGGGAAAATCGGCTCCGCTTTTTGGGTTACAATCCGACGCTGTTTAAAGTCCTTGTCTTCGCCATTTCTGCCGGATTGGCTGGTTTGGCAGGAGCCCTCTTTGTCCCTCAGGTAGGCATTATCTCTCCATCGATGATGGGTATCCTCCCTTCTGTGGAGATGGCTATTTGGGTGGCCGTTGGAGGGAGGGGTACTTTAGGGGGTGCCGTGATCGGAGCTGTTTTTGTGAACGCGGCTAAAAGCTACTTTAGCGAAAACTTCCCTGAACTCTGGCTTTATTTCTTAGGGGCCCTTTTCATCGGTTTCGTTCTCTTTTTTCCTGGGGGGATAATGGGATTCTTGCAAAAGAGACGTTTGCGTTGGGGGAACGTTTTGCTGCGATGGCGTGGAAAGATGCTTTCAAGGCCCTCTTCGAATGGCCTTGCGAGTAAACACCACTGAGAGGAATCGTGTGGCCGGAACGATCATTTATTTAGAAGACATCACTGTTGATTTTAATGGCTTCAAAGCTCTCCATGACGTAAATTTCTTCGTGGATTACGGCGAGCTTCGCGTTTTGATCGGACCAAATGGGGCAGGGAAAACGACTCTTTTAGACGTGATTTGTGGATGGGTGAAACCGGAGAGCGGGCAGGTCTTTTACGGCGAGGGCAAGAATATTTCCAGGTTGTCTGAACATAAAATCGCTCGGCTGGGCATCAGCCGAAAATTTCAAACCCCTTCGGTTTTTGTCAACCTCACTTTATTCGAGAACGTTGAGCTTTCATTGCGAAGGAGTGAAGGATTTTGGGGCACGCTCTCTTCCTCTTTGAGCGAGAAAAATCAGGATAGGATATTCTCTGTCCTGCAGAGTATTGGATTAGGCGATAAAGCATACACAAGGGCGAGTTCTCTCTCCCATGGTGAGAAACAATGGCTGGAGTTGGGCATGAGCATTGTACAGCAACCATCGTTGTTGTTAGTCGATGAGCCAGTGGCTGGAATGACAGGAAAGGAAAGGGAGAAGACTGGTGAACTCCTTCAAACGATCGCCAAAGACAGATCTGTCCTGATTGTCGAACACGATATGGAATTCGTTCATCAGATCGCAAAAAAAGTAACGGTTCTTCACGAGGGTGCCGTTCTTTGTGAGGGGTCTATGGAGCGGGTTCAAAACGACCCGACCGTAATAGAAGTCTATCTGGGGAGAGGAGAAAAAGGGAGACGTGAATGCTAAACATCGGGCAGCTGGACTGCTCCTACGGTGAAACCACCATTCTACGGAATATCAACCTCACCATCCCCGCTGGAAAGGTCATGGCTCTGATGGGCCGCAATGGGGTCGGGAAAACGACTTTGTTAAAAACCATCATGGGGCTTCTTCGTCCCCTCGCCGGCAAGATTTCTTTCGATGGTCAGGAGATCACCCACTGGACGCCGGATAAACGGGCAAGAGGGGGAATTGGATATGTGCCTCAAGGGCGGGATATTTTCCCTTATTTAACCGTGGAGGAGAATCTCCTCATTGGCCTGGAAGCCCATAAAGCACGAAGAGGAACGGCTATTCCAGAGGGCATCTTTGATCTTTTTCCCGCATTAAAGAACATGCTTTTAAGAAAAGGAGGGGACTTGAGCGGGGGAGAACAGCAGCAATT
>Ga0187772_10001499_pt1 | contig 11119 bp, 6 predicted proteins | sample 0116_SJ02_MP15_2_FD_133137 | JGI IMG/M metagenome (GOLD analysis project Ga0187772, IMG submission 133137) | Tropical peat soil microbial communities from peatlands in Department of Meta, Colombia - 0116_SJ02_MP15_20_MG | ecosystem: Environmental > Terrestrial > Soil > Wetlands > Peat | place... | reverse complement strand
GGTGGCTACTGCGCAACACCATTGATTATGACAAATCAAAACGGGTCTTACTCTGGGAGGTTGTGTAATCCATGCGCTTGGGCAATTCCTACTACCTACACTATCACAGTATCACTCGAATCCGTTTCAGCGACAGTCGAAATCCATTGCTGGGGGTCGAGTTGTTCCGCTGCTACCTAACAGAACCTTAATGCCATCTACAACCAACAACCTCCACGAGCAGCGGTGGGTTGATATTTTGCTTGGAAAAGGGGAAGCGTCCGACCCTTCAAATTCGTTTGGCCGTTCTCATGAGTAGAACTAAACGCCACATGGGGCTACCCTCTAAAGCATGAGAGTCATTGGGGCGGTGTCCATAGTGGGGCTGGCATTAGGAGTAGTCGTCATTATCGTTGGTTTGTTTCAGCCAACCCCGCTCTGCATCGCCCAAGTCGGACAACCATCGACATCTATTACGTGCGCCCGTTCACTTGAGTGGCCTTTGGTCATAATCGGAACCGCAGTCGTTCTCTTGTCGGCTCTTGGCTTGGTATGGTCAATGAGGCGACCACCCTCGTCCAACCCACCAAAAGCCGCTGGGCCGTTCTCATGAGTAGAACTTTACATCCCATCAGGCTACCCACTGAGGCATGAGAAAGAACCCAGAAGGCGTCAAAGCGTGTCAAGAGCGTTCAAATTCAATCTCGTCCTCATAGTAACAGGGGTTCTTGTTGCCGTTGTAATCGGCCCGCTGGTGCCCTCACTCCTGCCTCCTTCCTCTTGCTCTTCCACCTGTCCTGACCCAAACGACCTTGCGCACGGAATATCCCTGTTTGGGGTGGCCGCTCTCTTTCTCGGCGTGGTTCTTGAGGTCGTCAGGAGAAGAGAGAATCACACGAATCCTGACAACCAGACGCGCCCGTCAGTTGCTTGAACCACCCTCCTGCTGTATTATCTTCCAACCCACCAAAATCGCACCGCACCTGACGCGTGCACAACCAGGCACAACTCCGCATAGGTCCGCACCGCTGAACGTCAGTTCGCACACGCGCGGCCCGAACGACGCTACCAAAAACACGTTTTACTGTGCAAATCCAAGGAAGGCTTGGGGCCGTCCGAGCAAGATACCGTAGAGGTCAGATACCAACTACAGGCAGACCAGCTTGGCCTTGGGTCATTCGGGTTGATACGACTCTTTGTATGTGTCTAGACGGGTATGATGGAGCAGCTTGAATCTGCCAAGAGATTCTGATCAACGTATGTCTGCGCTATCGGCGCCTTCAAAGAGAGGAGCTCGCCATCTCCAAGCAATAGGTAAATCTCATTCAAGTTCGGATTGTAAGCCGAGCCCACATAATCATACCCCTGAGTGGATAAGATGTTAGTAAGGTGCCCTGTATCTGCGTCGATTGTCAGGAAGAAGCCTTGATTGTTTTGAGAGTTGTACGCCGAAGCGTATACCTCGTTCGTGTAGGGATTAACGAAGTAGCGATTCGAGTCCACATAACATGCGGAACCGATGGGCGAGGAGTAGATCAATCGGCCATTGGTCCCGTTTATTGCAGTCAGAATGGTGTGAGTGCTGTTCTCATACATTGAGAAAACAGTGTTCGTCGCCGTGTCGATTGAGAGCACAGGCGTGCTAGCGTATGGTGATTCGTTGGGCAATGATGTCTCCTTGATTGTTTGCCCATTGGATCCATTGATCAGCAGGAGCTCACTGCCAGTTGTAACAAAGACGGTGGCATGTTTGGCTTGATTCACGGCGATACTGAAGGGTACCGCTCCGAGAGAGAAATTGGAGTCCAGGTCGCCTGATCTCAGGTCATACGAAGTAAGGAACCCGCAGTTTGCATAGTATTCATCCATGGGAGTTCCTTGCGGGTTTGGACATCCTCGGATTTCGAAGAGGGTACCGGCCGCGAAGTCGACGGCGAAGTACCCGGGATATAGCGGAAACACGTGGTCCACCTTCCCGGTCCTCCCGTTGGCTTCGACCGCCGTAGTGCTGATGTCATAGCCTTGGCATGTGGAAGCATTGGCGTTTGACGCTCTGCAAGTTACTACCCAGACGACAACAGTGCCCGATTTCGGGTCTACTGCGATGCTTTCTGCGTCAATCCCCGGCATCCTGAGAGTCCCATTGACGGCATGAGTCAGAGGGTCGATGAGGGTGATATTGGGCGAGGGAAATCCTGTGAGATATATCTCGCTCAGGTTGGAGTTGAAAACAACATTGTCCGGCGGATAGGAATCGGAGTTTACGGAGGCACCCCATTCTTCGATATTGAAGACATCAACAGGTTTGGTGACTGAAGTTGTTTGGAGCGTGGAGGTCGTGGCTGTGGTCGAGGTTGTTGCAACATTCATTCCTTTGTACTCTGTGGCGGCAAACACAGCGATAACGATCACCGCAACAACAATGATAGCCAACCATGCGTTGTTCCTGGAGGGGTTCGCCAACGCAGATCATTGGAGTCATTCAGAGCCGTGGGATATACATCTACACTCTAGAACATGAATGGGAACCTTGACGGACTCCGCGTTTGAGTGCAATATCTTGCCGCGCCCCGTGTGTGATAAGCCCTGAGGGGCCTAAACCGCACTAGCAAATCGCCTGAATCGGGCTATCTCAGCCAATCAGAGTTTATTCTGAGCTATTTTTCTTAGCCCGGCTAGGATTCGAACCTAGGTCGAAGGCTCCAGAGGCCCCCATCCTTGACCACTAGACGACCGGGCTACAAGTGTCCGACCTTTCCCAACGCGATAAAAGGCTTCTATGTTTTCTTGTCTGAGGCCTTGACTCTTGCGCCTCCGGCCACAGCCCCCAACTCCTTCATGACGAGCTCTAGATCATCAAGGGCGTCTCTGAGCGTGTCCGTAGCAAGTATCCCGAAGTGCCCTATCCTTAGCATTTTGTCTCTGTCATCATAGAGCCCCCTCGCTATCATTATGCCATGCTCCTTCTCGAGGGTTCCCTGAATCTCCCCTGCGTTCTCCTTCTGGACCCAGAACGAAGTCACAGTGTCAGCCCTGTGCCCTTCCTCTGCTACGAACCGCTGCCCCCACTCCTCCACTCTGCCCCTGGTCATTTCGCCGAGCTTACGGTGACGGACCCATCTGTTCTCGAGGCCCTCTTCCTTCACCTCTAGCATCGCCTCCCTGAGCGCCATTATCACCTGCGTTGCCGGAGTCGCCAGGTACATCCGCGGATCGTCCATGATGGGCTTCCATTTCAGGAGGTTCAGGTAGTACGACTCGATCGGTTCCTTCCGCTTCTCCATGTACTCGATGGCTCTTTGAGACGCAGCCAACAGTACTGCACCTGGCGGACCTGCCAGCGCTTTCTGGGAAGCCGTGAACACGATGTCTGCCCCTAGCTTGTCAAAGTCCAGCGGGACGCCGCCGATGGCGCAAACGGAATCTACTACGGAGAGTACCCCTTCCTTTTGGCACTCCTCGACGAGCTCCTTAACCGGATTGACGACTGAACTTGAGGTGTCCACGTGAGTGATGAACACGACGCTGTACTTGTTCTTCTGGAGCTGGCTCCTAAGGGCGTCGGGGTCCGCTGCTTCCCCGTTGGGGGGGTCGATGCTGTCGGCCCGGGCACCGTGTACTTGGTTGAGCATGAGCATTCTCTGACCGAAGTAACCATTCGTCAGGGTGAGGGTTCTGTCTCCGCGCGCTACGAGGCTCACCACTGATGATTCCATTCCTATCGTCCCTGAACCCGTAAAAACAATTTGGACACCTTTTTCATTCCTGAAGACGTACCGGGCCAGGGCCACTGTCTCTTTGAACATGGAGTAGAACTGAGATCCAACGTGTGGGAGCTGTGGGCTCGCCATGACTTCCCTTACGCGAGGCGAGAGGTTCGTCGGGCCCGGAATCAGCAGAAGCTTGTCGTCCATCTGAGCACCTGGTCCATCCTGACCAAGACCAGCTAAAAAACATCGTTCCTAAATGTGGTCAAATATCTCGGTGAGTTTCTCGATATGGATTATCTCTGGGTCAGGAACTCTTGTCGTGTGGGCAAGCATGAAACCAAGACCGGCCGACTTCAGGAACGCTAGGTCGTAAATGGTGTCGCCCACGGCGATGGTTTTCTTGCTTGAGATTCCGACTTTTGCAAGGAGCTTCTGGTAGGCGATGTCCTTTCTAGTCGGGTCCACCCTCCCTACACCCCTTGGAAGCAACTTCCCATTTCTGTCGAATTGCAGCCCGTTCGCTACCCAGTAGTCTATATCAAGATCAGCAGCGACTTCCCGGGCGAGGATGTCTATTCCTGACGTGACGAGCGCCGTCCTTATCCCTCTTGACCTTAGTTCCGTTACGACCCCAGGCGCTTCCCGCCGAACCTTGTAGTCTGATAGGATGCTAACGATTTCGTCCCTTGTCACTCCTTTCGGCCAGGAAGAAATGTCTCTGCGCATGAACTCGCGATAGTCAATCTTGCCTTCTGTGTACAGCCGAAGAGACGCCGCACCGTTGCGTTCGGTCCCAAAGTGCCTGTGGATGGCTACCCAGCTGCTGTTGTGCTCGAGGACCGTGCCGTCCAGGTCGAACGCGGCCAATTTGACTTCGAGTTGATTCATGTGTGAGACGCCAAGCCGAAGGGGTGACAGGTGCGCTTCTTCAGAAGCATGCTTCAAATCCTTTCTTTAACGGGCACTCCCATCAAGCGCATGGACTCGGCGAGGACCAGGCTTGCGGCGTCTACCAGCGCAAGCCTAGCGTCTCTCAGCTCGGGATCAGGCTCCCTATTGACCGGGACGTTTTCGTAGAAGTCGTTGAAGATGACCGCAAGCTTGTGGGCGAACAATGCTATTTCCTTGGGGGAGAGGTACTCTTCAGCGCCAGCTGCGCTCATGTCGAGCATCGACATCTGCTTTGCGAGCTGGACCTCCTGGCGCTTGTCCAGTCTCTCTGCTGCGGACGGGCTAATCCTCGGCTTCCCGGCTGTCTTATCGAGTATGCGCTTAGCCCTGGCATAGGTGTAGAGAAGATAGGGGCCTGTGTCCCCCCGGAACTGCAACGCGTCCTCCATATCGAAAACAATCATTTTGTCAGGGTCCTGCTTGAGGAGCTCGTACCGGAGAGCAGCGACTGCAAGGGATTCCGCCACGTCTTCCACCCACTGCTCCGACTCGGACAGGTTCCTCTTCCTTGTCTCGACTTTCGCCTTCTCTTTTAGCCTATCGAGCATAGTGTCAACGTTCACGTACAAACCCTTCCTCCCCGACATGTGGGCGAACTCGCCCTCAATCTCGAATCCGATCGCCTCGGCCGTCCTCTTAGAGAGCGACACGACCTCGTAGCCCCTGTGAAGGTACCTCCTCGAAGCTCCATTGTGCAGTTTGTCGAGCACCTTAGCGACTATCTTCTGCAGGTAGCTCTGCCTTGTGTCTATGACAGAGATCGCAAGCTGAGCTCCTCCGAAGTGCACGCTGGACTTGCCTGCCAACGTTGTCGAATAGAGGATTCCCTCAGGCTGGTCTCGGGCGAATACCTCGTAGCCGAAGGGGTCGTCCACAAGGCCAATCTTCCAAGCGGCGTAGGGGATGTCCTTTGCAACATAGACCACTGTTCCATCTGACCTGACGACCACCTTTTCCTCTCCCGTCTCCGGATCTGGGATTACCCAGCACCCCTTGTTCTCCCCTTGGTCCTGCAACTTGACGTACTCCATCTTCTTCAGGGAGTCAAAGATTCTCTCCCACATCTTCGAGTGGACGAGTTGCGACTCCCAGTTCAGGAGGTCATATGACGCTCCAAGCCTCCAGCAAGTGGAGAGCTGGGCCCGGAGTATTCGGTTCACTACTCCCCTGGTGTACTTGGCGATGTCACCTGTGCCCTCCTCTATCTCCTTCAAGACGAGGGACTGCTTCTCCTTCAGCTGGGGGTTCTTCGTGTACTCCAGATTGACCCGCGTGTAGACGCTGTCTCCACAGTAGACATCATATTTTACGCCAGCGGGAGGCTCGTCTGGCATGCCTAGGAATTTGAAACCCACTATGATGTCGGCTACTTGGGCGCCACTATCATCCACGTAGTTCAGTGCCTGAACCCTGTGCCCGAGGTATCGCATCACGCGGACGAGGGAGTCTCCCAGGACCAGGTTGCGGGCGTGGCCTATGTGCAGGGCCTTGTTCGGGTTGACATTCGTGTGTTCTATGGCGATTCGCTCGCCTGGCTCGTGCTCTGCGCCGAGGTCACCCCGTGAGATATCGGAAATGCTGTCTGAAATGAAATGAGCACGGTTCAGCGTGAAATTGACGTATCCTCCTCGGTGGGGGCTCACCCCGCCGATGTACTTTGAACTCTTGGCATGCTGCATTGCCTTCGAAGCAATCGTGATGGCCAGGTCCCCGGGCACTCCTCCGGTCCGCTTGGCGAGTCGAATCGGAACGGCGCTTGCCAGGTCACCGTAGGCGTCGTTGGGGGGGAGAGTGACTTCGATTTCTGCGTCTTTGTAACCGGCATCCCTGCATGATTCAGCGAGCACCTCTTCGACTTCCTCTTCGAATTCCCTGAATTTCAACGGTAATCGGTCCTCCATGAGATACGATAAAAGGTCTCATGGGCCAACCCTTCTTATCCAACCTCCCTGCGGGGAGCCTCGGGCCCGTAGCCCAGCGCGGCGGGGGGCCATTCAGCCCCGTTTTCTGGGCTCACTTTCGCGAAGTTCTCGGGTTCGAATCCGGACCCTAAGCGAGGACTTCGTCCACTTATCCTTCGACATTCGCCCGTGGAGAAGAAGGGCGACCTATGGGGTTGGGGGCAAAGCCGAGACCGGTCTTGCCCGGGCTGACCCTTCCTAACCCTTGCCAATCTTCCGCCAGTCTGGACCGATCAAATTCAATTTGCTAGGACGTTCTTGACAAGGTAGTTCGGTACCGTGTTGGATTTGTGCAAGACAATTTCTTTCGAATAATGAAGAAACTGCTATTCTCACTTCTTCGAGTTCGGGAGCGTTCTCCGCGAGGGACGCTCCATTTTCGTGCTGCATTGCGCGTTCCTCCTCGGTGGCGTTAGTGGAACACCTGCCCTGCCAGAACCATATCAACGATGAATAAGTTCCACTTACCAACTTAGCGTATAGTCTAATATAATCTAAGCACATTGAAACCATCGATGAGAAGATTGTTCAGCAAACAGATTCTTGCGACTTTCGTAGTCGTCATCCTTGCTGGAGTAACAGGTGCGGTAGTAGCTGACGGCACATTCTTTCCGTCCAGCATCAACACGGTAACAGAGATGCGTTACTCGACCACGACTATTACGTCAGGTTCTAGCACGTATGTTTCGACCGAGACTGTCACGCCATACGAGACCCTCAAAACGACCACGGTCTGGGGAACTGGGACATACACGGTAACGGTGACGCAGACGACCTGCGGTCAAAACTGGTTCTACGACGATGACGGTGGTTGCCAGGGATCCACCACCACGACCACAGAAACCACGGCAGATTATTACATGCCACTCGCAATGTACTATACGGCCACCACCAACTATCCATTCTATCGCCAGTTGAACCCGATAATGATACTCCCACCAAAGCCTCATGACTCGTCATACATTGAGACGATTGGTTGGGATAACAGCGTGTCTCTCAAAATCGTCTCGAACTCGACCGCCTATCGCGACCTTGGATTCTACTACGTGTTCCAGAACCTTGGTTCCCTCAACGCCTTCCTAGCGACAGGTGGTAGCCACACCATCACAATCACCGGCATGGGTTTCGCCGTGAACCTCTGGGTCAATCCAGGCGCCCTGAAGTGGGGACCGGGAGCGGTGCCGCCCATGGAAGTGATAACCAGCTCAACGGGCTTCGCCTATGGTTTCAGCGGCACCACAGGGACCCTCACGGTCGGAGCTTCGACGCCCTTCTACATGACCACCGCTGCTGGAAGCTGCGCGGCGGGAGGGACCTACACGATATCACAGCTGACCACGACCTGCGGTATTTCCCCGAGCACCCCGTTTGCCTTGTGGATTGGCATAGACAGCACTTCGGCAGGCACGACGACAGCTACGGTCAATTCGATCTATTCATCTCCATATCCGTAGAAATAGTGGGAGTCTTCGGACTCCCACCCCGTTTTATTATGACCTCCGACGAGTGCGGACACACGACTCCCTTCGCCCAAACTCGATTTGGGGCTTAATGTTGGCAAGAGGCATCGTCGTCGGCGACGAGTTCGAGACTGGTGGATTCTCCTGAATAGGTTCTTCTCAAACTCTTCAAAATCCCTGCGCTGGACGCCTTCGTGCACCTCTCCGGAAGCTGAAAGGCTTCGCCTAAGCATGGGTCAGGACCGGCTGGGCGCTCACGAAGCCCACCCTTCTTATTCATCCATTTCAGGGGGACGGTCGGGCCCGTAGCCCAGCACGGATAGCGAGGATTGGGTCAAACCCCGATACAAGCACGGATTAGGGCGTCAGCCTCCGAAGCTGAAGTGCGAAAGCTCAGAGACCGTGGGTTCGAATCCCACCGGGCCCGGGTTCAATTAGCTCACTTCAAGCTCTATTCGGCCAACGGGACTCGTTTCTAGCTAATTAGTTTCTCGTACATGAGACGCAAGATGGACTCCGCCAAGCACCGGGATTCGCTTAGTTTCTTAAGCGAATCCCCGCAGTAATCTGACTAGAGGGGTCAGTTCATCCGCTCAAGTCGAATCCTTTCGGGTCTATTTCACACCATGAGCATAATGTTGACACTAGTTCGATTCCGCACGGAATCGCGGGCCCGACGGGACTCGGACCGAAAACAGTTCTAGAATTGGTATCGGGGCCCGTTTCTCCATGGGCTCGAACACGTTAGCGTTGAGGACCATGGGCATTGCGAAGGACACAGCATGGTTAGGTCGTATCGACGTCATTGCCAGTGCAGTTTCTAGGCATCAGTGGCCATCCACATTACCAGTCCTAATAGCACAAACATCGCTCCAGGGACTGAACACCGTAGCCTACGCGTAGAAGGAGTACCTCGGGGTCCTACTGCGCGCGAAGCGTGGGTTCCATTCTACGAGCCAGAACAGGTTCAGCTGGATACGAACCAGCGACAATGCGGTATTGGACACATCCACGTTACGTCGAGACGAAGTGGTCACAAGCGCATCCTTTCGTGCTACATCCGTCTTTCGACAAACGGCCCCTTCCAGCATGTGACGACCTGGGATGCCCGCAACGAGAACAGATGTCTGCGCTGTATGCCACGAATCTGATACGGGAATTATCCCTGCTTTCAGCTTTCTCTGTTGGACGAGAGGGTGAACGAGTGGATAGCGCTAAAACAGAGTGCCAAATGCAAACGTTGAGCCGTTGAGCCGTATGGAGTGAATCCAACTCCACCAATACCTTGGTCTTTGGTTCCTAGAAGCGGGAAACGTGCTATACATCTATATTCAGTCGAAGACGAGTAATCTATGACCAGTCAGAGGGATAGAGAATCTTGGGAAGAGAAGGGAAGAAGAAAAAGAAGGAGAAGGCAAGGCAAAGGAAAGAAGAGAAGCAAGCGCGAAGAGGGATGCAATCCTCTTGAATGTCAAGGCAAAGGAAAAACAGGAAAGCAATTCGTCATAACTGCGCATGGAATGGCTCCGGCCAACAGCAGTTGACCATATCGGTTGTGACCTGCCGCGGACATCTTTAACTCACCAATCACACCATTCATCCGGCGTTGGGCGCGCCGTTCTATCCGTCGTCTCCACTCGCAATCAAGAAAATGCTCACGTTGGCGGGCGTAACTTCCGAGTCGATCGTCTACGACCTAGGATGCGGAAACGGAGACATCGTTGTCGCGGCTGCCCGCGAGCACAACGCCAGAAAGGTAGTGGGTATTGAGCAGAACCAGAGGCTCTGTTCCATCGCACTCAGAAGAACACGGCATCTCAAGAATGCTATCATAATGAACGCGAACTATGACGACGTGGACCTATCTGAGGCCAACATTGTAACGCTCTACCAGAGTGCGAGCGAGAATGCGAGACTGAAGCGGAAGCTCCTCGAAGAACTGTCGGAAGGCTCCAAGGTAGTCTCGCACGACTTCGGGATTCCTGGGTGGCGCCCTAAGGAGTTTCGGACCTTCAAAGAGGGCCACCACAGTCAAAGAGTCATCGTCTACGTCATCGGTTCCCACACACCATTGTAACGCCACCCCATTTTACTTCTCGATGGCGGCCATCCTCGCATCCTTGCTTTCGGCTCCTGTTCGAGGGAGGTTCTTCTTTGCATTAGCCCTCGTCTCGGCAACGATAATCAACTTCGCGTTCTCCGAACTCGCTTTACTCAACCTTCTCTGCTTCCTCACTGCAAAGTTGTGCTGCTGTAGGCTCGTCAACTCATTCCTGAAGTTCGTGCCCTCCCCACGGTGACGCCCAGATCTCCTTGATTGAGCACTCGTTGACGCCTGACCTTGTCTGAAAGACATAACTACGCCGGTGCGATTTTACGTTGAAGTTGTCTGATTATGCCGCAGAAGAAGAGAAACTGAGGATGTTGTACGACCGGGCGCGCACGCAGGGAAACAAGAAGAAGAAAAAGGAGTACAAGGAGAAAATCGCAGAACTGAACCGACTCCGGAAGTCTGCTCAGAGAGAAAACAACAAGTCGAAGAGCTGAGGTCTTCGCATCGCATCTATGCCTAGTGATGTCCGAGAAAGGTAGTCTCGATGCATCCAATCCTCATCTCAGGGTAACCTCAACGGTCCGTGAACAAATCGTAGTGAAAGAATGCCCGTGGGGCAAAGGGGAGAGATACCCTTCCAGAGGGCTCGAACCTCTGTTGGGGCAGGGATACTCATCGCCGGAGTTCTTGTAGAGCCTCTCTCGTGGATTGGGTCCATGTCTTGAGAACGGCAATCTCGGCCTCCGACTCCTTGCAGGCGCCCTCTTCAGATGAAAGCGCGTCAATCAACTCCTAAATCATCCCAACCACGATGAGGACCTCCATGACATTGACAACAATTAACAACGCCAGGAGAACGGCAGGGTCCTGAGACCGACACCGTATATACTCACCAAGGAACGTAAGCAACAATGACATTCGCACGTAGGAAAAAGTGGGCAGTAATTCGCAAGCGCAGACACGCCTCTCACCAACACGCTCTAGAACAGCGTGCGACCCGTCCAT
>Ga0187772_10001497_pt1 | contig 11121 bp, 10 predicted proteins | sample 0116_SJ02_MP15_2_FD_133137 | JGI IMG/M metagenome (GOLD analysis project Ga0187772, IMG submission 133137) | Tropical peat soil microbial communities from peatlands in Department of Meta, Colombia - 0116_SJ02_MP15_20_MG | ecosystem: Environmental > Terrestrial > Soil > Wetlands > Peat | place... | reverse complement strand
TGCGCCACCGGACTAACCGCCGTGATCCGCCCACCCACAAAAGACCCATCCGGCAACTCCACCTGCACCCCCTCACCAACCCTCGCCTCACTCTGCTTCGTCGCATCCAGATCGACCGTGGCCACAAGCTGCGTCGAACTCGTCTGCATAACCGCCGTCGCACCCGCCCCACCACCACCACTCCCGCCACCGTCCCCGCCGCTCCCGCTACTCCCGCCGCTCCCGCCGTTGCCGCTATTCCCGCTGTTACCCGAGTTGCCCGACCCAGACGGTGAGCCCGACCCAGACGGTGAGCCAGAAGACTTACCCGGCGAACCCCCGTTGCCGTGGGACGCGTTCAACTCGGCGGTCGTCGCTTTTAGCTCCGCGGTCGCGGCCTTGAGCAGCTGAGTGAGTGCCGCCACCGTGTTCGCGCTCCCGCACGAATTGTCACCGGAGTTTGACTTCGTCTTCGACGTCGACTTTGACTTCGTCTTTGGCTTGCACGACTTGCCCGAGGTGGTCGACGACGGCGTGGTCGTTGTCCCTGGGCTGCTCGTACCCGAGCCACTCTCGCTCGGACTGCTCGACTTGGTCAGACTGACGAATTCGGTGCGCGGACCCCCGGCGGGCGGATCATAGGAAGCCTGAGATCCTCCACCGGACCCGTCCGAGCCGACCGTCGCCTGAACACTCGAGACCAGCTGATCGCCGGGCAGGAACACGACCTGGCCGAGCGTGAGATCTCCCGTTTGGGTCTCTCCCAACGACTCCTGAAACAGCTCCACACCGTCGGTCGTCGCCGCCTGCCACTCATCATCAGCGACGATCCCCCCCGCATCAAGGCCCAACTTGATCAGGTTCCGGTTCAACTCGAGGATGTCCGGCCCGTCGCTGTCGGACGAATTGAGATCCCGGTAGGCCGGCGTCGTTCCATCCATCAGAATCACCGGCACGTTGTCTACGTCGTAGAGCGCCTGCCCCGGCTTGATCACCTGACCGACCGCCGGCAGCCACGTAATCGTCCCCGACAAACGGTCATAGACCGTGTACGAGTTCGCGTAACTGAGCGTCCCCGACTCCGTGTCCGTCTCCACGAGGTTCCGACGCTGAACCGCGACCGCTCCCGACGACGCACTCGCGTTGGTCGAGTTGCCCGACGACGGCGACGACTCGCTCCCCAGCACGATCGCCACCAGCACGCCGATCGCCACCAACAGCGCGAGCGTCGCACCGAGGCGACGCCCCACGCGGCGGCCGGTGTCGGCCCTCCGGTCCTCTTCCCTCCGCCGACGCCTCCACGGGAACCTCACGATGACCTCCCATTGCAGATCGCCACCGCCCGCTGGAACGCCGGCGAGCTGCGCCTGATGTTGGTCCCTGAACCCTGCGCGATTCCCCCGCCCGCCGGGAAGGTCGGATCGGGGAAGTTGGGGATGCCGTGCTTGCGGATGCACTCCGCGAACGCGACCGCGGCCCGCTTCTGGCTGCCTGTGATCGGGGGCGGAGAGGTGCCGCCACCGAACAGCTTGCACACCTTGACCGCCGACTCGAACGCCGGGCCCTCGAACGTGGTGCCGTCGACCGTCAGCGTCGAGCTGCCCGGGGTGGCGCTGATCGCGAAGCCGCCGCCCTGCCTGGGATCAGGAAAGGTCGGCACTCCGTGAGAGCGCATGCACTCCGACAGCGCAAGCTGCGAACCGTTCGAGGAGCTGTTCGTCGTCGTGCCGCTCGGCTGACCGGTGGCGCCGCAGGCGGCGACGCTGAGCGCAAGCATCAAGGCCAGAGCAGCGTATGGGAGGAATTGGACCCGAATCACGGCGCCGGCACTTTTGCTCCGACCGGCGGCAGCTTGAGTCCACAATTGGCCGCTGCCTGGCGGAAGGCCGGCGACCCCGGGTTCAGGCCCGGCCCGCCCGCGAACAGCATGCCGCGAAGCGAAAACACCAGCGTCGAATCGCTCGGCGTCCCCAGGATGGGATCGGGGAAGTCCGGCTCCCCGTGCGTGCGCATGCACTTCGCGAACGCGACCGCTCGCACGCGATCGGCCTCGGACATCGCTCGCGGCTGACCGTCATTGGGCAGGTATTTCTGACACGCGCGCTGGGCGGTCTGGAACGCCGGCGATCGCGGATCGACCTGACTGACCTGGGGGCCGTTCCCCGACCCCGGGTCGGGATAGCTCGGCACGCCGTTCGCACGCATGCACTTGGCGAACTCGAGCGCTGGGCTCGGTCCGCTCGGGGTCGGACTCCCGGCGTTGGTCACCGTCCCGCTCGGGGCGCCGGTCGAGCCGCAACCGGCCAGCGCCCCGCAACCCGCGACGGCAAGAGCGATGCAGGCCCGGCCCCTACGAGACCTACGATTACTGCTCATGGCGCCAGGTTGTACGCACCCGCGCATAACCGGCCCGTAACTTTGTTATCCCGCTGTTATGTCGGCCTCGCCATCCTGGCTGCCCGGACGTCGGCGCGGGACCGCTCCCGCGCCGGCGGTGCCCAAGGCGGCTAAGCCGCCGCCGTCAGGCGCCGCCGACAAATCCAAGATCCAAGTCCCAAGAACCATGACCTGCCAGTGCGAGACGTACGCATGAGGGTGCTGGTGGTCGAGGACCATCCGCGCCTGGCCGAGACAGTGGCAGCAGTGCTCCGCCGCGAAGGCATGGCGGTGGACATCGCGTACGACGGCCGCGAGGCGCTCGAGCGGACCGCCGTGACCGGCTATGACGTCGTCGTCCTCGATCGCGACCTCCCAAACGTCCACGGGGACGACGTGTGCCGCGCCCTCGTCGACGCCGGCCAGAGCGCGGTGCTGATGCTCACTGCCGCCGGGACGATCGAGGAGCGCGTCGCCGGCCTCGGGATCGGCGCCGACGACTACCTGCCGAAGCCGTTCCACATCGCCGAGCTGGTGGCACGGATCCGCGCGCTCGCGCGCCGCTCGCGGCGCGCACTTCCGCCGACCCTCGCCTACCGCGACCTCGAACTCGACAGTGCCTACCGTCGCGTGACCCGCGCCGGCCGGCCACTGTCGCTCAGCCCCAAGGAGTTCGCCGTGCTCGAGCTGCTGTTGGGCGCGGAGGGAGCGGTGGTCTCGACCGAGGAGATCCTCGAGCGCGCCTGGGACGACGCCACCGACCCGTTCACCAACGCCGTCCGCATGACGATCAGCCGGCTTCGCGGCAAGCTGGGTGAACCGCCGGTGATCCAGACAGTCACGCCGATCGGCTATCGGATCGGAGACGGGACGTGAGACTCGCATCCGCACGCGAGCAGCTGCGCCACCCCCAGACGACGGTCCGGTGGCGCCTCACCCTGCTTTACGGAGGCTTGTTCCTCGTCTGCGGTGCCGCGCTGCTGGCGGTCACCTACGGGCTCGTCTCGCACGCAACCATCGGCGGCAATACGTTCGCCGTCTCCCCCGCGGGCCCGCCCTCAGCGGGCTCCGCTCTTTTCCAGAAATCGGCCTCCGGGAGTGCGGGCGTGATCCACCTGCGAACGCCGGCCTCCCAATTCGTCATCAGAGGCAAGCAGCAGAAGGTTCCACCGACCGTGAGCCGCCTGCTTGGCTCGGCCTCCGGTCGAGCCGCCGTGCGGTTCGTCGGCACGCAACAGCGGATCGCCGACCTGCACCAACTCGAGATCGAGTCGGCGATCGCGCTCGCGATAATGGCGATCATCGCCGCGCTGCTGGGGTGGTACGTGGCGGGGCGCGTGTTACGCCCGCTGCGAACCATCACCGCAGCCGCCCAGGAGATCTCCGAGGCGAACCTCCACCGGCGGCTGGCGCTGCCGGGGCCGCGCGACGAGCTAAGGACGCTGGCCGACACGATCGACGGCCTACTCGAGCGCCTGGAGGACGCGTTCGACGCCCAACGACAGTTCGTCGCCAACGCCTCGCATGAGCTGCGCACCCCGCTCACCGCGGTCCGGGCGCTGCTCGAGATGGTCATCAGCGACCCGCGCGCCAGCGTGCGGACGTTCCGCGAGACCTGCCGCGAGGCGCTCGAGGAGAGCGAGCAGCAGGAACAGCTGATCGACGCTCTGCTCGCGCTCGCCCAGGGGCAGCGCGGGCTCGACCAACGCGAGCCGGCCGACCTGGCGGTGATCACCGACGAGGTGCTGAAGACCCATCAGGCCGAAGCCGACGAGCGTCACCTACACCTCGACGTGGAACTGGACACCGCGACCATCTCGGGTGATCGCCGCCTGATCGCCCGGCTGGTGTCGAACCTGGTCCAGAACGCCATCAGTCACAACATCCCGGATGGAGACGTGCACATTCGGGTCGGGACCCGTGCCGGCAAGGCGTACTTCGCGGTCGCCAACACCGGGCCGGTGGTGCCGGCCGGCGAGGTCGAGCGGCTGCTCCAGCCCTTCCAGCGCCTCGCGCCGGATCGTCTCCGCCAGCGCGAGGGCTTCGGCCTCGGCCTGTCGATCGTCGCCGCGATCGCGTCCGCGCACGACGCCCGGCTGGGCGTCCGCCCCGGCGAGCACGGCGGGCTGGACGTCGAGGTTACCTTCCCAGCCGCTGCGCCCAGCGTTGAGCCGCTGATGGCCCACCAGCACCCGGCGCCCGAGCCCACCGTCGCTTAGGAGGACCCGCCGGAAACTGTCTCCGAGCCGGCGCTATCCGGCGCGGGAGCGGTTCTCGCGCCCGCCGGTCAGCACCGAGGCGGCGAAGCTGAGCAGCGTCGGGTGCAGTGCTCGCAGCCGGTCTGAGACCTCGGTGGCTGGGCTCTCGAGGAGGCAATGTTGCACCAGCTCGGCGATCCCTCCCACCAATCCACGCACGAACGCGTCTGGCACCGCGGGGAGGTCGGGCTCCTCCGCGCGCGCCCGCTCACCCAGGCCACGGTAGTGCTCGACGTAGTCGCCGAGGACGCGTTCGCGCGCCTCGAGCGCGGCGGACCCGGCGCCCAGCACGTCGATCAGCAGTACACGCGCGAAGTGGGGCTCGGCGGCGAGGATCCTCAGATACGTCTCGAGCGAGACCGATAGCCGGGTCCGCCAGTCGGGGTTCTCGAGCTCGCGCAGGGACGTGTCGATCTGCGCGATGCCGTTCTCGCAGCCGGTTCGGTAGGTCTCGAGGAAGCAGTGCTCCTTGTCCTCGAACTGCTCGTAGAAGGTACGGCGAGAGATCCGCGCCCCGGTCACCACGTCGCTCACCGTGACTGCCGCATAGCCGCGCTCGGACACGGCCCGAGCCATCGAGTCGAAGATGCGCGCGCGTGTGATCGAGCTGGTCGTCTCGCCGACGTCGTCCCATCCCTGGGGGACCCGGACCGATTGGAGGAACAGCGAAGGTGCCGCGGCCATCTGCACCAACACCATAACACCGCGATACGCGGCAGTACCTGGCCTGACACCGCGCGTTCCGGTTTGGTCCGAACCCGTTTCGGGCATACGTGGTCCGTCCGTCCTTTGACAGCTCGTTGAGTCGCTAACGGCGGGAGGCGCTGACGGCTCGCCGGAAGTCTGGGGTCCGCTCCGCCGCGTCGGAGCGGGCTCCAGAACCCTGCAAAACTCACCAGAACCGCGCTCGCCGAACCATCTTGGCGACGTAAGCATGCACTCACTGCTTATGTCGCCAATGCCCCGCGCCGGGCCGAGGTTTGGCGCCTTTTGCATGGCGCGTCGGCCAGGATCGAGACCACGGCTCGCGCGGGCGGTACGCTGAACAACCCGCGGGCGGTACGCTGAACAACCCGCGGGCGGCACGCTGAACAACCCGCGGGCGGTGGTCTCAACAACCCGCGCGCGGTACGCTGAACAACCGTGAGCGCCGCCCCCGGCACCATCTACCGGAACCTCACCGTCGCCCCGGCCGACGACGCACAGCCGGCCGCCCGCATCACCCTCAACCGCCCCGAGAAGCGCAACGCGCTGTCGCTCGAGCTGATGCAGGAGCTCATCGCCGCGCTCCGCGAGACCTCCGAGCGGCCGAGCACCCGCGCCATCGTGATCGACGCCGCCGGCCCCGCCTTCTCGGCCGGCCACGATCTGTCGGAGATGATCGACCGCGAGCAAGCGTTCCTCGACGAACTGTTCGCCACCTGCACGGTGATGATGGAGACGATCCACGAGCTGCCCCAGCCGGTGATCGCAAAGGTGCACGGTATCGCCACCGCGGCCGGGTGCCAGCTGGTGGCGGCGTGCGACCTCGCGGTGGCGGCCGAGGGCACCCGCTTCGGCACCCCCGGGGTGAAGATCGGCTTGTTCTGTTCGACCCCGATGGTTCCGGTGTCGCGAGCGGTCGGCCGCAAACGCGCGATGCAGATGCTCCTCACCGGCGAGCCGATCGACGCCGACACTGCGCTCGACTGGGGCCTAGTCAACCAGGTTGTCCCAGCCGATGAGCTCGACGCCGCGATCGACCGTCTGACCCAAGCCATCGCCCGCTCGACCTCATACACGGTGGCGACGGGCAAGCGCGCCTTCTACGACCAGATCGACCGCTCCGAGCACGAGGCGTACGCGCGGACGAAATCGGTGATGACCGAGAACGCGCTCGCCGCCGACGCCCAAGAGGGGATGAGCGCGTTTCTACAGAAGCGCGCGCCCCACTGGGTCGGCCACTAGAGGCCCCTCAAAGCGCCGGCGCGAGCCGCGCCGCCATCGCGCGCGCCACCTCGACGAGCTCGGGCGGAGCGAGCACCTCCATCGGCTCATCGAGCGTCGCCATCCACACGAGGAACCCGCGCGTCCACGCGCCCCGGGAGGTGACGACGCACGCCTCCTCCCCGTCGGGCTCGACCTCCGCCCAACGGATCGGAATCCGGGTTCGTGCCCTCGCAGCAGAAACGCCGAGGCGGATCCGACCAGGGACCGCGTCCACCCCAGCCTCGCTCTCCCGCGCCGCGCCGCGCAGCCGCTCGCGCACGAACTCGGCCGGATCTCCACCCGGCACGACGCGCCGCCGGCCGCGCTCGCCCGCCCGGACCCGACCGCGGATCCGGTCGATCCGGAAGGTGCGCCAGTCGTCGCGATCGAGGTCGAACGCAACCAGGTACCAGCGGTGGCCGCTGTACACCACCGCCGCCGGCTCGACCGACCGCTGTGTCGCCCGCTCGTCGCGCGCGATGTAGGGGAAGCGCAGCCGCACCTGGTCGCGGCAGGCGCCGGCCAGCGTGGCCAGCACCTCGGGGTCGATCCGCGGCCCTTCCATCCCGAAGGCGGACGTCGCGAGGCTCAAGGCGCTGACCCGCCGGCGCAAACGGCCCGGCAGCACCTGCTCGAGCTTGGTCAGCGCCCGTACCGAGGTCTCCTCGATCCCGGCGATGCCGCCGGCGGCGGCGGTCCTCAACCCCACCGCCACCGCCACCGCCTCGGCGTCGTCGAGCAGGAGCGGCGGCAGCTCGCCACCGCTCCCGAGCCGGTAGCCGCCGGCGACCCCCGGCGCGGCCTCGATCGGATACCCGAGCGAGCGCAGCTTGTCGACGTCGCGGCGGATCGTGCGGGGACCGACCTCGAGGCGGTCGGCGAGTTCCTGGCCGGTCCACTCGCGACGGACCTGAAGCAAGGAGAGCAGAGCGAGGAGGCGTGCGGAGGTCTGAACCATGATGCGGCGCATCCTTACAGGGAACGAGGACAAAAGCTGACCGCAATAGCCGACATCGCCGCCTATCGCGGACCGAAAATGACCGCATTTGTCGAGAGCGTTCAGGCCATGTCAACCACCACGTTCAATCCCTCAGAGGCCGCCATCGCGCGGTCCTCCAGCCGCGCCGTCTGGCTGGGCTTCGCCGTGGTCGTGGCCGCTTCGGTCATGGACCTGCTGGACTCGACGATCGCGCAGACCGCCGCCCCGGCGATCCGTCGTGACCTTGGCGGCTCGTACGCCGCGCTCGAGTGGATCTCGGCCGCCTACACCCTGGCCATGGCGGTGACGCTGCTGCTCGGCAGCCGCCTGGGCGACGTGCTCGGCCGCCGCCGCGTGCTGCTCGCGGGCATCGGTGGATTCGTGATCACGTCGACGCTGTGCGCGCTTGCCCCGACGGCGAACACGCTGATCGCCGCCCGGGCCCTCCAGGGCGCAGTCGCCGCGGTCATGGTGCCGCAGGGCTTCGGGCTGATCCGCGAGCTGTTCGGCGACGAGGGCCAGCAGAAGGCATTTGGCGTGTTCGGGCCGATCATGGGCCTCGCCGCGGTCACCGGCCCACTCGTCGGCGGTGGCCTCGTCAACGTCGACCTCCTCGGCACCGGGTGGCGGGCGATCTTCCTCGTCAACGTCCCGGTCGGGCTCCTCGCCCTCGCCGCCGGCCGGCGCTTCCTGCCCCGCACCGCCCCCGCCACCCCGGGCGTCCGCCTCGACGTTCCCAGCGTGACCCTGGCCATGGTCAGCGGCTTCGCGCTCGTGTACCCGCTGATCGAGGGCCGCGAGCACGGCTGGCCGGCGTGGTCGTTCGGCCTGCTCGCCGGGGGCCTCATCACGCTGACCGCCTTCGGCCGGCTCCAGGCCCGCCGTTCGCGCCAGGGACGGACTCCGCTGGTCGAGCCTTCGATCCTCCGCCGCCGCGCCTACGTCGCCGGCCTGGCCGTGGTGCTCGGGTTCATCGGCGCGATGGGCGGGATGATGATCGCGCTGAACGTGATGTACCAGACCGGCCTCGGCCTGACCCCGCTGGCGTGCGCCGTCGCCACGGTGGCGATCCCCATCGCGGCGATCGGTGGCTCGATCACCTCATCGACGCTGCTCCCGAAGATCGGCCGGCACACCATGCACATCGGGATCGTGGTGATGGCGGCTGGGCTGGTGGCGGCGGACCTGGTCATGCGCTCGCACGGTGGCAGCCTGACGGCGTGGAACATGGCCGCGCCGCTGACGATCACCGGCTTCGGTATGGGCATGGTGTTCGTCCCGATGTTCGACGTGATCCTCGCCGGCGTCGCCCCGCACGAGATGGGGTCCGCCTCGGGGCTGCTCGAGTCGACCCAGCAGCTGGCCATGTCGATCGGGATCGCCGCCGTCGGCACCGTCCTGTTCGACCGCCTCGGCAGCGGGCACGGCCCGGTGGCGTTCGTCGGCGCGTCGGACCAGGCGCTACTGGTCGCGGTGGCGTTCCTCGCGGCGGCGTGCGCGGCGGTGTTCTGGCTGCCGCGGCACGCCCGCGCCGCGCACTAACCCACTTACGGGCCTCGCTGCGCTCGGCATCCCTGGGGCCGTTCCGGCGGGCATCCTTGCCCGCCGGCCGCGCTCCGAAGCCGGCGCGCTACCAGGGGCGGCTCGAGAAGCGCGGCGAAGGACCGATCCGGTCGTTCGCCAGCGAGGCGTACCCGATCGCGATGTTCGGATCGAAGATCCCCGAGGCCGCGTAGTGCCGGTTGCGGCCCGGGCAGGTCGACTTCGCGCTCTCGCCCGGTGTGGTCGCCCACACGAAGCCGTCCAAATACGGCGAGTACATGCCGTAGGAGGAGCCGTCGCTCGCGCCCGGCTTCGGACCGAGCCCGCGGCCGGGCGGGTTGCACAGCTGCTCGTTCCCGTCCTTCACCGGATTCCGGGTCTTCAGCGGGCCGTTGCCATCACCACGCGTGTCGACCACGAAATGCAGGCCGCCGGTCAGTCTCGCGACCTTGTTGCCGAACTGGATCTCCTTGTAGGCCCAGTTGAAGTGGGTGTCGTTCGTGAAGAAGCCCCGGATCTTGTAGGCGTCGACGGCATTCAGGACACGCGCCACCTGGCGCGGGTTGTTCGCGTCGGACGTCCCGCCCTCCACGTACAAGAGCGCATGGGGCAGCTGGGAGAGGGTGTCGATCTCGTACTTGAGCAGCGCCTCGCGCTGCGACACCACCGCCGGGTTGCGCCAGCAGATCGTGTCGATCGCGTCCTCCTCGACGAAGATCAGCGCCGGGAAGTTCCCCACCGCGTCCCTGACCGCATTCACCTCGGCATCGAAGTTGGGGTTGTTACCAGGGGTGCAGCCTGAACCGTGGCTGATGAAGTATGTCGTGATGTCCGCGGCTGCGCCGGGCGTGGTGCGCTGCATCCGGCACAGGTAGTTCTGTACCTGGGTGAAGATCGCCGGGCCCGATCCACCCGCCGTGTACACGCTGAACTGGTGAGCCTGGGGATACCCGCCGATCTTCTCGAGCATCTGGACCTTGAACGCGACCCTCTTGGACAGGTGCATGGAGTTCACCTTGGCCTCGAACCGGCTCCACGGCATCGGCCTGCCGCCCTCCTCGCGGCTCATCCATCCCAGGCCGACCAGTTTGGCGATGGCATCGGCCGCGTCCCCGCCGAACTGCCACGGGCTCTCCACGAACAGATTCGCGCCCGCCAGCGGGTCCGTGCCCGTGAATCCCCGAGTATCGAGCGGGTTGGCGGGATTGCGGGGAGAGGTGTCACTCGAAGTGCACTGAGACGCCGCATGTGCCCTGGATGATGCGCCCGAGGCGCTGGTCATCGCGACTAGGCCCAGCACGGCAAGGCCCCCGATCGTCACCATCAACACCAATCGTCGGCGCCACTTCATGTCAATCACTCCCGCCAGATCGCTTCCCCCTGCGCAGACAAGGTTAGGCGATCCACAAGACGGTGAAGCGCGCCGACTCGACTACATGGTGAGCGATCGGTAGATATGGGCAGCGAAGCGCGCCGAAGGGGGAGGCGCACCAAATGTGCGCCTCCCCTCGGTTGCCTCCGCAATCCTCAGCCCCGGGTTGGGCCCGGCAGGCTCACTCTCAGTGGAGCGAGAGCGTAGGCCTCGCTCAGGCGAGCCGAAGCAGAGGATCCCCCGCTGGACGGCCCCCGCTCTGTCGCGGTGGCAGCGCCTTGATGTCGGCGATCAATTCATCCCAGTTCACGCCCGAGGGCCCAATCCCCTGCTTGCTCAACATTTCCTGCGTGACCACGACGTGTGCCTCCTGGGCGTAATCCTGGTGGAACGGCACGGTGAGGAGCAGCTCCGCGCCCCAGGTCACGCACTTGAATGTCTCAGCGTCGTACTCCCATTAGGGGATGCCGTGGCCGCCCCACGAGCCGGGCGCCGAGTTGCCGGTCTTGCCGTCGCCGACCACGGTCCATTCGGTCTGGCCCTGCGCGGAGACCGGAAGGGCGATGCCGATCTGCAGATCGACGAACTCGTCGATCGCGATCCGGCATTCGTTGAGGTTGCTCGGATCGACCCCGACGGTGGCGACG